>Ga0308173_10000570_pt1 | contig 16050 bp, 15 predicted proteins | sample PhyPR1_FD_203716 | JGI IMG/M metagenome (GOLD analysis project Ga0308173, IMG submission 203716) | Soil microbial communities from UC Gill Tract Community Farm, Albany, California, United States - DLSLS.P.R1 | ecosystem: Environmental > Terrestrial > Soil > Agricultural land | place: USA...
GCGGGCTTCGACGTGTTGGGCGCGGTAACAAGCCCGGCCGCACTCCTGGAACTCTTGAGCGTTCAGCCACCACGCAGGAAACCATCATCTCGCCGAAGATCATCCAGCACCGGCTTGCCCGCGAAGGCTCGACGACGAAGGATCTCGCGCGCGAGCAGCCGCTTTCGCCGCGTGAGCTGGAAGTGGTGCGCCTGTTCGCGCAGGGGCTTTCCGTCACTGAGATTGCCCACACGCTGAACCGGTCGGTGCCGACGGTCGCTACCCAGAAGCGCTCCGCCATGCGCAAGCTGCATGTGGAGAACCACGTAGACCTCGTCAAATACGCCGCCAAGACAGGATTGGTCTGATGGAGCGTTTCTTTGCCGCATCGCAGGATTCGCCTCTGCTGATGTTGCGGATGCTGGAAAACAACCTCAGACGGGAGCGGCGCATCTTTGCAATCGCCGTTGGCCTGCTGATGTTCGCAGCGTTATGCGGCGCGGTGGCGACCGCCATCTTCATGGTGAGCGCGTCGTTGAAAACCGAGCAGGAAGTCGCGCAGGCGGTCATGCGCAATGTGAACGTCAGCGTGTTCAGCCGGTTCGACATGCTCGGGCCCGGCAGCCTGCTGCTCGAAATCGGCGTGGTCGCGCCGAAGCAGGGAGTGCCCGATTCCGCCGCCAAGGCTCCTTGCAAGCCGTATCCTTCAGGCCGCGAAGACAGTGCCCTCGCCGCCGCTTGCCAGGCCGCGCGCCAGATGATTCCGCAAGAAAGCACGTTGCCGATACTGCAATACGCGTTCTTCGATGGAACTGCTTCGCATGGTTTCGGGTTCTTCACCGACACCGCGGACAATCGCCAGCCGACCGCCTTGCCGCTCTCACTGGAACGGCGAAGATACTCACGAGCTCGAAGGGCATTGCGGCGCTCGAGGCCGCGCATGCGCGGCACGTCATGTGGTTCGTCGCGCCCCCGTCGATAGGCTTCGAGAAGCCAACCGTCGTCATGTTCATGGTGATCGCGCGCGATAACGAGGTGTACGGCTTCGTCTTTACGCGGATCGTGCTGGAGACGGCGCTGCGACAGACGACGCCGGATGCGCTGGAATCGCAAATCGCCATCTTCGATGACCAGCACCACGTCCTTGCCGGCGACGACACCAAATACACGCGCTACGTCAACATGCGTCTCGCGAAAGAGCAGACGGGGGTGTACCACTGGCTTGGACTTCGCGGCTGGGGGGCGCGACTGGACACGCTCGCGCTCGGCATCGGCCATATTGTCGTGGCGCTGCCTCTGAAGACCGAACTTGCCGCAAAGCGCGTGCAAATGACGATCATGCTGCTCGTGACCGCGGCGCTCATGGCCATGCTCGTTGCGATGTATCGCTACGGGAACTATCGCTTCCTGACGCGCACCTACGAGCAGGCTTGCCGCGCGGTCGAAGGCGAAATACTCAACCACCTGCTCGTGCATGCAACGCCTGTGGGCCTGTGCATTGCACTGCGAGAAGACTTCCAGGTCATTGCGGCGAATCAGGTCGCGCGTTCGCTCTTCGATTTCACCGACGCTTCGACACGCCTGCCAGCCAGCCTGTGGGAAGCATTCGAGGCGAGCGGCATCGCGCAGGCGCAAGAAGGCCACGAAGCGATGATTCGCCAGATCCAGTATTCGCTGGACAAGCCGGACGCGGGCACCTTGCACTTAAAGGTCTCGTACGCATCGGCGGTCGTGAACAAGACCGACGTGCTCTTTTGCGCGATTGCGGACATCACCGAGCACTCCGAGGTCGAACGTCTGCTGCGCGCCGCCAAAGAATCGAGCGACGCTGTCTCGAAGGCCAAACTCAGCTTCTTCGCCTCGATGAGCCACGAGATCCGCACGCCGCTGTCCTCGCTCGTCGGCAATCTGGAACTCGTGGCGCTCGGGCCGCTCGCGCCGGAACAGGAAGCGCGCGTCCATGCGATGCGGGCGTCGGCGAGCGCGCTGCTGCAAGTCGTGAACGATGTCCTCGATTTTTCCAAGATGGATGTCTGCGAGATGCGCCTTTCCGAGGAGTGGGGATCGATACGCGAGCTCGTCGTGCGCGTGCTGGTCGCGCACACGCCGCTTGCGAACCGGCAGGGCTTGCGGCTTTACGGCGTCATCGACCGATCCTGTCCTGCGAAGCTCCTCTTCGATTCGATTCGCGTTTCGCAGATTCTCAACAACCTGCTCGGCAACGCGCTCAAGTTCACGCATTCGGGCAAGATCGTCGTGCGCGCGCGGTGGGTGGACAACGCGCTCGAATTGAGCGTCGCGGATTCGGGCATCGGGATTCCGGAGTCCCAGCGCGAGAAGCTTTTTCAGCCGTTCATGCAAGGCGACGCGCATCGCCTCACACAGGCGCGCGGAACGGGGCTCGGACTCTCCATCTGCGTTCGGCTCTGCGAGTTGATGAAGGGAAGCATCTCGCTCGATAGCGCCGAAGGCGTCGGCACGCGCATTCAGGTCTCCCTGCCGCTTGCCATCGACGAATCCGCGCGCAGCAGCGACGCCGCGATCCGCGACGGCCGGCCCGCCATCCTGTGCCGCGCAAGCGAGTATCGCGAATGGCTCGAGAACCTGTACGACCCGGACAGCAGTTCCGTGACGTATCTGATCCATGGGGACCCGGCGCTCGCGGAAGCTTGCGAGTACCTGATCGCCACCGACGAGTTCTCGGACGACGAGATTCGGACGGTGTGGAAGGACCAGACGCGCGTCATCCGCATGACGCAGAACGGGCCGCTCGTGCCGGTGCATTGGGGCGATGGCGTGCTGGAGGTAAACATCTTCAGCGTCAAGGGCTTCCGCGACGCGGTGGCGATCGTCGAGCGGCGGCATCCCGAGCCCGTCCGGGCGGCGCCAGGCAACGCGCGCGGCCTGCCTGCCGGGCGCAAGACGGGGCCGACCGTGCTGATCGCGGAAGACAACCGCCTGAACCGCGGGCTGCTGCGCGATCAGCTCCTGACGCTCGGCGCATCGGTGCTGGAGGCGCACGATGGCGAGGAGGCGCTCGACTTGCTGCGGAAGAATAGCGTGGACATGGTCCTCACCGACATGGACATGCCGAAAATGTCCGGCAGCGAATTGCTCGCCGCCGCCCGCGCGCTCGATCCGGCCATGCGCATCTACGCGATCAGCGCGAGCGCGAGCGCGCAGGATGTGGAAGACGGTCGCGCGCGCGGCTTCACCGATTACCTGACGAAGCCTATTCCGCTCGCCGTTCTGGCTGGCGTGCTGCACACGGCCGGCGCACCGGGCGCGAACGAGCCGGAGGAAACGCACACGCACCCCGCCCACGAATCGCACGATGACGACGATGATCTACCGCCGCGCTTCCCGACCATCCCCGCTGCCTATGTACGCGAACTCGTCGCCCAGGTCGACGAAGACATCGTCGTCCTCGACGAAATTCGCCGCGTCCAGGATGCGCGCAGGTTGCGCCGCTGGGCGCACAAGCTGGCGGGCGGCTTGTCGGTGCTGGGGCCGTCGATGCTGCTTGATCAGTGCCAGGAGTTGCGCACCGTTCTCGCTGAAACGGGGGAGTGGGTCGAAGACGTCGACACGTTCACGGGGCTGATCCACGGCGATCTGATCCAGCTTCGCGACATGCTGCATGAGGCGGTTCAGGCGCATTCCAGTTAGGAACAGCCCGCATCACATGCGGTGCGCGTGCGCCGCTACTGCTTCGGGATCGCCGCGGTCCGCCATCGCGTCTTCCGCGGAGAAGCGGTATCCGCCGCGCCCTTGGGCCTTCACCTCGTAGAGCGCGACGTCGGCCCGCTTGAGCGCGCGCTCGAACGATTCGCCCAGCTTCGCGAGCGCGACGCCGATGCTCACGTCCACCTTCGCGACGATTCCCGCATCGAGTTCATAGGGCAACGACAGATCGCACACGATGCGCCGCGCGAACGCGACGCTCGACGCATCCGCAAAATAAGTCGCGACGACGGCGAACTCGTCGCCGCCAAGACGCGCCGCGAGCTCGCCGCGGCGCATCGCGTTGCGCAGCCGGTCGGCGACGCGTCGCAGCAGTTCGTCGCCGGCGTCGTGGCCGTGCGAATCGTTGATGCGCTTGAAGCCGTCGAGATCGACGTACATCACCATCACTTTCTCGCGGTTCGCGCTGCCCGCCATCAGGCGTTCGGCGTGGTCGCCCAGATAGCGCCGGTTCGGCAGGCCCGTGAGCGAATCGTGATGCGCCCAGTGCAGGATCTTCGCCTGCGACTTGCGCCGCTCGGTCACGTCCTCGACGATGATGACCGCGCTGCCGTCCGGCACCGGATTACGGCTGAGTTCGAGCTGGCGTCCATCGGGGAGATCGAGATCGAGCGGTGCGTGGCTGTTCGTCAGCCAGTGCGCGCACCGTTCAATCAGCTTCGCGCGCAGCGTTTCGCCGTACTTCGCCAGCGCGAGGTAGCCGACGAAGTCGGGCAGCGGCACGTCCAGGCGCAACATGTCGACGGTCCCGCCCAGAAGCTCGGCCACCTTGCGATTCGCGATCACGACGTGGGTCGCCGCGTCGATGGTGCAGAGGCCGTGCGGCATGTGCGCGAGCGCGGCGTCGAAGCGCGCGGCGAGCTCGGCGTGGCCTTGCTCGGCCGTCATCAGCGCGACGAGATTGCGGTAGTGACGGCGCACGACGACGCCCATCGCGCAGATATACAGCACGAGCGGCGGCACGAGCATCCAGTAGCCGGGCGGACCGTCGAGCGCGCCCACGGCAATCGGCATGGCGCCCGCGCAAACCTGCGCGACCGCCAGTTGCGGCACACCGGCGTTGCGTGACGCGATGCCGCCGAGCATGCCCGCCGTCACTGTGATCGCGAGCGAGGCTAGCACGGCGTCGCCCGACATCACGCAGGCCATCGTTCCCGCGCCGGTGAGCGCGCACGCGGCGAGGCCGAAGGGCGCGTAACGCCGCGCCCACGACTCGGGATGCGGCGCCTGTCGACGACACGACGCCCGATAGCGAAGCACGATGGCGACGCGCGCTGTCAGCAACAGCGCATCCGCGATGAACCACCCGACGGACCACGGCGCCCGCACACGCAGCAGCGCGATCAGCGCGACGAATGCCGTCGATGCACTGGCGAGCAGGAGCGGGCGGATATCGTCGAGAAGCGTGAAGAGCAGTGACGAGCGAATGGCTGGCGTGATGTGTCCGTCGTCCGTTGCCGGCGTCGCCAAAAGGGAGTCGAGCAGGGACGAGGAGCCTGGCATGCGGATGTCCGGCGGGCCGGAAGGAGACGGTGAAGGCATCGGGGAAGCGTGCGGATCTGTTGGAACCGCGGATACGCTCGTTTGTGGTCTCGTGCGCCGAGTTAGAGCGGAATGACCCGGCGCTGAACCGAAGCTATTGTCATTGCGGGCAACGGCCTTCAGAATCGGCGAGTCAGCGAACTGCGCATCTTACAAGGACAACCATCATGACAAAAATACTGACGCTCCACGGCGTCAATCTGAACATGTTCGGCAAGCGCGATCCGAAACAATACGGAACGGCCACGCTCGCGCAGATCGACGAGCAGTTAGCCGCGCTCGGCAAGGAGCTGGGCGTCGAGGTGGAGTGCTACCAGACCAATATCGAAGGCGAGATGTGCGCGCGCATTCATCGGGCGTTCACCGAGAACGTGGATGCGGTCATCATCAACGCGGGCGCGTGGACGCATTACAGCTACGCCATTCGCGATGCGCTCGCCATCCTGACCGTGCCCGTCGTCGAGGTGCATATGTCGAACGTGCATGCGCGGGAGGCGTTCCGGCATGTGTCCGTTTTCTCCGAAGTCGTGAAAGGACAGATTTGCGGCTTCGGCGTCGACAGCTATGTGCTCGGCTTGCGCGCGGCGGTGGCGGCGATCGCTTAACGCGCCAGGCCGCCAGGCCGCGCTGCCGGGAATCCCCGCATTCAGGCGGTGCGGCTCACGTCCTTGGACGCCACGCGGCGCAAACGGCTTTGCACGCGCACGGGCTTCTGGTCGCGAAGCGTCGCGCCACGGATAAACAGCACCGCGCAGATCGCGCACACGGTCCAGATGGCGGCGATGATGGTCAAGTAGTTCATTTTTCTGGTTCCTGATTCGGTGCGTTCAGTGCGTTCAGTGCGGAGTGTTGTCAGCCTTGCGATGCGGGCATCGCGAGCAGTCGGCCGATCAGCCGTTGCGCGAGCGCGTGCTGCGTGGCCATCGAGTCGGCGGCGTCGGCGTCCGGTTGCGTGCGCAGCTTGCAGGCGAGGCGCAGCACGTTGTCGGATGCAATCTGAAGTTCGGCGAGCAGTTCGGCCTCGGAGGCCGCGCGACTGTCGTCTGAATCGATCGCGTTCGCATTGGTCATCTGATGCGGTTGATGCGCCCTGGCGTTTGCTGCCATCGTCTGGAACATGTCGGCTTCCCCGTTGAGTCGATGAAATGAATTCTGCGCGGATAGGGCCGAAATCAATCCTCCGAAAAACACCTGATTCCGGCCTCAGTTCCGTCTCTTGGCGAGTGAAGCGGCGCATGGCCGTCACGGGCGAGGTCCGTCAGGCAAGCGTTTGCGGGCTGCGGGACGGTAGAATCGCGGTCTTTGTCCGCACGGGACGAATCGCGATTCACGTGAAGTAAGCGCCGACCGCAAGCGAGTCACGCCGAAAAAACAACACTTCGCGCATTTTCCCGACGCGCCGCCACGGTGCGCGGACCGTCGTAGTAGAGGCAGGCATCGACATGGTTCCAGGCAATTCCCGCGCTGCAGTGCAGCAGGACACACTCAGGCGCGCACTCAAAAGCCGCCATATTCAACTCATCGCGCTCGGCGGCGCGATCGGCACCGGGCTCTTCTTGGGCGTCGCGCAAACAATCCGGCTCGCCGGGCCCTCCGTGCTGCTCGGCTATGCCATCGCCGGTCTGATGGCGTTTTTCATCATGCGGCAGCTTGGCGAGATGGTCGTCGACGAACCCGTGGCCGGCTCCTTCAGCCACTTCGCCGACAAATACTGGGGCCACGCGGCGGGCTTCATCTCCGGCTGGAATTACTGGGCCGTTTATATTCTGGTGAGCATGGCCGAACTCTCGGCCATCGGCCTCTACATGCAGTACTGGTGGCCGGCGCTGCCGCTGTGGATGTCGGCGCTCGTGTGCTTCGTGATCGTGAACGCGATCAACCTGACGAGCGTCAAGTCCTACGGCGAGCTCGAATTCTGGTTCGCCATCGTGAAGGTCGCGGCGATCGTCGGCATGATCCTGTTCGGCGGCTATCTGCTCGTGTCGGGCCATGCGGGACCGCAAGCCAGCGTCACGAACCTGTGGAGGCTCGGCGGCTTCTTTCCGCATGGCGTGAGCGGGCTCGTCATGTCGACGGCCGTTATCATGTTTTCGTTCGGCGGCCTGGAGCTCGTCGGCATTACGGCGGCGGAAGCGGAAGATCCGTCGCGCAGCATTCCGCGCGCGACCAATCAGGTCATCTACCGCATTCTCATTTTTTATATCGGCGCGCTCGGCGTGCTGCTCTCGCTTTATCCGTGGGACAAGGTAGCGACGGGCGGCAGTCCGTTCGTGCTCATTTTTCGCGAGATGAACAGCACGCTCGTTGCGAACGTGCTCAATGTGATCGTGCTGACCGCGGCCCTCTCCGTCTACAACAGCGGCGTGTATGCTAACAGCCGCATGCTGTACGGTCTCGCGCTGCAGGGCAATGCGCCGCGTGCGTTAGGCGAGGTGAGCGCACGTGGCATTCCGCTCGCGGCGTTGCTGGTATCGGCGGTGGTCACGGCGGGCTGCGTGCTGATCAATTACGTCATTCCGGGCCGCGCGTTCGGACTGCTGATGGGGCTGGCCGTATCGGCGCTCGTCATCAACTGGGCGATGATCAGCATCATCCATCTCAAGTTCCGCCGCCAGAAGCGCGAGCGCGGCGTGGCGACGTCGTTTCGAAGCCTCGGCTATCCGCTCACCAACTATCTTTGCCTCGTGTTCGTCGCGGGCATCGTCTGGGTGATGTTTGAGACGCCCGGCCTGCGCCTTTCCGTGTACCTCATTCCCATCTGGCTGGCGGTTCTCCGAATCGGCTACTATCTCAAAACCAGGGGCGATGACGCGGACGATGAAAACCGCGCGCTGTCCCGCTGATCCTTCGTTCCGATACCGACACCATGTTCGAACATATCGATGCCTACCCCGGCGACCCGATCCTCACGCTGAACGAAAACTTCCAGAAGGACCCGCGCACCAACAAGGTCAATCTGAGCATCGGCATCTACTTCGACGACGCGGGCCGTCTGCCCGTGATGCAGGCCGTGCGCGAAGCGGAACTCGCCATTCTGAAGGAGCCGGGCCCGAAGCCGTATCTGCCGATGGCCGGTTTCGCGCATTATCGCGACGCGGTGCAGACACTGGTGTTCGGCACGGACAGCGCAGCGCGCGCCGAAGGCCGGATTGCGACGGTGCAGACGCTCGGCGGCTCGGGCGCGCTGAAAGTGGGCGCGGATTTCATCAAGCGCTACTTTCCGGCGTCGAAACTGTGGGTGAGCGATCCGACATGGGAGAACCATCGCTTCATCTTCGAGCGTGCGGGTTTCGAGGTGAACACGTATCCGTACTACGACGAAGCCACCGGCGGCCTGCGTTTCGATGCGATGCTCGAAGCCATCGACGCGCTGCCCGCCAGAAGCGTCGTGCTGCTGCATGCGTGTTGCCATAACCCGACGGGCGTCGATCTGGACGAAGCGCAGTGGGTGAAGATCATCGACGTGCTGCACAAGCGCGACTTGCTGCCGTTCGTCGACATGGCGTATCAGGGCTTCGGCTCCGGTCTCGACGAAGACGCTTTCGCCGTGCGCGAACTCGCGCGCCGCGGCGTGCCCGCGTTCGTGGCGAACTCGTTTTCCAAGAACTTTTCACTGTACGGCGAGCGTTGCGGCGGCCTGCACGTGATCTGCGACGATGCTGCCGAAGCGGACCGCGTGCTCGGTCAACTGACGAGCGCGGTGCGGTCGAACTACAGCAATCCGCCGACGCATGGCGCGAAGATCGTCACGAACGTGCTGGCGAAGCCCGAGCTTGCGCAATCGTGGCGCGAAGAGCTTGCCGCGATGTGCGAGCGCATTGCACGCATGCGCCGCGCGATTCACGACGGCCTGCGCGACCACGTGCGGGGCGAAGCGTTGTCGCGTTATATCGAACAGCGCGGAATGTTCACGTACACGGGCCTGGAAGCGGCGCAGGTGGACCGTCTGCGCGAGGAATTCGGCGTGTACATTTTGCGCTCGGGCCGCATGTGCGTCGCGGGCCTGAACGACAGCAACGTGCAAACCGTCGCCGACGCCATCGGCAAGGTGCTGGCGAAGTAACGCGTCACCGAAGCGCGTTGCATTAAAACGTGGGGCACGAGAGCACTTGCTGCGGCGGCAGCGTGCCCGGTCCCGCGTCCACCTTCGCGCCGCGCGGCGGCGTCGAAACAAGGCGCACGCTGTTTTGTCCGGCATTCGCGAGCACGTATTGCTCCGCGCTTCCTTCAGGCTGCCAGTACACGCGATACACGGCGCCATCCTCGTAAATATGCAGCGCGCCGTGCACGGTCTTGTCGCCCTGTTCAATCTCGACGCGTTCTGCTTCGTGCAACGTCATCGCATTGCCCGATTCGCCCTGCAGCACGCCGCATGCGGCTCCGGCGGCATGCGCGTTCGCGCATGCAAGAAGCGCGGAGCAGCACAGCGCGGCGCGGTACGGCGTACTCTTCATCGGCGTTGCGCTCCAGCGAAACGTGCCGGGTAACCCAGCAATTCGCGTGCGGCGCGCGACTCGTGCGGCGGGCCGCCTGGCCTGCGCGATAGGTTTCGCCGTTCGTGCGCGCGTGTGCTACCTTGAATAACGCAGCGTTCGAAGGTGGAGGGCGCCATGTCAGTGATCGCACCGGACGAAAAAGCAGACTTCCTGGCGATTCTCGCGCGTCACCGGCTCGATGTCAGCGATTTTCTCGTGCAGGAGGCAGGCGAATCCGATGTCGTGGACGATGTCTATCCGTTGCAGGGACATGTCACGATCGTGCGGCGTTCGACGCTGAAGGAGCGCGAATATCGCGTCGGGCACGGGACCGCATGGGTCGCCGCGTTCGAGAAGGACCTGAACAAGGGCGCGTTCGGGAAATGAGCGCGCCACGTCGTTTTTAACGCATCTTTCAAAGCGGAGCACCCGATGAGACCGACCGAATTCGCATCGTTCAAGGCGCATCTCGCCATGCTGCTCCGCGATCTTCCGCGCGGCATGACCGCCGATCTGACCGATGTGGCCGTCGCTTACTGGAATGGCAAGCACGTGGTCGGGGCGTATCTGCGCGATAACGGCTGCATCGACGAAGACTTCGACTTCGACGAGAACGCCTGGGGCGTGTGGCGTGACGAGTTCGTGCTCTGGATCGAGGCGCCGCGTTTTTCGGAGCGCGATGATCTGAAGTCCGCACTTGTCTCCGGTACGCATGCCGCGATGGTTCACGGCGGGCTCTGGCCGCGTTCGCGCTGAAATTCGTGTGTCAGGTGCGCGGCTCGGCTAACGTGGGCGCGTTCCGCAGCCATAAAGACGTCCGCAACGGCGAGACGCGATGACAGTCGCGCTTGCTGCACGCTTAAGCGTGGGCGTCAGTAAAAGGTCGCAGCGGGCCTTACACGGCGCGGCGATAAGCTTCCGCCATCAGCGCGCTGACCTTGGCGCGGGCCTGCAGTGCGTCGCGCACGGCGTCGGCGATGATCGAAAACAGCGGGGCGATGAATCCCATGACTTAACTCCTTGATTCGTTGAGCACTGAGGTTAACTACCTAGGTAGTAACCCGTATACTAACACGTTCCGGCATCGCAACAAATAGCCGCTTGTCAGCGCTATCCGCCTCGTCTCCAGCAAGCTCATAATGGTGCGAAACGACGCGCACTCGCTCGTCTGGAGAAGGGGAAATGCACATGAAACCGCGTCTCTCGGGTCATGCCGTCTTGTCTTTGCTCTTCGCCGCTGTCATCGCAGTGGCGGTCGCGGTGGGATGCAGCGGCGGCGGTTCTTCTTCGGATTCGGGCGCCGTGGCGGGCGGAAGCGCGCCCGCAGGGGCATCGAGTGCGTCAGGGGCGTCGAGTCCCGCAGGGGCGTCCGGTGCTTCGGGCGCGTCGGGTGCTTCAGGCACGGGTTCGAGCGGTGGCACGACCGGCGGCACGGGAACGCAACCCGTCGCGCATGCAATGGACGTCGCTACTTATCACAACGACATCGCGCGCACGGGCCAGCAGCTCGCCGAAACCGTGCTGACCCCGGCGAACGTCAATGCGGCGACCTTCGGCAAGCTCGCCGTGTATCCGGTCGATGGCGCCGTCGATGCGCAGCCGCTTTTCCTTGCCAGCGTGCCCATCGCGGGCGGCACGCACAACGTGCTCTATGTCGCGACGGAGAACGCGAGCGTCTACGCCTTCGACGCCGACACCGGCGCGACGCTCTGGAAAACGAGCACGCTCGCCAACGGCGAAACCCCGAGCGACGATCACCGATGCTCGCAGATCACGCCGACCATCGGTGTGACGGCGACGCCGGTCATCGACCGCACGCGCGGCCGGAACGGGACGATGTATGTCGTCGGCATGTCGAAGGACGGCGCGGGCCGCTACCACCAGCGCATTCACGCGCTCGACATCGTGACCGGCGCTGAGCTTCTCGGCGGGCCGATGGAGATTGCCGCTTCATATCCGGGCACGGGCGCGGGCAGTCAGAACGGGCGCGTCGTATTCGATCCCGGCCAGTACGCGGAGCGCGCGTCGCTTTTGCTGCTCAATGGCGTCGTCTATACCGCGTGGACCTCGCATTGCGATTTCATGCCCTATACCGGCTGGGTGATCGGCTATAACGCGAGCACGCTGCAACAGGCGAGCGTCCTCAACGTTACGCCGAACGGTCAGATGGGCTCGATCTGGATGAGCGGCGCGGGCCTCGCATCCGATGGCGCGTCGATCTATTTCCTCGATGCCAACGGCACGTTCGACGTAACGCTCGACGCTCAGGACATGCCGATCCACGGCAACTTCGGCAACGGCTTCCTGAAGCTCGGCACGGCGCCGGCGCTCGCCGTCACCGATTATTTCCAGCCATCGAATACCGTGCAGGAATCGAATGCGGACGAGGATCTGGGCTCGGGCGGCGCGCTCGTGTTGCCCGACCTCGCCGACGCCAACGGCGCAGTCCGTCATCTGGCGCTGGGCGCGGGCAAGAACTCGGTCATCTACGTGGTCAATCGCGATTCGATGGGCAAGTTCGATTCGAACGCCGACCACATCTATCAGGAGATCGTCGGGCAGATTCGCGGGCCGGTATTCAGCATGCCCGCCTATTTCAATCGAACGGTGTACTTCGGTGCGATTAGCGACAACATCAAGGCGTTCACGATCACGAACGCGCGGCTTTCCACGACTGCGTCCAGCCAGACGCCCAACACCTTCGGCTCGCCGGGCGCGACGCCGAGCATCTCGGCCAATGGCGCCACGAACGGAATCGTGTGGGCGTCGCAGAACGGCACGATTGCGGCGCTGCACGCGTACGATGCGTCGAATCTCGGGCGCGAGCTCTACAACAGCAATCAGTCGGGCGCGCGCGATCAGTTCGGCCCGGGCAACAAGTTCATCACGCCGACAATCGCCAACGGCAAGGTCTATGTGGGCACGAAAAGCGGCGTCGGTGTCTTCGGCCTGCTCGCGCGATAGCGACGTTGCGCGCTCATTTCGGATGCTTGGCGACGAAGTTCCTGACGGCGGCATACGCCGGCTTCGGCGTTCTGCCGTCGTTCAACATGATGCCGTATGGGCCCTCGCCGGTTGCTGGATCATCGTAGAGTTGATAGACCTGTAGCGACTGGATGTTGTATTGCGGAGCGATCGCGAGGAGCGCACCGATCATGCCGTTGGCGAGATGCGCCCCCGACTCTTCCGCCGTGCCCGCGAACCAGGGCCGCATGCCGACCTCGTTGATCCAGATCGGCTTGCCGAACGATGCGAGCGTGCCGATCACGTTGTAGCAGCCGGTGCCGCCGCACGTATGGCGGATGTCGCCCTGTTCCGAGTACCAGTGCCACGCGGTAACGTCCCATGTCACGACGGGATGCCCGCTCGTGCCGTCGGGCTGCGTGCCGTTGGCGAGCATCACGTCGAAGCCATAGTGCATCCACGTATTGCCGCCAATGACGATCTTGCCGTGCGGGTCCACCGACTTGATGCCCGCAATCATGCCGCGAATGACGCCTCGTGCAATCTGAAAGCGCTGGTTGTCGAAGTCCGTGCTGCGCACGACGTCGACATTGCCGGTGAGACACTGCGCGGCGAGTTCGTTCGTGACCTCGTAATAGGAATAGCGCTGCACCCTGACGATCTCTTGCGCCGCTGTGTAGGCCGACTGATAGGCGTCATCTTCGTTGGCGGCTTCGAAGACGGTCATCAGGATCACCGGATAGACGGTGACGCCGGACGCCTGCATCATCTGCGCCATGTTGCTGAGCTTGATCGCGTCATCGACATTGTTCACGTTGTTGCGATAAAGCGTAACGCCCAGGTTCTTGAGTTGCGAGAGCTGTAATTCGGGCACCGAAATATCGTAGGGACCATTGACGGTGTTATGGCCGTTGATGCCATAGAAGAGCTTCCGGTGGGCGCGATGGTTGGCAGAGCGACGCTGGGCGAACTCGGAGCAACCGGGGCGCTCGCGGTCTGCACGGGCGGCGCGGGACTTGCGCTCGACGGCGCCGATGCGGTCGTCGTGTCGGCCGGCGCGCCGTTGTCCGAGCCGCCTGCGCCGCATGCCGCGAAGAATGCGCTAGTCGCAAGCAGCGCAATTGCCGCCGCGTAATGCGGCGAACAGAAGCGTCGGGCAATGGCCTGGGCGATTTCAGCGTTATGCATGATAAGAATCACGAAGCGGAAACAGACCTTCGAAACGTTTGCAATGCGATGCATCATACGAATGGCAACACGCAGTGCTTTCGAACGTGACGCGAAACGGCAATCGCACAACGCGTTTAGCGGGAGATGCGTTGCGTCATCGTCCGGCCAGCACGGTTGACAGCGCCGTGCGAACGATCGTTGCAGGAAGTGGTGACAATCTCGCCCGGGACGTTAGGAATACTATATAAACGACGAAAAACATTTTCTGCCCAGGCTAGACACATGATACTCACGAGAGACAACGAATCAAGCGCTGCGCGCGCTGCCTTCGCGAAAAAGCGCGCGCTGTTGCAGCGGGTTGCTGGCATGCACGGTGACCAGCGCACGCATGTCGAGTCGTTTCGATCCGGATGCTGTGGTTCGGCCAATACCATCCCCGAATGCACTCTTTCCCGCACGAGTTCCCGTCCTTGCTAGCCGCGGGTCGTCAGAACGAACGAAACGGACGGCCCACTTTGCGCTTCCGAAAAAGTGTTGCGCATGCGGGAAGATGCACGTTCGTACGGCGCGCATCGTCTGGCGCGTGTCGACGGTCATTCCGTTGCCCCAGCGTCATCTGCCGTGTGATGATGACGGCTTCATCGCGAGCAGGAGACGGAATGAACGCATCCTAACGCATCGACCAGTTGATCGCGAAACTCACGGACTGGCGCGGCGAGACATTCGCCAGCGTGCGCAAAAGCATCCTGGACGCCGATCCCGAGATCATCGAGGAATGGAAATATATGGGCAGCCCGGTGTGGTACCGCGACGGGATGATTGCCGTCGCCAACGCCCACAGGGGAAAGGTGAAGCTGACCTTCGCTCACGGCGCCATGCTCGCCGATCCCGACAAGCTCTTCAACGCGGGGCTGGAGGGCAACGCGAGACGGTCCATCGACTTCCTGGAAGGCGATCAGGTCGATGCGCGGCGTCTGGCGAGGCTCGTTCGCTCCGCCATCGAGTTCAATCAAAGCAAGCTCAGGAAACCGCGCGCGCCGAAGTGAGGCGTCGCGCGGTTTCCGGGCCTAGTCGCCTTGCCAGCGTGCTTCCGACGTCCCTGGCGGCACAGCAGGCCGGCCGTACCCTGCCGGTGTGCGCGCGAGTTGCGCGCTCGGCCGCACCGCTTCGAGGTCGCCGAAACCGGAAGGCGCGCGCTCCAGAAAAGGCGTGAAATCCGGCTTCGCCGTTCGCAATCCGTCTTCTATCCGGCCCAGCCCGCGCAACCATTGCCCCGTCTGCGCAAGCGATACCTGAACGTGCCAGCTTCCGCCTTCTGTCTGCTGTTTGCAGAGCGCGGCCGCCGCGCCGAAGGCCATCAGAAAGCCGCTTGCCATGTCGAGCATCTGCATTGGCAGGACACGCGGCTTGCCCGCGCCTTCCGCATTGCCTTCGGCTGCGTTGAAGCCCATCGCGGTCTGCACGAGCGAATCGAAGCCGCGACGCGCGGACCACGGTCCCTGCGTGCCGTAAGCCGTCAGCGACACACACACGATGCCCGGCCGCCGCACAGCGAGCGCCTCGGGCCCGAAGCCGCGCGCCGCGAGCCCGCCCGGGCGATAACCCTCCGAGAACACGTGCGCATCGCCGATGAGGCGCCACAACGTCGCGCGATCATCGTCGCTCTGCAGATCCAGATGCGCAGAACGCTTGCCGCGGCTCGTATCCGCGATGGCGGAAATGTTCGGCAGATTCGGCGAGTTCACCAGCATCACGTCCGCGCCGAACGCGGCGAGCGCGCGACCGCCGACCGGGCCGGCCAGGATGCGCGTCAGGTCCAGCACGCGCACGCCCGAGAGCGGGCGCGCTTCGGCGGGCAAGGGCGGCAGGGCGAGCGGTGGCGCGTCGCCGATGCGTGTGATGGTCATCACCGGCTGCGCGGCCAGGGCCCGGCCTTGCGGCGTCGCGTCCCATTGCTCGAAGGTGCGCAGCATCGTGACGACGAGCCCGCGTTGCGCGCAAGCCTCCTCGAAGTCGAGCGCGCGCCAGTCGAGCAGCGCGCGTTCGGCATCGGCGCGCGTGGCCGTGCGCGGATCGAGGCCGAGCACGCGCAACGCGCCGTCCTGATGATGAGCAAAGTTCGCATGAATGCGCACGTAGCCGTCGGCGCAGCGGTAGAGGCCCGAGAAGGGTCCCC
>Ga0308173_10000571_pt1 | contig 16049 bp, 18 predicted proteins | sample PhyPR1_FD_203716 | JGI IMG/M metagenome (GOLD analysis project Ga0308173, IMG submission 203716) | Soil microbial communities from UC Gill Tract Community Farm, Albany, California, United States - DLSLS.P.R1 | ecosystem: Environmental > Terrestrial > Soil > Agricultural land | place: USA...
CGGCCGGCGACATGAGGATCAGCCGGTCGGCGGCGGGCGGCCGGTCGGAGGCGAAGGCGACCGCGGCCACCGCGCCGCCCATGCTCTCGCCGGCGACGGCGATGATGGCGTGCGGGAACTTGCGGCGGACCAGGGCCGTGACGGTGCGCAGGTCCTCGGTCATCAGACCCTCGCCGGCCCAGACGCCGCGCTCCGGGGATCGGCCGAAGCCCCGCTGGTCATAGGCGTAGGTGGCGACGCCCTGGCTCGCCCACCACGGCGCCGCCAGGTGGAAGGCGTTGGAGTAGTCGTTCATGCCGTGGACGCCGACGATCACCGCCCACGGCTCGCCGACCGGATCCCAGTGCTTCAGGCCGAGCCGCGCGCCGTCGAAGCTCACCACCGCGTCGTCCTCGAGGCGCGGGCCGGAGAAGGCGGTGGGCGGGCTCAGCGGATGCTGCACCAGCAGGGGCGTGCAGGCGGAAAGCGCGAGCGCGGCTAGGACGATGAGCAGACGCGGCATGACTCGTCGGGACTATCGGCTGAGGATTTCGCGGACCCTTTGGCGGAGATAGGGCGTAACTTCGGCCTCGAACCAGGGGTTTCGCTCGAGCCACGCGGTGTTGCGCCAGGAGGGGTGCGGCAGGACCCCCCGCCCGGGAAGGTGCGCGCGCCAGTTTCGCACGGTCTCGCCGAGCGACCTGCGGGCGCCGAGCGTCCAGGCCTGGGCGTAGCCGCCGATCAGCAGGGTCAACTGGACGCTCGGCAGCGCCGCCAGCAGGCGGGCCCGCCAGAGCTCGGCGCAGCGCCGGGGCGGCGGATAGTCGCCGCCCCTGGGAGCGCCGACACCCCCGCACCCTACCCTCTCCCCGCAAGGGGGAGAGGCGCGCGAAATCACGCAGGTTCGTGCTGGGCGGTGGCGGCGAGCGCCTGGGTTTCCTGGGCGATCAGCTTGGCGAAGGAGGGCCGCTCGAGGATGCGGGCGACGTAGGCCGCCGCCTTCGGATGGCTCTTCGCCTCCAGCGGGCAGCCGGCGTGGCTGGCGGTGGCGAAGGGGCTCGCGACGGCGATGTCGGCCAGGGTGAAGCGGTCCTCGACCAGATAGCCGGAGGCCGGCGCGACGCTTTCGAGGTAGTCGGCGGCCTTGGGGAAGGCGGTCTTCTGCGCCTCGTCGGCGGCGGCGAGGTCGCCGGGCCGGCCGAAGAACCGCGGCGAGACGATGCGGTTGAAGAACATCGTGCCGCTGCAGGCCGCCACGATCGTGTCGCCGTACTCCTCGTACCAGATGGTCCGCGCCCGCGCCTTCGGATCGGTCGGGATCAGGTTCGGCTCGGGCTTGATGGCCTCGAGATAGGTGATGATCGCGGTGGAATCCGAAATCAGGAAGTCGCCGTCCTTGAAGCCCGGCATCTTGCCGAACGGACTCGCCTGCTTGAACGCCTCGCCGCCGGCCTGTGGCGCGACGAGCTCGAACTCGACGCCCTTCTCGGTGGCGAACACCATCGTCTTGCGCACGAACGGGGAGAGCGAGTTGCCATAGATGATCATCAGCGAACCTCCATCATCAGGTCTCCGGCAGACGCATCCGCCAGACGCCCTTGAAATCGTCCGGATCGGCCGGCTTGCCGTGGCGCAGGATGACCAGCCGTCGCTGCCGCGCCAGGGCTGCAGCCGCGCCCCGCACATGCGACAATTGCCTGCGCCAGCCGTCGGGATCAACTGCGCGCGCGACCTCCTCCGGCGAAATCGACTTTGCTCCGGCGCTCAGCAGCTGAAAGATCGCGGCCTCGATCGCAGCGCTCATGCGCGGACGATCCTTATGTCGTAGCGCGCGAGCTGCCGATCGTGGGTGATCAAGGGCAGGTTCTCGATCTGAGCCTGAGCCACCAGCAGGCGGTCGAAGGGATCCAGATGATGCCGGGGCAGTTCGCCAACTCGCCAGGCGTGCGCCTCGTTCACAGCAAGCATCTCCTGCGTCCATCGTCGCAGCCGAGCGGGAAAATCGTCTGGCGTCCGTAACTTGCCGGTGGCTCGCTTGATCGAGATTTCCCAGACGTTGACGACGCTTGCCACGATCTCCGTCTCCGGGTCCCGCAGCAGTTCAGTCGCCTCTCGTCCGATCAGGGCCGGGTCGAAGAACGTCCATAGGGCGACGTGCGTGTCGAGAAGGACCCTCACTCGTGCTCATCGTCGTCGGGAGGGAACATCTCGCCTTCCTCGAATGCGCGGATCAGCTCTTCGTCGGGCTCGTCGAAGTCGGGCGCGATCCAGATCTGCCCCTTCAGTGATCCCATCCACCCCGGCAGGCCGTCCGGCCGGCGCGGCAGCTCGGCCGGCTTCTCCACCGGCACGAGCCGCACCGCCGGCTTGCCGTTGCGCGCGATCACCACCTCCTCGCCGGCTTCCGCCTTCTCGATGAGCTTGGAGAGGTTGGTCTTGGCCTGGTGGATGTTCGAGACGACCATGATTAGCTAACTTAGCTTAGCTAACTTGATTTCGCAAGCTCAGCCGCCGCGCTTCAGGGTCTCGCGGGCGATGACCACCTGCTGGATCTGGCTGGTGCCCTCGTAGATCCGGAAGATCCGCACATCGCGGTAGAAGCGCTCGATGCCGTAGTCGGCCACGTAGCCGGAGCCGCCGAAGATCTGCACCGCCCGGTCGGCGACGCGGCCCACCATCTCGGAGGCGAAGTACTTGGCCGCCGCCGCCTCCAGGGTGACGCCCTGGCCGGCGTCGCGCTTGCGGGCGGTCTCCAGGGTCAGCGCCCTGGCGGCCATGGACTCGGTCTTGGAGTCGGCGATCATGCCCTGCAGCAGCTGGAAATTGCTCAGCGCCTGGCCGAACTGCCTGCGCTCGCCCATGTAGCCCACGCAGTCGGCGATCAGCCGCTCGGCGACGCCGACGCAGACCGCCGAGATGTGCAGGCGGCCGCGGTCCAGCACCTGCATGGCGACCTTGAAGCCCTCGCCCTCGCGGCCCAGCCGGTTCTCCACCGGCACGCGGACGTTGTCGAAGATCACGTCGCAGATGTGGGCGCCCTGCTGGCCCATCTTCTTCTCGGGCTTGCCGACCGAGAGGCCCGGGAGGTTCCGCTCCACCAGGAACGCCGAGACGCCGCCGGCCCCGGGCTTCTCCGGATCGGAGCGCGCCATGACGGTGAAGAGGTCGGCCTTGTTGGCGTTGGTGATGAAGCGCTTGGAGCCGTTCAGGACGTAGCAGTCGCCATCGCGGATCGCACGGGTCTGCACGTTGGCGGAATCGGAGCCCGCCTCCGGCTCGGTGAGCGCGAAGGAGGTGATGATCTCGCCCGACGCGATGCCGGGCAGGTACTTCTGCTTCTGCTCGGGGGCGCCGAACATCACCAGCCCCTGGCTGCCGATGCCGACATTGGTGCCGAAGGTGGAGCGGAACGCCGGGCTCGTGCGGCCGAGCTCGATGGCCACCAGGCACTCGTCCTCCATGGAGAGGTCGAGCCCACCGTACTCCGCCGGGATCGAGAGGCCGAACAGGCCGAGCTGCTTCATCTCCTCGACCACCTCGGGCGGCATGGCGTCGTCCTCGGCGACCTTGGCCTCCAGCGGGCGCAGGCGCTCGGCGACGAAGCGGCGGACCGTGTCGATCAGCTGCTCGCGGATGTCCATGTCGAGCGGCATGGCGGACTCCCCGGTTCGGCTCAGGCGCGTTCGAAGACCGCGGCGATGCCCTGGCCGCCGCCGATGCACATGGTCTCAAGCCCATACTTGCCGTCGCGGCGCTGCAGCTCGCGCAGCAGGTTGGCGAGGATGCGCCCGCCGGTGGCGCCGATCGGATGCCCGAGCGAGATCCCCGAGCCGTTGACGTTCAGCCGGTCGCGCTCGTCCCAGCCCCAGCCCTTGAGCACCGCCAGCACCTGCGGCGCGAAGGCCTCGTTGAGCTCGACGAGGTCGATGTCGTCCCAGGAAAGCCCGGTGCGCTCGAACAGCCGCTTCACCGCGGGCACCGGGCCGATGCCCATGCGCGAGGGATCGCAGCCGGCGGCGGCCCAGCTCACGAACCAGCCCATCGGCTCCAGTCCGAGCTCGGCGAGCTTGTCTTCGGCGACCACCAGGCAGGCGGCAGCGGCGTCGTTCTGCTGGCTGGCGTTGCCGGCCGTGACGACGCCGTCCTTCTCGATCGGCTTCAGCTTGGCGAGCCCCTCGGGCGTGGCGTCGGCGCGGACGCCCTCGTCACGCGCGAAGACGATCGGATCGCCCTTCTTCTGCGGCACGGAGACCGCGACCACCTCGTCGTCGAACTTGCCCTCGGCCCAGGCCCTGGCGGCGCGCTGGTGGCTCATGGCGGCGTATTCGTCGGAGGCCTCGCGGCTGATCTGGTAGTCGCGGGCGAGGTTGTCGGCGGTCTCGATCATCCCGGAGATCACCCCGAACCGGTCGATCGGCTGGCTCATCACCCGGCCCCGGGCCAGGCGGTCGTACAGGGTGACCGAGCCGGCGCGCGCGCCCTTGCGCATGTCCGTCGTGTAGTACTCGACGTTGCTCATGCTCTCGACGCCGCCGGCGATCACCACGTCGGCGACCCCGGTCTGGACCATCATCGCCGCATCGATCACCGCCTGCAGGCCCGAGCCGCAGCGGCGGTCGAGCTGGTAGCCGGGGATCTCGATCGGCAGGCCGGCGGCCAGCGCCGACCAGCGGGCGATGCACGGCGCCTCGCCCGAGCCATAGCCCTGGGCGAAGATCACGTCGTCGATCGCCTCGGGGTCGATCCCGGTGCGCTCGACCAGCGCCTTCAGGATGACCGCGCCGAGCTCGCCGGCGGTCAGCTCGGAAAGCGAGCCCAGGTACTTGCCAACGGCGGTGCGGATGGGGGAGACGATGGCGGCGCGTCGCATGGGGCCCTCGGACGGTTCGGAAGCGGCCGTCAAACTAGAGTTCGAACCTGCGAGGGGCAATGGACGGCGGCGCAGAGCAGCTGGATACCAACTACGGCTCGAAGCTCACCCAAGTCGCCGCGGGCGAGTGGGCGGGCTGGTCGCACTACCCGGGCGGCGATCCGTTCGAGGACCTGGCCGGGCCGTTCTACTGGAAAAAGCGCGCAGACGGTGTTCCGGTCTGCGCGTTCCGGGCCGAGCGCAAGCACATGAACGGCGGCGGCTTCCTGCACGGCGGCTGCGTCATGAGCTTCGCCGACTTCGCGCTGTTCGTGATCGCCCGCGACGCGATCCAGGGCGTCCCGACGGTGACCGCCACCTTCAACTGCGAGCTGGTCGGCACGGCGCGCGAGGGCGAGCTCGTGGAATGCCGCGGCGAGGTGGTGAAGGCCGGCCGCTCGATGGTGTTCGTGCGCGGCCTCATCGCCAACGCCTCGGCGGGCGGCGAGCCGGTCGCCAGCTTCTCCTCGGTGATCAAGAAGACCCCGCCCCGCCGCGGCTAAGCTGGACTTCGGCCCCCATATGACCTTCTGATTGCGACAACGCTCTTCGGGAGGAGCGCGCGATGATCGAGGCGGCCTGCCACTGCGGGGCGGTGAAGCTCACCGTCGAGACCGCGCCGACGGAAGTGACCGAGTGCAACTGCTCGATCTGCCGCCGGCTCGGCGCGCGGTGGGCCTACTATTCGCCGGCGCAGGTGAAGCTCTCCAAGGCCGGCTCGACCCAGCCCTACGTCTGGGGCGACCGGATGCTGGCGTTCCACCGCTGCAAGACCTGCGGCGTGACCACCCACTGGCAGAGCCTGGACGGAGCCCAGAAGCGCATGGCGATCAACGCCCGCAACGTCGACGGGTTGGACTGGGACAAGATCCGCATCCGCCACTTCGACGGCGCGAACACCTGGGAATACATGGATTGAACCTCCGACCGTAGCGCCAGCTCGGGGTGGCCAGTAGTCCGCCCCCCTTCCTCCTCGATGGAGAAGGGGCCGGGGATGGCGGTGAAGGCAGGACCGCGCCGCGAATTCCCGAGAGACGCAGGCGCCACCCGCGTTCCCTGCGTCAGCTCAGCGGCCTCACCCCCACCCCTTCCCTCCTCCATCGAGGACGAGGGACGACGTATCTGCCGCGCCGCACGCAGCCCGTCGCCTGCGAGGTCGATCCGTCCTAGAGAGGCTCCATGCCCCTGCTCTCGGTTCTCGACCTGTCGCCGGTGTCCGCCGGGGCCACCCAGGCCCAGGCGGTGCGCGAAACGCTGGAGGTGGCGAAGGCCGCCGAGCGGCTGGGCTTCCACCGCTTCTGGGTGGCCGAGCACCACAACATCCGCGGCCTTGGCTCGCCCAACCCGGAGATCCTGATCGCCGCGCTCAGCCAGGTCACCCGCCGCATCCGGCTGGGCTCCGGCGGGGTGATGCTGGTCAACTATTCGCCGCTGAAGGTCGCCGAGACCTTCATGGAGCTGGAGGCGCTGGCGCCCGGCCGCATCGACCTGGGGCTGGGCCGCGCGCTGGGCGCCGATGCGCGCACCGGCGGCGCGCTGCGCTCGGTGGGCTCGGAGGCCTTCCCGCGCTACCTCGCCCTGCTCTCGGCCTGGCTGCTGGACGCCGCCGGCCAGGAGCCGATCGGCGACGAGCACCCGCTGCACGGCATCCACGCGAGCCCCGCCGGGCCGTCGCACCCGGAGTTGTTCATGCTCTGCTCCTCGGCCGAGAGCGCGGTGTTCGCCGGCCAGGCCGGCATCGGCATGGTGTTCGCCGAGTTCATCGCCCGCGCCGATGGCGATCAGGCGGTCGCGGCCTACCGCCAGGCCTTCCAGCCGTCGGCCTTTCGCGAGACGCCCTGGGCGGGGATCGCGCTGATCGCCTTCGCCGCCGATGACGCGGAGGCCGCCTGGCGGCTGGACGCGCCGCGCCGGGCGGCGAGCGTCGCCATGCTGGAGGGCGCGCGCCAGCGGTTTCCCGACGTGGCCGAGGCGATGGCCTACCTCGCCGACCGCAGCGCCTCGCCGGTGCTGCAGATGGTGGAGGCCCGCACCATCGCGAGCGACCAGATGACGGTGCTGGGCCGGCTGGCCGAGAAGACCCGCACCAGCCAGGCCGACGAGCTGTTCATCATGGCGAGCGGCCCCTCGCTCGAGGCCCGCATCCACTCGCTGGAGCTGCTGAAGCCGGATTAGGAAACACGGAGGCCCGGACCGGGGTTGTGGCCGCAACCCAGGAGTCCCGCATGAGCAAGGTCCTCGTCCTCTACCACTCGACCTACGGGCACATCGAAGCCATGGCGCAGGCGGAGGCCGACGGCGCCCGCTCGATCGCCGGAACCGAGGTCGACATCAAGCGCGTGCCCGAGCTGGTGCCCGAGGATCTGGCGCGCAAGTCCGGCTACAAGCTCGACCAGCCGGCGCCGATCGCCCGGATCGACGACCTGGTCGCCTACGACGCCGTGATCGTGGGCTGCGGCACGCGATTCGGCCGCATGGCCTCGCAGATGGCGAGCTTCCTCGACCAGGCCGGCGGGCTTTGGGCCAGGGGCGCGCTGAACGGCAAGGTCGGCGCGGCCTTCACCTCCACCGCGACCCAGCACGGCGGCCAGGAGACGACGCTGTTCTCGATCCTGACCAACCTCATGCACTTCGGGATGATCGCCGTGGGCCTGCCCTATTCCTTCGCCGGGCAGATGACGCTGGACGAGATCACCGGCTGTGCGCCCTACGGCGCCACGACCATCGCCGGCAGCCAGGGCCAGCGCAGGCCGAGCGACAACGAGCTCGCCGGCGCCTATTTCCAGGGCCGGCTGGTGGCCGAGACCGCCGCGCGCCTGGCCGGCGAGCTGCGGGAAATCCAGACGCCCATGCCCTCCGGCGAGGCGCACGCCTGGAAGGAGCCGCGCCCAGGCGAAGCGCCGCAGCGGCCGGCGCACTAGCGCCTCCGCCTCAGGAGGAGCAACCCGTCACGCCGGCTGGGGCTGCGGCATCCCGGCCCTGGCCGCCGGGCGGGCGCGCATGAGCGCCATCCAGCGGCCGAGGTGCGAGAGATCCTCCGGCGGGACGAGCTTGATCATCCGGCCGAAGTCGATGCCGACGTAGGCGATGATGTCGGCGACGGTGAAGCGCGCCCCGCCCAGCCACTCGCTCTCGGCCAGGCGCCGGTCCAGCACCTTGCAGGCGCGGAGCCCAGCCTCCTTGTTGTAGTCGGCGACCGCCGGGTTCTGGGTCTCCAGGGCGGCCAGCGCCGGGTGGGTGTGGCGTACGCCCAGCATGAACGGCGTGGCGACCAGCAGCTCGGCCCGGCGCGTCCACATCTCGATGAGCGCGGTCTCCTTCGGATCGCGGCCGAACAGGTTGGGCTCGGGATAGAGGCTCTCGAGATAGCGGCAGACGGCGACGGATTCGGTGATCACCGTGCCGTCGTCCAGCTCCAGGGCCGGCACGTTGGCGAGCCCCGCCTTGGCCAGGTACTCCGGCGTCTTGTGCTCGCCGGCGATCAGGTTGAGCGTGACCACCTGCAGGTCGGCGATGCCCTTCTCGGCCAGGAACCAGCGCACCCGGCGCGGATTGGGAGCGAGCGGCGTGTCGTAGAGCTTCATGGGGCCTCCTTGCTGCACTCCTTCTAGCCGTCATCCCGGCCGTAGCGAAGCGGAGAGCCGGGACCCAACGTTTCCGATGCGGCGGACCTGGGTCCCGGATCGGCCCGTCGGCCGTCCGGGATGACGCGGGAGCTCAGCCGCCGAACAGCGCCGCAGGCATGGCGCCCACGATGGAGGCGGTCAGGCAGGTGGCGAGGAAGCCCGCCGCCATCGCCTTCCAGACCATGCCCACCACCTCGGCGCGGCGCTGCGGCACGAGCACGGAATAGCCCGCCAGGTTGATGCCCACCGAGGCGACGTTGGCGAAGCCGCACAGCGCATAGGTCATGATCACCCGGGTGCGCGGCTCGATCGCGCCCACGGGCACGGCGGCCAGGCGGATGAAGGCGGTGAACTCGGTCAGCACCAGCTTCGCGCCCAGCAGCGAGCCGGCGAGGCCCGCGTCCTTCCAGGCGACGCCGAGACTCCAGGCGAGCGGCGCGAAGATCACGCCCAGGCCGCGCTCCACCGAAAGCGGCGCCCCGCCCATCCGCGGCGCGAGGCCGAGCAGCCCGTTGACCATCGCCACCAGCGCCACGAAGACGATCAGCGTCGCGGCCACGTTCATGACGATGGCGAGGCCGTCGGAGGTCCCGCGGATCAGGGCGTCGACCGAGCTGCCGTAGACCTTCTCCGCCTCGGGCCCGAGCGCCTGGGGCTGCTCGGCCGCCGGGTCGCGCGGGGCCAGGATGCGGGCCAGGAGCACGCCGGCCGGCGCCGAGACGATCGAGGCGGTGAGCACATGGGCCGCCGCGTTCGGCAGCACGCCCTTCAGGATGGTCGCATAGGCCACCATGGTCGAGCCGGAGACGCAGCTCATGCCCACCGTGAGCAGCATGAACAGCTCCGAGCGCGACAGGCTCGCGAGATAGCTGCGGATGAAGATCGGGCCCTCCACCTGGCCCATGAAGATGGTGGCGGCGGTGGCCAGCGCCGGCGCGCCGCGCAGGCCCATGGTCTTCTCGAACACCACTCCGAAGCCGCGGGTGATCCACTTCAGGATCCGCCAGTGCCAGAGCAGCGCCGCCAGCGCGCAGACCACCAGGATCACCGGCAGCACGCGGAAGGCGAAGACGAACAGCCCGCCCGGGTTGGTCAGCGGGTAGGGCTGGTCGGGCGTGCCCGCCAGGAAGCCGAACACGAAGGCGACGCCCGCCTGGGTGCTGGCCGAGAGCCCGTCGACCGCCTGCCCGGCGCCGGCGAGCCCCGCCCGCAGCACCGGAAAGCCGAACAGCGCAGCGACCAGGATCGCCTGCAGGGCGATGGCGCCGATCGCGAGCTTCCACGGGAAGGCCCGCCGGTTCTCCGAGGCCGCCCAGCAGAGCCCGAGGATCACCGCGACGCCCACCAGGCTCTGCGCGTTCTGCGGACCGAACATGCTGCGAAACCACCCCGCGCCTGCAGAGTCGCAGGCCCCCGGGGATTGGCGCTGAGAAGCCGCCGGCGCGCAAGCGGGCGGCCGAAGAGCCGGATTACGAAGGTTTAATCCCCCGCGCCGCATCCGCGTCTTCGTCTCGGCGCCTCCTATCAGGCGAGCGCATCCTGCGACCCACCCGGCCATCGTCTTACGGCGATTTAACTGGCTCGGGGCGGGCCGCGGCGACATCCCCGCGCTCACCGAAAGGGCGTCTCGCCGCATGTCTTTGGCCTTGTCCACCCTGATCTACGAGTGGCGCCGCTACACCGCCGCGGTGGTGGCGCTCGCCTTCTCGGGCCTCTTGATCCTCGCCCAGGTCGGCATGTTCACCGGCATCGTCCAGGGCATCACCGCCACCATCGACCGCAGCCGCGCCGACATCATCGTCATGGGGCCCAAGGTCGAGGCGCTGATCGATTCCGGGCCCGGCTCGGGCGTGCCGGCGCGGATCATGCCGCTGATCTACCTCAACCCCCAGGTCGTCGAGGTGCAGGACCTGCAGGGCAACGGCTCGATGTGGATGAACAACCCGCCGCCGGGCCACAAGCGCAAGACCGACTTCGTGCAGATCTGGACGGTCGACGTGAGCCGCCCCGACGCGGTCACCCTGCCGGTCGACTATTCCGAGGCGACGCGGCTGGCGCTGATGGAGCCGCTGTCGGTGGCGATCGATAAGACCAGCCTGGCGCGGCTCGGGGTGAAGCTCGACGACAGCGCCGTGATCAACGGCCGCACGGTCCATGTCCGCGCCGTGCTCCAGGGCTATCCGAGCATCAACCAGCCGACCGTGGTGATGTCGCGCGACAGCTACCGGATGCTGGGCCTGAAGCAGGACGACACCCGGCTCGGCCCGCTGATGGTGCGCATCAAGGATCCGGCCAGGGCCGAGCTGGTCCGCAGCCAGCTGAACGCGGCCTCCCACGGGGCCTACCGCGCCTGGACGCGCGCCGAGCTCTCCAAGGCCAATCGGGGCGCGCTGATGAAGGAGCAGATCATCGGCGTGTTCCTGGGCTTCTCTCTGTTCCTGGGCTTCCTGATCGGGGTCGGCATCACCTCCCAGACGCTGCGCGGCGCGCTGCTCGCCAACATCAAGGAGCTGGCGAGCCTGAGGGCGCTGGGCGTCTCCATGGGCTCGCTGCGCAAGCTGGTGCTGGAGCTCTCGCTGTGGGTGGGCGTCGTCGGCCTCGCTTTCACCGGCCTGTTCACCTGGCTGGTGTCGCTGCTCGGCGACAAGGCCGGCGTGCCGATGGGCTTCCCGCTCCGCTGGATCGTCACCGTCGCGCTGCTGCTGCTCGCCATCTCCGTCGCCTCGGGGCTCCTGTCCCTGGGCATCCTGAAGAAGAGCCAGCCTGCGGACCTGCTGAGATGAGCTCCACGACCGCGATTTCGGCCAAGGGCCTTTCCAAGCGCTTCAAGACCGGCCGCACCCACATCCAGGTGCTGAAGGCCGTCGACTTCGAGGCGCGCCACGGCGAGGTGACCATGGTCATGGGGCCCTCGGGCTCCGGCAAGTCGACGCTGGTCGCCTGCCTCTCGGGCCTGCTGAAGCCCGACGAGGGCCAGGTCACGGCGATGGGCGAGGACCTCTGGGCGCTGAAGCCCGGCAGGATCGACCGCTTCCGGCTCGACCACTGCGGCTTCATCTTCCAGGGGTTCAACCTGTTCTCGTCGCTGAACGCGCTGGACCAGGTGGCGCTGATTCTGAAGTACAAGGGCTTCTCGCGGTCCGCGGCGCGCCGGCGCGCGGCGGTCGCGCTGGACGAGGTCGGCCTCACCCACCGGCTGCGCCAGCGGCCCTCCGAGATGTCGGGCGGCGAGAAGCAGCGCGTGGCGATCGCCCGGGCGCTCGCCAAGGACCCGCAGCTCCTGTTCGCCGACGAGCCCACCAGCGCGCTCGACGGCGAGACCGGCCAGGTCATCGTCAAGCTGCTGCAGCGGGCCGCCAAGGAGCACGGCGCGGCGGTGATCTGCGTCACCCACGATCCGCGGCTGGAGGCCTACGCCGACCGCATCATCCACATCGAGGACGGCGAGGTCCTGAGCGACGAGCCCGCGCGCCAGGCGCCCGGCCCCGCCCCGGCCGTCCCGCACCCCGAGCTCGTCGGAGCCTAGAGACATGCTTGCCTTCTTCCGTAGACCGATCGTCTGGATCGCCCTCGTCGCGCTCATCCTGGGCGGCGGCGCGTTCAGCGTGATGTCCGCCCAGGCCAAGGCCAGGAAGGCGCTGGAGGCGCGGCAGAGCGCGGCGGCTGCGCAGAGGAGCCCGTACGTCGCCGTCGCCAACGGCAAGGCCGACGTCGAAGGCGGCATCATCCAGGTCGCGGCCCGCACCTCGGGCGTGGTCAAGGACGTGCTGGTGCAGGAGGGCCAGGACGTGAAGCAGGGCCAGGTGCTGGCCCGGCTGGAAGACGACGAGCCCCGCCTCGCGGCCCAGAGCGCCCAGGCCGAGCTCAACCAGGCGCGCGCCCAGATGGAGCTGCTGAAGGTGCAGCTCTCCACCGCCCAGCGCGAGCAGCGCCGGCTTGAGAAGCTTGCGCTCGGCAACTGGGTCGCCGGCCAGAAGCTCGACGACGCGCGCGACGCGGTGCGCCAGGCGCAGGCCAACATCGACGCCCAGACGGCGCAGATCGCGACCGCCGAGGCCAAGCTCGCCCAGGCCCGCTACAACCAGGAGCTCACGGTGATCCGCGCCCCCGTCGACGGCAAGATCGTGCGCCGCTACGCCAACCCGGGCGCCGGCGCCTCGACGCTGAACGTCTCCAACATGTTCGACCTGGAGCCGAAGGCGCCGCGCATCGTGCGCGCCGAGATCTCCGAGGGCGCGCTGCCGAACGTGGCGCTGGGGCAGGCCGTGCGGATGTCGCCGGAGTCCGATCCGGCCAAGACCTATCCCGGCCGCGTGATCCGCCAGGCCCCGGTGTTCGGCGCCCGCAAGCTGCAGTCGGACGATCCCACCGACCGCTCGGACGAGCGGGTGGTGGAGGTGGTGGTCTCCGCCGACCAGGCGCCGTTCCTGATCGGCCAGCGCGTGCTGGTGAAGTTCATGCGAGACCAGCAGCAGGCGCAGGCCCGGGCCGTCCCGCGGGGATAGCCCTCCCCATCAAGGGAGTGCGCTTGACGCCTCCCCGGCCGCGCCGCACAAGGCGCGCCGCGGCGCAACGCGACAATCCAGGGGATCCTCATGGCGGACATCCGCTTCGACGGCAAAGTGGCCATCGTCACCGGGGCGGGCGGCGGGCTCGGCCGTCAGCATGCCCTGGAGCTCGCCCGCCGCGGCGCGAAGGTGGTGGTCAACGACCTGGGCGGATCGGTCGACGGCTCGGGCGGCGGCTCGGAGGCCTCCCACCGGGTGGTCGAGGAGATCGAGGCGCTGGGCGGCGAGGCGCTCGCCAACGGCTCCTCGGTGACCGACGACGCCGGCGTGCAGCGGATGGTCAAGGACGCGATGGACGCCTGGGGCCGGATCGACATCCTGGTCGCCAACGCCGGGGTGCTGCGCGACAAGACCTTCGCCAAGATGGAGATCGCCGACTTCGAGTTCGTGCTGGGCGTCCACCTGATGGGCACCGTGAAGCCCGCCAAGGCCGTCTGGGAGATCATGCGCGAGCAGAACTACGGCCGCATCGTGGTGACCACCTCCTCGTCCGGGCTCTACGGCAACTTCGGCCAGTCGAACTACGGCGCGGCCAAGATGGGCGTCATCGGCCTGATGAACACGCTCAAGCTGGAGGGCCAGAAGAACAACATCCACGTCAACGCCATCTCGCCGGTGGCCGCCACGCGGATGACCGAGAACCTGATGCCGCCGGAGATCCTGGCGCGGCTGAAGCCGGAGTTCGTCACCCCGGCCGTGGTGTTCCTGTGCTCGGACGAGGCGCCCACCGGAACCATCCTGACCGCCGGCGCCGGCGCCTTCGCCTGCGCCCGCATCGTCGAGACCGAGGGCGTCTACCTGGGCGAAGGCGGCCTGTCGGCGGAAGAGGTGCGCGACAGCCTGACCAAGATCACCGATGCGGCGGGTCAGAAGGCTTACGTCGCGGGCGGCGAGCAGACCCAGAAGTTCTTCCGCAAGATGCAGGGCGCCTGATACGTCGCGCCAATAGAGCAAAGCTTGCACGCGGCGCTGGGAGCCGCCTGGCGTCCATTTCGCATAGCGGGATTACACGGAATCCACTTGCCTGAGCCGAGGTGATCGCGCGTAACCTGAGGCCCGATCGGGTCCGCCAGAGACCCGACAGACCCAGGAGACGCTGCTTGCCCAAGGCCCCCCGCACCGACGCCGGTCGTCTGTCCGTCTTCTCGGCCCTGGCGTTCGCCTGCGCCTACCTGCCGTTCGCCGCGCTGAACACCTCGATCGCGGTGCAGCTGCCGCCGTTCTTCTCCAAGGACCTGGGCGTGGGCCTGGCGGTCGGCGGCCTGTTCGGGCTGGTGCGGCTGATCGACATCCCCATCGATCCCGCCCTGGGGCTGATGATGGACCGCACGCGCACGCCGCTCGGCCGCTATCGGCCCTGGATCGTCGTCGGCATCCCGATCCTGATGCTGGCGCTCTACATGCTCTACCAGGCGCCGGTGGGCGTGACCCGCGGGACTCTGACGATCTGGCTGCTGGTGATGTACCTCGGCACCTCGATCCTGGTGCTGGGCGTCAACTCCTGGGCCTCCTCGCTGGCCAGCACCTACCAGGACCGCTCGCGGATCTTCGGGATCATGTCGGCGCTGGGCGTGGCCGGCTCGGCCACGGTGATGCTGATCCCGGTGATGGTCGGCCGGATCAGCGGCGGCGGCGAGTCCGAGAGCGTCCGCGCCGTGGGCTGGTTCCTCACCGGGCTGGCGCCCCTCGCCATCGGCTTCGCGGTGCTGTGCACGCCGGAAAAGATCGTCGGCGGCGCGCACGGCCCGCGCTTCACCCTGCGCGACTACGTGGGGCTGGTGACGCGGCCGAACGTGCTGCGCATCCTGGCGGCCGACCTCGCGGTCACCCTCGGGCCGGGCTGGATGGCCGCGCTCTACATCTTCTACTGGGAGGCCTCCCGGCGGGTCAGCTTCGGCATGGCGAACCTGCTGCTGGTGATCTACATCCTGGCCGGCCTTGTGGGCGCGCCGACCACCGCCTGGCTCGCCAACCGCATCGGCAAGCACCGGGCGCTGATCGTCTCGACGACCCTCTACTCGCTGTTCCTGATCATCATCCCGCTGACCCCCAAGGGAGCGTGGATCCCCTCGGTGCCGATCATGTTCTGCCTGGGCGCGTTCGCGGCCGGCTTCGTGGTCACGATCCGCGCCATCACCGCCGACGTGGGCGACGAGATCCGCCTGGAGAAGGGCAGCCACCAGATGGGCCTGCTCTATGCCCTGACCAGCGCCACCTCCAAGGTGGCGGGCGCGTTTTCGATCACCTTCACCTTCAAGGTGCTGCAGATGATCGGCTACGACCCCAAGCTGGGGCCGGCCAACGGCGCGGCCCAGATCCACGGGCTGGAGCTGGCCTTCATCGTGGGGCCGATCTTCTTCGTGATGGCCGGCGGGGCCTGCTTCCTGGGCTACCGGCTGACCGCCGACCGGCACGCCGACATCCGCCGCCAGCTCGACGCGCGCGACGCGCTCTATGCCGAAGCGCCCGGAGTGCAATCGCTGACCGGAGAGCCCGGCGAGATCGCGGCCCCGAGCGCTTAGCCCACATTGCAGCGGCGAAATGCCTTGCGCCCAGAGGCGGTCCGCATTCCCTTCGCCCGATTAGCGCCCCGAAAGAGGGCGACCATCGACATTTTGAGGAGACGCCTTTGACCGCCACTTCCGCCGCATCCGGGGGCCGTTCCCTGCCGTTCCCGCGGCTGCTCGCCTTCTCCACCGGCAGCACGCCGGTCTACATCATGGCGATCCTGGTGGGCGTCTACCTGCCGAAGTTCTACGCCGGCCACATCGGGCTGACCCTGCTGGCGCTGGGCGGCGTCATGGCGACGGTACGCCTGACCGACCTCGGCTTCGACCTCGTCCTCGGCTGGATGATGGACAAGACCCATACGCGCTTCGGCCGCTACCGGCCCTGGTACGCCGCGGGCCTGCCGATCTTCGCCATCGCCGCCTATCAGCTGTTCAATCCGCCGCCCGGCGCGGGCAC
>Ga0308173_10000572_pt1 | contig 16044 bp, 12 predicted proteins | sample PhyPR1_FD_203716 | JGI IMG/M metagenome (GOLD analysis project Ga0308173, IMG submission 203716) | Soil microbial communities from UC Gill Tract Community Farm, Albany, California, United States - DLSLS.P.R1 | ecosystem: Environmental > Terrestrial > Soil > Agricultural land | place: USA...
ACAAGGTTACCGAGCACGGACACTGAACTGCTCCGTGTTACCGACGTGGCATCGAACCGGCTGTCTAATGGTGAATCACCGAGTGAACGATTACAACGAGCGGACTAACAGGCAGCGGATGCATGCCGTCTTTTCGATCAACGATCCACGCTGGGGGCGGGGCGACGGCAATGGCGTAAAGAACGACTCGAAACGCCCGCAAGACGGCAAGCGCGGCAACGGCAAGGAAGAAGGCCCGCCCGATCTCGACGAGATGTGGCGCGAGTTCAATCGCCGTATCGCGGGCATCTTCGGCCGCAAGCCGGGCGGCGGCATGCCGCGCGACAACGGGCGCGGCACGCGCATCGGGCTTGGCATCGTCATTGGCGTCCTGATCGCCATTTACCTCGGCAGTGGCGTGTTCGTCGTGCAGGACGGGCATGTCGGCGTCGTCTCGCAGTTCGGCAAGTACCGGCAGACGGTGGCGCAGGGCATTCACTGGCGCCTGCCGTATCCGTTGCAGTCGCACGATATCGTCGATACGTCGCAGGTGCGCTCGGTCGAGATCGGGCGCGGCGCCGCACTTTCGCAAGGCAACGTGCGCGATGCATCGCTGCTCACGAACGAGGCGGACATCCTCGACGTGCGCTTTGCCGTGCAGTATCAGATCAAGTCGCCGACCGACTTTCTCTTCCGTAATCCCGATCCGGACCTGAGCGTGACCGAGGCAGGACAGGCCGCAATCCGGGAGATCGCAGGCGCAACGGCCACGGACGATCTGCTCTACAAGGACCGCGACAAGCTGCGCGCGCGGCTTGCCGAGACCATTCAGCGCTCCCTCGACCAGTACCGCACGGGCCTTCAGGTGACGGGCGTCACGGTCCAGAGCGTGCAGGTTCCGACGCAGGTGCAAGCGGCGTTCGAAGAAGCGTCGCGCGTGCGGCAGGACAACGAGCGCGCCCGCGATACGGCCGAGGCCTATGCGAATCAACTGCTGCCGCGCGCGAAAGCCGATGCGGCGAAGATGGTCGACGAAGCCACCGCGTACAGCAACCGCGAAGTCACGCAGGCTCAAGGCGACGCCGAGCGTTTCAAGGAGGTCTACGCGGAATACTCGAAGGCGCCCGCAGTCATTCGTCAACGCATGTACCTGGACACGATGCAGCAGATCTACTCGCGCACCACGAAGGTCTTCGTGGACAGCAGGAACGGCAGCAACGTGGTGTATCTGCCGCTCGACAAGCTCGTCGAAGCAAACCGTCAGCAGGCGAAAGACGCAGCCGACAACGCCAGCACTCCTGCACCGGCCAGCACGCCTGCGGCTGGCAACGCCGAGGCGCGCCCGCCGAATGCCGCGCCCGCATCTCCGGCTGCCGTCTCGCCTGCGAGCGGGGCGGCAGGCGCCAGCGCGCCGCACGCCGCCAGTGCATCCGGCGATCCAATGCGCTCGCGCGATGCATTTCGCTCGCGCAGCCGTCAAGACGACGTGCAGTAAGGAGCGCACAACATGAATCGAATTATTGCGCTCGTCGTCGCGGTCGTCGTCGTGCTGTTTATCGGCTCGTCGATGGTCTTTACCGTCGACGAGAGACATGCGGCTGTCGTGGCCGCGCATGGCGACAGCAATCCGCGTCTCGACGGCCCCGGCCTGCACTTCAAGTTGCCGCCGCCGTTTCAGACGTTGACGCTCATCGACACGCGTACGCTGACCATCGACGAAAACGGGGCCGACCGCTTCACGACGTCGGACAAGAACGAAGTGCTGGTGAACACCGTCGTGAAGTACCGCGTCGCTGATCCGCTCAAGCTCTTCGTGAGCAACGAGAAAAACACGCAGACCGCGCAGGAGCGTCTGACCGCGCTGGCTCGCACCGCGCTCGCGAGCGCATTCACGAACCGCTCGCTCAGCGACGCGCTCGCCAATCAGCAAACGCTGGAGAGCGAAGCGCAGAAAGCGGTGGAAGGCGCGGCCGCTGCGTTCGGCGTGCAACTGGTGGACTTGCAGATGACGCGCATCGACTTTCCGTCGGCGGTGGCGGATTCGGTCTACAAGCGCATGATCGCGGCGCGCCAGCAGGCGGCGGCGACCGAGCGCGCGAAGGGCACGGCGGACGCGGACAAGATCAGGGCCGACGCAGAGCGCGAGCAGCAGCAGATTCTCGCGGACGCCTACAGCCAGGCGCAGTCCGTCAAGGGCGAAGGAGACAGCAAGGCGGCAGGCATCGCCGCCGACGCCTACGGACGCGATCCCCAGTTCTACCAGTTCTATCAGAGCCTCGAAGCGTACAAGAAGACGTTCAAGCCGGGCGACGTCATCGTAGTCGACCCGAGCAGCGATTTCTTCCGCTTCATGAAGAGCCCGAACGGCGGTGCGGATACGTCCGCCCTGTCCGCGCCGAAGCGCTGACCGTACCCGCGCCGCGCGTGTGACGCGCGGCGCTTACCCTCGTAGACAATGGTCGAGACGATACTGCTCGCGCTTGCTTTGATGCTGATCATCGAAGGCATGTTTCCCTTCGTATTTCCGACGGCCTGGCGCGATACGTTCCGCCGCATCGCCGAGCGGCCGCCGCATCACATCCGCATCGGCGGGCTGATTGCAATGGCGCTGGGGCTGATCCTGTTGCTGATCGCGACATAGCGCGGCAGCCGCCGTTTCGCCTATCTTGTTCTTATCCTTCACGCGCCTCGCGCCCAAGCGCCGCGCCCCGCAGGAAACGTATCAATGTCCACCTGGCTACTTCCCGAGAATATCGCCGACGTCTTGCCGTCGGAAGCCCGCAAGATCGAAGAGCTGCGCCGCCGCCTGCTCGACCGGTTCCGTTCGTACGGCTACGAGCTCGTCATGCCGCCGATGCTCGAATACCTCGAATCGCTGCTGACGAGCGGTGGAAGCGACCTCAATCTGCGCACGTTCAAGCTCGTCGATCAGTTGTCCGGACGCACGCTCGGCCTGCGCGCCGACATCACGCCGCAGGTCTCGCGCATCGACGCGCATCTGCTGAACCGGCAGGGCGTTACGCGTCTGTGCTATGCCGGCGTCGTGGTGCATACGCGTCCGCGCGGTCTGCACGCGACGCGCGAGCAGATTCAGATCGGCGCGGAAATTTACGGTCACGCCGGCCTCGAAGCGGATCTCGAAATCCAGCGACTGATGCTCGACTCGCTCCACCTCGCGGGTCTGACGCAAGTGCGTCTCGATCTGTGCCATGCGGGCGTGCTGGCCGCGTTGCTCGAACTGGAGCCGGCGGCGGCATCGCTCGGAGAAGCGCTTTACGAGGCGCTCGCGAGCAAGGACGTGCCGCGCCTGAATGAACTCACCGCCCATCTCGGCCACGTGCCGCGTGAAGCGCTGCGTGCGCTGCCTTCGCTGTATGGCGATGCCTCGGTGCTCGACATGGCGCGCGCACGTCTGCCGAACCTGCCGGTGATCGCGCGAGCGCTCGACGACCTCGCGTTCCTCGCTGCGCAGGCGGGCGGCGCGGAACTGATGATCGACCTCGCCGATCTGCGCGGCTACGCGTACCACAGCGGCGTGATGTTCTCGGCCTATGTCGACGGCGTCCCGAACGCGGTTGCACGCGGCGGCCGTTACGACGACGTCGGTCTCGCGTACGGCCGTGCGCGGCCCGCGACCGGCTTCTCGCTGGATCTTCGCGAAGTGGCGCGCATTTCTCCCGTCGATGCACGCGGCAGCGCAATCCTCGCGCCGTGGAAACATGACGAGCCGTTGAGCGCGGCGGTCGCGGCGCTGCGCGATGCGGGCGAAGTCGTGATTCAGGCGCTGCCGGGCCACGATCACGACCTCGACGAATTCGCCTTCGATCGCGTTCTCGTGGAGCGTGACGGCCGCTGGACGGTGGAAGAGCGCGTGGCGCCGGCGCGCCCATCGGCCTGATCCGCAAGGACTTTTGCGACGATGCGTTCAGACGCGTCGGCATGACCGAATCGCGAAACGCATCCCGAAAAACTCGGAACGCGCCGCGAACATAGGTAAAATACGTTTTTAACCAGCTAACGAATCAACATGTCTGCCAGCGCAGTGAATGTGAACCCTGGGCGCAACGTCGTCGTAGTGGGCACCCAATGGGGTGATGAGGGCAAGGGCAAGATCGTCGACTGGCTGACGGACCACGCCCACGGCGTCGTGCGCTTCCAGGGCGGTCATAACGCTGGCCACACGCTCATCATCGGCGGCAAGAAAACCATTCTGCGCCTCATCCCGTCGGGCATCATGCGCGCGGGCACGGCCTGCTACATCGGCAATGGCGTCGTGTTGTCGCCGGAAGCGCTGTTCAAGGAAATCGACGAGCTGGAAGCCGCAGGCATCGACGTCCGCAATCGCCTGTTCATTTCCGAAGCGGCCACGCTCATTCTTCCGTATCACGTTGCAATCGACCAGGCGCGCGAAGCGCGTCGCGGCGCGGGCAAGATCGGCACGACGGGTCGCGGCATCGGCCCGGCGTATGAAGACAAGGTGGGCCGTCGCGGTCTGCGCGTTCAGGACCTGTTCGACGCGCCGCTCTTCGCCGAGCGCCTGCGCGAAGTGCTCGACTTCCACAACTTCGTGCTCACGCAGTATCTGGGCGCGACAGCGGTCGACTATCAGGAAACGCTCGACACGATGCTCGGCTACGCCGAGCGTCTCGCGCCGATGGTCACCGACGTCTCGCGCCGTCTGTACGACGAAAATCACGCCGGCCGCAATCTGCTGTTCGAAGGCGCGCAAGGCACGCTGCTCGACGTCGACCACGGCACGTATCCGTACGTCACGTCGAGCAATTGCGTCGCGGGCGCGGCAACGGCTGGCGCGGGCGTCGGTCCGCAGAAGCTGAACTACATTCTCGGTATTACCAAGGCCTACTGCACGCGCGTGGGCGCAGGCCCGTTCCCGAGCGAACTGTACGACGCGGACAATCCCGCGCGTCAGGAGCAAGTGGGCGTGACGCTCGCCACCGTCGGCAAGGAATTCGGCTCGGTCACCGGCCGTCCGCGCCGCACGGGCTGGCTGGATGCCGCCGCGCTGCGCCGCTCGATTCAGATCAATGGCGTTTCGGGCCTGTGCATGACCAAGCTCGACGTCCTCGACGGCCTCGAAGAAGTGAAGCTCTGCGTCGGCTATGAGCTGGACGGCAAGCCGGTGGATATCCTGCCGCGCGGCGCGTCGGAAGTGGCGCGCTGCGAGCCCGTCTACGAGACGTTCGGCGGCTGGAAGGAAAGCACCATCGGCATCACGCAATGGGACCGCCTGCCGGAGAACGCGCGCGCTTATCTGACGCGTATCCAGGAAGTGGCGGGCGTGCCGATCGACATGGTGTCGACCGGTCCGGACCGCGACGAAACCATCCTGCTTCGTCACCCGTTCAAGGTCTGACGGCGCAAGAGCCTCGGCCTGAACCGGACGCTGTAAAGAATGTGGCCGCTTCATGCGGCCACATTTCGTATATAACCGCAGTATGCAATTGAAAGAGCCTCATCATGATCGCGATGACCGACCCGCGTAACGACGACAAGAACCTCTGGGTCAACTGGGACGAATATCACCGGTTGATCGAACTGCTCGCACTCACCGTGCACGACTCGGGATGGAAGTTCGACAAGATCCTGTGTCTCGCGCGCGGCGGCCTGCGCGTCGGCGACCAGCTTTCGCGCATCTACGACCTGCCGCTCGCCATTCTCGCGACCAGTTCGTACCGTGAAGCGGCGGGCACACAGCAGGGCGACCTGGACATCGCCCAGTACATCACCATGACGCGCGGCGAGCTGTCGGGCAACGTGCTGCTCGTCGACGATCTCGTCGATTCGGGCGTCACCCTGGCGCGCGTGCAGGATCATCTGAAGGAGCGTTATCCCGCCATCACCGCGGTGCGCTCGGCGGTGCTGTGGTACAAGGCGTGCTCGAAGGTCAAGCCCGACTATCACGTGCAGTTTCTCGGAACGAATCCGTGGATTCATCAGCCGTTCGAGGAGTGGGACACGGTGCGTCCGCACAACCTCGGCGCATGGATCAAGCGAGGCATGCAGAACGGCCGCGCGTAATCCGGGACGGCCCGCTGTTTCGCCGATATGCGCCGTTGCCTCCGGGTTTTCGCCGGACGCAACGGCGTTTTGCTTTTCAGCTGACTTTCGGCGTAAAGGCGCGTGAATAAACGTGAAGGGAACGCGAAAGCACGCACGGCGCGCCTTCGCGCTCAAGGCACGATGCTAAACTTCCACTCGCGTCTCTCGTGGCGCGTGAGCAACATGCAAGAGGCCGTTTTTGCGTGCGGCGTTAGATAGAATGGCGTTCGGTTTTCTTCCGCCCTGGACGGATATCTCGCTTTTATGACTAACTTGACTCACGCGCAAGAGCGCAAACAGCCTTTGCCGTCGCTTGCGCTCGCGGCCATCGGTGTCGTCTTCGGCGACATCGGCACGAGTCCTCTCTACGCTTTGAAGGAAGCCTTTAGCCCATCGCACGGCATCGGGCTTTCCGAAGCCTCGATTCTCGGCGTCATCTCCCTGCTGTTCTGGGCCATCGTCATGGTGGTCGCGATCAAATACGTGCTCTTCGTCATGCGCGCGGACAACAACGGCGAAGGCGGCGTGTTCGCGATGATGACCCTCGCGCTTCGCAGCGTGAAAAACCCCGGCCGTCTATCGGGTGTGCTGATGATGCTCGGCATCTTCGGCGCGTGCATGTTCTATGGCGACGCCGTCATCACCCCGGCAATGTCCGTCATCTCGGCCGTCGAAGGACTGGAAATCGCCGCGCCCAAGCTCTCGCCCTACGTGATTCCGATCACGATGGTCATCCTCATCATGCTGTTCTGGATTCAGCGTCACGGCACGGCCGTGGTCGGCAAGCTGTTCGGGCCGATCATGCTGGTCTGGTTCGCGACGCTCGCTGTGCTGGGCGCTTATCACATCGTGCTCGCGCCGGGCGTGTTAGTCGCGTTGAATCCGTACTACGCGTTTTCGTTCATGGCCGACCACGTGCTGCAGGCGTATATCGTGCTGGGCTCGGTCGTGCTGGTGCTGACGGGCGCGGAAGCGCTCTACGCGGACATGGGGCACTTCGGCGCAAAGCCGATCCGCTACGGCTGGTACTGCCTCGTGATGCCGTCGCTGCTTTTGAACTACTTCGGGCAGGGCGCGCTTCTGATGCATTCGCCCAAGGCCATCGAAAGCCCGTTCTTCCTGCTCGCGCCGGACTGGGCGCTGCTGCCGCTCGTCGTTCTCTCGACCATTGCAACAGTCATCGCGTCGCAAGCCGTGATTTCGGGCGCGTATTCGCTGACGAGCCAGGCTATCCAGCTCGGCTACGTTCCGCGCATGAAGATCATGCATACGTCGGAACTGGCGATCGGGCAGATTTATATTCCGCTCGTCAACTGGATGCTGCTTCTCATCATCCTGTGCATCGTGGTCGGCTTCAAGAGTTCGGAGAATCTCGCGGCGGCCTACGGTCTCGCCGTCACGGCGACAATGCTCGTCACCACTATCCTCGTGTCGGTCGTCATGACGAACCTGTGGGGCTGGAACCGCTTTCTCGTCGGCGCGATGATCGCCGTGTTGCTAGTCATCGACATTGGCTTTTTCGGCGCGAGCCTGCTGAAGATCGAGCAGGGCGGCTGGTTGCCGCTGTGCATAGGCGGCGCATTGTTCTTCCTCCTGATGACGTGGTACAAGGGCCGCATGATCGTCAAGGATCGAACCGCGGCCGACGGTATCCCGCTCATGCCTTTCCTGCAGGGACTCCTCGCGCACCCGCCGCATCGCGTGTCCGGTACGGCAATCTATCTCACCGGGAGCGACTCGCTGGTGCCGGTGAGCCTGCTGCACAATCTCAAGCACAACAAGGTGCTTCACGAGCGCACGATCTTCCTGAACTTCATCACGCGGGATATCCCTTACGTGGACGACGAGCACCGGCTGGACGTGAAGGACATTTCAGGCGGGCTCTTTCTGGTGAAGGCCACGTATGGCTTCAACGAAACGCCGGACGTGAAGGCCGTGCTCGAACAGATCACGCGCACGCACGCGATGACCTTCGAGCTCATGGACACCTCGTTCTTCATGGCGCGCGAAACCGTCGTGCCGACGGAACTGCCGGGCATGTCGGTGTGGCGCGAGCGCGTGTTCGCGTGGATGCATCAGAACGCCGCTAAGCCAACGGACTTCTTCAGCATTCCGGCGAATCGCGTGGTCGAGCTCGGGACGAAAATCGAAATCTGAACGCGACATAGAGGCGCGCTTCAACAAAAAAAACCCACGCCGAAGCGTGGGTTTTTTGTTCGCAGTGCAGCGCCTCAACGTTTCAGTTTTGCGAACGCCGCGGCCATCGCGCCTGCCGGTTCCGGCTCGCGGCGCGCGTTCGGACGGCCATCGCGTCCGCCGCCTGCGCGACGATCCTGGCCGCCGCGTGCTGGCGAAGCTGCATTGCCCGCATTCCCCGCGCTAGCCGCGTTACCTGCATTAGTCGTCGAAGCGGGCGCGAAGTCGTCGTCGAGGCGCATGGTTAGCGAAATGCGCTGGCGCTTCACATCCGTTTCGAGCACCTTGACCTTGACGACCTGACCGGCCTTCACCACTTCGTGCGGGTCTTTGATGAATTTCGTCGACATGGCCGACACGTGCACGAGGCCGTCCTGATGCACGCCGATATCCACGAACGCGCCGAACGCCGCGACGTTCGTCACCACGCCTTCGAGCACCATGCCCGGCGCGAGATCCGAAATCTTCTCGACGCCTTCGCGGAACGTCGCCGTCTTGAACTCGGGGCGCGGATCGCGGCCCGGTTTTTCGAGCTCCGAGAGAATGTCCCGCACCGTCGGCAGACCGAAGCGTTCGTCGACGAACTCGGCCGGCGAAAGTCCGGACAGCGCTTCGCGCTTGCCGAGCACATCCGCGACGTGCTTGTTGATCTTCGCGAGGATGCGCTGAACGACCGGATACGCCTCCGGATGCACCGACGAACGGTCGAGCGGGTTTTCGCCGTTGTTGATACGGAGGAAACCGGCCGCCTGCTCGAAAGTCTTGTCGCCGAGACGCGGCACCTTCTTCAGATGCTCGCGCGACGGGAACGGCCCGTTGGCGTCGCGATAGTCGACGATATTGCGCGCGAGCGTGGCGTTCAGGCCCGACACGCGAGCGAGCAGGGCGACGGAAGCGGTGTTTGCATCGACGCCGACGGCGTTCACGCAGTCCTCGACGACGGCGTCGAGCGAGCGCGCCAGTTCCCGCTGGTTCACGTCATGCTGATACTGGCCGACGCCGATCGCCTTCGGTTCGATCTTGACGAGCTCCGCGAGCGGGTCCTGCAGACGGCGCGCGATGGACACGGCGCCGCGCAGCGACACGTCGAGTTGCGGAAACTCCTTGGCCGCGAGTTCGGACGCCGAATACACCGACGCGCCCGCTTCCGACACCACGATCTTCTGCAACTGCAGGTCCGGGTGCTTGGCGATGAGTTCGCTCGCGAGTTTGTCCGTCTCGCGCGATGCCGTGCCGTTGCCGATGGAAATCAGCTCCGCCTTCGTCTCACGCGCGATCCGCGCGAGCCTGGCGAGCGAACCGTCCCAGTCGCGGCGCGGCTCGTGGGGATAGATCGTGTCGGTGGCAAGCAGCTTGCCGGTGCGATCCACGACAGCCACCTTCACGCCCGTGCGCAAGCCCGGATCGAGGCCAATGACCGCCTTCGGGCCCGCGGGCGCGGCGAGCAGCAAGTCCTTCAGATTGCGCGCGAATACACGAATGGCCTCGTGCTCGGCTTCTTCGCGCAGTTGCGTGAGCAATTCGTTTTCGATATGCGGCTGCACCTTCACGCGCCAGCACCAGCGGCAGACGTCGGAAAGCCACTTGTCGGCGGCGCGGCTGCGGTTGGCGATGCCGAAGTGCTGCGCGATCATCGCTTCGCCCGGATGCGGCACCTGCGCATCGAGTTCTTCGCCGAGACCGAGCTTCACGGACAGCACACCGGCATTGCGGCCGCGGAACAGCGCGAGCGCGCGATGCGACGGCACCGTGCGGATGGTTTCGCTGTAGTCGTAATAATCGCGGAATTTCTCGCCTTCCTCGCCTTGCTTGCCGTCCACCACGCTCGACATGACGAGCCCCTGGTTGAACAGATAATCGCGCAGCTTGCCGAGAATCTCGGCTGTTTCCCCGAACTGCTCCGAGAGGATGTCGCGCGCGCCGTCGAGCGCGGCTTTCACGTCGGCGACGCCTTTTTCGGCATCGACGAACTTCGCTGCTTCGGCTTGCGGATTCAGCGTCGGATCGGCGAAAAGCGCCTGCGCGAGCGGGCCGAGCCCGGCTTCGCGGGCGATCTGCGCGCGCGTGCGGCGCTTCGGCTTATACGGCAGATAGAGGTCTTCGAGCACCTGCTTGCTGTCCGCGCCTTCGATCGCGCCGCGCAGTTCATCGGTCAGCTTGCCTTGCTCGTCGATGCTTTGCAGAATCGACGCACGCCGGTCCTCCAGTTCGCGCAGATACATCAGGCGCTCTTCGAGCGTGCGCAGTTGCGTGTCGTCGAGATTGCCGGTCACTTCCTTGCGATACCGGGCGATGAACGGGACAGTCGAGCCTTCGTCGAGAAGCTGCACGGCGGCGGCGACCTGGCGCGGCTGCACGGTGAGCTCGGTGGCAATGCGCTGTACGATCTTGAGTGCTACGGTTTCCGTCATGGTTCTGCGCTGTCTGCTGGCTCGTCGAGAAGCGGCGCTCGCGTGCATCTCAGGGCGCGCTGACGAGTGATGGGCCGGGTTGCTAGAGCTGGGCATTTTGCCATAAATGCCGGAGCGCTCCGGCGCGCGGTGATAGAATTTCGGGACCGCGCAAGCCCTTTTTCCACCTTCGCGCACCTGATTCCTTATCACGTTGCCGTTCATCAATTTGCTCAACTTCCGCCTTACAAGGGTCGCGCCGATGGCTGTGGCCGCATCGTCGCTATGTGTGCTTCTCGGCGTCGCGCCGCAGCACGGGATCGCGCAAACGGCAAAGCCGATCGACTCGACGACTTCCGTGAGCACGCGGCCGCTCGACGCATCTGCGGACGACGCGAAAACCACGGACGCCGCGCTGCGCTCCGGTTATGACCGGCGTCAGAAGGCGCTCGACCAGCGCACGTCGCAGAACGACTACCGCTACGGTGTGAAGCAGCACGATTGTTACGGCAAGTTCTTCGTGAATCATTGCCTCGATAGTGCGCGCACCGAAATGCGCGAGGCGCGCCAGCAGATTCGCGAGGAGCAGCTGGCACTCGACGACGAGCAGCGGGCCGAACGGGCGAAGGAGCGCGACCAGCAAACGGCGCTCAAGCAGGCGCAGTACGAAGCCGAAGCGCCGCAGCGCGCGGCCGACGAGAAGGCGAGTCAGCAGGCCTACGAGGACAAGCAGCGCCAGAACGCGCTTGCGGCCGCGCAGCGCAACGCCGAAGCGCCGCAGCGCTCCGCGAATCAGAAGGCATACGACCAGAAGCAGGCGGACTACCAGAAGAAGCTCGATGAAGCGCGCGCCCGCGGCGTGCAGGACGCGCAGGATCGTGAGCTGAAGGCGCAGCGCTACGAGCAGAAGCAGCAGGAAGCCGCGCAGCATCGCGCCGAGGTCGAGGCGCGCCAGAAGGAAGCGGCGCGCAAGCAGCAGGAAAAGGCGCAGCAGACGCAGCAGGAACAGTTGAAGCAGCAACAGCAGAAGCCAGGGCAGTAGAGCCGCGTCACGGCGATCGCAACTGTCTTGCGGTTGACCGGAGCGAGCACGAGCGCCGACTGTGGTCGACAGCTTTGCATGGGACGGGCGTAGGCGCTAAAGAGCCGACTCCCGTCGACAGCTTTTCATGGGACGGGCGTAGGGCGCTAAAGCGCCGACTCCCGTCGACAGCTTTGCATGGGACGGGCGCAGGGCGCTAAAGCGCCGACTCCCGTCGACAGCTTTGCATGGGACGGGCGTAGGCGCTAAAGCGCCAACTCCCGTCGACAGCTTTGCATGGGACGGGCGTAGGCGCTAAAGCGCCAACTCCCGTCGACAGGAGGCGAGCATGCAGCAGCGCTTGAACGCACCCCGACAACCCGCCGTGGATGCCACGCTCATCCGCGATCGCATCGCGCAGTTGCAGGACGAGCATCGCGGTCTGGACACGCTGATCGACAAGCTGTCCGGCATCGACGACCTCGAGCTGCGGCGCTTGAAAAAGCGCAAGCTCAAAGTAAAGGACACGATACTCCTGCTGCAGTTGCAGCTGGACACGGACCCGCACTGAGCCGCCTCATTGCCGCCGCAGAACCATGCACACCGGCGCGTCAGGCGGCCGGCAGCGTGGCGCATTGCACGAAACCCGCAGAATCCGCAGGATCTAGCTCCCTTTGAACTCTCCCGCCCACACTCCCCACTCCGCGGACGCGCCGCTTGCGCTGACGGACAAGCGCAACGTCGAACTCGACGCGATCTTCTCCGCCGAGGGCCTGCTCGCGCGCGCCATCGAGGGCTATCGGCCGCGCGCGTCGCAGATCGAAATGGCGCGCTCGGTCGCGGCGGCAATGGAAGCGTCCGGCCGCGCGATGCCCGAGCCCGCCATGTTCGAAGCGCAGCGCCGTCCCGCGCGCAAGCTCGGACCGTCGGACAAGCCTTACGCGCCGGACGAGCAGGAGTCCGCCGACGACCTCGGCATCGCGACCGCGAAATCCGCCATCGACGGCGGCGAAAACACGCTGATCGTCGAGGCCGGCACGGGCACCGGCAAGACCTACGCGTATCTCGTCCCGGCCATGCTGTGGGGCGGAAAGGTCATCGTCTCGACCGGCACGAAGCATCTGCAGGACCAGCTTTTTCAGCGCGACATCCCGACGGTGCGCGACGCGCTCGCCGTGCCGGTCTCCGTGGCAATGCTCAAGGGCCGCGCGAACTACCTCTGTCACTATTATCTGGAGCGGACCGCCGACAACGGCCGGCTGCCGTCGCGGCAGGACACGTCGCATTTGCAGGAGATCGTCCGTTTTGCAAAGATAACGCGCACCGGCGACAAGGCCGAACTCGCGAGCGTGCCCGAGAACTCGCCCGTCTGGCCGATGGTCACGTCCACGCGCGACAACTGCCTCGGCCAGGAATGCCCGCATTACAAGGATTGCTTCGTGATGCAGGCGCGCAAGGAGGCGCAGCAGGCGGATATCGTCGTGGTGAATCACCATCTGTTCTTCGCCGACGTGATGCTGCGCGACACCGGCATGGCCGAACTGCTGCCGATGGCCAACACCATCATCTTCGACGAAGCGCATCAGTTGCCCGAGACGGCGACGCTTTTCTTCGGCGAAACGCTCTCGACGACGCAACTGCTCGAACTCGCCCGCGATACCGTCGCCGAAGGCCTGAGCCACGCGCGCGACGCCGCGGACTGGACGAAGCTCGGCGCCGCGCTGGAACGCGCCGCGCGCGACCTGCGGCTCGCGTTCAAGGAAGACTCGGCGCGTTTTTCGATGGGTCAGCTTCCGGCGGGCCATCCGCTCTTCGACGCGCTCGATACGCTCGAGACGCATCTCGATGCGCTCGCGGCGGCGCTGTCGTCGCATGGGGAGCGAGCCGAATCCCTCCAGGCACTCGTGCGGCGCGCGCGCGAGTTACAGGATCTCCTCGCCGGCTGGACGACCCCGCCGACGCCGCTGGAACGGGCCGTCGTCACGGACGCAGACACCGCGCAGGAAGCCGCGAAGGGCGAGCCGAACGAAATGGTGCGCTGGATCGAAGTCTTCTCGCACACTGTTCAGTTGCATGAGACGCCGCTCTCTGTCGCGCCCATTTTCGCGAAGCAACGCGCGGGCGTGCCGCGAGCGTGGATTTTTACGTCGGCGACGCTGTCAGTGCGCGGCGACTTCACGCACTATGCGGCGCAGATGGGACTGAACGCCGGTCGTTCGATGACGCTTCCGAGTCCCTTCGACTATCCGGCGCAAGGGCTTTTGTACGTGCCGCGCAACTTGCCGCAGCCCTCGTCGCCGCAATTCACCGACGCTGTGTTCGAAGCGGCGCTGCCTGTCATCGAAGCGGCGGGCGGCGGCGTGTTCGTGCTGTGCACGACGCTGCGCGCGGTCGATCGCATCTCGACGCGCCTGCGCGATGTGATCGAGCGGCGCGGCTGGGACAATCCGCTGCTGGTTCAGGGCGATGCAAGCCGCACCGAATTGCTCGACCGTTTCCGGGCCTATGGCAACGCGATTCTCGTGGGTAGCCAGAGTTTCTGGGAAGGCGTCGACGTGCGTGGCGATGCACTGTCGCTCGTGGTCATCGACAAACTGCCGTTCGCGCCGCCCGACGACCCCGTGCTCGCTGCCCGACTCGACGCGCTCACGAAAAAAGGCCTGAGCCCGTTCGCCGTGCATCAGTTGCCGCAGGCGGTCATCACGTTGAAGCAGGGCGCGGGCCGTCTGATTCGCGCGGAGACGGATCGCGGGGTGCTGATGATCTGCGACACGCGCCTTGTCGACAAACCGTATGGACGGCGCATCTGGCAAAGCCTTCCGCCGTTCAAGCGCACGCGCGAACTCGACGTGGTGCGCGCGTTTTTCACCGATTCGCGCAGCTCGGCGGAAGACCTGGCGGAGTAGCCCGGTTCAGCACGAGCTTCGAATGTTCGCGACCGCCTGAGCGATCCGCGCGACGCTGTCGGCGGCGGGCGGCTGGCATTGTGTGGCGGAAGTCCCACCGGCCAGCGAGAGCTTCGCGCGCGTCGATTGTTTGCTGTAGCCGTTGCCGAAACTCGGCTGCGTGCGCTCCGCTGCGTGCGCTTCGGAAGGCCGCGCGTCTCCTGGCCCCGAGATGGTCTCTACGATGCGCGCGTTACTGATCGCGCCCGGCTTGATGCGGATGCCATTCGCCGTCAATACGCCGTTCAGCTCGGCCACCAACGGTTGCGCCAGTCCCTGCGATTGCAGCAGGCTCCGAAACTGCCGCATCGCTTGCACATCAGGCGCCGATTCACCCTCCACGTCGATACCCACGAAGCGCTGCAGCGCCATGCTGTCGATGAGCGCGTCCCCGCAATCGCGATCGGACAACCCGAACCAGCTCTGAACGAAGCAGATTCGCAGCATCCGCTCGACGTCCGCGGCAGGTAACGGATTGCTGTCCTTTAGCCGATGCGGCTCGACCATCGCACACAGGCTTGGCCACGGCAGCAGCGAGTCGATCGTGGCCAGGAATTCGTCGCGCTGCGTTCGCCTGGGCTCTGTTCTGGAATCCGCTCCGGAGCGGTCAGGGTTTGCCGCCAAACTTGTTTCTTGCAGAAAAAATGGACTTTTCATTGCTGTTTAATGCCTGCGCGCTACCTGAGGATTGCTAAATTTTGTTGCCAAAAAGCAATTACCCAGGCGAAAAAATAGGGCGGTCAGCCGCCCTTGCTGAAAGACCGGCGCGAGCGCCGGCCGTTCGATGTGTCGCCTACCAGATCTGATACCAAGGCTTTTCCGCACCCACGCGGCGCTTGCCGGTGACATACGGGCTGTCCGGGAACGTCGCGGCGAGCACGCGCTTGGTGTCGTCGGCGAGTTGCGGCTGATCGAGCCTCTGATACGAAAGCATCATGATGTGGAGCGCGTCTTCCGTCGCCGGCGCGTTCCTGTATTCGCGAATGGCGAGCTGCGCACGGTTGATTGCCGCCACATACGCGCCACGGCGATAGTAATAATCCGCGGCATGCACCTCATGCGACGCCAGCGCGTTCACGATATAGCGCATGCGCTGCGCGGCGTCCGGCGCGTATTTGCTTTGCGGATACTTGTCGACGACGGACTTGAACGCGTCATACGACTCGCGCAACGACTTCGGATCGCGCTCGCTCATGTCCTGGCCGGAGAAGCGGCCGAAGAGTCCGAGGTCGTCGTTGAAGTGGATCATGCCCTTCAGATAGTAGGCGTATGCGATATCTGGATGATCCGGATGCAGCCGGATGAAGCGGTCGATAGCCTGGTCTGCGGCGGCGGTTTCACTGTCCTTCCAGTCGCAATACGCAACATTGATCTGCGCCTGCTGCGCGAAGTGGCCGAACGGGTCGCGGCCTTCGAGGGCTTCGAAGTACTTCGCGCACTTCCCCCAGTCGCT
>Ga0308173_10000573_pt1 | contig 16043 bp, 16 predicted proteins | sample PhyPR1_FD_203716 | JGI IMG/M metagenome (GOLD analysis project Ga0308173, IMG submission 203716) | Soil microbial communities from UC Gill Tract Community Farm, Albany, California, United States - DLSLS.P.R1 | ecosystem: Environmental > Terrestrial > Soil > Agricultural land | place: USA...
GCGCCGACGCCGGGTTCCACCGGCGGTTCAGATTCCTGAGGGCTCGGCGCCGTCCAGCCAGTGGACGATCGCCTCGGCGGCGGCTTCGGGCGCGAGCCGCGTGGTGTCGATGCGGAGCTCCGCGTGCTCCGGCGGCTCGTAGGGCGAGTCCACGCCGGTGAAGTTCTTCAGCTCGCCCGCGCGGGCCTTGGCGTAGAGCCCCTTCACGTCGCGGCGCTCCGCCTCCGCCAGCGGGGTGTCGACGAACACCTCGACGAACTCGCCGGGGGCCAGCAGCTCGCGCGCCATCCGCCGCTCGGCGCGGAATGGCGAGATGAAGGAGACCAGCACGATCAGGCCGGCGTCGACCATCAGCCTGGCCACCTCGGCCACGCGCCGGATGTTCTCCACCCGGTCCTCCTCGGTGAAGCCGAGGTCCTTGTTGAGCCCGTGGCGGACGTTGTCGCCATCCAGCAGGTAGGTGTGCCGCCCGTCGGCGTGCAGCTTCTTCTCCACCAGGTTGGCGATGGTCGACTTGCCGGCGCCGGAGAGGCCCGTGAACCAGACGACCCGGCCGGCCTGGCCCTTGGCGAGCGCCCGCGCCTGCTTGTCGACGTCGAGCGCCTGCCAGTGGATGTTCTGGCTGCGTCGCAGCGCGAAGTGCAGGAGGCCCGCGCCCACCGTGCGGTTGGAGATCCGGTCGATCAGGATGAATCCGCCGAGGTCCTTGTTCTCCTCGTAGGGATCGAAGGCGACGGGGGCGTCGGTCGACAGGTTGACCACCCCGATCTCGTTGAGCTCCAGCCGCTTGGCGGCGAGGTGCTCGAGCGTGTTCACGTTGACCTTGTACTTGGGCTCGGTGACCTGGGCCGCGACCGTGCGCGTCCCGAGCTTCATCAGGTAGGGCCGCCCCGGCAGCATGTGCTCGTCGTCGAACCACACGAGCGTCGCCTCGAACTGGTCGGCGACGGCGGCCGGCGACTTCGTCTCGGCGAGCACGTCGCCGCGGGAGACGTCGATCTCGTCCGTCAGCGTCAGCGTCACCGCCTGGCCGGCCACGGCCTGCGGCAGGTCGCCGGCCAGGGTCACGATGCGCTCCACGACGGTCTCGCGGCCCGAGGGCAGGGCCTTGACCCTGTCGCCCGGCCGGATGACGCCGGAAGAGACCAGGCCGGAGAAGCCGCGGAAGTCGAGGTTCGGCCGGTTCACCCATTGCACCGGCATGCGGAACGGCCTGGCTTGCAGCTCGTCCTCGACCGGCAGGTCTTCCAGCCAGCGCATCAGCGGCTGGCCCGCGTACCAACCCAGATTGGCCGACAGCTCGGTGATGTTGTCGCCCTTCAGCGCCGACATCGGGATGGGCGTGAAGACCTTGATCCCGATGCGGGCGGCGAAATCGTGGTAGTCGGCGACGATCTGGTCGAACACCTCTTGCGACCAGCCGACCAGGTCCATCTTGTTGATCGCCAGCGCCACGTGGCGGATGCCCAAGAGGCTCACCAGGTAGCTGTGCCGCTTGGTCTGGGTCAGCACGCCCTTGCGCGCATCGATCAGGATCACCGCGGCGTCGGCGGTCGAGGCGCCGGTCACCATGTTGCGCGTGTACTGCTCGTGGCCCGGCGTGTCGGCGACGATGAACTTGCGCTTGTCGGTGGAGAAGAAGCGGTAGGCGACGTCGATGGTGATGCCCTGCTCGCGCTCGGCCGCCAGGCCGTCGACCAGCAGCGCGAAGTCGATCTCGCCGCCCTGCGTGCCGAGCCGCTTGGAGTCCGCCTCCAGCGCCGCCAGCTGGTCCTCGAAGATCATCTTCGAATCGTACAGCAGCCGCCCGATCAGCGTGGACTTGCCGTCGTCCACCGAGCCGCAGGTCAGGAAGCGGAGCAGGCTCTTGACCTCGTGCGCCCTGAGGTAGCCCTCGATGTCCTCGGCGATCAGCGCCGACTGGTGGGCCATGTCCTAGTTCCTCCCCCGCAGGGGGACCGCGAAGCGGTGGAGGGGGTTTCCGCCGCGGGGCCGCAATAGCTCGTTCTGAGCCGAAGCCCCCTCAGTCCCTCCGGGACAGCTCCCCCTGAGCGGGAGCAACTGAGCCGAGCGGCCCATCAGAAATACCCCTCCTGCTTCTTCTTCTCCATGGAGGCGGACTGGTCGCGGTCGATGACCCGGCCTTGGCGCTCGGAGGTGGTGGTGAGCAGCATCTCCTGGATGATCTCGGGCAGGGTCGCCGCGGTGCTCTCGATCGCCCCGGTCAGCGGATAGCAGCCGAGCGTACGGAATCGCACAGACTTCAGCATCGGCGTCTCGCCGGGCTTCAGCCGCATGCGTTCGTCGTCGACCATGATCAGGGCGCCGTCGCGCTCGACCACCGGCCGCTCGGCCGCGAAGTAGAGCGGCACGATGGGGACGTTCTCCAGGTAGATGTATTGCCAGATGTCGAGCTCGGTCCAATTCGACAGCGGGAACACGCGGATGCTCTCGCCCGGGTTCTTGCGCGCGTTGTAGAGCCGCCAGAGCTCGGGGCGCTGGTTCTTCGGGTCCCAGCGGTGCTGGGCCGAGCGGAAGGAGAAGATCCGCTCCTTGGCGCGGCTCTTCTCCTCGTCGCGCCGCGCGCCGCCGAACGCCGCGTCGAAGCCGTGCTTGTCGAGCGCCTGCTTCAGGCCCTCGGTCTTCCAGATGTCGGTATGGACCGCCGAGCCGTGGTCGAAGGGGTTGATGCCTTTCGCGATCGCATCCGGGTTCTGGTGCACCAGCAGCTCGACGCCGGTCTCCTTGGCCATGCGCTCGCGCATCTCGTACATGGCCTTGAACTTCCAGGTCGTGTCGACGTGGAGCAGGGGGAACGGCGGCTTGGACGGATGGAAGGCCTTGGCCGCCAGGTGCAGCATCACGGCCGAATCCTTGCCGACCGAATAGAGCATCACCGGCCGTTCGCACTCGGCGGCCACCTCGCGCATGATGTGGATGCTCTCGGCCTCCAGGCGCTGCAGGTGGGTGAGCATGGCCGGCGGGGCGGCGCCTTGGTGATCGACGGACTTGGGCGCGACGCGGGCGTCCATGATGAGCGGACCTTACATCGATTGCTGTCTATGCCGGCCGCCGGATGAGCGGCGGGCGGTCGGCCCCGTCTCGTGACTTAGAGAAGCGGCGGCGCGGCTGCAAGCGGCGGACCTTGCAGGAAATCTCTAGGCGGATGGAGCCCAGGCGCCCGCGCCCGGCTTGGCGAGCGGGGCCGGCCCGTGCAAGATGACGCGCACGGAAACGTACGGACCTTGGGGAAGCCGGCGACGGCCGGGTCCGAGGCTGGAAGGGGGAACTGTCGATGACCGCCGCCGCCATGACAGGCGCCAAGACCGGCTCCGGCTACCGCTACGTGGTCGTCTGGATGCTGGTGCTGGTCTATACGCTGAACTTCCTGGACCGGCAGGTCGTGGCGATCCTCGGCAAGTACATTTCCGCCGACCTGCACCTGACCAAGACGCAGTTCGGCCTGATGGGCGGCACGGCCTTCGCGGTCTTCTACACGGTCTGCGGCATCCCGGTCGCCTGGCTCGCCGACCGCTGGAACCGCATCTGGATCATGTCCGGCGCCTGCGCGCTCTGGAGCCTGTTCACCGCCTTGTGCGGCGCGACCGGCAACTTCGTCCAGATCGGGCTCTGCCGGATGGGGGTCGGCATCGGCGAGGCCGGCGGATCGCCGCCGTCCTACTCGCTGATCTCCGACTACTTCGCGCCGAAGGAACGGGCCACCGGTCTCGCGATCTACTCGCTGGGCGTGCCGCTGGGTTCGATGATCGGCGCCTTCGCCGGCGGCCGCATCGCTGAGGCCTATAGCTGGCGCACCGCCTTCTACGCCGTGGGGCTCCCCGGCTTGCTGGTCGCCATTCTCATGCTGATCGTCGTGCGCGAGCCCCGGCGCGGGGGGCTCGACGCCTTTGCGGAGGGGGCGACGGAGCACGCGCCCGCGCCGTCCATGCCCAAGGCGATCGGCCGCTTCTTCACCAATCGCACCCTGCTGCTGACCGCGATCTGCAGCGCGCTGTCGGCCTTCGTGGGCTACGCCGGCCTGATCTGGAACCCGCAGTTCCTCGAGCTGGTCAAGGGGATGAGCGGCAAGGACGTCGCCAACTACTACAGCATCACCCTGGGGATCACCGGGGTCATCGGCACCTTCGGGGCGGGCTGGCTCGCCGACAAGCTGGCGCACCGGGACAGGCGCTGGTTCGCCTGGCTGCCGGCGATCGCGATCGCGCTGTCCGCGCCGTTCTGGATCGGCATGCTCTGGGCGCCCTCCTGGCAGCTCACCATGCTGTTCCTGGCCGGTCCCCTGCTGCTCAACAGCATGTATCTCGCCCCGGTGCTGGCGATCGTGCAGAACGCCGCCGCCCCGGCCGAGCGGACCATGGCCGGCGCGATCCTGCTGTTCGTGCTGAACCTCGTGGGCCTGGGCGTCGGGCCGGTCTACGTCGGCCGGATCGCCGACGCCGTCGAGCCGCAGCGGGGCCACGATGCGCTGGCGGTCGGCTTCGCAGCCCTGATCCCGATCGTCGTGGTGACCGTGATCGCCTACCTCGCGCTGGCCATGTCGATCGCCCGCGACAAGCGCCTCGCGGCCGTCGAGGCCTGAGCTGCCTCGCCGCCGAGAGTTCAGGGCTTCCCGTAGGGCGGTCGCGGGATCGCGGCCTGGGCGGCCTTCAAGGCTTCGGACCAGCGGTCGTTGAGCTCGCGGAAGTAGGCGTCCCTGGCGTCGATCCGATGCACGAGTGCGGCGCGGCTCTGGCCGCATCGCGCGACGACGAGATCGATCGGCAGGCCGACGGCGAGATTGGAGCGCATGGTCGAGGAGAACGAGATCAGGCCGATCTTCACCGCCTCGTCGAGCTCGGTCTCGTAGGTCACCGCGCGATCGAGGATCGGCTTGCCATACTTCGTCTCCCCGATCTGCAGGAACGGAGTGTCCGGCTCGCACTCGATGAAGTTGCCGGCGCTGTAGACGAGGAACAGGCGCGTGGGCTCTGTCTCGACGCTGCCGCCGACCAGCAGCGTCGCCTCGAAATTCACGTCTTCCTGCTTCAGTCCCTCCATCTCCTGGCGCACGCAGCGCACCGCATGGCCGAGCAGGAAGGCGGCCCGGTGGATCGAGCCGACGCTCGCGAGCGATTCGACATCGTTGGTGTCGGGCGCGACGAGGCCGACGCGAGCCCGCTCGAGCGCCTCCTGGGTCGTCGAGAGGCTGCCGGCCGAGGCGACGGCGATCAGCCTTTGCCCATCGTTCCCGCAGACCCGGAGCTTGCGGTAGCTCGAGATGTTGTCGACCCCGGCGTTGGTGCGGGTGTCGGCGAGCATGGCGAGGCCTTCGCGCACCAGGATTCCGACGCAATAGGTCACGACGGGACGGCGCCTCCTTCGAGCCTGCCAATGCCGGGCCGCAGCCATGCGTTCCGTTTCGACAGGAGTCCGAAAACCGCGACTCCGCGGCCCCCGCGGCCCTATATGTGTCCGAAAGCCGCCAGACGCGGCGCCCGGCGCGGAGCACCATCGGGCCATGGACATGGACTTCGACGCCTGCCGCCAGGCCTTCCTGACCCGCGACGCCCGCTTCGACGGCCGCATCTTCTGCGGCGTGAAGTCGACCGGCGTCTATTGCCGGCCGATCTGCCCGGCGCGGCCGCCGAAGGCGGAGAACATGAGCTTCTTCCCGAGCGCCGCGGCGGCCCAGCAGGCGGGCTTCCGCCCGTGCCTGCGCTGCCGCCCGGAGGCCTCGCCCGACCTCGGCGCCTGGCGCGGCACCTCCAACACCGTCTCGCGCGCGCTCGCGCTGATCGAGGCCGGGGCGCTCGACGGCGGCGACGTGGATGCGCTCGCCGCGCGGCTCGGCGTCGGTGAGCGCCAACTGCGCCGCCTGTTCCGCCGGCATCTCGGCGCAGCGCCGATCACCGTCGCCCAGACCCGGCGCGTGCTGCTCGCCAAGCAGCTCATCCAGGAGACCCGCCTGCCGATGGCCGAGGTGGCGCTTGCGTCCGGCTTCGGCAGCGTGCGGCGCTTCAACGAGACCTTCCTCGAGCTGTTCCGCCGCCCGCCGGGCGCGCTGCGGCGTCTGGCGGGAGAAGCGAGCGCCGAGACCGCGGGCGTCACCGTGCGGCTGCCCTACCGCGCGCCCTACGACTGGGAGGCCATGGTCGCCTTCCTTGCGGCCCGCGCGATCCCCGGCGTCGAGGCCGTCTCGGCGCGCCGCTACGCCCGCACGCTGTCGGTGGACGGGGCGACGGGGCTCGTCGTGGTGAGGCCGGGGGCGGGCGAGATCCTGCTGGCCGAGATCCGCATGCCGAAGTTGAAGGCGCTGCCGGCGGTCATCGCCCGCATCCGCCGGGTCTTCGACCTGACCGCCGATCCCGCGCTGATCGGCGCGCACCTCAGCCAGGATCCGGCGCTCGCGCCGCTGGTGGCTGCGCGCCCGGGCCTGCGCGCGCCGGGCGCGTGGGACGGCTTCGAGATGGCGGTGCGCGCGATCCTTGGCCAGCAGATCACCGTCACGGCCGCCCGCGGACTCGCGGCCCGGCTCGTCGAGACCTATGGCGAGCCGGTGGAGGATCCCGCCGCGGCCAAGCTCGGCCTCTCCCGCGCCTTTCCGCCCCCCGAGCGGCTGATCGGCCAGGAGATCGCCGCGTTGGGCATGCCGAGAGCCCGAGGCGCGGCGCTCGAGGCGCTGGCCCGCACGGTCGCGGCCGATCCGACGATCTTCACGCCCCGGGCGGACCTGGAAAGCGCCGTCGCTGCGCTCTCCGCCTTGCCCGGGGTCGGCGAATGGACCGCCCAGTACATCGCCCTGCGCGAGCTGCGCGAACCCGACGCCTTTCCCCACGCCGACATCGGCCTGCTGCGCGCCATGGCCGGGCCTGACGGAGCCCGGCCGAGCCCCGAGACCCTGCTCCGCCGCAGCCAGGGCTGGCGGCCGTGGCGGGCCTACGCCGCACAGCACCTTTGGGCCGCCGACGCCGCCCAGCCCGAGATCAAGAGGAAGCCCCATGACCGCCGCGCCGCCTGACACGCTGAGCCTCGAACGCCTCCCGACGCCGATCGGCGAGGCCCTTGTGGTGGTCGACGAGCGGGGCGTCCTTCGCGCCTTCAACTGGCGCGACTTCGAAGATTCGATGAGCGCCTGGCTCGCCCGCCGCTATCCCGCCGCGCAGCGGCGCGAGGCCCGCCTCCCGGTCTCGATCCGCGCCGCGCTGGAGGCCTATTTCGCGGGCGATCCGGGAACGCTCGACGGCCTCGCCTGGCGCGGCGCGGGCACGGCCTTCCAGCTGAAGGTGTGGGAGGCCCTGTGCACGATTCCCGTGGGCGAGACGCTGAGCTATGCGGGGCTGGCGGCGCGCATCGGCCGGCCCAGCGCGATGCGCGCCGTGGGCCTGGCCAACGGCGCCAATCCGATCAGCGTCGTCGTCCCCTGCCACCGGGTGATCGGGGCGGACGGCTCGCTCACCGGCTACGGCGGCGGGCTGGCTCGCAAGCAGTGGCTGCTCACGCATGAAGGCGCGAGCTTCAAGGTCAAGCTCGCGGCCTGACGCCAGGGCCGCGCTATCGCGTCGCCGGCGAAACGAAACCGCCGCCAGATCGCCCCAAGGCGCTGATAGTTCGCAGGCTCTCGCCGTGAGCGTAAGGGCGCGTATGCAGGATGGGACTGACCTCCGCCGGGGCTGTCGCCGACTTCGTGACCATCCATCCGCTGTTCAGCCTGGCGCCGGTGGCCGCGCTCTGCGGCCTGGCCTGGTTCGCGCTCCGCCGACGCCGGGGCTGATCCTGCCGCCTCAGGTCTGCAGAGCGGCGACAGGCGTCCAGTCGGCGCGCCGCTCCTCGGCTTCCAGTTCGGCCATGGCGCGCACCAGCTCCAGCACCTTGCGGCGCAGGCCGGCCCGACGGATCTTCGGGAAGGCGCTGGCGAGCTCGATCCCCTCCGGGGTCAACAGGAAGTCCTGGGTGTTGGAGCCCAGGAAACCTTGGGCGGCGCCTGCCGTCTCGTCCTCCAGGCCCTCATAGAAGAAGCCCACCGTCGTCTTCAGGGCGCGCGCGATCTCGTACAGCTTGGAGGCCGAGACGCGGTTGGTCCCGCGCTCGTACTTCTGCACCTGCTGGAAGGTCAGCCCGAGCGCCTCGGCGAGCTTCTCCTGGCTGACGCCCAACGCCTTGCGGCGCATGCGGATGTGCAGGCCCACGTGGCGGTCGACGGGGTGCGGCCCCGCGGCGCCCGCACCGGTTTCGGCAAGGTCCTTCTCGGCGGTCCCGGTCATATGACGCATGGCTCCCAGCATTTGGCTCCGTCCGCCGCGCCCGTCCCAGCGGGTCCCGCGCGCATCGGCGAACGATGATTGCTCAGCCATACCTAAGCCGCCGTGCGATTGAAGGCGTGGGCTACTCAATTTGGGGTTTAGACGGGCCGGTGCGGCGGTCCGACGCACGCGCGCCGCGGAATTATCAAAAGCAACTGGCTGCGCCATGGGAACCGGATCGTCCGGGTCGGGTTTCGCGAACAGCGTAAAGGAGTCTCCGATGCTCGCTCTCGTCCACGCCGCCCAGTACCTCCGCTACGCCCGCGAGGCGGCGGCGGCGTGGCGCGCGCCGGCCGGCGAGAGTTGCGCCGCCGAGGCCGGCGAGGCCTTGGACATGGTCCGCACCTGGATCCGGCTGAGCGAGGCGGCGCTCGATCAGGCCAGCCTGGACGACGCGGCGCCGCTTGTGCAGGCCCGACGGCGGGGTTCGACCGCTCTTTCGGCGAGCGCCTGACGCGGCCGATCCGTTCAGCGTCGGCTCCGCCCCGCGCCGTCGCCGTCGACGTCCTGGCGCAGGACGCTGAGGTCCTCGCTGATCTTGAAGATGGCCACGTAGAATTCGCAGAACGAGCGCCACAGCAGGATCAGCACGGCGGTGACCAGCAGCCCCGCGACCAGCACCGGAACAGCCAGCAGGATGCCCCATGGAAACGGATCGCGGATGGCGACGCCCACGGCGGCGCCGAGGCTCCCGAAGGCGACGAGCAGGATCACGCCGAGCCCCGACCAATAGACCAGGTGGATGACCGCATTGGTCATCAGGCGCTCGAAGGTGAGCAGGTCCCAGAGAAGGGCCCAACCCGAACCTTCAGGTCGCGTCATGGCTCTGCGCATCCGAATCCCAAGGTTTGCGGGCCCTTAGGCCCTGGCCGCACCGCTACCAGCCGCCGGGCCGCCCCGCAACGCCGCAAAGGTCGGGCTGCCGGAAGCATCAGATGACCCCCACGGTCTTGAGCCGCGCTCTAGGATGCACTTCGTTTTGGCTCATGACCGGGGTCTGACCGCGGAACCGCTCGATGATCGAGCGCACGTACGGACGGATGGCGGGGCTGGTCAGCAGCACCGGTGTTTCGCCCGTCACCGCCGCGCGCTCGAAGCTCTCGCGCACGCCGCGGATGAACTCCTGGAGGCGCGAGGGCGCAAGCGCCAGCTGCCTGTCCTCGCCATCTCCGATCAGGGCCTCGGCGAAGGCGGCCTCCCACTCCGGGCTGAGGGTGATGATCGGCAGCGCGCCGTCATCGCCGCGATGGACGAAGCACAGCTGCCGCGAAAGCCGGGCGCGGACCTGCTCGACGAGAGTCTGGATCGAGTGCGTGTGGGGCGCGGCCTCGCCGACGCCTTCCAGGATGGCCGGCAGATCGCGGATCGAGACGCGCTCCCGGAGCAGGGCCTGCAGCACGCGCTGCATGGTCGTCACGCTGACCACGCTGGGAATCAGGTCTTCGACCAGCTTCTTCTGCTCTTGCGGCAGCTCCTTCAGCAGCTTCTGCACCTCGGCGTAGGAGAGCAGGTCCGGCATGTTCTCCTTGAGGATCTCGGTCAGGTGCGTCGTCAGCACCGTGGCGGGATCGACGATGGTATAGCCGCGGAAGGTCGCCTCCTCGCGCAGGCTCTCATCGATCCAGGTGGCGGGCAGTCCGAACGCGGGCTCGCGGACATGCTCGCCGGGCAGCTCCACCTGGCCGCCGCGCGGATCCATGGTCATCAGGTGGCCGAGCCGGACCTCGCCGGCGCCGGCCTCCATCTCCTTGATCCGGATGCAGTAGCCCTGCGAAGGCAGGCGCATGTTGTCGAGGATGCGCACCGAGGGCATGACGAAGCCGAAGTCGGCGGCGAGCGTGCGGCGCAGCGCCTTGATCTGGTCGGTCAGCCGACGGCCCTCCAGGTCGTTGATCAGGCCGAGCAGGCCGTAGCCCAGCTCGATCTTGATCTCGTCGATGGCCAGGGTCTGGGCGATCGGCTCGTCCTGCACCTCCGGGGACGCCAGGATCTCCACCGCCGGCTCCTCGGCCTTGTGCGACCGGCGCCAGGCCAGCGTGCCCGCCGCCATGGAGATCACCCCGAACGGCAGGATCGGCATGCCCGGCACGAAGGCGATCACGCCCGCCGCCGCCGAGACTACGCCCAGGCTCACCGGGTTCATGGCCAGCTGCGCGACCAGGGCCTTGTCGGCCGCGCCTTCCACGCCCGACTTGGAGACCAGCAGGCCCGCGGCGATGGAGATGACCAGCGCCGGGATCTGCGAGACCAGCCCGTCGCCGATGGTCATGACCGTATAGGTGGAGAAGGCCTGGGCGATCGGCACCTTGTGCTGCACCACCCCGATCAGGATGCCGCCGATCACATTGATGGCGACGATCACCAGGCCCGCGACGGCGTCGCCGCGCACGAACTTGGAGGCGCCGTCCATCGCCCCGAAGAAGGTCGATTCCAGCTCCAGGTCCTTGCGCCGACGCTTGGCCTCGTCCTGGTCGATCAGCCCCGACGAGAGATCGGCGTCGATGGCCATCTGCTTGCCGGGCATGGAGTCCAGGGTGAAGCGCGCGGCCACCTCGGCGATGCGGCCGGAGCCCTTGGTGATCACCACGAAGTTCACCACCACCAGGATGGCGAAGACGATGATGCCGATCACGAAATTGCCGCTCATCATCAGGGCGCCGAAGGCCGCGATGATGTGGCCCGCGCCGTGCACCCCCTCGTGCCCATGGCCGAGGATCAGCCGGGTGGAGGCGATGTTGAGGCCCAGCCGGTAGAGCGTCGTGAACAGCAGCACCGAGGGGAAGGCGGTGAATTCCAACGGCCGCTTGATCAGGAGCGAGGTCATCAGGATGAGGACGGCGCTGGTGATGGAGATCGCCAGCAGCACGTCCAGAACGAAGGCCGGGATCGGCAGGATCAGCAGGACGACGATGCCGACCACGCCTACGGCGAGCGCGACTTCGCCACGCGCCACCCAGCCCCACATCTCACGCGGAGTGGGGCGTTCGGCGAGCATCGCCGTCAGGTCGGCCATTCTACCTCCCCCGCAGCCGCGCTCACCCTTCTCCCGTTGCGGGAGAAGGTGTCCGCGAAGCCGACGGATGAGGGGGCGATGAGCCTATCGGCTGCGAACTTGCCGTCGCGCCGAACGGATACGGCGGCGCCTGCGTGACCCCTCATCCGACCCGCTTCGCGGGCCAGGCGAGCGTCAGGCCGCATTCGCGGCCCCCTGCGGCGGCGGGACGGCGACGCCGATCTCGGCGTATTCCTTCAGCTTGTTCCGAAGGGTGCGGATCGAGATGCCGAGGATGTTGGCCGCGTGCGTGCGGTTGCCGAGGCAGTGGCTGAGGGTGTCCAGGATCAGCTGCTGCTCCATCTCCGCGACTGTCTGGCCGACGAAGCCCCGGGTCGCCGTCTCCGCCGCGATCGAGGCGGCCTGGGCGGTCCGGGCGTAGGCGTCGCCGGAGGCCAGCGGCTGACCGTCGGGCAGGCGGATGGCGGCCTCGTCGATCTCCGGTCCGCTGGAAAGCAGCACCGCGCGATGCATGGCGTTCTCCAGCTCGCGGACGTTGCCGGGCCAGCGGTGGGCGGTGAGCCGCCGCTTCGCCTCGGGCGACAGCGGCCGTTCGGGCACGCCGTTGGCGGCGGCGTACTTCCTGATGAAGAACTCGGCCATGGGGACCACATCGCCGGGCCGCTCCCGCAAGGGCGGCAGCCGCAGGTTCACGACGTTCAGCCGATAGAGCAGGTCTTCCCGGAACGACCCCTCCCGCGCGGCCTGGGCGAGGTCGCGGTTGGAGGTGGCGAGGATGCGGATGTCCACCTTCACCGGCCTGGTCCCGCCGACGCGGTCGATTTCGCGCTCCTGCAGCGCGCGCAGCAGCTTGGCCTGCAGGCGGCCGTCCATCTCGGAGATCTCGTCCAGCAGCAGCGTGCCGCCGTTCGCCTCCTCGAACTTGCCGATCCGGCGCGCGACCGCGCCGGTGAACGCGCCCCGCTCGTGGCCGAACAGCTCGCTTTCCAGGAGGTTCTCCGGGATCGCGGCGCAGTTGACCGAGATGAACGGCCTGGCCGCGCGCCGCGACTTCTGGTGCACGTAGCGGGCGACAACTTCCTTGCCGACGCCGCTCTCGCCGGTGATCAGGATCGAGGCGTCGGAGCCCGCGACCTGGTCGGCCAGCGCGATCACCGCCTGCATGGCGGGGTCGCGCACCACCATCGGGCGGTTGTCGTCGGAGACCGCGGCCAGCACCGCGGCGATCAGCTCGGCCTCGGGCGGCAGCGGGATGAACTCCTTGGCCCCGGCGCGGATCGCGTCCGCCGCCCGCTTGGGATCGGCGCCCACCCCGCAGGCCACCACCGGCACGCGGATCCGCTCGGCCTCGTTGGCGGCGATCAGGGCGGCGATGTCGAGCTGGTAGTCGACCATCAGCAGGTCGGCGCCCTGGCCCGCCCGCAGCGCATGGGTGGCGGCGTGGATGGTCTCCACGTGGCTCACCTTGGCGCCCGCCGCCATGGCCATCTTCACGGCCGAGGAGAGCTGTCCGTTCAGTTGTCCGACGACCAGAAGCCGCATCGGAGGTCTCCCTTGATTTCGCCTGACGCGCCTCAGGCCGCCGCGTCGCCGTCCTTGATGATTTCCGTCATGGTCACGCCCAGCCGCTCGTCGACGATGACGACCTCGCCGCGGGCGACCAGGCGGTTGTTCACATAGATGTCGATGGCCTCGCCGACCTTGCGGTCGAGCTCGAGGACGGAGCCTTGCGAGAGCTGCAGAAGCTGGGCGACCGACAGGCTCGCGCGCCCCAGCACCGCCGAGATGCTGACCGGCACGTCGAACACCGGCGCGAGGTCGCCCGCGGTCTTGTCCTCCGCAAGGGAGTCGGGCAGCGCGCCTTCCCCGGGCGCGAACTCGTCGAGCTGCATCTCGCTCTCGGGGGCTTGGGCTTCGGTCTCGCTCTCGGACATGGGATTCAGCTTTCCGGCTCGGATTGAGCGCCAGGGATCAGGGGTTCGGCGTGCAGGCCCTCGGCGGCCAGCGCCGCCTCCAGGGCCTCGGCCACGCGGAGGGCGGCGGCTTGCGGGTCGAACGCCGCCTGGCCGTCGCCGAAGTCGAGCGTGAAGGCGTGCGCGCCGAGACCCGCCTCGGCCCGCACCTGGATCACCCCGGCGTAGCTGGCGGTGAGCGGGCTTTCCTCGAGGAGGCTCTGGAGCCCGTCCGCCAGTTCCGGCTCGACCGAGACCGTCAGCCGAGGCGCCGCCTCGATCTCCTGCGCCAGGGCGGCGAGCGCGGCCTGCAGCGGCGCCTCGGGGAAGCGCTCCAGGGCCGCGCCGGCGATGGCCTTGGCGCAGGCGAGCGCCAGCTCGGCGGCTCCCAGCCGATGGTTGTGGGCGACTTCCGCGAGCTTCGGCAGGGCGAGCGTGCAGGCGGCGGCGATCTCCGCCAGGGCCTGCTGCTGCCGCGCGGCGACCGAGCCGAGCGCGGTCGTCTCGCCCTCGGCGTAGGCGCGGCGGCGGATGTCCTCGGTCTCCTCGGCCGTATAGCTGCGCTTGGTCCGCGGCGGCGAATAGGCGACCTCGCCGGCCGCGTCGAACACGGTGTCGAAGCTGAATTTGCGGGGCGCCTCTGACATCAGTAGACGAGCTCGTCGTCGCCGCCGGCGCCGGCCAGCATGATCTCGCCCTTGTTGGCGAGGTCCTTGGCCACCTGCACCATGGCCATCTGCGCCTGGTCGACGTCGCGCAGGCGCACCGGGCCCATGCTCTCCATGTCCTCGCGCATGATCTTCGAGGCGCGCTCGGACATGTTGGAGAAGAACATCTCCCGCAGGCTGTCGGAGGCGCCCTTCAGCGCCAGCGCCAGCTGGTCCTTCTCGATCGCCCGCAGCAGCGTCTGGATGCCGCCCGGATCGAGCTTGGAGAGGTCCTCGAAGACGAACATCAGCGCCCGGATGCGCTCGGCCGCCTCGCGGTTGCGCTCTTCCAGGGCGGTGATGAAGCGGGCTTCGGTCTGGCGGTCGAAGGCGTTGAAGATCTCCGCCATCATCTCATGGCTGTCGCGCTTGGAGGTGCGCGCCAGGTTGGACATGAACTCCGTCCGCAGCGTCTGCTCGATCTTGTCGAGGATCTCCCGCTGCACCGGCTCCATGCGCAGCATCCGCATGACGCACTCGAGCGCGAAGTCCTCGGGCAGCGCCGCCAGCACGCGGGCGGCGTGCTCGGACTTGATCTTCGAGAGCACCACCGCGACGGTCTGCGGATATTCGTTCTTCAGGTAGTTGGCGAGCACGGCCTCGTTCACGTTGCCGAGCTTGTCCCACATGGTGCGACCCGCCGGGCCGCGGATCTCCTCCATGAGGGTGTTGACCTTGTCCTCCGGCATCATCGCCGCGAGCAGCTTCTGGGTCTGCTCGAAGGAGCCCATGATCGCGCCGGCTCCCGACATGCCGGAGACGAACTCGACCATCAGGTCCTCGACCGCCTGGGCCGAGACCGTGCCCAGGCTCGCCATCGCCTGCGACACCTCCTTGATCTCCTCCTCGTCGAGTTGCCCCCAGACCTGGGCGTGCTCCTCGCCAAGCGCGAGCAGGATCACGGCGGCCTTCTCGGGGCCGCTCAACCGTCCAGGATCGGCGATGGCTTTGGCCTTGGCCATTTCACGAGGTCTCGTGCAGCCAGTTGCGCAGGATGGAGACCGATTCCTCCGGGTGCTTCTCGACGAACTCCGAGACGCGCTTGACCGAGGAGGCCTTCACCTGGCCCTCGATGCGGGCGATGTCGATCTTCTGCTCGAGCTCGCCGGGGCCGGGCAGGGCGAGATGGCCGCCCGAGCCGTCGGCGGCGATCTGCATCGCCTGGCCGGACGCCGTGGTCTGCAGCTGGGTGACGCCGGCCCCTCCCAGCATCTGCATCGGCACCCCTCCGGCCGCGCCCTTGAGCAGCGGGCGGACGATGAACAGCATCATCAGGATCGCGACCACCGCCAGGACGGCGAGCTCGGCGACGCGCATGAGATCGTTCTTGTCGAACCCCATCAGCGGGTTGGCGGCGCTCACCCCCTCGGAGCTGGCGTCGCTCGGGAAGCGCACGTTGACCACCGTCACCTGGTCGCCGCGCTGGGCGTTGTAGCCCACCGCCGTGCGGACCAGCTGCTCGATCTGCTGCATCTCCTGGGCCGAGCGGGGCGTGTAGGGGCCCGGCTTGCCGTCCTTGCCCGACGCTGTGACGCCGTCCACGGCCACCGCGACGGAGAGGCGCTTCACCTGGCCAGGCTCCTGCACCTCGGTGCGGGTGGTCTCCGAAATCTCGTAGTTGGTGGTCGATTCATTGCGGCCGCTGTTCGAGGCGTTGGTGCTCGTGGCCGTCCCGGCGCCGGGACCGGGGATATTCGCCGCAGCGGAGACGGCGCCGTTGGAATCCGGCTGGCTCTCGCTCGACTTCTCGTCGGTGGTCGATTCCGAGCGGACCACCTGACCGTCCGGATCGAAGGTCTTCTGCTGGGTCGTGACCTGGTTCAGGTCGAGGTCGGCGGTGACGTTGACCCGCGCCTTGCCGGCGCCCACGACGCCTTCCACGAGGCTCTTCACCTGCTTGGAGATGCGCTGCTCCACCTCGGTCTTGCGGCCGTCGGCCTCGGCGGCCAGGCCGGTCTCGCCGCCGGAGAGGGTCTTGGCGTGCTGGTCGACCACCACGACCCGGTCGGGCTTGAGGTTCGGCACCGCGGCGGCCACCAGGTTCTGGATCGCCCGCACGTTGTCGGCCGTG
>Ga0308173_10000574_pt1 | contig 16023 bp, 15 predicted proteins | sample PhyPR1_FD_203716 | JGI IMG/M metagenome (GOLD analysis project Ga0308173, IMG submission 203716) | Soil microbial communities from UC Gill Tract Community Farm, Albany, California, United States - DLSLS.P.R1 | ecosystem: Environmental > Terrestrial > Soil > Agricultural land | place: USA...
CGCGTCGGGTGATCGGCTGGGCTCTAGAACGTACGTTGGAGGCGAAGCTCACGATGACGGCGCTCAAAATGGCTTTATCGCGCCGCAAAGTGAAAGCAGGTCTGGTGCATCATTCCGATCGGGGCGTAGATAGAACTGTGAGTACACTCGTGGGCGAAGTAACCCGTGCCCTGCGCCGGTTGCGCCAGAGCCCGGTGTTTGCCACGTTTGCAATCCTGTCGCTTGTGCTGGGGATCGCCGCGAACGTGGCAATTTTCTCGATCGTGAACGGCGTCCTGCTGAAGCCGCTGGCGTTTGCCGACCCGGGACGGCTCTTTGGGATTATCGAGATTGTCCCGAAAATCCCAAGCTCTATCCAATGCTACCGGTGAATCCGCGCCATGCCGCGGAATGGAAAAAGATGGTTCCCGGTATCGAAGAGCTTGGCTTGGCACAGACGAGGCATGTGGTTTTGGGGGGATTTGGACGGCCTTTGCGTGTTCCTGCCGAAGCGGTTACGCCCGATCTGCTTACGACTCTGAAGGTGCAGCCGCTGATGGGCAGGCTGATTCAGCCTTCCGATGCACGGGAAGGTCACGATCACGTCGCGTTGCTGACGTATTCGCTATGGCGCGGGCACTTCGCCGGAGATCGGAATATTATCGGGCGCGACGTGCGCATCGATGGGACGCCGCACCGAGTGATCGGGGTGCTGCCTGCCAGATTCCGCTTCCCGTTAACCGGTTCGTTCTTCGATATTGAGTGGCAGCCGCAGCTGTTTACTCCGCTGTGGTTTCGCCTTTCCCAACATAATCTGGAAGGCGATTTTAACTATTCTGCCATTGTGCGATTGAAGGCCGGTGTCCGGGCCGAGACTGCGCTTGCCGCCCTTAACACGGCGCAAGCAGCGATTGCGAAGACCTTCCCGGACAAGATGGAGATTCGCGCCGATTTGATCCCGCTGAACGACCTGGCTGTCCAGAGCTCGCGAACCTCGCTGCTGCTGGTGCTCGGGGCAGTTGCGGCGGTTCTGCTGATCGTCTGTCTAAACCTCGCGATCTTGATGCTTGCGCGCGGCACGCGGCGCAGTCGAGAAATCGCGGTGAGAACCGCGCTGGGAGCGAGCCGGTGGCGGCTCATTCGCGAAGCTCTGATGGAATCGGTCGTCCTTTCCGCAATTGGCGGCGTGTTCGGCCTTTTGCTTGCGAAGGCGGCGTTTCGAGCGATTCTGGCTGCTGCGCCGGCGACGCTGCCGCGAAGAGATGATGTGGCAATTGATCTGAATGTGCTGCTCTTTGCGCTGGGGCTAACGCTGCTTACAGCCTTGGTGTTCGGTCTTTACCCTGCCTGGCGGCAATCACGGCGCGACCCGCAGGAGGCGCTGGCCGCGTCCAGCCGATCGAGTACCGGGTCGAAAACGAGCACGCGCGGGCGAAGCATTCTGATTTCGGTTGAGGTAGCGCTAAGCACAGTCCTGCTGATTGTGGGCGGTCTGCTGCTGGCAAGCTTCGTGCGCCTGATGAACACAAGCGCAGGCTTTGAAATTGCAAGCCGTATTTCGGCGCAACTCAGTCTACCCGGGGCGAGCTATAACAAGCCGGAAAATGTCACCGCGTTTTATGAGAAGCTGCTGGAAGAACTTTCCCGGCAGCCGGGCATTCGTCAAGCTGCGCTCACTTCCCATTTGCCGCTGAATGGAGAGACCTGGATCGACTTCATGTCGCGTCCGGGCGATACCCGGCCGATGTTCCAGAAGCCGACCACCAATGTGCGCTTTATCAGCGGTTCATACTTTGGAGCGATGGGAATTCCGCTGCTTGGCGGCAGAACATTCGAGCCATTGGACAAGAAGAACACGGTCGTTGTGGTCAGCAGCGCCGTCGCAAGGAACCTGTGGCCAGGCGAGAATCCGGTCGGTCAGAATTTGGTACTGCAGGACAAGCCCATTCGAGTAATCGGTGTAGCGGGCGATACGCGCGCCGATCTTGCCAAGAACGCTCCTTCGATAGTCTATGTTCCTTACTGGGATCACAGTAACGGAACGGCATCGAATCTGATTGTTGTTTTGAGCACCTCCATTCCCGACCGCGACGCGGTGACGGTTCTGAGGCACACCGTCGCAAAGCTCGATCCCGGCATTCCGATTTCTCACGTAGAGACATTCGGTGAGGTGTTGTCGGACGCGGTTTCGCAGCGGCGCTTTCAAATGCTGCTGGTCGGAACATTTGCGATCTCGGCGTTGCTGGTTGCGTCGCTTGGAATTTTCGGCGTAATCGCCGGAGTCGTTTCGGCCAGGCGCAACGAAATCGGCATTCGCATGGCTCTCGGGGCAAGCCGCGCGGGAGTGACCGGAATGGTGATCCGGCAAGGGATGACTCCGGTTCTGGCCGGCCTATTTGCCGGAATTGTAGTTACTCTGGGCTTTGGATCAGCTATCGGCAAACTGCTGTATCAAGTGCGCCCCGCCGATCCGTTAACCTTCACGGCTGTCGCGCTGTTACTCAGCGGGGTGGCTTTGCTGGCTTGCTGGATTCCCGCGCACCGGGCCGCGGCCATTGATCCGATGGAATCGCTGCGCTACGAATGATCGCCCTCATGTTCCAGCGGCAGTCCAGATGCTTCGATTGCCCGCCATCCGCCATCGAGCGAAATCACATTGCTATAGCCCATCTTCTGTAGATTGTCGGCGGCGAGAGCCGAGCGAAAGCCGCCCCCGCAATAGAGAACCATTTTTGTGGACTTATCCGGGAAAGTCGCTTCAATGTCTCGTTCGATAATGCCTTTGCTGAGGTGAACGGCTGCGGCGGCGTGCGCGGCTTGCCATTCATGGTCATCGCGAACGTCCACGATCTGCCCGGCCGTTCCGGCGTCCCGCATCCGTTTATACTCTTCAATATCAATCTCATGGACGCGCTTTTTCGCATCCTGAACGAGAGCAAGAAAACCCGGGCTATGATGTTTCATTTCCATTACTGTGTCCGTTCAATCTTCGCGCCGGCAGCCGCCAGTTTCTGTTCGATTCCTTCGTAACCGCGATCCATGTGATAAACCCGGTCGATAGTAGATTCACCTTTCGCGATCATTGCGGCCAGAACCAGAGAAGCACTGGCGCGGAGATCGGATGCGATGACCTGTGCGCCGGTCAGTTCGGTCTCTCCGGCGACGATCGCCTGCCGCCCTTCAATGCGGATATTGGCGCCCATCCGTGCCAGTTCCTGAGTGTGCATGAAGCGGTTCTCGAAGATGGTCTCGGTCACGAAGCTGATCCCGCGCGCAAGGGTCATCCAGGCCATGTATTGCGCCTGAAGATCCGTTGCGAAACCGGGGTACTCTTCGGTTGTTACATCGATCGCTTTCGGCCTGCATGAGCAGCGGATGCGAAGCGCGTCCGGTCCGATCTCTTCTACCTCCGCCCCCGCCTGCTGCATTTTGACGGTGAGCGCCGCGACGTGCTCCGGGTTGCAGCCGGTCACCATCACATCGCCTTTTGTAATTGCGCCGGCAAGCAGAAACGTTCCCGCTTCAATACGGTCGGGAATGATGGTGTGTTCGGCCCCGTGCAGCCGCTCGACGCCTTGAACACGGATAATGGATGAGCCCGCGCCTTTTATTTGTGCGCCCATTTTGATCAGAAGGTCGGCCAGATCCTTTACTTCCGGTTCTCGCGCGGCGTTCCGGATAACCGTTTCGCCGCGAGCCAGGACGGCGGCCATGAGCACGTCTTCCGTGCCCGTGACGGTAATGCGGTCAAAGTGGACGGTGCCGCCGCGCAATCCGTCCGGGGCCTGCGCTTCCACGTATCCGTGGGCCTGTTCGATGGTCGCGCCCAGTTGCTCTAATGCGGAGACGTGCATGTTGATGGGGCGCGCGCCAATGGCGCAGCCGCCGGGCATGGAGACGCGCGCTCTGCCGGTTCGGGCCACCAGCGGGCCAAGCACTAGGCTCGATGCGCGCATTGTCTTCACTACATCGTAGGGCGCTTCGGGGTTATCGAGCGATGCGGCATGCACGCACATGCGGCCGTCATCATGGGAGACCCGCGCACCGGTATGCGAGAGCAGGCTCTGCATGGTTTCCAGGTCTTTCACCTGCGGAACACGGCGCAAAATTACGTGCTCATCCGTGAGAAGACAGGCCGCCAGCGCAGGCAGAGCAGAATTCTTTGAGCCGCTCACCGGAAGTTCTCCGCTCAACGGCGTGCCTCCCGCAATTTTGAACTTATCCATGTTTCTCTAAGGCTAGATTTCGAGCGCTACGCGCAAGCGGCCCTTTGCCGCCGCGAGCCGCGATTCGGCTTCGCTCCGGTTGAGCCTGAGTTTCTGCATCAGGATGGCAATCCGCACCGAACCGGCCTCCGCCAGTAGCCGCGATGCTTCATCATAAGACACGTCGGCGATGCTCGAGATAATACGCCGTGCCCGATCCTTCAGCTTCTCGTTCGTGGGCTGTACGTTCACCATCAGGTTGCCGTACACATACCCCATCCGGACCATCACGGCGGTGCTGAGCATATTCAGGACGAGCTTGGTCGCAGTCCCAGCGCGCATACGGGTTGAACCGGTGATCACTTCCGGTCCGGGAACAGGCGTGATGGCGATTTCGGAGGCTTGCGCTACCTGTGAATTTTCAGTACAGCTAAGACCGATCGTCAACGCGCCAAGCGAACCCGCATAGGCTAACGCGCCAAGGACATAAAGGGTTCGGCCGCTGGCCGCTATGCCAACCAGGGCATCGCGGCCGCTGAAGGCCCGATCGGCAAGATCTTGCTTGCCCTGGGCGGGATCATCTTCCGCTCGCTCGATGGAGTGCCGCAGCGCCTGGTCGCCGCCCGCAATTAAGCCCTGTACTAAATCCGGGGGAGTGTTAAAGGTCGGCGGACACTCAGAAGCATCGAGGACGCCGAGCCGGCCTGAGGTCCCGGCCCCTATGTAAAACAGCCGTCCGCCGTTTTGGAGTCGTGTGACAATGCCGTCTACCGCTTGTGCGATGTTGGGTAATTCACGTTCGACAGCCGATGCGATCGACTGATCGGCCACGTTTATGACACGCAACACTTCGACCGTAGACAGGCTGTCGATGGTAGTGGAGGCCGGGTTCTGAGCTTCAGTCAAATCAGGCGCTGAATGAACTGCCGCAGCCGCACGTGGACTTCACCTGGGGATTATTGAATTTAAATCCCGAGCCCTCGAGCGTTTCGACGTAATCGACTTCGGCCCCATCCAGGTAAAGCATGCTGGCCTGATCGATAAACACCTTCAGGTCACCGAATTTGTACGTCTTGTCGAGCATGTTCGGCTGGTTCTCGAAAGCCATGGAATAGCTGAAGCCAGAGCAGCCGCCGCCAACGACGGCGATGCGCAATCCGGCCGGCTTGGGATCTTGCATGGTTAAGATCTCATTGACCTTGGTAACGGCAGTGTCGGTTAGCTGAATCATCCAAATCTCCTGAGTAAACGGTGGTTGTGTCTTTAGTGTACAACCAATTGCATCTGTTAGATGCCTGAACAGGCGGCCGGGTCACGCTCGTTTGGGATAATAGGCGTGCCATCCCCCTTTAGGATGGATAGCCGAACTTTTTGTAACGCATTCATATTTCAGCACGTCGGCTCCGATGTATGAATGGGCTGAGTGCCACCCTTCCGTTCCCGGCTGTAGCCGGCGAGGGAACCCGAGCGAAACCCAAATTGGATCATCGAACCACCGAAGAGGCGGCGTTAATCCGGCGCGTGCAGGCCCAGGACGAACTCGCTTTTCGCGAGATCGTGGAGCGGTACCAGGCCAAAGTCTTTTCGATTATCTATGGGATTTTGAGGAACCGGAACGATGCCGAAGATATCGCGCAGCAAGTTTTTGCGAAGATTTATTTCTCTGTCGGCAATTTCGATTTCCGCAGCTCGCTTCTGACCTGGATTTACAAAATCACGGTTAACGAATGCTACGACTATCTACGGAAGAAGCGGGTCCGGAAGCTGGTATATGAGAGCGATTTCTCGGCTGACGATTCGCTGCGGATGGAGAATTCTGAACCCGCAACGGATCAAACTCCGGCGATTGACCGGCGGCTGGCGCAGAGGGACCTGATTGTAAAGCTGCTTTCGAAGATTTCTGAAGAAGACCGGTCGCTAATTCTGCTGAAAGAAGTAGAGGGGCACTCCGTAGAGGAGTTGTCGCAGATGACCGGGATGAATGAGAACACCATAAAGGTAAAGCTGTTCCGCGCGCGGCAGAAACTGGTGAAGGCTGCTCACCGGCTGGAGAAAGGGCCGCTGACGCCGCCAGCATCTTAACGTATTTTGTTTTGGTCGTTTTGGTTGTAAATTTAAGTAAAGCGGACACCAGATCCGCAGAGTAGTTCAGCATTTGAGGGAAACATGCACAGATCCATTCGGGGTCGCCTGGAAGATCTGCTTGGGGCAGACCTGCGAGCCGGGGGTCAAGCAGAGTTGAAGGAGCATCTGGCATCCTGCCATGAGTGTTCAGGGGAACTGGCTGCCATGAAAGCTCAAGCGGCAATGCTGCGGAACCTTCGCGCACCGGAAGAGATTGAACCGACGCCGGGATTCTATGCGCGCGTGCTACAGCGCATCGAAGAACGAGGAGACCGTTCCGTCTGGTCGGTACTGGTTGATTCTCCATTTGGCAAGCGTCTGGCCTATGCCTCGCTGACCATCGCGATTCTATTAGGCTCCTACGTTGTAACCCAGGAGAGCCTGGACGGGCATCTTCACAATGAGAATATTGTCGCTCAGGACATGCATTACTACGCTCCCGTAGTGGGTGATCGGGCCCAACAACGGGATGCTGTCCTGGAAAACTTCGCCACTCAGCGCGTTGATCAGGCGGGGTTGATCCAATAACCGGCGCCGCACCAACTCGTCGACCGATGCTGCGAAATCAAAAGGCCGGCTGGTCTAATCCGAAAGTACTTGCAGTTCTTGCCGTCATCTTCCTTTGTGGAGCGGCCTTCGGGTCGGCTGTCACCCGCAGTTATCTCCATTCGCACATGTTTCATCCACGCTCCGATCGGGCGATCGAAAACGCCCGGCAAGTTGGTTTGCAGCGCCTCAAGGTGGTCCTGAATCTGAATCCGCAACAAGAACACACGGTAACAGCTGTGCTTGACGATTATGGCAAGTATTACCAAAACATCGAAGACGAGCGCGAAGACGTTGCGGAGCTTGGTAAACAACGCATTCTGGCCGTGCTCAATCCTGACCAGAAGAAACGGTTCAAACAGATCTTTGAAAACGTTTCGCAATAGTGGGACGGTAAGCCGAAACGATCCTTCGCTTCAACAGGAAGAAGTGCCCTTGTGACTCATCTTCTTCTCTAAAGCGGCCCACAACCTGCTATGTATGTCTTCCGGGATTGGTTTAGGGTCCATTCCCTTGAAGACCTTCAGCGTCTTCTGCGTGGTGTCGCAGACTACCCAACAGTTTGGGCACTCGTTTACATGCTTCTGTAGTTCAGCCCGGGTTTGCGGGTCGAGTGTCTCGTCCAGATAGTCATTGAGCTCCTGCAGAAACTGCTTACAGGTAAGCAAACGCGTCGTCCCCCTTTCTTTTGAATTGCCGGGTCAGCTTCTCTCGAAGCTGCAGGCGTGCCCGAAGCAGCCGGCTTTTAACCGCCGAGATCGATAATCCCAAGGCCTCCGCCGTCTCCTCGATTGACATTTCTTCGATGTCTCTCAAGATAAAAACGGTTCGGTAGGCCGGCTTTAAACTTTGGACCGCCTGATCCAGAAGTTGGGCCAATTCCTCTCGGGAGTAAGTGTCTTCCGGGTTCTGATCCCAGACAGCGATTTCCCGCACGACTTCGTCTTCGCCGGTATCGATGGGCTCGTCAAGCGGAACAGTCCGGTCGGACCGCCGCTTGCGCAACTTCATAAGCGCTTCGTTGACGGCTATTCGGACCAGCCAGGTGTAGAACTTCGAATTTCCATGAAAGTCGCCAAGGTGCGTGTAGGCCTTCATGAAGGTCTCCTGCAGCACGTCCTCGGCGTCGTCGTCGTTCTGCGTGATCTGCTTGGCCATGCGGAAGACGCGCCGATCATAGTGCTGCACCAGTTCCGAAAATGCGGCCATGTCCCCTGCTTGCGCGCGGGCGACCAAGGCCGATTCGTCAAAGCCCGATGCTACAGTTGAGGTGCTCACACTAAAATAATTCCAGTCTAGCAGCCGCAAAGTCACGCGCCGGGCGTGTTTCTTGAGCTTTTTTTGACTTTTGGGGATGATATTAGCTACTTACCGGCGCAAAATTCGAGAACCCGGCTTGCTGGCGCGCGCGGCTCGGAATTAGGGGTCACCTTATACAGCGCAGCTTGGGGAGCTACGACCGCCAGGGACGAGTTTGGGTCTCTGATACGCTCGAATTACCGTTAGTATGAGCAGTTTGAGCGTAGTGCTGCCCGATGGCAGCCAGCAGTCTGTGGCCGCGGGAACGCGACCGATTGATGTTGCGAAATCCATCAGCCCGCGGCTGGCTTCGGATGCCATTGTTGCGCGCGTGAACGGAGATTTGTACGATTTAGCGCGTCCATTGGAAGCCGATGCGCGGCTCGAAATTCTGACCACCCGGAATCCGGAATCACTGCAGGTCTACCGCCACTCCACCGCACACTTGCTGGCCGCCGCGGTGCTGGAGCTCTTTCCAGAAACGAAGCTAGGCATGGGACCTCCCACGGAGTCCGGTTTCTACTACGATTTTCAGCGGGAAACGAAATTCACACCCGAAGATTTGGAGAAGATCGAGGCGCGCATGCGGGAACTGCAGGCCAAGAATCTTCCCTTTGAACGGAAGCTCACGGCCAAGCCCGACGGTCTGACGAAATACCAGGACGATTGGATGAAGCACGAGTTGATTGAAGAGCGCGCGGGCGATGTTTTCAGTGAATATACGCTTGGCCCGAACTTCATCGACTTCTGCCGCGGTCCGCACGTTCCCTCAACGGAAAAGTTGAAGGCATTCAAGCTACTCTCCATTGCCGGCGCCTATTGGAAGGGGAATGAGAAGAATCCGCAATTGCAGCGGATCTACGGAACCGCCTTTTTCACTCAAAAGGAGCTGGATGAATATCTACACCGGCTGGAAGAGGCGAAAAAGCGCGATCACCGAAAGCTAGGGCAAGAGCTTGACCTGTTCAGCATTCAGGAGTTAGCGGGTCCGGGCCTGATCTTTTTCCATCCGAAAGGCGGCATTGTCCGCAAACAGCTTGAAGACTGGATGCGCGATGCCTATCTGAAGCGGGGCTACTCACTTGTCTATACCCCGCACATTATGCGACGCGATCTGTGGAAGACTTCGGGCCATGCGAATTTTTATTCGCAGAACATGTTCACCCCGATGGAGTTGGACGACGGCGAGTACCAGCTAAAACCGATGAACTGCCCCGGCCACATCCTGATCTATCGCGACCGGCTGCGCAGCTATCGCGATCTGCCGGTACGTTTGGGGGAACTCGGCACAGTTTATCGCTATGAGCGATCCGGCACGATGCATGGCCTGTTGCGCGTCCGCGGCTTCACGCAGGATGATGCTCACATCTTCTGTACACCCGAACAGATCGAGGACGAAATTGTCAATTGCCTCGATTTTGCAAAGGATACGCTAAACACTTTTGGATTTACTGAATACAAAGCGGAAATATCGACCTGGGACGGCGGAGCGAGCGGTAAATACGATGGCGGTCCGGAAGATTGGGCTCTGGCCGAAGGCGCTCTACGTAAGGCGTGCGACCGGCTCGGCATCGAAGCACCTGTAATCCCCGACGAAGCCGCTTTTTACGGACCGAAGATCGACGTTAAACTGGTTGACGCGATTGGACGTTTATGGCAGCTTTCGACTGTTCAATTCGACACATTTCTGCCCCGTCGTTTCGAGCTTGAATACGTGGCGGAGGACGGCAAAAAACATCGCCCACTGATGGTTCATCGCGCTCTCTACGGTTCTATTGAGCGGTTCTTCGGCATTCTTGTTGAGCATTATGCGGGCGCTTTTCCGGTTTGGCTTGCTCCCGTGCAGGCGATTGTTCTGCCCATTACCGATCGCCAAAACGCATACGCAGCGGAAGTTTATCAGAAACTGAAGGATGCCGGTTTTCGAGTGGAGCTCGATACCCGGAGCGAGAAAGTGAATGCAAAGATTCGCGAGGCCCAATTGCAGAAGATCCCCTACATGCTGGTTGTTGGAGCCCGTGAGGAGCAGTCGGGGCAAATTTCGGTTCGGAATCGGAAGCACGGCGACCAGGGCGCAATCGGCCTGGAGGAATTCATGAGCCGCTTGTCGCGAATGAACTCTGAAAAGAGTCTTCAAGAATAGAGTGATAGTTGCCGGCCTCATCCTTACCGGTTGGTGGGTGTACTGCGTACTTGCAATCGTGGCGGCCATCCGACGCCTTGGCGAACGGCCAGCGCAGCCCTCCGAATCATTCACGCCGATTAGTATTTTGAAGCCTCTCTCCGGGCTCGATGAAGGGCTCGAACAGAATCTTCGAAGCTTTTTCGAGCAGGATTACGACAAATTCGAAATTCTGTTCGGCGTCCGCCACAACTGGGATCCGGCCATTCGTGTAGTGCGGAAGCTGATGAGCCAGTATCCGGACGTGCCAGCAAAGCTCACCGTTACCGGGGAGCCGCCCTACCCCAACGCAAAGGTGTTCAGCCTGAAATGCATGCTGGACCAGGCAAAATACCCTCTGATTGTGATGAGCGACAGCGACATACGCACCAGCTCTGATTTCTGTCACCGGATCGCCGCGGAATTTGAAGATGGGCGCCTGGATCTGGAGACCTGCCCTTACCGGGCGGTTGCGGGTTCCAGTTTCTGGTCGCGTCTGGAAGCGCTTGGCATGAACACCGATTTTCATGCGGGTCTTTTTACCGCCGTTTTGCTGGAAGGCGCGAAGTTTGCTGTTGGTCCGACGATTGTGGCGCGCAGAAGCGTGTTGGATGCTCTCGGCGGTATCGAGCGGGTGAAAGATTACCTGGCAGAGGATTTCATGCTTGGCAAGATTGCAGCCGAACATGGATTTGGAGTGGATCTTTCCTCTTATGTTGTTGAGCACCGCATTGGGAGCGAGCCGCTGCGGAAGAACTTCGCGCACCGGCTTCGCTGGTCGAGAAGCACCCGCCGATCCCGTCCGGCAGGGTACATTGGCGAATTCTTCACGCACGCGCTTCCGATCGCAGTGCTGATCTTCCTGCTGATCCCCCACATGTGGCCGCTGCTGGCTGTCACGGCCGCACTCCGCGCTGTTCGCGCCTGGATTGTATCCGACCGCATTCTGGGCACAAAGGTCCCCTGGCTCCTGCTGCCTGTTCAGGACTTCCTTGCTTTCGGGTTCTGGATGGCCGGCTTTTTCGGAAGGTCCATTCAATGGCGCGGCCGCCGGTACACGCTAAACCGGGATGGAACGGTAGAGCCGGCAGCTTAAACAATTACGGTACCGGATGCCCTTTTTCGCGGTCTTCCGGCTTGTTGTGGTCCTGGTGCGCTTCTTTCTCCAGCTCTTCGGAGTCCTTTACATCGTTCACGGCGTAAAAGCCTTGTAGAGTCGCGTGAGAATCGGCGGCATCCTGCAAACTGCGCGCCGCCCGTTCCGCTTCACCCGGGCTTTCCACCAGGTTTTCGGGTTTTTCGTGTTCCTCTTGGCGTGGCATCATCTAATGGATTGCGCCGCGAGAACTTGAGTTACTTATTGCGGTAATACGTCGCTGAGTTGGACTTCAAGACCCAGGGACTCAGCCCGGAGTACACCGTCACGAACTTCCGACGGCGGTTTGTCTTCCTCAAAGATCCAGGCGCGCCGCTCGTATGGATCAACAACCCACACGCAGGGAACGCCCATGGCTTCATAGTCGTGGACGGAGGCTCGTATCCGGCTCCAGCGGTCATCCGGTGACATCACCTCCACGCACAGCAGCGGCGGCTTACTGGTTACTTCTTCGAGTTCAGAAACGACGGATTGCTGCCGACAGCAGCGTCTGCGTATATGCGTGCTTTCCTTGCCCCACGTTCCGTTCCAAAATAGCCCCGTCGATGTATTCACGATCCGGCGAATACGATGTGTGCATGTATTCTTCGATGGGAGTCGGGCTGGGGGCGGCGGCCATATATCGTTACTTTGTATTCTCGCTCGAAGCGGGGTCCCCCGGATACGTGATACGGATCCCTTCTACATGCGCCCAAGGCGTTAATTTGTGCGGTTTGGCGCTGGTTTCGCTCATAATATCGAGGACCTCGATCCCGCGTGCCAGAAGCGCGTCGCCCACGAGCGATCTATGACATCTCCAGGGCACTGCTTCAGCGCACATGATGGCCGACGTTCTCTCCGCTGAGAGCGCGATGAGTTCACCGATTGCGGCTGAGAATTCTTCGGTCTGCATGTAATCGGCATAACCGCGGAAAGAGCTATTCTTCCAGCCTGTATTCACCGAGTCCTTCCGGGCATGGCGCAGGCCGCCGAGCGATGCCATGTGCAGATATGCGATCTGCTGGGTCTGAAGCGCGTCGCGAAGTGCGGTCTGTTCGTATTGCGGATTGTGGCGCGAGCGAGGGACGGTTCGGATGTCCACCAGCAGGTTGATTCCATAAGTCTTTAAGATCCCGATGAAAGCATCCAATGGACGCATGGAGTGCCCGATCGTGTAGACCGGCCGCATTACACCCAGCGGCCGGAGAGGGCCGAGGGAGGATAGGCAATGGATTGAAAACGGATCATCCGCACCTCATCCCGGTCCTTTACCGAAGGGAGAGGCATCAGGCCTGCATCGAGCAGGTTTTCGCACTCGCTCTCGGATAACAGCACTTCGGCGCAGGGTTGAATGCGCGTGACACCCTGGCTTTTATAGACGTGCAGCGGAAGACTGCCGATTTCCAGGTGCAAGCCTGGCCGAAAGTTCCAACCCACTTCACAAAACGACAATGCAAACAGATATGCGCATCCGAACGCAGGGTTGCCCCACACATATGTCTGGTGCTGGGGTGCATCCGGCATCTCTTCGAAGTCGAAGCTCTCAACTGTAGTGGTTGTCTTCCCGTAGGGCAATCGAAGCAGGAATCGAGGGATCCCCAAACCTAACCAGCTTGCGTGTGAAGACCGGCGGAGGGCCTGCCAAGATTCGAACGCTTCCTGATTGTCGTCCGACGGCGAAATCGCCTCGGCGAGGAAGGGCGCGCGCGCTGCCCGGGCCAGCATTCCCAATTTTGCCAGCAGGTCTACATCACGCGGGAAGTTCGGATCGAAACCATAGTTGCCGACGATTAAAGCCCAAGGCTCCGCTCCCGGCGTGCGCACGGAATCTTCCAGAATGGCGCGATAAGTATCGCTGTCCCGAAAGGCGGAACTGTCCAGCAGATCGGATGCAAGTTTCTCCTTGGAGATATCGACGAGATAAACCTTGACGAGACTGTCGTTCTCGACATTTCCGATCAGGAAATTGAGCGAGCGCCAAGCGGCTTCAAGGGCCTGGAAATGCGGTTCGTGAAGAATCGCCCGCATGAGGACGTTCATCCGCTGCTTACGTTCGGCGGCCGCCTGTAAAGCGCCGGACGTTTGCCGGGGTTGCAGATGGGGCTCAATGGTCCGGTCAATAATCTGACGCAGCTCATCCTGATTGGCGCTGCGCGCGAGTCCGGCGATAGGAGATTCGACAGAGGTGTCGTGCTGTTCAACAATTGCATCCAGCAGGCTGCCGGTGTTCAGGCGGGCGGCGTTCGCCTCCACACTTCGTTGCGCTGCAGCCGCCGAGCTTTTAGGGGGTTGAACATCTTGCGGCGTTTGTTCCAGCGCCCGAAACAAATCGCAGCGGGCGAACAGACTGTCAGGTTCAAAATCTTCCAATGAGGTGAAGTTCAAGGTAAAAGGGGTGGCGTTATCGGCGAGCGAAATATTCGCCTGCACCTCCAGCGCCCGGATCACCTCATTCAAGTTGTCTCGATCGACCTGAAGCGGTCTGGAGAAGCCGCGAGCCCGGCCGCCGAAATCGCCAAGGACCAGAATGCGAAACGGATCTTCGGCTTCCGGCTTCAGCAGGAGCGTCTCCGGTTCCGCCACGGCGACCGCGTCGCCCGCGTTTACATCCAACTCGATTCCACCAAAAGAGAATGGTCTCGCCATAGCCGTTTGTACAGCTTAGCTTACCGCCTGCCGCCGGTGCGGGCATGCCCGCACCCTACGGGTTTCCTATGGGAGCGGCTTGACATGCAGCACTTGTTTGGCATCAACGTGATTGAATTCCATGGGAAAGCTTTTGCCGATGTAGTAGGCGGGCCACTCATCTTTATAGTGCGGCGATGCAACAGCTCCCGATTCGCCAGTTACCAGGTTCTGCACGGAACTGTCCAAGTCACCGAAATCGACGACCATTCGTTCAGACGGTCCAAGGGTGGAGGTTGTCTGTTTCACCGTCGTGCCAGACCCGCTCATGCCAACAGGGCCGATATTAAAGAAGCGGTCGACAAAGGGCAATTGCTTTCCGACCGGATGCACCAGTTTCCACTGGAGCACGCGGCCCCAACGCCAGTTCGCAATGGGAGTGCCCTGTCGTTTTCGGCCATCCTGCAGAGCTGCCGCGAAGTTCTGGAGCAACCAGGCATTCCAGTCGTTACCTGGCACCCAGCCAACCGGCCGGGTCTGCAACAGCATCTCAACGATTTCCGGCCTGGGCAGCAGGTTCGGATGCTCGCCGGCTTTACCAGAGGGTTGGACGGCCAGCGACGCCAGCGCGGTACGCAGCGTATTGCTCAGCAATTCCGCGATCATGGGCGCGGCCTGATCCTTTTCCATCTGGCCGTTCCATTTGCGCAGTATGGCAATTGCACTTCCGACGAGTTCGCTGTTACTGCGCCCTTTCCGAAAGGCCGTCAGGACTTGCGTTGCCAGAAAGCGATCGTAAGCAGAGTAGACGTCTTTCTGAATGGCGAGCATGTCACTAACCGTCAGTTTGGGTTTGGCTTTGAGCAGAGCACGAATTTGGGTGACGCGGTAAGGGTCCGCATAACTGCCATCAACCTGATATGGATAACCCGGTGGGAACGGATCCTGATTAGCGGTTGCGACGATTCCTCCCGCGGGATTGTACATGCTCGGCAACTGCTCGAAGGGAATGTAAGCGCCCCATTCAAATTTGCCGGAAGAGCCATCCAGCGGGACATCGCCGTGAAAGTTCGCTCTTATAGGTACTCGCCCGCTTGCCTGGTAGCCGATATTTCCGGACTTATCGGCATACACAAAATTCTGCCCGGGTCCCCAGAACAAAGCCAGCGCGGTTCGAAACTGCTGCCAGTTTTGAGCCCGATCGATATCGAAGAAGGGGAATCCGAAGCCATCCGAGGCGCTCCAGCGCATGCTGTATGCTTTTCCATCCTGATGTAAGAGGATGGGCCCGTGGCGGGTTACCCAGGTATCCACCTGTACCGGCTTACCGCCTTTCACGCCGATATATTGCCGGTCTAATTGCGCCTGTGCCGGTTTGCCCTGATAGAGATAACGTCCGGTCCGTTCGTCTATTTGTTCGACATACAGATCCATGACATCGCTCTGTAAGTTAGTAACGCCCCAGGCAATCTGCTGGTTGTGTCCACTGATCACGCCGGGAACTCCCGGTAGCGCTGCTCCGGAAACGTCGAGTCCTGGCGCCTTCAGGTGAACCAGGTGCCAGGTGCCCGGAATGCCATATTCCAGATGCGGATCGTTCGCGGCCATAGGCTTACCGTCTGCCGCATGCCCTGCGGATACGGCCCAGGCGTTTGAACCCGGGCTGACATATGCGCCCTGGACGGGCGGAAACAGAAGGTGGAACTTGGCTGGCGCGGCACAGGACTGGAGCAACCTGCCTTTATCGAAGTCGGTCGCAGCGGTATCGGTGAGGTTGCGATACATCACCAGGCCAACCAAAATACTGTCGGCGACTGTCCAGGGTTTGGGATCGTATTGATGGCCCGGAAGCGAGAATTCGAGTGAATAATCGCCGCGGTGCGTGCTGATAAAGTAATTCACTCCGCGCGCGTACTCGACCATTAAGGCGCGATCTTGCGGCCGAAGCC
>Ga0308173_10000575_pt1 | contig 16019 bp, 16 predicted proteins | sample PhyPR1_FD_203716 | JGI IMG/M metagenome (GOLD analysis project Ga0308173, IMG submission 203716) | Soil microbial communities from UC Gill Tract Community Farm, Albany, California, United States - DLSLS.P.R1 | ecosystem: Environmental > Terrestrial > Soil > Agricultural land | place: USA...
TTCTGGTTCGAGACCCAGTTGAGCAGCGCGCTGGGCTGGTAGCGCTTCGGGTCCAGGTCGAGGTCCGTCGCGACCAGGCCCATCAGCCGCTTCTGGTCGGCCGCGTCGTAGATCGAGAAGTTCGACCTGTAGCCGAGCTTGTCGGACTCCTTGCGCAGGATGCGCACGCAGGCGGAGTGGAACGTCGAGACCCACATGATCCGGGCCCGCTTGCCGACGAGCTCCTCGACCCGCTCCTTCATCTCGGCCGCGGCCTTGTTGGTGAACGTGATGGCCAGGATCGACCCGGGGTGGGCACCGCGCTCGGAGATCAGCCACGCGATCCGCCGGGTGAGCACCCGGGTCTTGCCCGACCCGGCGCCGGCGACCACCAGGAGGGGCACGCCGGCGTGGGTGACCGCCGCCCGCTGCGGCTCGTTGAGCCCCTCGAGCAGCTCCTCGGGGCTCGGGCCGCGTCGCGTCGTGCGGGGCTCGGCGGTCGGGACGGCCTCCAGGCCGGGAAGCGGGATCGGGCTGCTCATCTCCCTCCCAGCCTACGTCCGGGCGCCGACAACGCCCGCCTCGGTCAGCTGGTGACGGCGGACTCCCAGAAGATCGCCACGCACACGTTGGCGACGGTGAGGGCCAGCAGGAGGCCCCACAGTCCTTGGGAGATGCGCGGCTTGCGGAGGTTGGCCATCACCAGGACCAGGATGACCAGGGCGACGATGCCCTTGACCGCGACGAACGCGTTGTCGACGTGGTCGCCGGCCCCCTGGATGACGCCCACGAGCAGCAGGCCCGCGACGAAGGCGGTGCCGATGCCGTCGCGCATCAGCGCGTTGACCGACTTCTCCGGCACCCGCGCCTGGATGAGCAGGCCGCCGAGCAGCGCACCGAAGCCGAGCAGGTGGACGACGAGCAGCAGGTGCCGGAGGAACTCCATGGCCGTGATCGTACTGAGCGCGGACCTCAGAGCAGCCGGCGGTCCGAGGCCCAGCGGGTGAGCTCGTGGCGCGAGGAGAGCTGCAGCTTCCGCAGCACGTTCGACATGTGGGTCTCGACGGTCTTGACCGAGATGAACAGCTCCTTCGCGACCTCCTTGTAGGCGTAGCCGCGCGCGATCAGCCGCATCACCTCCCGCTCCCGCTCGGTGAGCCGGTCCAGGTCCTCGTCGACCGCGGCCACGTCGATCGACCCCGAGAAGGCGTCGAGGACGAAGCCGGCCAGGCGCGGCGAGAACACCGCGTCGCCGTCGGCCACCCGCCCGATCGCCGACACCAGCTCGGGTCCGGTGATGGTCTTGGTGACGTAGCCCCGCGCGCCTCCGCGGATCGTGCCGATCACGTCCTCGGCGGCGTCGGACACCGACAGCGCGAGGTAGCGAGTGTCCGGGGACGCGCTCGCCGCCCGGCGCATCACCTCCGCCCCGCCACCGCCGGGCAGGTGGACGTCGAGCAGCACCACGCCGGGCCGGTGCGCCGCGACGGCGGCGACCGCCTCGTCGACGTCGCCGGCCTCGGCGAGCACCCGTACGGCGCCCCGCCCGGCGGTCTCGAGCTCGGCCCGGACGCCGCGCCGGAACATCGCGTGGTCGTCGACGAGCACGACGCCGACGGCGCCGCCACCGCCGGCTCTCGCGCTCCCTGGCTGCCCGTTCATGCGTCCTCCTCCGTGTCCGCCGCAGCGGTGTCCGATACCGCAGTGTCCGCCGCAGCGGTGTCGATCGTCGTCCTGTCGAGGTGCAGCCGCACCTCGGTGCCCTCACCGGTCACCGAGCGCACCTCGGCCCGGCCGCCGTGGCGCTCCATCCGCCCCACGATGCTGGCCCGCACCCCGTACCGGTCGTCGGGCACCGCCTCCGGGTCGAACCCGGGGCCGCGGTCCCGCACGAACACCTCGACGGCACGCTCGTGGACCTCGGCGTAGACGTCGACGAGACCGGTGCCGGCGTGCTTGGCCGCGTTGGTGACCGCCTCGCCGGCCGCCTGCACGAGCGGCCGCAGGCCCTCGTCGAAGGGGCAGTCGCCGACGGTCACCACCTCGACGGTCACGGCGTACTCGTCCTCCACCCGGGCCGCCACCGCGCGCAGCGCCCCCGCGACGGTGCTGGCGTCGGTCGACTCGCCGGAGTAGAGCCAGGCCCGCAGGTCCCGCTCCTGCCCCCGAGCGAGCCTCGAGACCGTGGTCGGGTCGTCGGCGCTGCGCTGGATCAGCGCGAGGGTCTGGAGGACCGAGTCGTGCAGGTGGGCCGCCACGTCGGCGCGCTCCTGGGTGCGGACCCGCTCGGTGCGCTCCTCGGTGAGGTCGGAGGCGAGCCGCCAGACCCACGGCCCGACGACCAGCGCGAGACCGGCCACGGCCAGCAGCGCGGCCGTGACGGCGTCCCGGGCCAGCGACAGGGACCCGCCGCGGAGCGCGTAGAGCACCAGCGCCAGGACGACCAGGAGGAGGCCGCCGGCCAGGCGGGCGTACGACGCCCAGCCGCCGTTGCCGAGCACGACCCGGACCGGGTCGATCCGACCGGCGCCGTCGCGCCACCGCTCGCGCTGCGCCTCGTCGGCCTGTCGCCACAGCAGGCCGATGCCGACCGCACCCACGAGCAGCGGCCAGAAGACCACCCCGCGGCCCAGCAGCGCCTCCAGCATCAGGACCGCGCCCAGCCCGAGCGCCCCGAGCGCGATCGCCGGCCCGACGTCGGTGAGCCGGCGGACGCGACCGGGACGGCGGCCGCCCCGGGTCGCGCTCTCGATGCCGGGCGCGGCGGCCTCGAAGTGCGAGTCGGCGGGCAGCAGCAGCCAGAGCGCGGCGTACATCGCGATGCCCGACCCGCCCAGGAGCGTCAGCAGGACGAACGCCGCGCGCAGCCACAGCACCGGCATCCCCAGGTGACGGGCCACGCCGGCCGCGACGCCGCCGACCACCGGGTTGCGGATGTCGCGGGTCGCCTTCCGGCCACCGAGCGGCACCGGGTCCACACCCGGGCCGACCGCTCCCGGGGGCGCGCCGGCGGCCGTCGCGACCGGGCCGGCGAGGGGCGTGGCGAGGGGCGGAGGGGTGCTGGACATGTCCCCTCGATCGTCCCAGAGATCGGGAGCCCCCGCCTCGGGGTTCGACCCCGAGATCACCCGGGGTCGCTCAGCGAGGATCAGGGGCGTCCCCGATGGTGCACGGCTCCCCGACCGACCAGGCTGGTGCCATGACCACGATCCCTCCCGACGCCTCGGGCGGCGCCGCCGCAGGACCCCACGAGGGCCCCCGCGTCACCCGCGACGAGGTGCGCGACCTGACCCGGCTCCGGCGCTCGCGCTCGGACCGCAAGATCGCCGGCGTCGCCGGCGGCATCGCGCGGTACCTCGACATCGACCCGCTGCTCGTGCGCGTGGCCCTCGTCGTGCTGGTGTTCTTCGGCGGCGCGAGCCTGCTGCTGTACGCCGCGGTCTGGCTGCTGGTGCCCGAGGAGGGCTCGGACCGGGCCCGGATCAACCTCGACGAGCGCAGCCGGACCGTCACGCTGGCCGTGGTCGGCCTGCTCGCGCTCCTCGTGCTGCTGGGCGACAGCTGGGGGGCGTTCCGCTTCCCGTGGCCGCTGGCGGTCCTGGGCCTGGTCGTGCTCTGGTTGGTCACCCGCGACGGATCCCGCCGCACGCAGGTGGCGACACCGCCCCCGGGCGCGCCCCCCGCGCCCGGCCAGGTCGGGCCGGTCCCGGCCGGCTATCCGGGAGCCACGGGCCCGGCAGACCTGGGAAGCCCGGGAGGCCCGGCCCGCCCGGACGGTCCGGCCGGACCGCCGTGGACCCCGCCGCCGGCGTACGTCCCACCCCCGCCGGCTCCGCCGGACCCCCGCCGCCGCGGACCTCGCCTGTTCGGTGCCACGCTCGCGCTGATCGCGCTGGCGCTCGGCGTCCTGGGCATGGTGGACCTGGCCGGGGCCGACCTGCCGCCCGCGACGTACCCGGCCCTCGCCGTCGCCGTCTGCGGCGCCATGCTCCTGCTCGGCGCGTTCTGGGGCCGCGCCGGCGGCGTGATCCTGATCGGGCTGATCGGTTCCGCCGCGCTGGTCGGGACCGCGGCCGGCGACCACTGGGACGGGGACTGGGGCGACAAGACGGTCATCACACCGGCGTCGGCCGCGGACCTGGGCGGCTACTACTCCTTCGACGCCGGCCAGGAGACCATCGACCTGAGGTCGATCGCCGACATCCGCCGGCTCGACGGTCGCATCGTCGCCGTCGACGGCTCCGTGGGGCAGGTCACCGTCCTGGTGCCCCGCGGCCTCGGGGTCGTCGTGGACGCCAGCATCGACGGTCCCGGCTCGATCGAAGCGTTCGGCCACAGTGCCGACGGCTGGGGCGTGGCGCGCGTGTGGCGCCAGGGCAGCCCGTCGGAGCCGCTGCTGCGCGTGGTCGTCAACCTGTCGGTGGGACACGTGGAGGTGCGTGAGTCATGAACGAGCACATCGGCGACGCTGACGAGCAGGACGGGCCGTTCCGCGACCTGTCGGACCAGGGCGACGCGACCGCCGTCATCGAGCGGCCGTCCGAGCGGTTCGCCGAACGCGCCTCGGGCCGGCACCTGGTCAACGTCGCGCACCTGGTGATGGGCATCGCGTTCCTCGGCATCGTCGGGATCTGGCTGCTCGTCGAGGGCGGGCTGGTGGGCGGCGACGACGTGCGCTGGCTGCTCCCGATCCCCTGGGTGCTCGGCGGACTCGCGGGCCTGCTGTCCATCGCCACCGCGGGGCGCCGGCGTCGGACCGGCTGACCGCCGGTGCCATCATGACGGCCGTGACCGCGCCGAGCCTGGGTGACCTGAGGACCGTTCCCGCCCTCGACCGCACTGACCTGCTCGCGCCGCCCGTCGCCGACTTCCTGGCGGCGTGGGCGCACGCGGGCGAGGTCGGCGTCGTGGAGATCGACCCCGACCTCGCCGACACGGCCGCCCTGGTCGCGGCCCACGACGGCCTCGACCTGGCCTCGAGCGTGAACTGCGTCCTGGTCGGCGGCAAACGGGCCGGCGAGGAGCGCGTGGCCGCCTGCCTCGTCCGGGCCGACACTCGGGCGGACGTCAACAACGTCGTGAAGCGGACCCTGGACGTGCGCAAGGCGTCGTTCCTGCCGATGGACCAGGCGGTCGCCGAGTCCGGGATGGAGTACGGCGGGATCACCCCGGTCGGCCTGCCCGCCGGCTGGCGGCTGCTGCTCGACGCCCGGGTGCCCGACGTCGAGGTCGCGGTGGTCGGCTCCGGCCTCCGCCGGTCCAAGCTGCTGCTCCCCGGCCACCGGCTCGCCGACCTCCCCGGCGCGGAGGTCCTCACCGATCTGGCGAACCCCGCCGTCTGAGGCGTGCGCGGCGCCCGGCTGGGTCACACTGGGCGCCATGAGGGACCAGCCCAGCGACAAGGTGTCAGGGAGCGGTGACGGCCGCGACGAGACGAAGGAGGAGCGCCTCGACCGGAAGTGGAACGAGCTGCTCCAGGAGCTGCGCGTCATGCAGACCGGCGCCCAGCTCACGGCGGGCTTCCTCCTGACCCTGCCCTTCCAGCAGACGTTCGCGAGCCTCGACAGCTTCAACAAGGGCCTCTACCTCGTCCTGGTGCTGCTCGCGGCGCTGGTCACCGCCCTCGTGATGGCGCCGGTCGCCATCCACCGCCGGCTGTCGGGCCACCACATCAAGGAGCGCCTGGTCGTCTCCGCGCACCTCCTGGTCCACGGCGTGCTCAGCTGCATCGGCCTGCTCGTCACCGGCATGGTGCTGCTGATCTTCGACATGGTGGTCGACCGCGGCTGGGCCGTGGTCGCCGCCGCCTGCGTCGCGGCGGTGATCGTCGCACTGCTGGTCGTGCTGCCGTTCCGGCTGATCAGCCGTGACGACTGACGTCCACCCGCCCGGCGGGCTGCTCGGCGCCGTGCTGGCGCTGGCTCTCGTGCTCGCCGGCTGCAGCTCCAGCGCCGGCGACCCCGGCACCGCCACCCCGGCCGCCGCGCCGCCCGCGCCGTCCACGCCGTCCGTCCGGACCCTCACCCCCGTCCCGCTGCCGCCGCCCCCGCCGCCTTCGGGCCGGCTGCTCGCCGACATGCGGCAGTCCTCGCGCGACGCCGCCGCCGGCCGGATGGAGGTCTGGGTCGACAACGACACGGCCCGGACGATCCGGCCGCGGCGGATCACCTACACGGATCCGCGCTTCCACGGCCCGCTGCCCGGGACGCGGCTGCGGCCGGTGCCGTCGCAGTCCGAGCGGGGCTTCCAGATCCTGCTCCCGCGCCGACCGACCTGCGGGCATCCCCGGGGCTCCGGGACGATCGAGATCACGTACGCCGCCGGCGGCCGCACCACGACCCGGACCGTCCGGGTGACGGACCCGACCGACGTCGCCGGCCGCTACACCGGCAGCCGCTGCCTCGAGATCGCGGTGGCCCGCGTCGCCGACCTCCGGTGGTCGGACCGGGTGCCCTGGGACGGCCGCCAGGGCAGCGACAGCACGCTCACCCTGGTCGTCACGCCGACCGGCCACCCGGGCCCGACCCTCACGGTCGACTCGGTCACCGGCACCCCCGTCCTCTCCCCCGTGGGTGCGGACGTGTGGCGCCCCGCCGTACGGATCCGTGGCTCCGACGCGCCCACGTCGGTGCCGCTGCCGCTGAAACCGACGCGGTGCGACGCCCACGCGTTCGCCGAGTCCGGGGGTGCCACGGCGTTCCTCGTCGGCCTCCACCTCGGCGGGAGGCCGGGCCAGGTCGTGCTGCGGATGAGCACCCGCGGCGCCCGGCACGCGATCGACTACGCCAAGAACTCCTGCGGGAAGCTGCTCACCCTGAGCTGACCGCCGGGAACCTAACCCCGATCCCGCGGGACGGACGTGACGTCCACCACCCGTCGGCGACCGTGACAGTGACGCTGTCAAGATGGCTATGCTGTCGGGCATGAAGCTGTCGATGCCGCTGATGTACGACGGGAACCCGCGCCGGGCCGCCGACCAGGTCGCCGGCCTGGAGAAGGCCGGGCTGGACACCATCTGGGTGGCCGAGGCCTACGGCTTCGACTCGCCGACGCTGATGGGCTACCTCGCCGCCAAGACCGAGACCGTCGAGGTCGCCGCCGGCATCCTCAACGTCTACTCCCGGACACCCGGCGCGCTGCTGCAGACCGCCGCGGGCCTCGACAACGTCTCCGGGGGCCGCGCGGTCGTCGGCCTCGGCGCGTCCGGGCCGCAGGTGATCGAGGGCTTCCACGGGATGCCCTACGAGAAGCCCCTGGGCCGCACCCGCGAGGTCATCGAGATCCTCCGGCGGGGCCTGCGCCGCGAGCCGCTCGTGCACGACGGCATCTTCACCCTCCCGCTGCCGCCCGACCAGGGCCTGGGGCTGGGCAAGCCGCTGAAGCTGCTGACCCGCCCGGAGCGCGCCGAGGTGCCGATCTGGGTCGCGGCGCTCGGCGACAAGAACGTCGCGATGACCGCCGAGGTCGCCGACGGCTGGCTGCCCCACCTGTTCTATCCCGAGAAGGCGAAGGAGGTCTGGGGCGAGTCGCTGGCCCGCGGCGCGGCGAAGCGCTCCCCCGACCTGGGCGCGCTGCAGGTCAGCGCGGGCGGCATGGTGGCGATCGGCGAGGGGCCGGACACCAAGGCACTGCTCGACTTCGCGCGCCCGACGTACGCGCTCTACGTCGGCGGCATGGGCGCGCGCGGGAAGAACTTCTACAACGACCTGGCCTGCCAGTACGGCTACGAGGCCGAGGCCAAGCAGATCCAGGACCTCTACCTCGACGGCAAGAAGAAGGAGGCCGAGGCCCTGGTCCCGCTCGAGTGGCTCGAGGCCGGCAACCTCGTCGGGCCCGAGTCCTACGTGAAGGAGCGGATCGCGGCGTTCGCCGAGGCCGGCGTCACCACGCTGTCGGTCGTGCCGGCGAGCGCCGACCCGGCCGCCACCATCGCGCAGGTGAAGGAGTGGGTGTCCTGATGACCGAGCGGCCGACGATCCTGGAGCAGGAGCACGAGGACTTCCGCCAGTCGGTCCGCGCCTTCCTCGAGAAGGAGGTCGTCCCCCACCACGCCCAGTGGGAGGAGGACGGCCAGGTGAGCCGCGAGGTCTGGCGCAGGGCCGGCGAGGCCGGCCTGCTCTGCTTCGACGTCGACGAGCAGTACGGCGGCGCCGGGGTCAAGGACTTCCGCTACAACATGGTGGTCGCCGAGGAGATGTGCCGGGCCGGCGCGAGCGGGCCGGGCTTCCCCGTCCACACCGACATCATCGTCCCCTACATCAGCCAGCTCGGCACCGACGAGCAGAAGCGGCGCTGGCTGCCCGGGCTCGCCAGAGGCGAGCTCATCGCCGCGATCGCGATGACGGAGCCGGGCGCCGGGTCGGACCTGCAGGGCATCCGCACCACCGCCGTCGACCGGGGCGACCACTACGTCCTCAACGGCGCGAAGACGTTCATCAGCAACGGCATCCTCGCCGACGTGGTGATCGTCGTGTGCCGCACGAACCCCGACGGCGGCCACCAGGGCATCAGCCTGCTCGTGGTGGAGCGCGGCATGGAGGGATTCGACCGCGGCCGCAACCTCGACAAGGTCGGGATGAAGGCCCAGGACACCGCGGAGCTGTTCTTCGACGACGTCCGGGTCCCCAAGGAGAACCTGCTCGGCGAGGAGGGCTCCGGCTTCGTCTCGCTGATGCTGAACCTGCCGCAGGAGCGGATCTCGATCGCCACCATGGCGGTCGCCGCGGTCGAGCGGATGCTCGAGCTCTCGTTGGAGTACGCCAAGACCCGCGAGGCGTTCGGTCGGCCGATCGGCACCTTCCAGCACAACCGCTTCCTGATCGCCGAGATGGCCACCGAGGCCCACATCGCGCGCGTGTTCGTCAACGACTGCGTCGTCAGGCTCAACGAGGGCAGGGTCGACACCGCGCTCGCCTCGATGGCGAAGTGGTGGACCACCGAGCTGCAGAAGCGCACCACCGACGCGGCCGTGCAGCTCCACGGCGGCTACGGCTACATGCTGGAGTACCCCGTCGCCAAGGCGTTCCTCGACGGCCGCGTCCAGACCATCTACGGCGGCACCACCGAGATCCAGAAGGAGATCATCGGGCGGAGCCTGGGGATCTGAGCCGCCGCCGACGTGGCGTTTGGTCACCAACGGCGTGCTCGGGCGCCCCCGGCTCGTCGTTGGTGACCAAACGGCGGGCCGTTGACGCCAGCCCTACGCTGTGGCGCATGACACAGGTCGCCGCCCCGCAGCCGCCCGGCACCAGCACCACGGACCTCCCCACCGACCTCCCCGCCGACGTCCCCGCCGACGTGCTCGCGGAGCGGGACCGGGTGTCGCGGCTGGTGGCCGGGCGCACGCTCGTCGACGCGCTGGCGGAGACCGCCGCCGTGCACGCCGACGAGCCGGCGTACTCCGACCGCCACCACGCCTCCGACGGCGCCTCCTGGCGGACCGTGACCTGGCGGGAGACCCGCGAGCTCGCCCTCGACGTGGCCGCCGGCCTGGCCCGGCTCGGCGTCGCCGTCGGCGACACGGTGGCGATCATGGCGACGAACCGGGTCGAGCACTTCGTCGCCGACATGGGCGCGGTCCACGCGGCCGCGACGCCGATGTCGATCTACAACACGCTCTCGCCGGAGCAGGTGGCGTACGTCGCCGCGCACGCCCGGCCCACCGCCGTCGTGCTCGAGACGGCCGCCCACCGCGAGCGGTGGCACCGCGCCCTCGCGGAGACCGACAGCATCCGCACGGTCGTCGTCCTCGAGCCCACCACCCCGACCGACGCCGACGCGACCGGCGCCGCCCGGTTCATGACCTGGGACGACCTGGTCGCCGCGGGCGCGGCCCACCGCGCGGCCCACGCCGACGAGGTCGAAGCCCGGACCCGCGCGGTGACGCCCGACTCGCCGGCGACGATCCTCTACACCTCCGGCACGACCGGGCACCCGAAGGGTGTGGTGCTCACCCACCACAACGTGCTCTACGAGACCCTCAGCACCCAGGAGAAGGCCGGGCTGACGGAGCCCCAGGTGGCGGTCAGCTACCTGCCGCTCGCCCACATCGCCGAGCGGGTCCTCGGCCTCTACGGGCCGCAGGTCCAGGGCAGCCACATGCATGCGATCGGCGACCCCGCGGAGCTGGTCGGCGCGCTCGGCGAGGTGCACCCGACCGCGTTCTTCGGCGTGCCTCGGGTGTGGGAGAAGATCCGGACCGGGCTGTCGGCCAAGCTGGCCGCCGACCCGGACCCCGGGAGCCGCGCCCTGGTCGAGCGGGCGATGGCGGCCGCGCTGGCCTGGGTGGAGGCGCAGGAGGTCGGTGGGGCCATGACCCCGGAGGTCGAGGACGCCTACCGCGCCGCCGACGAGCAGGTCCTGGGCTCCCTCAGGGCGCTGCTCGGGCTCGACCGGGTCGCCTGGGCCGGCTCGGCCGCGGCCCCGATGCCGCTCGACGTGGCCCGGTTCATGGCCGGCCTGGGGTTGAAGGTCTTCGACGTCTACGGCATGACCGAGACGTGCGGCGCGGTCACCGCCAACGGGCCGAGCGGCTTCAAGCTCGGCACCGTCGGCCGGGCCAACCCCGGCATGGAGGTCCGACTGGGCGAGGACGGCGAGATCCTGGTGCGCGGGCCGGTCAACACCCCCGGCTACCACCTCCAGGAGGACGCCACCCGGGCGCTGATCGACGCCGACGGATGGCTGCACACCGGCGACATCGGCACCCTCGACGAGGACGGCTTCTTCTCGGTCGTGGACCGCAAGAAGGAGCTGATCATCACCTCCAACGGCAAGAACGTCGCACCGTCGAACATCGAGAACTACCTCAAGGAGTCGCCGATCATCGGCCACGCGATGGCGATCGGCGACGGCCGCCCCTACGTCGTCGCCGTGCTCACGCTGGACGGGGAGATCGCGCCCGTGCTCGCTCGGCAGCTGGGCCTGGAGTTCACCGACCTCGCCGACCTCGCCGCGAGGCCGGAGATCCGGGCGCTGGCCCAGCAGGCGGTCGACGCGGCCAACGCGCGGCTGTCGCGCCCCGAGCAGGTCAAGTCCTTCGAGCTGCTCCCCGTCGAGTGGACGGCCGAGTCCGAGGAGCTCACCCCGACGCTGAAGCTCAAGCGCCGGGTGGTCAACACGAAGTACGCCGCCGTGGTGGACCGGCTCTACGGCTGAGCCCGCCCCTCACGACCGGGCGAGCGCGCCGGCGGCGTGCTCATCGCGTAGCCGGCCCATGACCGAGGTCTCGAAGGCAACGTGAAATCGGGGGAAACCCCGATGCCATCGTCGGTCGCCGCTGCCAGACTCGACAGATGCATCGACGGATCGCCGGCCGGCTCACGGGACGGATCACCAAGTGGGTGGTGGCCGTCATCGCCCTCCTCGTCTTCATTCCCATGTACTTCCTCGGGACCAAGCTCACCGGCGTCCAGGACAACGAGGCCTCCTCGTGGCTGCCCGCGAGCGCCGAGTCGACGCAGGCGCTCGAGCGACTGGCGCCGTTCCAGGACCAGAACGACATCCCCACCCTGGTGGTCTACCACCGCGCCGGGGGCCTCACCCGAGCGGACCTGGCCGCCGTCAAGGGCCAGCTGGCGGACATCTCGGGGATGGACGGCGTGGTCGGCAAGGCTCAGGGGCCGGTGGTCTCCGGCGACGGCGAGGTCGCCCAGACGGTCGTCACCTACAACTTCGGCAAGGACGGCTGGAACCAGCTGCCGGACACCGCCGACCGGTTGAGGAGCATCACCGACGTCCCCGGGGTCGACGTGCACATCGCCGGCCAGGGCGGCCAGGCCGCCGACTCCGCGGAGGCGTTCGCGGGCATCGACGGCACGTTGCTCTACACCACGCTCGCCGTGGTGATCCTCATCCTGCTCCTCACCTACCGCAGCCCGATCCTGTGGGTGGTGCCGATCCTGTCGGCGGTGTGTGCCCTCGGCATCTCCGAGGGACTGGTCTACCTGCTGGCGAAGTACGCCGGCCTCACCGTCAACGGGCAGAGCCAGGGCATCCTCACGGTCCTGGTGCTCGGCGCAGGCACGGACTACGCCCTGCTGCTGGTCGCCCGCTATCGCGAGGAGCTGCGCCGGCACGACGATCGGCACGAGGCGATGGCGTTCGCGCTCCACCGCGCCGCGCCGGCGATCATGGCAAGCGCCGCGACCGTCATCGTCGGGATGCTCTGCCTCTCGCTCGCGGAGATGAACTCCACCGCCGGCCTGGGTCCGGTGCTGGCGATCGGCGTCGGGGTCACGCTGCTGGTGATGGTGACCGTGCTCCCGGCCTGGCTCGTGATCTTCGGCCGCTGGGTCTTCTGGCCCAAGCGCCCGACGCTGGGCTCCGCCGAGCCGACCGCCTCGGGCTTCTGGGCGCGCGTGGGCCGCGCCATCGCGCCACGCCCTCGTGCGGTCTGGGCGATCACCGCCGTCCTGCTGGCCGTGGCCTGCCTCGGGTTGCTGAAGCTGGACACCGGTGGACTGAACTCCGCCGAGCAGTACACGAGGGAGTTCGACTCGGTCGTCGGCCAACGGCTGCTCACCGCGCACGGCCTGGCGGACAACTCCAGCCCCGTGATGGTGGTCGCGAACGCCGACCAGGCGCAGGCGGTGGCCGACGCCGCGGCCGGGGTGCGCGGCGCCGGCACCCCCAACGCCGCCATCCCACCCCAGAACGGCACCGCGCTGGTCACCGTGCCGGTCGCCGGCGACGCCGCCGACCAGGCCGCCTTCGACCTCGTCGAGCGCATCCGCACCGCCGTGCACGCCGTCCCGGGTGCGGACGCCCAGGTCGGTGGCACGTCCGCGATCTATCTCGACATCCAGCACGCCTCGCACCGCGACAACCTGGTGATCATCCCGGTCGTCCTGCTGGTCGTCATGCTGATCTTGATGGTGCTGCTGCGAGCGGTGCTCGCGCCGGTGCTGCTCATCGGCACCGTGATCCTGTCCTTCGGGGCCGCCCTGGGCCTCTCGACGCTGCTGTTCCACTGGCTCTACCCGCACCTGTTCAGCCAGGGTGAGGGCTTCAGGCACGCGGACGCGTCGTTCCCGCTCTTCGTGTTCACGTTCCTCGTCGCCCTCGGCATCGACTACAACATCTTCCTGATGACCCGGGTCCGGGAGGAGACGGCCGCGCGCGGGACGCGGCGCGGATCGCTCGTGGGTCTGCAGGCGACCGGCGGGGTCATCACCTCCGCGGGCCTGGTGCTGGCCGCCACCTTCGCGGTGCTCGGGTCGCTGCCGCTCGTCTTCCTGGCGGAGCTCGGCACTGCCGTCGCCCTGGGCGTCCTGCTCGACACGTTGGTCGTCCGCTCCGTGCTGGTCACCGCCATCAACCTCGACCTGGGCGGCCGGATCTGGTGGCCGAGCCGCCTGGACAGGGACCCGGTGGTCGACCCGGACGGCAACACGCGGGGCGCTCTCGCCCACCTGCACGGGGAGCAGGAGCCGGTCGGCGTCTGACGGCACCGGGCCGGTCGCTCCCGGGGCGCGCCGGGTCCCGGGTGCACGCCGGTGCGAGGTTGGGTACGGAACACAGGGGAGCGCGCCCGCCCGCGGCGTGCTCCTGCGAAGGAGGACCAGATGACCACCAGTCACGGTGATGGCGACCAGGAGCTCTACGAGGGCTACAGCGTCGACGACGAGGACCAGCCGTCCAACATCGAGGGGCTGGGCGACCCGGACGTCGACGACGAGCTCGACCGCGGCTACTCGCCGCCCGAGAAGTGGTCGGCGGCGGAGGGCTACGGCAACACGCCGTGGGAGGAGGAGCACCGGGAGACCATCGACCAGCGGGTCGACCAGGAGATCCCGGAGCCGGACCCCTACCAGGCGGCCGAGAAGACCAGCGTCGACGACCTCGAGAATCTCGACGACGGCGAGGTGGGTGACCAGCGCGCCGGCCGGCTGGTCGCCCCGGACGAGGGTCTGGGCGAGGGCCGGGAGAAGGACCTGGTCGGCCAGGACGTCGGCATCGACGGCGCCGCGGCGTCGGCCGAGGAGGCCGCGGTCCACGTCGTGGACGGCAATCCCGACGCGTGAACCCGTTCGAGACCGGGTAGATCTCCACCGAACTCGAGAGGGAGGTAGCAACACATGGCATTCCTGCTGTGGATCCTCGCCGTCATCCTGGTGGTGGCCGGCATCGTCCAGCTGTTCCGTGGCGCGATCCTGTGGGGGATCGTGCTGATCATCGTCGGCCTGCTCGTCGGCCCGGGCGGCGTCAGCATCTTCACGAAATAGGCGTCGGCGGCCGCGGGTCCCGCGGCCGCCCTCAGCCCAGCCGCGCGGCGGCGACCCGCAGGTCGGCGACGAGTCCCTCGTACGCCGACCTGCGGTCGTCCGCCCGCAGCACCGCCGAGGGGTGGGTGGTGGCCAGCACCCACTGCGGGCGGACCGCCACCTCGAACGACTCCGGCCACTCGACGACCCGGCCTCGGGCGGCACCGACCCGGAACGACGTACCGTGCACCGCCTTCCCCGCCGTCCCGCCGAGCAGCACCACGCCGGCCGGGCGCACCAGCGCCAGCTCCGCGGACAGCCACGGCGCACAGGCGGCGACGTGGGCCCGCGTCGGTGACTGGTGGATGCGCTGCTTCCCTCGGGTGCCCTTCCACCGGAAGTGCTTGACGACGTTGGTGCGGTACGCCGCCTCCGGATCGATCCCGGCGTCCGCGAGCGCCTCGTCGAGGACCCGCCCGGCGGGACCGACGAACGGCTCGCCGTCGCGGTCCTCGTGGTCGCCGGGTTGCTCCCCCAGCAGCATGAGCGACGCATCGGTCGACCCGCGGCCCATCACGGCCTGCGTCGCGTCCCGGTAGAGCTCGCAGCCGCGGCAATGCTGGGCCGCCTCGTCGAGCGCCGGCAGGGTCCGGTCCCGCGGCACCCACCTCTGGGCGCCGGGCCGCTCCGGCCGCTCCGCTCGTTCGGGGGACATGACCGGGCGGTACCCCGGTTACCTCGTCGGTGCACGCGCCGCGCCAGCAGCAACCCCGTGCCGACCAGGAGGAGGCCCGAGCCGTGGCTCAGACCATCGTCGACGACACCTTGTGGGACGACTTCCACCGGGTGGTCAACATGACCTCGCGCGAGCTGCGCGACTGGCTCGCCGTCCAGGGCGCCGGCGAGGAGACCGAGCAGGAGCCCGACCGGGCCGGGAGCCACCTCGGCCACCGGGTCCTCGACATCCTCGCCAAGCGCCGCGCCGATGTCACCCCGGACGACGTCGCCGTCATGGAGCAGGTCGTGGAGCGGGTCACCTCGCAGCGCTCGGTCGACCTCGAGCCCACGGCCGGCGAGGCCGCCTGGCGGCGCCGGCTGATGAACGTGGGCCACGACCCCCTCAAGCCGGTGTGAACGCGTGGCTGGTGCGCCGCGGCGAGCGCTGGGCCTCGCCTGCGCGCCGGCGGCGTGCCCCGCCGGCTGAGCGCGGGAGTCGGTAGGCCGACCGGGGCGACGTCCTCGACGACAGCGGGTGCTGCGGCCGTGGGACGGGCGGGCTGCGTGAGTCGCCCGTCCCCACGGCCCACCGTCGGCCTGACCGGGCGTGGACCCCCACGACCCCAAGGTGGTCGAGCGGGGAGACGGTGAACCGGCAGTACCCCGCTCGGCGGGTCCTAAACCGTCTCGACGGTGAAGTTATGCGGGGAATTCTCGGGGGACCTGGACGAGCGCGTCGCCCGGGTCGGACCGGACCACGACGGGTTCCTCGCGCTCTACTCCGGCAGGGTCCTGCCGGCGCTGCGGCGCTCGACGATGTAGGCGAGGCGGCGCAGCGTCTCGGTGTTGCGCCACGCGAGCGGCGCGTCGAGCAGCGACTGGGGGAGGAACCGCGCGGGCCCGCTCTCCGCCGTCTCGACGATGGAGACGTCGGTCTCCTCGCCCACCGCCTGCAGCTCGATCGTCACCCCCGCCGCGCCGGTCGGCCAGGCCCGCGCGTGCAGCACGAGCTTCGAGCCGGGCACGCACTCACGCACGTGGGTCGTGTCGTCGATGAGCAGCGGCCAGCTGCCGACCGAGTGGTGGAGCCTGCTGCCCACCTGCGGCCATTCGGCGTCG
>Ga0308173_10000576_pt1 | contig 16013 bp, 14 predicted proteins | sample PhyPR1_FD_203716 | JGI IMG/M metagenome (GOLD analysis project Ga0308173, IMG submission 203716) | Soil microbial communities from UC Gill Tract Community Farm, Albany, California, United States - DLSLS.P.R1 | ecosystem: Environmental > Terrestrial > Soil > Agricultural land | place: USA...
AGGCGCGCAGCAGCGCCTCGGTCTTGTCGGTCGCCGGGTCGCCGATGATCACGGCCTTGCCGCCGCCGAGGTCGAGTCCGGCCAGGGCGTTCTTGTACGCCATGGCTCTGGACAGGTTGAGCACGTCGGCGAGGGCCTCGTCCTCGCTGCCGTACGGGTAGAACCGGGTGCCGCCGAGCGATGGCCCCAGCGCCGTCGAGTAGATCGCGATGATGGCCTGCAGTCCGCTTGCCTGGTCCTGGCAGAAGACGACCTGCTCATGGCCTGATCCCACGCCCTTGTGGGGCGATCCGAAGACATTGGTCACGGTAGTGACCCTCCTCTCAGTCTTAATGACCAGCCTAGAACCAGGGCGGTGATCGGTATCCGAAGATCCCCCTTCGGGGGGTTCTGGTAACACCGGGGTCACGGCCGGGTTGTCGGCGTGTCTCGGCGGCCGGACCGTGGCACCATGCGCGCGTGCTCCCCTACGCCGCGTACCTCCGGGTGTACGAACCCCTCGACGCGTTCCCCGAACCGGCCAGGACCGGGTGGTCGCATTACGCGGAGTCGGCCGATCGGCCGCGGCGGGCGTACGCACTGGCCGAGGAGCACTCGCAGGCGCTGCGCCGGCTGGCCGCCACGCCTCCGGTCCTGGCCCCCGAGCGGGAGAGCGGGGACGCCTATGTAAGGCGAACCGCGCAGGCCACTTATGTGTGTCCCTGGCAGACCCGGTTGCGGTCCTGGGCGGCGGTCGAGCGGCTGCGGGAGACCGCGCCGGCCGGGCTGGCGCGGTCGCTGGGGCCGGCCGAGGCGGTCGCGGACGACGTCGACCGATGGCGGCGGGAGCGGCCCGAGGCGCGGTCCTACATTCTGTGCAGCCGCTGGCATGTGCCACCCGCCTGGTTCGTCCCCTTCATCCAGGCCGAGCGCTGGCTGGTGCTCGGCCCCCGCGGCGGGCGTACCGGAGACCCCCATCCGGGGCCGGCCCGGACGTTGCTCTATGTCACCGCGATGCCGTACGCGAGAAGGCGCGCCGCGAAGGCGGCGGACACGGTGCGTCAGGCGCTCGGCGAGGGGCCGATCTACCAAGAAGTCGCCTTGGTGAGCCGATGGTTGACCGAGTTCCACCCCGAAGCGCTGGTCGAACTCGACTACGGTGGGCTGGTCCATCTGCTGGACGACGCGGCCCTCTGCTCCGACCAGTCGGTCGCCGAGGTGGGAGCGGCCCTCACCGGCCTGGAACGCGGGACCGGAGAGCTGGCCACCGCCATGTACACCCGGTTGCTGGCCCGCTGGCGCGCGATCCGCGCACTTGAGTCCGCGAACTAAAACAAACTTCCCGAATCCCCGCGCGATGTGGCCATACGTGTCGCTAGACTCACTCAGTGTGACGCAGCCACCACGAACACGAAGTTACGTTAGGGACTTGCATGTTGCGCTGAGTGGTGGCATGGTTACACCTTGTGATGTCATAGTGGCCCTTTCGGGCCATAGGGGACATCTGCACCGCGCGAGATCAACATCGCAGGATCGCTGTCAAACGGTCCACGGAGGAGAGGCCGCACACATGTCAGCACGTACGCCAGAGGCCGAGCCCCTGCTGACACCGGCAGAGGTGGCGACGATGTTCCGCGTCGACCCCAAGACCGTTACGCGGTGGGCGAAGGCGGGCAAGTTGACGTCCATCCGCACCCTGGGGGGGCACCGGCGCTACCGCGAAGCTGAGGTCCGGGCGTTGCTGGCGGGCATTCCGCAGCAGCGTTCGGAGTAGTAGCGGACACCGGATCGATCCGTCCCGGCTGGACGGATCGCATTGTCACGGACACCTCGTCCCGGCTCAGTCGTTTTCTGGGCGCGGGGGCGGGGTGTTTCCGTGTCTACGGGGTCTTCGGGGTTCCCGGGTCGAACTCCTCGGCGGCCAGGCGTTCGAAGAGCCGGCCGACCTCGGGGTCGTGCTGGCCGGCCACGTGGAGCATCACGATGTGGTGGTCGATGAGCAACCGCTCCAGCTCGGAGCGCGGCAGATCCCGGTGCTCCAGCCAGTCGAGTCCGGCGGTCTCCACCGCGGCCATCCAGGAACGCAGTGTGATTCTCAACACAGGCCCCGGCTCGGTGATTTCCAACGCCTGCAGGATGCGGTCGAGCAGCAGCGCGCGAATGCCGTCGATGATCTCGCCGATCTCCCCGGACCGGCTGGCCAGGCCGCCGCGCAGCAGTGCCACGAAGCCCGGCGCGTGGTCCTCGACGAAGTCGAAGTAGCGACGGAGCGAGAGGGCCAGGCGCTCCAGCGGCTTGCCCTCCGCGGGCGGCTCCAGCAGCACGCCGAGTTGCTCGGCGGCCCCGCGCAGGGCCGCCACATAGAGCTCCTGCTTGCCCCCGAAATAGTGATAGACCAGCGCTCTTGAAGCGCCGGCCGCCTCCGCGACGTCGTCGATCGAGACGTCCTCGGGGGAGCGGTGGCTGAAGAGTTCGAGGGCCGCCGCGATCAACTCGTCACGGCGTTCGGCCACACTCAGTCGCCGCCGGCCGCGCTGGGCCCGCTTGCTCTGAATCGGACGCGTCGCGGCGGCCGAGGGCCGATGGCCGCCGGAGTTCTGTCCTGCCATGGCACGATCACCCACGTGGGAAGCGTATCCGAGGTCGGCCACCGGAGCAGGCCGCAGCGTGTGATCGCTTGACCCTTCAACCTGTCCGGTTGGTGCCGAAATCAGGGTTGACGACGGTCCGTTACTCCTTGTTGCGCGCGGTTTGGACGGAGAAGGGGGCATCATGGCATCTTCTTCAATGAGAAGTCTGGAAAGAGCTAGGCGGCAGGCCCTGCAGTTCCCCCCGACAGGAGAGCCATGTCAGCTTCTGAAGGAATGCCCCCGCGGTCGGATGCCGCCATGCCGCAAAGCGGCATGCATCGAGCAAGTGCGCCGAAACCTACCATCCGCAATGTCGCCGAACGCGCCGGTGTTTCAAAATCGCTGGTGTCCCTGGTCATGCGCGGCTCGCCACATGTGAGCGAACGCCGCAGGCAAGCGGTCCTGAAGGCCGCGCGGGAACTCGGCTACCGGCCGAACGCGGTGGCCCGCAGCCTGGTGGAAGGGCGTACACGGCTGATCGGGGCGTTGGTCGCCGACCTGCACAATCCGTTCTTCGCCGAGTTCCTGGACGGACTTCAGGAAAGCCTGCACGGCGAAGGACTGCGGATGCTGGTCGGGAGCGGCCGATGGGATCCGCTGTTCGAGGCCGAAGCGGTCGAGGCATTCCTGGAAATGCGGGTTGACGGGCTGGTATTGCTCAGCGTGGTGCCGGATTCACTGAAGGAAGCAGCGGCCAGCGTCCCCGTCGTGGTGGTCGGAGAACGCGATGTCGAGGGCGTCGACATCGTCGTCGACGACGACGAACTCGGGGCCCGGCTCGCGGTCGAGCACCTGGTCCAGTTGGGGCACACCCGCATCGCCCATATTGAAGGGGCGAAATCGACTACCGCGCGTTACCGCCGGGCCGGATATGAGCGGGCGATGCAGCAATACGGCCTGAGCGAGCACATCGTCGTACAGCCGGGTGACTTCACCGAGGAAGGCGGATATCGGGCGGCACTGGATCTGTTGTCCCGGATGCCCAGGCCCACCGCGATCTTCGCCCCCAACGACCTGGTGGCCACCGGAGCGCTCTCGGCCGCCGACGAACTGGACCTTTCCGTACCGGAAGACGTTTCGATCGTCGGGTACGACAACACTCACCTCGCGGCCATCAGGCACATCGCGCTCACCAGCGTCGACCAGCCGCGCCGCGACATGGGCCGGGAGGCCGCCGAGATGCTGTGCGCCCGGATCGAGGACCCTGGACGCGAACCCCGGCAGAACTTGGTGGTCCCCCACCTGGTCGTACGGTCAACTACTGGTCCGGTCCGGCTGTGAGTCGTGATTTGGTCGATCTTCCTCTGTCCCGAGTAAGGGGCTGACCAAGGCTGGCGTATTCCGGCGATGACATGACGCCGGGACGGTCTTAATGGTTGCACTGCGTAAGCAGCCGTTCGGCGGGTGGGGGAGGGGTTTCTACTGTGCGTGATCCGGAATTGGTGTCGTGCGCGCAGCGCGCGGCGAACGAGTTGGAGCGTGCGTGGTCGCGTTGGCGGCACGCACGCGGGCTTGCCGAGCAGGTCTCGGAGTCCGTCGCCAGCTACGTGGCCCACTCGATAGACCACCCATGGGGCCGTCCACGGGTGGTGCTGGGCTTGGACGCGGACGAGGCACGAGCGCTCGCCGCCCTGCTCGGCAAAGAGGGACTGGGCAGCCTGCCAAGCTGACCGGAGGGGCTGTCGTTTCGGAGCGTGGCCGCCGTCGCGGGCCCACAGGGGAGCGCGTGACGGCGGCCACCCATGCTTTGCCCTGTTCTGACCCGACCATGTCGGTACGGCAGGCAGACTGGCGAGGTCGGTAACGGACAAGTCACAAGGAGACCGGTCGTGCGTCAGCCAGCCGGAGCCGCCCTGCTCCTACTCGCCCTGGGGGCGGTGAGCGCCTGCGGAGGCGGCGGTGGAGCCCCTGCCGGTACGGCGGCGCCGCCCACCGGATCGAGGGCGGCCTCTGGTCCGGGCACTCCGGCGAGCACGAGCAGTGCCCGTCCGGCCATCGGGACCGGCGACCTCGCAGGCAAGGTCATCGTGATCGACCCCGGGCACAACGGCAGGAACGGCGAGCACCCGGAGATCATCAACAAGCAGGTCTATGTGCTCACCGAGCACAAGGAGTGCGACACCACCGGGGCCGAGGCGCGCGGCTACACCGAGAGCGCCTTCAACTGGGACGTCGCGGTCCGGCTTTCGGCGATCCTCAAGGCGGACGGCGCCAAGGTCATCATGACCAGGTCCAACGACGACGGCGTGGGCCCGTGCATCACCGAGCGCGCCGGCATCGGCAACCGCGCGCACGCCGACGCGGCCCTGTCCATCCACGCGGACGGAGTGGCCGCGAGCGACCACGGTTTCCACATCATCGAGCCCGCCCTGATCAAGGGGCACACCGACAAGATCGTCGGCCCCTCCAAGAAGCTCGGGCTCGCTCTGCGCAACGCGTTCAAGGCCGGCACGGGCATCCCGTACTCCAACTACGCGGGCACCCAGGCCATCAACGTCCGCGACGACCTGGGCGGGCTGAACCTCTCCACGGTCCCCAAGGTCTTCATCGAGTGCGGCAACATGCCCAACCCCGGCGATTTCGCCAAGATGCACGACCCGGTCTACCGGCAGAAGATGGCCCAGTCGCTGGCCGCCGGGTTCGCCGCGTACTTCGCCGCCTGATCGGCTCGCCAGAATGGTGCCCATGAGCATCGACCGGGTCCGTGCCGCCTTCGCCCAGCTCGACTACACCGTCGCCGGGGTCCGGGCACTGCTCGGGCCGGTGGCCGGCGGGGCGCTGGCCCGCGACGAGATCGTCCCCGCCCTGCGGGCTTCGGGCGATGCCGGGCTGGGCGCGCTGGTCCGGCTCTGCTGGCTCCAGGTGCCCGTCCCCACGGGCGACTTGCCGGATGGACTGGCCGCCGACCTGGCCGCACTGGGGCTGGCCGAGGTCGCCGAGGGCTCGGTGCGGCCGCTGCTGCGGGTCGTACCGCTGGAGCCCGCCGACGGTTACGCGGTCTCCGACCTGAAGGTACGGCCGGGTGACGGGCGCCTGCCGGGCGCGGACCACGTGGTCGGTACGGGCGGCGCGTCGGCCAGCCTGGCCCAGCTCGTTGTCCACAGCCCTGTGGACAACGCCCTCGACCTCGGCACCGGTTCCGGCGTGCAGGCCGTCCACCTCGCCCGGCGGGCGCGCCAGGTCGTGGCCACCGACGTCAACCCGCGCGCGCTGGCGCTGGCCAGGCTGAGCCTCGACCTGTCCGGTGCCTCGGCCGAACTGCTCGAGGGCTCCCTCTACGAGCCGGTCGCAGGCCGGCGTTTCGACCTGATCGTGGCCAATCCGCCGTTCGTGATCGCCCCGCCCGAGGGGCGCCTCACGTACCGCGAGTCGGGGCTGGACGGCGACGACGTGTGCCGCGAGCTGGTACGGCAGGCCCCCGAGCAGCTGACCGAGGGCGGCTGGTGCCAGCTCCTGGCCAACTGGCTGGACGGCCCGGCCGAGCCCTGGACGTCCCGGGTGAGCGGCTGGCTGCAGGGCACGGGCTGCGACGCGTGGGTGGTGCAGCGCGACGTCCAGGACCCCGCGGAGTACGCCGAGCTCTGGCTCCGCGACTCCTGCGAGGTCGGCACCGCCGAGTACCGGGCCCGGTACGACGCGTGGCTCGACTACTTCGAGCAGCGCAAGGTCACCGGCATCGGGTTCGGCTGGATCACGATGCGCGCCTCGGCCCGGCACGACCCGGCCATCCGGATCGAGGACCTGCGCCGGCCGGTGGATCAGCCGGTGGGCGCGTACGTCGAGGACGTCATGCGCGGACTGGCCGGAGCGGAGCCGGCCGACCTGGACGGGATGGTCTTGAAGGCGGCGGACGGCCTGATCCAGGAGCAGATCGGTCCGCCCGGCGAGCCCGACCCCGAGCGCATCGTCCTGCGCCAGCCGGACCGCCTGCGCCGCGCCGCCGGAGTGGGCACCGTGGAAGCCGCGCTGGCCGGGGTCTGCGACGGGACGCTGCCGCTCGGCCCGCTGCTGGCGGCGATCAGCGACCTGATCGGGCTGCCGCACGAGGACGTACGGGCGCACGCCGCCGCCGTACTCCCGGAACTGATCGCGGACGGCTACTTCACCGTCGGGTGATTCCGGCGACCCGCGACGCACGGTGACGGTTTACCGACGCGCCCAAATTGGCACGTTCCGTCTTGGCCGCATCCGGCCAGCGCGATGGAAGCAAGCGTTAGATCGACCTAGGTTTCCCGGCATGAGCCGCGCCCGGAACCCCGCATCGCCCTGGGACCGGCGGCCGTGGTGGACCGCGCCTTTCCGCTGGTCGGCGGCGCCTTTCGTCCTGGTGGCCCGCCCGTTCTTCCAGTGGATGGCGGGCACCCGGGCCTTCGCCCTCGTCGGCCCGAAGATCGTGCCCCGGATGGACCGGGCCGTCCATCGTCTCACCGGCGGCCGCATTCTGATGAGCCGGTCCCTGGTGCCCACCCTGCTGCTCATCACCACCGGCCATCGCACCGGCCATCTGCGCCGCGCCCCGATGACCTGTCTCCCCGAACCGGACGGCAGTTTCCTGGTCGTCGGCAGCAACTGGGGCCGCCCCGCCCACCCGCACTGGTCGACCAGCCTCCTGCACCGCCCCGAGGCCACCGTCAGCTATCGCGGCCACAACATTCCGGTGGCCGCCCGCCTCCTGGAAGGGGCCGAACGAGCCGAGGCGTGGCCCCGCCTGCTGCGGGTCTGGCCGGTCTACGACCGCTACACCCTGCGGTCCGGCCGCCGCCTGCGCGTCTTCCGGCTGGAACCCCGCCAACCCCGCCGCCCCGGCCCCCCCCCCCCCGCACCAGGTCCCACCCACCTTCGGCCAGCCCCCGCCATCACCGCGCCCGCGCCCGGCCAACCCGTACCAACTGCCCACCCAGCCACGGAACCGCCCCACCCTGCCCGACTGGCCGCCGGCCTCGAACCCGCCCACGCCCATCCAGGGCCGCCGCCTCCGCCGTCCCCTTCGCTAGGGCGGGCGCGGCGTTCAGGAGGCTTGGAGCTTTGCCAGGTCTCGTTGGAGGCGGTGGGGCCAGAGGGGGCCGCCGTAGATCATGGCGGTGTAGGCCTGCACCAGGGTGGCGCCGGCGTCCAGGCGGGCCTTGGCGTCGGCCGCCGTTTCTATGCCGCCCACCGAGATGAGGACCAGGCGGTCGCCGGTGCGGGCCCGCAGACGGCGAAGGACCTCCAGCGACCGGGACTTCAGCGGGGCGCCGGAGAGGCCGCCCTGTTCCTTGACCAGGGCGTCCCCGCCGGCCAGGCCCTCGCGGGCGATCGTGGTGTTGGTGGCGATGATGCCGTCCAGCCCGAGTTCCAGAGCCAGGTCGGCCACCGCGTCGATGTCGGGATCGGCCAGATCGGGGGCGATCTTGACCAGCAGCGGGACCCGGCGACCCGGGACCGTGCGGTCGGCGGCTTCGCGGACGGCCGTCAGCAGCGGGCGCAGGTGGTCCACTGCCTGGAGGTCGCGCAGGCCCGGGGTGTTGGGCGAGCTGACATTGACCACCAGGTAGTCGGCGTGGCGGGCCAGGCGCTCGGTGCTGGTGACGTAGTCGGCGACGGCCTCGGACTCGGGGACGACCTTGGTCTTGCCGATGTTGACGCCGACGATGGGGTCGGTGCCCGGGGTGTGGCGGCGGAGGCGGGCCGCGGCGGCGGCTGAGCCGTGGTTGTTGAACCCCATCCGGTTGATGACCGCCCGGTCGGCGGGCAGCCGGAAAAGACGGGGTTCGGGGTTGCCGGGCTGCGGCCGGGCGGTGATCGTGCCGACCTCGATGTGGCTGAAGCCGAAACCGGCCAGCGCCGTGAAGACCTCGGCGTCCTTGTCGAAGCCGGCGGCCAGGCCGAGCGGGCCGGGGAACTCCATGCCCAGGGCCTGCACCGGCAGCGACGGGCCGTACAGGCGGCGGAGCAGTGCCGGGAGGCCTGGAACCGCCGCGATGACCCGCAGGGCGGCCAGGGTCCAGCGATGGACCCGCTCGGCGGGCAAGCGGCTGATGACCTGGGCGAAGAGGAATTCGTACATCGGTCATGATTCTTGCAGGCGGCCCCGCGAGGCGGGCAGCGTGGGCAAGGTCATGCTGAAGTCGCCTGACCGAACCGGTTACCGTCCAAGGTATGGGGCTTACCGAACGGCTCGTGAGTCTCCCGAGGCGGCCGCGCCGGGGACGGTACCGGATCCGGGTGGAACGGGATCTTCCGGTGGTCATGTCCGACGGGGTCACCCTGCTGGCCGACCGCTATGCGCCGGCCGGGGTGCCCCACGCCCCGACCATCCTCGTCCGCACTCCGTACGGCAGACGAGGCGTGCAGGGCATGATGAACGGCCTGCCGTTCGCGTACTTCGGCTTCCAGGTGCTGGTGCAGAGCGCCCGTGGGACGTTCGGGTCGGGCGGAGTGTTCGATCCGCTGGGCGACGAGCGGTCGGACGGCCTGGACACGGTCCGGTGGCTGCGCGAGCAGGAGTGGTTCAACGGGTCGTTCGCCACCTACGGCCCCAGCTACCTGGGCTATTCGGCCTGGTCCATCGCGGCCGAGGCCGGCCCCGAGCTCAAGGCGATGTCGATACAGATCGCGGCCTCCTCGTTTCGGGACGCGGCCTACGTGGGCGGTTCGTTCGCGCTGGAGTCGGTGCTGACCTGGGCGGATCTGACGGCTCGGCAGGAGGGCCGGCTCGGCATGGTGCAGGGCCCGCTGCTGTCCAGGCGCCGGGCGGTACGGGCCGCGCGCTCCGGCAAGCCGCTGACCGAGCTGGACGTGCTGGCCAACGGCGCGCAGATGCGGTTCTTCCAGGACCTGCTGGCCAACGACGCACCCGGCTCGACGTACTGGACCAAGCGCGACTTCACCGCCGCCGTCGGGGAGGTCGCCGCGCCGGTGACGCTGCTCGGCGGCTGGTACGACATCTTCCTGCCCTGGATGGTCAAGGACTACCTGGCGATGCGCGCGGCCGGCCGCCGGCCGTACCTGACGATCGGGCCCTGGTGGCACGCCGATCCGCGGCACTTCCTGCCCGCTACCCGCGAGTCGCTGGCCTGGTTCCGGGCGTACCTGATGAACGACTTCCGCAGGGTGCGCGCCAACCCGGTCAAGGTGTACGTGACGGGCGCCGGCGAGTGGCGGGAGTTCGGCGACTGGCCGATCCCCGGGGCCCGCACCGAGCGCTGGCATCTGCAGCCCGGATACGGGCTGGGCGCCGACGGACCGATCGAGTCCGCGCCCAGCACCTATCGCTACGACCCGAAGGATCCGACCCCCGCGCTCGGCGGCCCCTCGCTGCTGGGCAACTGCAAGCCGGTCGACAACCGCAAGCTGGAGGTCAGGCCCGACGTGCTGGTCTTCTCGTCCCAGGTGCTGCGCGACGACGTCGACGTGATCGGCCCGGTCGGAGCGGAGCTCTTCGTACGGTCGGACCGCGCGCACACCGACTTCGTCGTACGCCTGTGCGACGTCGCTCCGGACGGCACCTCGCTCAACGTCTGCGAGGGCGGGCAGCGGCATGTGGCCGACCGGCCACCGGTTCAAGCGCGGGCACCGGATCCGGGTGCACGTCGCCAGCGGCGCGTACCCGAAGGTGGCCAGCAATCCGGGCACCGGAGAGCCGCTCGGCGTGGCCTCCAACCCCGTACCCGCCGAGCAGGAGGTCTTCCACACCCCCGACCACCCGTCGGCGATCCTGCTGCCCATCGTGTGACCAGGCGGATTTACTAGCCCTCGTGAGCGAGACGAGCCCCGGATCGAGGGCCTTGCACCGGGTGATGCGCGGCCGGTCCGCCGACGAGGAGCACCGGGTCAGCACGTCGCTGGAGCTGTTCTTCGACCTGTGCTTCGTGGTCGCGGTGTCGCAGGCGGCGGCCCAGCTCGCGCACCGGCTGGCCGAGGGGCACTACGGTTCCGGCCTGCTCGGCTTCACGACGGTGTTCTTCGCGATCTGGTGGGCCTGGCTGAACTTCACCTGGTTCGCCTCGGCCTACGACACCGACGACGTGCCGTACCGGGTGATGACGCTCGTGCAGATGTCGGGCGTGCTGGTCCTGGCGGCGGGGGTGCCGCGCGCCTTCCACCAGGACTTCGCCGTCGTCGTGGTCGGTTACGTGATCATGCGGGTGGCCCAGGTCGGGCAGTGGCTGCGCGCGGCCCACGAGCATCCGGAGGGCCGGTCCAGCGCGCTGGTGTACGGCATCGGGATCTTCGTCGTGCAGGTCGGCTGGGTGTTGCGGCTGGGGCTGCACGGCGCGAGCGGCGCGGTGAGCTGGACCGTGCTGGCGCTGGCCGACATGTCGGTGCCGATCTGGGCCGAGTGGCGCCGTCGTACCTCCTGGCATCCCGGGCATATCGCCGAGCGGTACGGGCTGTTCACCCTGATCGTGCTCGGCGAGTCGGTGCTGGCCGCCACCGACGCGGTCCAGGCGGGGCTGGACGTGCGGGTGACCGAGGTGCTGAAGGTCGCGATCGGCGGGCTGCTCGTCGTCTTCGCCATGTGGTGGATCTACTTCGCCCAGCCGGCCGAGGAGATGCTGACCCGGGCCAGCGCGACGGGGGACTACCGGCCCAGTTTCCTGTGGGGCTACGGGCACTATCTGATCTTCGCCTCGGCGGCCGCGGTCGGGGCCGGCCTGGAGGTCGCGGTCGAGCAGACGGTGGACCGCGCGCACCTCTCCGCGACGGCGGCCGGGATGACCGTCGCCGTGCCGGTCGCGATCTACGTGCTCAGCGTGTGGCTGATCCACGCCAGGCGCGGAATGCTCGGCTTCCCGGTGGCCGCCGTTGCCGTGGTCGTGGCGCCGGTGACGGGGCACGCCGTGCCGCTGATCGGGCTGATCATGGCCGGTTTGGTGGCGGTGACGGTGGTCTGGCCGTCAGGTACCCCCATCCGGGGGTGGTGAGAGCCAGGTCACATCCGCAGGATCGGAAGTATGGGGAACGATGTGCGATCCGAGCCGGCCGAAGCGTTCCGGGCCGCTCGGAACTTTCTTCTCGCCAATCGCGAGGACTACCAAGCTGCGCGGGCCGGTTTCCGCTGGCCGGAGCTGGCGGAGTTCAACTGGGCGCTGGACTGGTTCGACCAGATCGCCTGGAACAACGACTTCCCAGCGCTCCGGATCGTGGAGGAGGACGGCGCCGAGGTCTGCCGCTCGTTCGCCGAGATGTCGCAGCTCTCCGCACGGGTCGCCAACTGGCTGCGCGCCCAGGGCGTACGGCGTGGCGACCGGCTGCTGCTCATGCTGGGCAACCAGGTCGAGCTGTGGGAGACCATTCTCGCCGCGATGAAGCTGGGCGCCGTGCTGATCCCGGCGTCCACGCTGCTCGGCCCGGCCGACCTGCGGGACCGGCTGGACCGCGGCGAGGTCCGCCACGTCGTCACCGGTTCGGCCGACGCAGCGAAGTTCGCCGATCTCGAAGGCGACTACACCCGGATCGTCGTGGGCGAGCCGGTCGACGGCTGGCTCAGGTACGCCGACGCCTACACCGCCGACCAGGCCTTCACCCCGGACGCGCCGACCCGGGCGAGCGACCCGCTGCTGCTCTACTTCACCTCGGGTACGACGGCACGGCCCAAGCTGGTCGAGCACACGCACGCCTCCTACCCGGCGGGCCACCTGTCGACGATGTACTGGATCGGGCTGCGCCCCGGCGACGTCCACCTCAACATCTCGTCGCCCGGCTGGGCCAAGCACGCGTGGAGCAACGTCTTCGCGCCCTGGAACGCCGAGGCCTGCGTCTTCATCTACAACTACTCGCGGTTCGATCCCGTACGGCTGATGTCGGAGATGGAGCGCTGCGGCGTCACCACCTTCTGCGCACCGCCGACGGTCTGGCGGATGATGATCCAGGCCGACCTGACCCGGCTGCGCACACCGCCGCGCGAACTCGTCGGTGCGGGCGAGCCGCTGAACCCCGAAGTGATCGAGCAGGTCCGCAAGGCCTGGGGGGTGACGATCCGCGACGGCTTCGGCCAGACCGAGACGACCGTGCAGATCGCCAACACGCCGGGCCAGCCGATCAAGCTCGGCTCGATGGGCCGGCCGGTGCCGGGGTACGCCGTCGTGCTGGTCGATCCGGTCACGGGGGAGCCGGGTGACGAGGGCGAGATCTGCCTCGACCTGTCCGACCGGCCGCTCGGGCTGATGACCGGCTATCGGGACGGGCCCAGCGACGCGATGGCCGGGGGCTACTACCACACCGGTGACATCGGGGCCCGGGACGCCGACGGCTACATCACCTACGTGGGCCGGGCCGACGACGTGTTCAAGGCCTCCGACTACCGGATCTCGCCCTTCGAGCTGGAGAGCGTGCTGATCGAGCATCCGGCCGTGGCCGAGGCCGCGGTGGTGCCCGCGCCCGATCCGGTACGGCTCGCGGTGCCCAAGGCGTACGTCGTGCTGGCCGAGGGCTATTCGCCGGACGCCGAGACCGCGCGGTCGATCTTCGCGCACTGCCGGGCCGGGCTGGCCCCGTTCAAGCGGATCCGGCGGCTGGAGTTCGGGGCGCTGCCCAAGACCATCTCGGGGAAGATCCGGCGCGTGGAGCTGCGGGCTCGCGAGGCCGGAACCGAGTTCCGCGAGGAGGACCACTCATGAGCCTGTCGTATGCCTCGGGGGTCTCGCAGACGCCGTTGCTGGGCGAGCCGATCGGCGCGAACTTCGCCGCCACCGTGGCCCGCTTCCCGGAGCGGGACGCGCTGGTCGACGTCCCGACCGGCCGCCGCTGGACCTACAGGGAGCTGGCGCACGAGGTCGAGCAGGTCGCCCTCGGGCTGCTCGGTCTCGGTGTGCGCAAGGGCGACCGGGTCGGCATCTGGGCGCCGAACTGCGCCGAGTGGGTCTTCGTGCAGTACGCGACCGCCCGGATCGGCGCGATCCTGGTCAACATCAACCCGGCCTATCGGGTGCACGAGCTGGAGTACGTGCTGAACCAGGCCGGGATCAGGACCCTCATCGCGGTGCCCGCCTTCAAGACCTCGGACTACGCCGCGATGATCTCCGACGTACAGCCGTCCTGCCCCGCGCTCCAGGACGTGCTGCTGATCGGCACTCCGTCCTGGGAGCGGCTGCCGGCCGGCGATCCGGCGGAGCTGGAGCGGATCGAGGCGACGCTGGCCGCCGACGACCCGATCAACATCCAGTACACCAGCGGCACGACCGGCTTCCCCAAGGGCGCGACGCTGTCCCACCACAACATCCTGAACAACGGCTTCTTCGTGGGCGAGCTGTGCGGCTACACCGAGGCGGACCGGATCTGCGTGCCGGTGCCCTTCTACCACTGCTTCGGCATGACGATGTGCAACCTCGCGGCGACCAGCCACGGCGCGTGCATCGTCATCCCCGCGCCCGGCTTCGAGCCCGCCGCGACGCTGGCCGCGGTGGCCGCCGAGCGCTGCACCTCGCTGTACGGCGTGCCCACGATGTTCATCGCCGAGCTGAACGAACCGTCCTTCGAGTCGTACGACCTGTCCTCGCTGCGTACCGGGATCATGGCCGGATCGCCGTGCCCGGTCGAGGTGATGAAGCAGGTCGTCGAGCGGATGGGCATGGCCGAGGTGTCGATCTGCTACGGCATGACCGAGACCTCGCCGGTCTCGACGCAGACCCGGGTGGACGACTCGCTGGAACGGCGGGTGTCCACGGTCGGCCGGGTGCACCCGCACCTCGAAGTCAAGATCGTCGATCCGGCCACCGGCATCCCGGTGCCGTACGGGACGCCGGGCGAGCTGTGCACCCGCGGCTACTCGGTGATGCTGGGCTACTGGGAACAGCCGGACAAGACCGCCGAGGCCATCGACGCGGCGCGCTGGATGCACACCGGCGACCTCGCGGTCATGGACGACGAGGGCTACGTCAACATCACCGGCCGGATCAAGGACATGGTGATCCGCGGCGGCGAGAACGTCTATCCCCGGGAGATCGAGGAGTTCCTCTACACCCATCCGGACATCGTGGACGCGCAGGTCGTCGGGGTCCCGGACCCGAAGTACGGCGAGGAGCTGATGGCCTGGATCAAGCTCCGGCCCGGCGCGCAGGAGCTCACCGCCGAGACCCTGCGCGAGTTCTGCCAGGGCAAGCTGGCGCACTACAAGATCCCTCGATACGTCCACCTCACCGACGACTTCCCGATGACCGTCACCGGCAAGATCCGCAAGGTCGAGATGCGGGCGACCTCCGTCGAGATTCTGGGGCTGACCGAAGCGTGATTCGGTGGCATATGTCACGCTGGTGAGGTGAGTCGGCACGCCACCACGGAGAGCGACCTCGGCGAGATCCGCCGGGCCCTCCCGTTGCTGCGCCGGGGCACCGGCCTGCCGCTCGCCTTCGGCGGCGAGGTCGGCCCGGCCGTCGGCGGTGTGCGATCACTGCGGATCTCCGAGCTCCTCGGCACCGCCACCGAGTCGCTGCGCGGGCTGGCCGTACGCTCCGGCTCCGGGCTGGGCGGCAAGGCGATCCAGCTCGCGCACCCGGTCTGGGTGGGCGACTACGCCACGGCCGCCACCATCAGCCATGACTACGACATTCCGGTCACCGCCGAGGGCATCCGGACCATCCTCGCCGTTCCGGTCATCGTCGGCCGCGAGGTCCGCGCGGTGCTCTACGGGGCCCTGCACGACTCGCTGCCGCTCGGCGACCGGCCGCTCATCGCCGCGGTCAACGTTGCCCGCGAGCTGGAGCAGCGGCTGGCGGTGCACGACGCCGCGCACGCCACGCTGGCCGAGTCGCAGGTACGCGCCGGCGACCAGGCCCTCATGACCGCCGCCCGGCTCGAGGAGCTGCGCGAACTCCACGCCGAACTGCGCGGGCTGGCCGACCGGATCGAGGACCGCTCGCTCCGCGACGAGCTGCTCGGCGCCTGCGCCCGGCTGGCCGCCACCGCCGATCCCCGGCACCGCCCGGCCGGCCCGCGCCCGACCCTGTCGCCACGCGAGCTCGACGTCCTGGCCCGGGTAGCGCTCGGCGCCACCAACACCCTCATCGCCCAGCAACTGGGCCTGCTCCCCGAAACGGTCAAGAGCTACCTACGCTCGGCGATGCGCAAGCTGGGCACCCACACCCGCCTCGAAGCCGTAGCCGCCGCCCGCCGAGCCGGCCTCCTCCCCTGACCGAACCGGTCAGGATTCGGCGGCGGCTAGGAGTTCGCGGAGGAGGGTGGCCAGGCGTTTGCGGTCGGCGGAGGGGAGGGCGGAGACGACCTCGCGTTGGACGGCCAAGCCGAGGCCGACGGCCTGGTCGACGATCTCGCGGCCGTGGGGGGTCAGGCCCACCCGCAGGCCACGGCGGTCGTACGGGTCGGGGCGGCGTTCGACCAGGCCGGCGCGCTCCAGCTTGTCCAGGCGGCCGGTCATGCCGCCGGTGGTGAGCATGAGGTTCGCGGCGAGCTCCTTGGGGGCCAGGA
>Ga0308173_10000577_pt1 | contig 16010 bp, 17 predicted proteins | sample PhyPR1_FD_203716 | JGI IMG/M metagenome (GOLD analysis project Ga0308173, IMG submission 203716) | Soil microbial communities from UC Gill Tract Community Farm, Albany, California, United States - DLSLS.P.R1 | ecosystem: Environmental > Terrestrial > Soil > Agricultural land | place: USA...
GGCGTCGTCCCCCTTTCCGTGTTTGCGGTGCCAAAGGCCCCAATTGCCATAAAATGGGTCTTCCCACCACCCTTCACCATGGAGCAGTCATGTCTGCGCTTGCCGGCGACCCCGATGCCAGTCCCGTTCGTGTCCTCGTGGCCGACGACGACGCAGACATCCGCGACCTCGTCGAGTTCAAGCTGACCCAGGCGGGGTATGCCGTCGAGGCCGTCGCCGACGGCATCGGGGCCTGGGAGGCCTTCGCCGCCAACCCCCCGCAGCTGGCCGTCCTCGACGTGATGATGCCCGGCCTGTCCGGCATCGACGTGCTGCGCAAGATCCGTGAGAGCGAGTTCGCCTCCGTGCCGGTGCTGCTGCTCAGCGCCAAGTCGCGAGACTCCGACGTCGACACCGGCTTCGAGGTGGGCGCCGACGACTACGTCATCAAGCCGTTCAGTCCTCGGGAGCTGCTGCACCGCGTCAACGGCATGCTTGCCCGGGCCCGCTGAGCGGCCGAGGTGGTGGTCATCGGGGGAGCGCTGGTCGTCGGCGCGACCGTCGCGGTCCTGGGCGCCTGCGTCCTGCTCGTCCTGCTCGTCGTGGCCGTGCGCGCTCGGCGTCAGCTGCGCCAGCGTCGTGACGAGATGCTGTTGTCACCGCTGCGCCCGCCACTGATCACCGTCGCTGCGGGCGAGGACGACGACGGCACGGCCGTGCACACGTTGAGGCGGGCCGCGGGCGATTCCCGCACGGTGCTCGACCGCAACATCGTCGGGCTGCTGACCAAGATCCGCGGCGTCCCCGCCGAGCAGCTCGTGGGGGTTCTGGAGAAGCACGGCGCGGTCCACGCGGCGGCGAGGGAGCTGACGAGCCGATCCACCGTGCGAAGGGCCAGGGCAGCGCAGGTGCTGGGCCTTGCTCGCGCCGGCGACACGGTGCCCCTGCTCGTGCGAGCCCTGGACGACGAAGCGGTCGAGGTGCGCAACAGCGCGGCCTACGCCCTGGGCCTGATCGGTGACGCCGCCGCTGCCGGCCCGGTTCTCTCGGCGATCGGCCACCCCGAGCGTGGGCTTCCGGCGGCGACCGCAGCGGAGACCCTGCAGTCCATGGGTGTCGGCATCTCCGAGGTGCTTCGGGCCGGACTGCATGACGCTCACCCGCGCACGCGGATGGTCGCGGCACACCTCAGCGGCGAGCGCAGCTTCACCCGCGGCCTGCCGGACCTGCGCCACCTGCTCGACCACGACGCCGACGTCACGGTGCGTGAGACCTGCGCCGCGGCCATCGGTCGCCTCGGCCGCGCCGAGGACGTGGAGGTGCTGGCCAGGCACACGGGGCAGGACGAGCCGCTCTCCCTCCGCCGCGCGTGCACCACCGCGCTGGGCGAGCTCGGTGACCCGGCGGCGGTGCCCGCCCTCGCCGGCCTGCTCGTCGACCCGGACCCCCGCCTGGCCGAGCTGGCCGCCACTGCCCTGCTCGGCCTCGGACCCCGTGGCCGCGAAGCGCTCGTCGCCCACGAGGACGGCCCGGCCGTCCGCTCCGCCCGCCTCATGGCGAGCCTGCAGAGGGCGTCGGCATGAGCTGGGAGGGCTTCGTCTCGGGGCTGCGTTCGGCCGTCGTGTGGGTCATGGACGCCGCGAGCGTGCCGGTCCTCGTGTACTTCGTCCTCATCAACACCTCGCTGCTGGTCCTCGTCGTGCTCGCCTACCTCGAGTTCCGGGCGCAGGAGCGCCGTCGCGCCACCGCGCTCTCGTGGCAGGGAGCGGGGCTCGCTCCCGGGGTCTCCCTCCTCGTGCCGGCCTACAACGAGGAGGCGGGCATCGTCACGGCGGTCAAGTCGTTCCTGACGCTGCGCTACCCGAGGCACGAGGTGGTCGTCATCGACGACGGCAGCACCGACCAGACCTTCGCGCGGCTCGAGGAGGCGTTCGACCTCGTCCCCCTGCCGCGGGAGCTGCCGCAGGAGATCCCGGTCCGGGCTCGGGTCCTCGGCGTCTTCGTGCCCCGTGACGGCCGCACCCGCCTGCTGGTGGTGCGCAAGGAGAACTCGGGCAAGACCGAGGCGCTCAACCTCGGCGTGAACGCGGCGAACGAGCCGCTCGTGGCCATGCTCGACGGTGACTCCATCCTCGAGCCCGACGGGCTCCTCCACGTCACCCGTCCCTTCGCCGACGACCCGACCCGCATGGTGGCCACCGGCGGTGCGATCCGTCCGGTCAACGGCAGCCGCGTCGTCTCCGGTCGCATCGTGCGCGTCGACATGCCCCAGACCTGGCTCCCGCGCATCCAGCTCGTCGAGTACCTCCGGGCGTTCCTGCTCGGTCGCACCGGGTGGTCCAGGCTCGGTGGCCTCATCCTCATCAGCGGCGCCTTCGGCCTCTTCCGGCGCGATGTCGTCGTCGAGGTGGGTGGCCTCGAGCCGGGGACCATCGGCGAGGACTTCGAGCTGGTCATGCGCATCCACAAGCGCCTGCGCGACGAAGGACGCGACTACCGCATCGAGTTCGTCCCCGAGCCCGTCTCGTGGACGGAGGTGCCCGTCACCGCCAAGGTGCTGCGCAACCAGCGGCGCCGCTGGCACCGAGGCCTGTGGGAGACGCTCTGGGCCTACCGCTCGATGCTCTTCCGGCCGAGATACGGCCGCATCGGCTGGCTGGCCCTGCCCTACTACTGGCTCTTCGAGCTCGCCGCGCCGCTGCTGGAGCTCTTCGGCATCGTGATCGTCCCGCTCGCGCTGCTGCTGGGAGTCGTCAACGTGTCGTTCGCCGTCCTCTTCCTCGTGCTCGCGTACGGGTATGCCGTGCTCGTCACGCTCTCGGCGATGGTGGTCGACGAGTGGGCCTTCCACAAGCACGACCGCTGGCGCGCGATCTCCCAGACGATCGTCGCATCGGTCCTCGAGAACATCGGCTACCGGCAGGCCACCGCGTGGTGGCGTCTCGAGGGTTGGTGGGCCAGTCTGCGGGGCAGGCGGCACGTGTGGGGCGTCATGACCCGCACGGGCTTCGACGAGGACCCGGCATGACGCCCGGCCTGCCGTCCCTGTCGAGGCGCTCGGTCGGGAGCCAGATCCGCCTGCTCATCGGCATCCTGCTCGTCCTCGTCCCGGTGGGAGCCATCGTCTCCGTGGCCACGATCCACGCCCAGGGCTCCTCGGTGCGCGCCCTGACGCTGGCGCTCGGCCCGGCGCGCGAGGCGAACAGCGCGGTCCTGCTCGACATGACCCGCTCCGAGGCCGCCTGGAGCCAGGCAGCCTCGGGTGCCCGTCCCGAGATCGACCCGCTGGGCCTGCAGTCGTCCGTCGAGGCGCAGCTCGATGCCGTCACCCGGGGCGTCGACAGCCCCGAGCTCGCCGCCGGCGAACGGGCGCGCTACCAGGAGCTCGTGACGCAGCAGCGTTCGGTGGTGGACAGGTGGTTCACCACCGCACGGCAGTCGCTGCAGGGGCTGTCACCGGGCACGCCCGTGACCGCGCCGGCTCGCGCGAGCGCAGCGACGGCATACGCCTCCTTCCGCACGGTCAACCAGGCGCTCGGCACCGCCATCCAGGCGCAGCGCGACGTCGCCCGGGTCGAGTCACGGGAGGCCACGGCCGTGACCTCGGGCGTCATCGTCGCCGTCGCCGTCGCCGTGGTGCTCGTGCTCGTCGCGGCGGGTTTCGGGATGCACCGGGCCGTCGGGCGGCCCCTGGCCCGGCTGCGCGAGGTCGTGCGCCTGCAGGTCGAGGAGGACGTCATCGCCATGGCCAACCAGGAGGAGGGCGCCCTGGAGGTGCGGATGCTGGCCCGCGACTTCAACGACCTGACCCGCGCCAACGCCCGGCTCGTCGACCAGCAGGCTGCCGTGCTCGAGATGCAGGAGCTGGTCCTCGACGTCGGCCGCGGCGTGCGGTCGGCCGGCGACGTCCCGGAGGCGCTCCGCTTGGTCACCACCAACCTGGGGGCGGGCCTGGGAGCCGACCGGGTGCTGCTCTACACGCTGGCCGACGACGGCGAGACCATCGAGGACCGTCTCCAGTGGCACACCGACGACCTGCCCGACCTCCCGCCGCTGCCGCGGTCGCTCGCGCAGCAGGTGGGCGTGGTCAATGACGAGCTGCGGCGCGACCTGGGCTTCTTCCACATGCCCGACCTGCTGGCGTACGACGTCTACGACGACGAGCGCGTGCGAGCCTTCCACCGGGCCACCGGCACGCGGTCCCTGCTCATGCTCCCGGTGGGGACCGGTGGGCGCGGCCTCGGCATCCTGTCGGTGATGATGGTCGGCGCCCCGCGTCGCTGGCACCGGCACGAGATCCAGGCGGCACTGCAGTGCTCGGCGATCGCGGCCCAGGCCATCGTGGCACTGCGGCTCTCGCAGATGCAGGACGAGCAGGTGCGCCGGCTCACCGAGCTGGACCGGCAGAAGACGGACTTCATGGCCACGGTGAGCCACGAGCTGCGCACCCCGCTGACCTCGATCAGCGGCTACCTCGAGCTGCTCGTCGACGGTGACTTCGGTGAGGTCACGGACGGCCAGCACGTCGCCCTCGACATCATCGGCCGCAACGCCACCCGCCTCCGCGGCCTCATCGAGGACCTCCTCGTCCTCAACAAGATCGAGATCAGCGGTCTGCAGGCGGTCTCGGAGGAGGTCGCCGTGAGCGACCTGCTGCACGCCGTGACCGAGACCATGGGCCCGGTCGCCGCGAACAGCGGGGTGCAGCTCGTCTGCACGGACGTGCCCGACGACCTCCGGGTGCGGGTGGACCGCGGCCAGCTCGAGCGCGCCCTGATCAACCTCGGGTCCAACGCGGTGAAGTTCACCCCCGAGGGCGGGCGGGTGCTGATGTCGGCCGAGCGGTCGGGCGACTCGACCATCATCTCGGTGCACGACACGGGGATCGGCATCCCCGCCGGCGACCTGGCCCGCCTGTCGGAGCGCTTCTTCCGTGCCGGCAACGCGACCGCCGCCGCGATCCCCGGGACCGGCCTGGGCCTCGCCATCGTGCGTGCCATCGTCGAGGGGCACGGCGGCGAGCTCGTCATCGCCTCGGTCGAGGGGGAGGGCACGACCATGCAGGTCGTCCTCCCGGTCGCCCGACGCGCCCCCGTCGGCGTGCTCGCCGGGACCTGACGTGTGCTGCGTCAGAAGCAGCCGCCCCGCGGCGTGCGTTCCAGCCGCTGGGTGACGGTCCAGCGTGACGCCGGGTCGCGCACCGTGGCGGAGATGTCGTCCGGGTGGTGCTGCGGGGCGGTGGCCGTCGGCGACCCGACCATGCGGCCGGTCCGGGGGTCGAGGCGCCATCCGACGTAGTCGATACCCTCACCACCCGTCACCGACCGGGCGTCGCTGCTGCGGAAGCCGGTGACGACCGAGACCGTCGACCCGTCGAGCTCGAGGTGCTGGTAGGTCGGGTCGTCGAGCCGGGGCGCCAGGGTGCGCCACACGACGCGTCGGGCGGCGAGGTCGACGCCGAGCACCGAACCGTCGTCGCCCGGGACGATGACGTGGTCGGCGTCGACGACGAGGAGGCGCTCGCCGGCCTGCGACCCGACGGGCAGCCGCACGTCGGTCCGCTCCCACCGGCCGGCGTCGGGGGTCCAGACGACGAGGGTGCGGCCCAGCACGCCGAGCACCGACGTGGTGGTGAGGACCGCAGAGGTGCGGTAGCGGGCGCGCGCGTCGCGGTCGGCGGGGGACTCGCCCCACGAGAAACCGCCGGGCCCTCCGGCGACGGGTTCGCCGACGAGCACGGCGTCGTCATGCTCGTCCTTGGGGAACCCGACGACCTGGCCGCCGACCACCCCGAGCACCCCGGTCAGGTCGTCCGGGGTCGTGACGGCACCGGTCGCGACCTGCACGAGGTGGGTGGCGTGGCACCCCTCGAGGACGACGTAGCCGTTGCCCACGGTGGGTGAGCCGGAGACCAGGTCGGCGATCGTCGTGCTCCATCGCACCGTGCCCGAGGGGTCCGTCCCGGTGACGCGGCCCGCGCGATCCGGCGGCACGTCCGGACACGGGTCGAACGAGCAGGCGCTGCGGGTGCAGCCGGCGACCGCGAGCAGCGTGACGAGGGCCGCGGCCACGCCCCCACAGCTCCTTCGGTGCACGGCCGCCCCTGTCCTCCGCTGTCCGGTGTCCTTCGCTGTCCCCGTCGTCCGGAGGACACCGTTGCCCCGGCGGATCGTTGCACGCGGAGGGAGCCGATGCGGGGGAATGCCGTGCGCCCTCGCTGCGTTTGGGAGGAGGTGCGCCTCTCTGGCACACTCTTCCTTCGGACCGGTTCACGGGAGAGCGGCTCCCCAGCGCGAGCAGCCATGACACCGACCCGGCCGACCACCTCAAGGAGATCACGTTGAAGAAGGACCTTCACCCCCAGTACGTCGAGACCACGGTGACCTGCACCTGTGGCAACACGTTCACCACGCACAGCACCGAGACCTCCGGCAAGATCGCCGCGGACGTGTGCTCGCAGTGCCACCCGTTCTACACGGGCAAGCAGAAGATCCTCGACACCGGTGGCCGCGTGGCCCGGTTCGAGGCCCGTTACGGCAAGAAGGCCGCCAAGTAGGTCTCCCGCACGCCGGCTCCCACGACTTCGGTCGTCGGGAGCCGGCGTTCGTCGTACCCGCCTCCGTTCCCTGACCCGAAGGGCCTTCCGTGCTGGAATCCGTGCAGTCGATCCTCGACGAGTACGCCGAGCTCGAGCAGCAGCTCGCCGACCCTGCAGTGCACGGCGACCAGGACCTCGTGCGCACCCTCAACAAGCGGTATGCCGCCCTGGCCCAGACCGTCGCGGCGGCGCGTGAGTGGCAGGCCGCCGGCGACGACCTCGCCGCGGCCCGCGAGCTGGCCGGAGAGGACGAGTCGTTCGCCGAGGAGGTGCCCTCGCTCGAGGCGCGCCTGGCCACCGCCGAGGAGCACCTGCGCCGGATGCTGGTGCCGCGTGACCCCGATGACGACCGTGACGTCATCCTCGAGGTCAAGGCCGGCGAGGGAGGCGACGAGTCGGCGCTCTTCGCCGGCGACCTGCTGCGGATGTACCTGCGCTACGCCGAGCAGCGCGGCTGGCGCACGGCCATCGAGGACGCCACCGAGAGCGACCTCGGCGGCTACAAGGACGTACGCGTCTCCGTCCGTTCCAAGGGCGCCCCCGGCCTGGGGGAGGGCCCGTGGGCGCGCCTCAAGTACGAGGGCGGCGTGCACCGCGTGCAGCGGGTGCCCGTGACCGAGAGCCAGGGCCGCATCCACACCTCGGCCGCCGGCGTGCTCGTCATGCCCGAGGCCGAGGAGGTCGAGGTGACCATCGACCCCAACGACCTGCGCATCGACGTCTACCGGAGCAGCGGTCCGGGCGGGCAGAGCGTCAACACGACCGACTCCGCCGTGCGCATCACGCACGTCCCGACCGGGCTCGTCGTGTCCTGCCAGAACGAGAAGTCGCAGCTGCAGAACAAGGAGGCCGCGATGCGCGTGCTTCGCGCCCGCCTGCACCAGCTGGCGAAGGACGAGGCCGACGCCGAGGCGAGCGCCGCGCGCCGCTCGCAGGTGCGCACCGTCGACCGCTCGGAGCGCATCCGCACCTACAACTTCCCGGAGAACCGCATCTCCGACCACCGCACCGGCTACAAGTCCTACAACCTCGACGCCGTCCTCGACGGTGACCTCGACCCCGTCGTGCAGTCGGCGCTCGACGCCGACGAGGCCGCCAAGCTCGCCGCGCTCGCCGACGACGGCTCACGCCCGTGACCGAGGGCACGACCGACCTGCGCGGGGGCATCCGCGCCGCGGCTGCGCGGCTGCGCGAGGCGGGGGTCGCCTCTGCCGACGTCGACGCCGTCGAGCTCGCGGCCCACGCCCTCGGAGTGGATGCCTCCGAGGTCCGTCGGCTCATGGTGCTCGGCGGTCGCACCCTTCCGAGCACGTATGCCGCCCTCGTCGACGAGCGCGTGCGCCGGGTGCCGCTCCAGCACCTGACCGGCCGATCCCACTTCCGCCGGCTCACCCTCTCGGTGGGGCCGGGCGTCTTCGTGCCACGCCCCGAGACCGAGCTGCTCGTGGAGCTGGCGCTCGCCGAGGTGGACCGGGTGGCGGCGTCTCCCACCGATGCGCCGGTCCGGGTCGTGGACCTGTGCTCCGGCTCCGGCGCGATCGCGCTGTCGGTCAAGGAGGAACGGCCGGACACGGAGGTCCGCGGCGTCGAGATCTCGCCCGACGCATACGCCTGGGCTGTGGCCAACCGCGACCGTCTGGGCCTCGAGGTCGACCTCGCCGAGGGCGATGCCACCCAGCCGTGCTTCCCCGACTGGACGAACGGCGTGGACGTGGTCACGGTGAACCCGCCGTACATCCCCGTCGGCGCCGTGCCGCTCGACCCCGAGGTGCGCGACCACGACCCCGCGGTGGCGCTCTACGGCGGCAGCGAGGACGGACTGGCGATCCCGCTCGCTGTGGCGCGGGTGGCAGCCACGCTGCTCCGACCCGGCGGCCTCGTCCTCCTCGAGCACGCGGACTCGCAGGGGGAGAGCCTGCCGCGCCGGCTGGCTGCGGCCGGTGGCTGGACCGACGTGACCGACCACGACGACCTCTCCGGTCGCCCTCGGGTCACGACGGCCCGCCGCTCCCGCTGAGCAGGACCTCCGACGGGCTTCCCAGCGGCCCCCAGTAGGCTCGGCGCGTGAGCGAGCGCTACGACTGCACCGATCCCGCCGGTCGAGCCGAAGGCATCCCGGCCGCCGCCGCCGCCGTCCGGCGAGGCGAGATCGTGGTCCTCCCGACCGACACCGTCTACGGCATCGGCTGCGACGCCTTCGACGCCACCGCCGTCGCCTCGGTACTCGCCGCGAAGGGTCGCGGACGCGACATGCCGCCCCCGGTGCTCATCCCCACCGCGCGCACCGCGCAGGGGCTGGCCACGCAGGTGCCCGACTACGCGCAGCGGCTCATGGAGAAGTTCTGGCCCGGGCCGCTGACCCTCGTGCTCAAGGCGCAGACCTCCTTGCACTGGGACCTCGGCGAGACCAACGGCACCGTGGCGCTGCGCGTCCCCGACCACGAGATCACCCTCGAGCTGCTCGGCGACATCGGCCCGATGGCGGTGACGAGCGCCAACACGACCGGCGACCCGGCGGCGCGCACGGCCGACGAGGCCTCGGCCATGCTCGGCGAGTCGGTGGCGGTCTACCTCGACGGCGGCACGGCGGGGGAGGGGCAACCCTCGACGATCATCGACTGCACCGGCGAGACGCCGGTGACCCTGCGCCTCGGTGCGCTCTCGCAGGCCGACGTCGACGTCGCCCTAGAGCCGGAGCCGCCCCTGGAGGCGCCCGCTCCCGAGGAGGAGCCACCCGCAGACGTACCAGCAGACGTGTCGGCCGCCGTGTCCACCGGCGAACGGCCGGCGGACGACCACGGCCCGACCCAATAGAGTTGGCCCGCGCTCGCGCCCCACTCCCGACCCACCCGGAGATCCTTCATGGCTGACGACACGTTCTACGGTTCCGACTTCGGCGCCCTGCAGTCCTTCGACCCGGACATCGCGGGAGTGCTCCTCTCCGAGCTGGACCGCATCCGCGGCGGCCTGCAGCTCATCGCGAGCGAGAACATCAGCTCGCCGGCCGTGCTGACGGCGCTGGGCTCGACGCTGTCCAACAAGTACGCCGAGGGCTACCCGGGCCGTCGCTACTACGGCGGCTGCTCCGAGGTCGACAAGGCCGAGACGATCGCCATCGAGCGGGCCAAGGCCCTCTTCGGCGCCGACCACGCGAACGTGCAGGCCCACTCGGGCGCCAGCGCCAACCAGGCCGTCTACGGCGCCTTCATGTCGCCCGGTGACACGATCCTCGCGATGGCGCTGCCGATGGGCGGCCACCTGACCCACGGCACGAAGGTCTCCTTCTCCGGCAAGTGGTTCAACGCCGTGCACTACGGCGTCGACCAGAAGACCGAGGACATCGACTACGACCAGGTCGAGGCGCTCGCCAGGGAGCACCGGCCCAAGGTCATCTGCGCCGGCGGCTCGGCCATCCCGCGCCTGATCGACTTCGAGCGCTTCCGCGCCATCGCCGACGAGGTCGGCGCGATCCTCTGGGTCGACGCTGCGCACTTCATCGGGCTCGTCGCCGGCAAGGCGATCCCCTCCCCGGTCCCGTATGCCGACGTCGTGACCTTCACGACGCACAAGGTGCTGCGCGGCCCGCGCTCCGGCGCGCTCGTGTGCAAGGCCGAGCACGCCGCTGCCATGGACAAGGCGATCTTCCCGATGATGCAGGGCGGCCCGCAGATGCACACCATCGCGGCCAAGGCGGTCAACTTCAAGGAGGCCGCCACCCCGGAGTACGCCCAGTACGCCAAGGACGTCATCGCCAACAGCCAGCAGCTCGCGGCGAGCCTGCTCGAGCTCGGCATCCGTCCGACCACGGGCGGCACCGACACCCACCTGTCGCTGCTCGACCTGCAGGGTGTCGGCGTCACCGGCAAGGAGGCCGAGGAGCGGGCCGACGCGGCCGGCATCGTCCTCAACAAGAACGCCATCCCGTTCGACCCGCAGAAGCCCAACGTCGCCTCCGGCATCCGGGTGGGCACGCCGTCGGTGACGACCCAGGGGATGGGCCTGGAGGAGATGAAGCAGATCGCCTCGCTCATCCACCAGGCCGTGACCAAGGGCGACGCCGACCCCGAGCACGCGGTGAGCAAGCAGGTGCGCGCAGAGGTCACGGACCTCGTGATGCGCTTCCCGGCATACCCTCGCTGAACAGCCCGTACGTCCCAGCGTCGGCTCCCGAGCGAAGGTCGGTAGGTGCACGAGTACGTCCTCGTCCTCATCGTGGCCGCGGCGGTCACGTACCTCGCCACACCCTTCGTGCGCAGCCTCGCCGTGGCGACGGGCGCGTTCACGGCGGTCCGTGAGCGCGACGTCCACAAGACGCCGATCCCGCGACTCGGGGGAGTGGGCATCTACATCGGCTTCGTCGCGGCGGCGCTGGTGGCGAGGGCGCTGCCCTACCTCGGCACGCTCTTCTCGACGAAGCAGATCCTCGGCGTCGTCGCGGCGGGCGGCATCGTGTGCCTGCTCGGGGCGTTCGACGACATCCGCGAGCTGGACTGGCTGACCAAGCTGGCCGGCCAGATGCTGGCGGCCGGGCTGATGGCCTACACCGGCGTGCAGCTGCTGTCCCTGCCGATCTTCGGCACGACGATCCTGCCCACGCCGGTGCTGGTGCTCTTCACGGTGCTCGTCGTCATAGCCTCGACCAACGCGGTGAACTTCATCGACGGCCTCGACGGGCTCGCGGCCGGCGTCGTGGGGATCGCCGCGTTCGCGTTCTTCATCTACAGCTACCTCGTGTCCCGCTCCTTCGTGCCGGCCAACGTCTTCTCGACGGCGACGTTCATCTGCGCCGCCCTGGTCGGCTGTTGCGCGGGCTTCCTGCCGCACAACTTCCACCCCGCGCGACTCTTCATGGGGGACTCGGGGGCGCTCACGCTCGGTCTGCTGCTCTCGGCCGCGACGATCACCCTGACCGGCAACGTCGACCCGGGGCAGGTCAGCTCCAACGACGTGTCGGCGGCCTTCCTGCCGATCCTCGTCCCGCTCGCGGTCCTGCTGCTCCCGCTGCTCGACATGCTGCTGGCCGTCGTGCGCCGCACGCGCGCCGGGAAGCGGCCCTGGCACCCGGACGCGATGCACCTGCACCACCGCATGCTGAGGATCGGCCACGGCCACCGCCGGGCCGTGCTCATCCTGTACCTCTGGGCCGCCATCGTGGCTCTTGGTTCGGTGTCCTTCGTGATCTGGGACGGGCTGCGCCCCCTGGCAGTCGTGGGGGCGGCGGCGGCCATGGGGGTCGTGCTCACGGTCTGGCTCCCGCGGTGGAGGCCTTCTGAGCGCTTGTGATAGCATTCACAAGCACCTGAGGGCAGTCTGAGAAGACCGCCCGAGGTGCTGAAAGACCCCCTCGCACACCCCAGGTCCCGCGCCTCGACGAGTCCGCCGCGGCCTGGGAGAGCCACCCGCACCACGCCTCCCGACCCACCCAGGCAGGTCCTCCTTGAGCGCCACACCGGCCGGCAACGCATCACAGTCCGATGCGTTCGCGCAGCTCCTCCGGGGCTCGCTGCTCCCGACGGCGGTCACCGGCCTCGTCTGCATCGTCGTCGGCCTCTTCTCGAGCCCGAAGGCCGGCTGGTCGGCCGCGCTCGGCGCCGCGCTCGTCATCTTCTTCTTCAGCCTCACGCTCCTCGTCATGAAGCGCACGGCCGATCTGGCGCCCACCACGACGATGATGGTGGTGATGGCCACCTACACCCTCAAGGTGCTCGTGCTCGGCGTCGTGATGTTCGCGCTGCGCGACGTCGCGTGGGCCTCCGGCTACGCCATCGGGCTGTCCATCACGGTGTGCGCCGTGGTGTGGCTCTTCTTCGAGATGCGCGCCTACAAGCGCCTGCGGATCTTCGCGTACGACCCCGACGGTGAGGCCTCCCTCGACCGCCCGCCGAGGCCGGAGCCGCGTGATGAGCCGTGAGAGCGGAGACCGACATGAGCACATCGACGCCTCGCGAGCCGGACGACGTGGGCCCCGACCGGGACCAGACCTCCGAGCCGACCGAGCTCACCGCGGAGGAGCGCCAGGAGCAGCTCCAGGCGTTCAACCGGCGCGAGCAGGACTCCGCCTGGCGGGCTGTCGCGTACCTGCTGACCGGACCGCTGATCTACGGCGGGCTCGGCGCCCTCGCCGACCACTGGCTGGGCACGTCCTGGCTGGTCGGAGCCGGGATCGTGGGCGGGATGGCCTTGTCGCTATACCTCATCTGGTTCCGATACGGTACCCATTGAGCAGACTGCCGATCCTGGCCTCCCGCGTGCGGCCGAGCACCGTGCCGCCGACCAGCGCCTCGCCCGCCGAGCTGCCGAACCGGGGTCAAGCCCTCGACCACGCCCCCTGCACTGCCCCTGAACTGCTGATGCCGCTGGCCGGCGCAAGCGCCCAGAACGTACGAAGGAGTAATCCGTGAGCATCGTTGCCGCCGCACCGACGGACTTCGAGGCCCCTGGAGTCAGCGAGTTCTGGCAGCCGCTGTTCGGCACCAGCGGTCCCTGGGCCATCACCCGCCCGATCCTGCTGATGGTCGTCTCGGCCATCCTGCTCGTCTGGTACCTCCTGGCGACGACGCGCAAGAAGGCGATCGTCCCGAGCCGCGGGCAGATGGCCACCGAGGCGGTCTACGGCATGGTGCGCAACGGCATCGCCAAGGACCTCATCGGGTCCAAGGAGTTCCTCAAGTTCGTCCCGCTGCTGTTCTCGCTGTTCATGGTCATCCTCGTGAACAACGTGTTCGGGGTCCTGCCGCCCTTCAGCTACCCGACGATGAGTCGCATCGGCTTCCCGATCGCGCTCTCCCTGCTCGTCTGGGTCATCTTCCACGTCGTCGGCATGCGCAAGCACGGCTTCCTCGGCTACTGGAAGTCGCTCGTGCCGTCGGGCCTGCCCAAGGCGATGATCGGGCCGATCTTCATCCTCGAGCTCATCACCGACCTGTTCACGCGCCCGGTCACGCTCGCCCTGCGACTCTTCGGCAACATGTTCGCCGGCCACATCCTCATCGTCCTGTTCATCACCGGCGGCTGGTACATGCTCACCAACGGCGGCATCCTCGTCGTCGCCGGCGGCGTCACGTGGATCTTCGCCTTCGTGATGACGCTCTTCGAGCTGCTGGTCGAGTTCCTGCAGGCCTACGTCTTCACCCTCCTCGCCGCGCTCTACATCGGCGGCGCCCTGGCCGACGAGCACTGACGGCCACATCTTCCAGCACGACCAGCTCCACCCGTTCCACCCACGCTTCACCAAGCCCCGCTGGTAACCGCCAGCGGGACCGACCAGAAGGAAATGGATTCAACATGACCGGCAACATCGCCATCCTCGGTTACGGCCTCTCCGCCATCGGCCCCGGTATCGGTGTCGGCCTGATCTTCGCCGCCTACATCAACGGCGTCGCTCGTCAGCCCGAGGCCCGCGGCATGCTCCAGCCGATCGCCTTCCTCGGCATGGCCATCACCGAGGCGCTCGCCATCTTCGGTATCGCGCTCGCGTTCGTCTTCAAGGCCTGACGCCCCCGGGCACTCCGAAGCTTCGTTCGTTTCTCTCTAGGAGACCCTCATGCAAGCAGTGACCGTGACCGCCGACGGCGGCGAGGGCGGCTTCTGGGCCACCGCGGCACCGATCATCCCGCACCCGCTGGAGTTCATCTTCGGCCTCGTGGTCTTCGCGATCCTCTACGTCATCGTGAAGCGCACGGTCGTCCCGCGTCTCGAGCAGATCTACGCCGAGCGCACGGCGGCCATCGAGGGCGGCATGAACAAGGCGGAGGAGGCCCAGGCGCAGGCCCAGGCCGCGCTCGAGCAGTACCAGGCGCAGCTCGTCGAGGCTCGCTCAGAGGCCGCCCGCATCCGCGAGGACGCCAAGGCCCAGGGCGCGCAGATCCTCGCCGAGATGCGTGAGCACGCGGCGTCCGAGGCGGCGCGGATCACCGAGACGGCGCACAAGCAGATCGAGGCCGAGCGCCAGCAGGCGGTCGTCTCGCTCCGTGGTGACGTGGGCCGCATCTCGACCGACCTGGCGAGCCGCATCGTCGGCGAGTCCCTCCACGAGGAGACCCGCCAGAAGGGCATCGTCGAGCGCTTCCTCGCCGAGCTCGAGTCGGGCGACGTCGTCCGTGAGAAGGTCGGGGACCGCTGATGCAGGGACCCTCACGCGCAGCAGCGGCGGCGAGCCGCGGGGTCTTCACCGGCGTGCTCGCGGCCGGTGCCGACCGTGCGCGGCTGGCCGAGGAGCTCTTCGCGGTCGTCGGCGTGATCGACGGCAGCGCGACCCTGCGTCGCGCCGTCGCCGACCCCTCGCGCGAGGGGGCGGACAAGGCCCAGCTCGCGGAGCGGCTCTTCTCGGGCAAGGTCAGCGCCGAAACGCTGGTCGTGCTCAAGGGCGTCTTCACGCAGCGGTGGAGCTCGGAGCGCGACCTCTCCGACACCCTCGAGTCGTATGCCGTCGAGGCAGTCATCGCCGATGCCGAGGTCGCGGGCCGTGCCGACCGGCTCGAGGACGAGCTGTTCCGCTTCGAGCGGATCGTCGCCGCCGACCCGGCCCTGCGCGCGGCGCTGTCCGACACGCAGGCGCCGGCGGACAAGCGGGGTGACCTCGTGTCGTCGCTGCTGCGCGACAAGGTCACGCCCGAGACCCTCGTGCTGGCTCGCCACGCGGTGGTCGCTCCGCGCGGTCGTCGCTTCGACCGGGTCGTGGAGCACTACCTCGAGACGGCCTCGAGCCGCCGCGAGCAGCAGACGGCCGTCGTCACCTCGGCCGTCCCGCTCACCGACGACGACCGCGCCCGCCTCGCGGCGGGTCTCGCCGCCCTCTACGGCGGCACGGTCCACGTCAACACCGTCGTCGACCCCCGGGTCCTGGGCGGGGTCAAGGTCGAGATCGGTGACGAGGTCATCGACGGGACCGTCATCCGCAAGCTCGACGCGGCCCGCCGGGCCATGGGCGCCTGAGGCGTCCACCACCAGCTGTGAACAACCACCGGCCCGTCACGCGGGTCGAAACCGAGGAGAAGATCTGACATGACGGAGCTTTCGATCCGTCCGGAGGAGATCCGCGACGCACTGGACTCGTTCGTCCAGTCCTACGAGCCCGGAACGGCCTCCCGCGAAGAGGTCGGCCGCGTCACCGACGCCGGTGACGGCATCGCTCACGTCGAGGGTCTTCCCTCGGCCATGACCAACGAGCTGCTCCAGTTCGAGGACGGCACGCTCGGCCTCGCCCTGAACCTCGACGTCCACGAGATCGGCGTCGTCATCCTCGGTGACTTCGCCGGCATCGAGGAGGGCCAGGTCGTCAAGCGCACGGGCGAGGTCCTCTCGGTCCCCGTCGGCGACGACTTCCTCGGTCGCGTCGTCGACCCGCTCGGCAACCCGATCGACGGCCTCGGCGACATCACGTCCACCGAGCGTCGCGCCCTCGAGCTGCAGGCGCCCAACGTCGTCCAGCGCA
>Ga0308173_10000578_pt1 | contig 16003 bp, 11 predicted proteins | sample PhyPR1_FD_203716 | JGI IMG/M metagenome (GOLD analysis project Ga0308173, IMG submission 203716) | Soil microbial communities from UC Gill Tract Community Farm, Albany, California, United States - DLSLS.P.R1 | ecosystem: Environmental > Terrestrial > Soil > Agricultural land | place: USA...
CCGCGGCGATCACGAGGAGGTTCAGACGGAGCGCAAGCCATGGGCTGAGAGCCAGGATGCGAAGGGTGAGCAGCATGGCGAGGCCGATCACAGCCGTGATGTGGAGCCCGCCGACGGAGAGCAGGTGGGCGATACCACCTCTCCGCATCGCATCGGCGTCCTCCTCGCTGATGGCATTCTGGTTGCCTGTGGCGAAGGCGGTGGCGATCGTGCCGGACGGCCCCGGCAGCCGGGCGCGGATATGCTGATCAAGGCGGTTGCGCAGCGACTCGATCCCCGACTGACCGGCAGGCCGAACCACCTGAACCGGACCGAACGATCGCCCCGATGCGCCAATGCCGGCGAACCAGAAATCGCGGGCGAAGTCGTGGCTCCCAGGCACCGTCATGGGCGGGGGTGGCATCAGACGGGCTTTGAGGCTCACCACGGCTCCGCTCCTCAGCCCCGCGGGCATGTCCTCGTCCCGAACATTGACGCGAATCGTCGGTGGCAGGTCTGGGCTTCGCGGATGAAGCGTGAGCCGCACTGCGCCTCGGGCGACGAGTGGATCGACAGCCTTCACGTCGGCAACGAAGGACTCGATCTGAGCGTGCGTCAGGCGGGGAGCGGCGACGGCGTTGGCCCGAACCCACACGAGCCCGCATCCCATCGCAGAGGCCAGGGCGAACCAGCCGAGCGCCCTTCCCGCCCGGCCCGGCCCCAATCCGAAGCCGATGAGTGCACCGGCAACAGCAAGACAGAGGAACGCTTGCCATTGCCAAGGCTCGCTCAGCCCGAACCATGCGGCGATTCCGGTGCCGAAGCCGACGACGAACCAGGGCGGAAGCTGGGCGCGCTCCACCTCGAGGAGCTTTTCCAGCGCCTCGTGACCCGCGGAAAACCACGTCTTCCAATAGCTCCGAGCACGCTGTGGAAGAGGCGCTTCCCCTATGTTAGGGGCGCTCGTCCATTGCATTGCAGCATTCTTAGAAGAGCAAAGCGCGCGAGAGCGCAAGCGGAGAAAATTTGACCAGCGCAGCTGATCCGTCCCGGCCCGTCGTTACCCGATTTGCCCCCTCGCCCACCGGCTACCTCCACATCGGCGGAGCGCGCACCGCGCTGTTCAACTGGCTCTATGCGCGGCACACCGGCGGCAAGTTCCTGCTGAGGATCGAGGACACCGACAAGGCGCGCTCCACGAAGGAGGCAATCGACGCCATCATCGACGGGATGACCTGGCTCGGCCTCGATTGGGACGGGCACGAATATTATCAGTCGCAATTCTGGGCTAGGCACGCCGAGGTTGCCCACCGGCTGCTGGAGCGAGGCGCCGCCTATCGCTGCTACATGACTCAGGAGGAGCTGGCGCAGCAGCGCGAGCATGCGCAGCGGGAGCGCAAGGCGTTCCGCATCAACAGCCCCTGGCGTGACATCGGCGAGGACCAGGGCGACAAGCCGTTCGTGATCCGCATCAAGGCGCCGCGCGAAGGCGAGACCGCGATCGACGATCAGGTGCAGGGGCGAGTGACCGTCCAGAACGCCGAGATCGACGACTTCATCCTGCTGCGCTCCGACGGCACCCCGACCTACATGCTGGCGGTGGTGGTCGACGATCACGACATGGGCGTCACTCACGTGATCCGCGGCGATGATCATCTCAACAATGCGTTTCGCCAGCTCGCGATCGTTCGTGCGATGGGCTGGCCCGAGCCGACCTACGCCCATGTGCCGCTGATCCATGGGCCGGATGGCGCCAAGCTCAGCAAACGCCACGGCGCGATGGGTGTCGATGCTTACAGGGACCAGCTCGGCCTGCTGCCCGAGGCGGTGAACAACTACCTGCTCCGCCTCGGCTGGGGCCATGGAGACGACGAGATCATCAACCGCGATCAGGCGATCGAGTGGTTCGACCTGCCGCAGGTCGGGAAGTCGCCCTCGCGCTTCGACTTCAAGAAGCTTGAGAACCTCAATGGCCAGTACATCCGCGAGGCCGACGATGGCCGCCTGGCAGACCTCGTCGCGCCAAAGCTGGAGCTGTCGGCCGAGCAGAAGGACCTGCTCGTCCGCGCCATGCCAGAGCTGAAATCCAGGGCGAACACGGTGAACGAGCTGGCGGAAGGTGCCCGGTTCCTCTTTGCCGCTCGGCCGCTTGCTGTCGACGACCAGGCTGCGGCCCTGCTCACCAGCGAAGCTCGCGCCCTGCTCGGCTCGGCCCGTGGTGCACTCGTTGCACTTGCGAACTGGGATGCAGCGTCGTTAGAGGCAGCCATCCGCGAGGTCGCGGAGGGTAGCGGCGTCAAGCTCGGCAAACTCGCCCAGCCACTTCGCGCTGCCCTCACGGGGCGCACGACATCTCCGGGAATTTTTGATGTGCTGGCGTTGCTGGGCCGGGACGAGAGCCTCGCCCGCATCGCCGACCAGATGGAGCCAAAGGAATGACCGACAAGACTGCCGCAATCACCACGCCGGGAGGAAGCAACGACTTTCCGGTGCTCGACGGCTCCGTCGGTCCGCAGGTCGTCGATATCCGCAAGTTCTACGCGGACACGGGCATGTTCACCTACGACCCGGGCTTCACTTCAACGGCCAGCTGCAAGAGCGCGATCACCTATATCGACGGCGAGCAGGGCATCCTGCTCCACCGCGGTTATCCGATCGACCAGCTTGCCGAAAAGTCGACCTTCATGGAGGTCGCCTACCTCCTCATGAATGGTGAGCTCCCCTCCAAGGACGAGCTCGACAAGTTCGTCTACACGATCACTCGCCACACGATGGTCCACGAGCAGCTCGCGACCTTCTACCGCGGCTTCCGGCGTGACGCGCACCCGATGGCGATCATGTGCGGCGCGGTCGGCGCGCTATCCGCCTTCTATCACGACAGCACTGACATCACCGATCCCGAGCAGCGGATGATCGCTTCGCACCGGCTGATCGCGAAGATGCCGACGCTGGTGGCGATGGCGTTCAAGTACAGCCTCGGCCAGCCGTTCATGTATCCCCAGAACAGCCTGAGCTACACGGGCAACTTCCTGCGGATGACCTTCGGCGTTCCGGCCGAGCCGTATGAGGTCAATCCGATCATCGAAAATGCGATGCGGCGGATCTTCATCCTGCACGCCGACCACGAGCAGAACGCTTCGACTTCGACGGTTCGCCTTGCCAGTTCTTCAGGCGCGAACCCGTTTGCCTGTATCGCGGCGGGCATTGCCTGCCTGTGGGGTCCGGCGCACGGCGGCGCCAACGAGGCGGCGCTCAACATGCTGCGCGAGATCGGCGACGTGAAGCGCATTCCGGAGTACATCGCCCGGGCCAAGGACAAGAACGATCCGTTCCGCCTCATGGGGTTCGGACACCGCGTCTACAAGAACTTCGACCCACGGGCGAAGGTGATGAAGGCGACCGCCGACGAGGTGCTGAAGGAGCTCAACATCTCCGATCCGGTGCTCGATGTCGCCAAGGAGCTCGAGCACATCGCGCTCAACGACGATTATTTCGTCGAGAAGAAGCTCTATCCGAACGTCGATTTCTATTCGGGCGTGATCCTGAACGCGATCGGCTTCCCGACCGACATGTTCACGGCGCTATTTGCCCTCGCCCGCACCGTCGGCTGGGTCGCGCAGTGGAACGAGATGATCGCGGATCCCGACCAGAAGATCGGCCGCCCCCGCCAGCTCTACATCGGCGCGACGCAGCGCGACTACGTAGCAGTCGATCAGCGCTAGGCGGCGGGCAGAGTCAGCGTGAACCGGGCACCCTCGCCCGGCACGCTGTCGAGAGTCACGTCGCCGCCGAGCGAGCGGGCAAGCCGGCGCGAGATCGCAAGGCCAAGGCCCGTGCCTTCTGCTTCGGAGTGAGCGCGCTCGAACCGTTCGAATATGCGCTGCTGGTCTGCTTCGGGCACGCCTGGACCCTCGTCCTGCACGGAGACGGACGCATTACCGCCGGTGCGGGCGAAGTTGACCCCGATCCGCCCGCCCTCGGGCGAATAGCGGATGGCATTGCCGATGAGGTTGACGAGGATCTGGATCACTGCGCGCGTCTCCCCCTTCGCGGGGAGGGCGTCTACTCGTTCAAGGTCGATCGTGGCGCGCCGTTCTTCCGCTGACGCGTCGAGCATGATCACCGCCTCGCCCGCAAGCGTCGCGAGATCGACGGTGTCGCCCGATCCCGCAGGCTCCTCGCTCATCGACGTCAGCACCGACAGGAGGTGCCGCGCTGCCGCGGCGATGTCGCTGCCATAGCTTGCATAATCGCTGCGGAGGGGGCCGTCGGCCCGTTCGACGATCCGCTCGGCACTCTCGATGATGCGGTCGAGGGGCGAACGCAGCACTTCGTCAAGCGCGAGGTCGAACGCGACCGCCTTTGGCTGTGCGGGTGCAACCGGCAGTCCGTCCGCCTCGATCAGGCCGCGGAAACCGGCGAAGCTGCCCTCGGCGCCGGCCACGACGTCGCCGGTCAAGATGACGATCTGCGCTTCGTTCGATCTGCTGCGCGCGCGCTGGCCCGAGAATCCGCGGCGGGCCGCGAGCGCGCTGATCAGCGGCATCTCGCCGGCCTCGTCCTCCTCAAGGCGAACGATGCGCGTGAGAGGTTGGCCCGCAACCCCGTCGGCGTCGACCCCCAGCAACTCAGCGAGGTCAGCGGAAATGGAGATGATCCGGAGTTCTTCGTCGGCGGCCCATTCGTTGCGGGCTCCCCGCGTATCCGTCTCCGTGCTGCCGCCGAGGATGGCGGCGAGGCGCGGCCCTGCCGGCGGCCGCTCAGTCCAGTCCTCAAGCGACAGGATGATGTCGTCGCCCTCGGGGCTCGCGCGGACCCAAAGAGCGATGTCATGGTCGCTGGAGGCCGCTAGCGCCGGACGGGAAACTGCGGTCCGGAGCTTGCGTGCGAGCTGCGCCACAGCCGCGATCTGCGGCAAGGCAAGCATCTCGCCGAGATGCGAGCCGGCTTCGCGCTGCAGCGCCTCAAGCTGCGGATCGGCCGAAATCAGGTGTCCTGCCGCGTCGAGGCGGCCAAGCACGGGGTGCGGTTCGGAAGGAACGCTAGCCACGGCCCTGCCCCAGGCGCTCGAGCGCCGAGCGATAGGACGGTGCTGTCACCAGCCACGCTTTCGCGGCCAGGACTTCCGCGTCAGTCATCACGTCGAAGGAAGCGATTGCCGCTCCGGCATCCTCGATCCCGAGGAGGTCGCCAATGCCGGCAAGCAAGCCGGCGGCTAACTCGCGCGAACCTGCTGCTGCTCGCAACAGAGCCATGACATGCTTCGCGTGGCCCGAGAGCAGCTCGTCGAGTACGGCATCGCTCGGAAGCGCTGCGCGGCGCGCAAGCACCTCGGCGACGAAGGTGATTTCTCCCTCGGTCGCAGCCGCGAGCACGAGCTCGTCCGTCAAGCTGCCCGCCTCGTCGAGGAAATGGACGAGCGAGGCCGTCAGCGCATCGATGCCCCGCTCCTCATCGCGATGATCGAGAACCTGCCCCGAAGCCTCCGCCAATTCGAGATCAGCACCAGGGGCTCCGCGCGCCGCAGCAAGCTCTCGGCGGAGACCCGCGGCAACGGTGTGAACCAGTGCGTCTGCGGCAGAGGGTGAGAGGTCGTCGAAAGCGATCAGGCACTGTCCGAAGCGATCGCGGCGGCGGCCGCGGCCCAGGATCAATGCCATGGCCGCAGCGGCGACTGCTCCGTAATCGTGGCTGACCAGTCCCTGGAGGACGCGAGCCTCGCGACGGCCGCTGCGAGCCCGGGCCGCAGACGCGATCCGCTCCTCGTCCGCGCGCCGCAGGAGCAGGCCCATCAGCTCGCCGTTATCCAGCAGGCCGGACGCGCTCAGCTCCTCGATCAACGCGGTGTCGCTCTCGTCGTTCGCGGCAAGCCGGCCGTTGGGGAGCGCTGCACGCAGAGCCGCGGCAACGTCGCCGACGAGGCAATGGAGCATCGCCGTCATCAGCGCCCGCTCCTGCTCGGTCAGGCGCTTTGCTGGATCGAGGAAAAAGTCCCGCCGGACGGTGGCCAGCCGACCGCGTCCCGCAAAGCGCGCGGGCGTGTTCCCGTCCGCTGCAAAGGCAGCGATAGGCCATTCCTCCGGCATCATCTGACCGGATTTATCCGATTTCAGTTAACTTCGCGTCAACTGGAGGCACGTGCCGCACTCGCTGCACGATGAAGAAGGACAGTCCGGCATAAAGCAGCATGCCGATCAGGTACGCCGTCCATTGCCCGGCAAGTGCGAAGGGGATTGCCAGCAAGATCGCATTGCGGCGGGAAAGCAGCCACATCTCGTCGCCCGCCAGACCTGACTTCTCGATCCGCATCGCTTCCCCAAAAGCACAAGCGGCCGCGGCACTTACGAGGGCGCCCCAACCGGTGCCGTGGCGAGCTTCCCAGAGCCCTATCGCAAGGAGCGCCAGCCCCGCCGCCGGCCACAGCGCGAGCCGACTCCATGCCCGAGACGCGAGCGGCCTCAAGCGAAGCGTCGCGAGCCGGCCCGCAATCAGATCCAGCGGGGTAGACACGAGGAGCATGGCGAGGCCCGCCCCAAGCCAGCCGCGCGTAAAACAGACTGCGCCCGCCAAGGTCAGCGCAAGTGCGGACCAGATCAGCCAGGCCGGCCTTACCGATGTGCCCATCAGCTGCTCGGTCGCGAAATCCTCGAGCGGCGGGAGAATATATCGGCTCGCGGCGTCGTCGCGGCTGCCTCGGGAAGACTGGACCAGATGCCGCTGAAAGCCGGCGAGGTCGTCGGCGCTGTTGACCAGCAACGGCTCGCCCGCGTGCTCAGCAGCCCTCACGAGCCGCGCCCCATCCTGGATGGACCGGCGGAGCAGCGTCGATTGCAGGTCCCAATCGCCGAGCATGGCCGCAGTCGATCCCAGCAGCGTCGCATTGACGACCGCCACGCCAGCCCAGCGCGAGTGGGCGTCGATCCGTTCGAACTCTTCGTGCGCTTCGTCGTCCGGGACGGTCGCGACCGCGCTTTCCGGCTCCTGGCTCAGCCGGTCGACCAGAGTTAGCGGCGGGGCCACGCCATCGCCGATCAACAGAATCGGCGAACCCGCTTCGAACCTGCTGACGGCATCGTTCACGTCGCTGACGGGGAAGACGCCGATACCGTCGAGCCGCAGCCGTTCGAAGGCGTCCTGCAGCGCCTGCGGAACGCGTTCGACGATCACGACGATCGGCGCCCCACCGGCAGCAGACGCACAGCGGACCTGATATTCGATCAGCGTTCGGCCGGCGAGCGGAAGCAGCGCGCGAAGCCCTCCGCTTTCGTCCTCCTGGTAGGCCCCGATGAGGGCGCCGATCGCCATTGCCGTACCTGTCCCGCCCCTCGTCCGAGCACCCCTCTCTAATCGCTTTCCCGCCCGGTCAAAGATGATAAACTGCCTCTTGCGATGACACCCACTCCACAGCGCGCCGAAAACCTGCCCCCGGCCGAGCACGCGGCAGAAACCACCAATCTGCTGTCGAGCAGCGTCGACTTCGTCGAGCCCTCGTTCGACCATGAGGAATGGCGCGAGCAGGCCGCCGAGGAGCGCGGTGCCGGAGGCCGGCAAGTGCTGGGGGTCACGCTCACCGTCTTTGCTGCCCTGTGGCTTGCCTATACCGCCTGGGGAGCGGGACGGTCGCTTGCGGGCCAGCCCCTTTCGTCGCCGCAGATCGCGCAGTGGCTCTCGATCGCGGCTGGGCCGCTCGCGCTCATGGGACTCGTCTGGCTCATCTTCGGCCGGACTCGGCGCAAGGAAGCGGAGCGGTTCACACGCTCGGTAATCACGATGCGAAGCGAGGCGCGCGGTCTCGAGGCGCTACTGGAGGTCCTCTCGCAGCGGATCGAGGACAGTCGCTCCGAGCTGACCGGCATGTCGAAGCAGCTGATGCAGCTGGGTGACGAGACGACCACCAAGCTCGGCGGGATTACGCGCGAGCTTGATGGCAGCAGCGAGAAGCTCAGAGCTCACGGGCGAGCGCTCGACAGCGCCGCGGATTCGGCGCGCAACGATATCGCGGTCCTGCTCGACGACCTTCCGCGCGCCGAGCAGACGGCCCGTGCGGTTGCCGAGCAGCTGCGCTCGATCGGCAGCGAATCGGCGGACAAAGCCGCTCTGTTCGCACAGCAGGTAAGCATGCTCGGTGAGCGCACGACGACTGCCGACCAGCTCGTCGCTGAAGCCACGGACCGGATCACGGCGCGGCTGGCGGAGATTGAAGACGCGGGACAGCTTGCAGCCGGGCGGGTGCGCGACGCAGAGACTGCCTATTCGGGGACGCTCGACCAGCTACTCCACCGCACATCGGAGGTCCTGGAGCAGATCCGGTCGGGTATCGACGTTCAGGGTGCTGCCGTATCTGCCCTTGTGGCGCAGGCGTCTGCAGGGATTGGAAAGGCCGGCGCCGACGCTGCGGAATCGCTCGCGGCCAATCTCGACCACGCGACGAGTTCGCTCGAGGGACTCTCCAGCCGGGTCGCCGAGCAGGACCGGGCATCGCAGCACATGATCGCCGAGATCGAGCGCGGCCTCTCGGTCATCGACCAGCGCTTCACCGAGCTGGCCGCCAATGGCGATGAACGAGCGAACCGTTTCCTCGACTCGCTCACTCGCGCCCGCGCCGAGCTCGACACGCTCGCGGCCCAAGCGACTACCCAGGACGACGCCATCGGCAGCCTGGCCGAGCGCACGGGCTTGCTCCGCGACAGCATCGAGCGGCTCGCGACGGAGATCCGCGACAGCGTCGGCGTAGCGATTGGCGAAGCGCAGGGTGGTGCCGACCGGCTCACGGAAGCCGCAGCAGCGGCACGGCCGGAGATCGGCTGGCTGCGGGATGCCACCGTTGAGGCCAGCGACAAGCTCAAGGCCACCACCGACGAAATCGTCCGCCAGCGCGAGCGCTTTGCGGCACTGCTCGAAAGCGTGGACAACGGTGTCGAGGACGCTCAGTCCAAGCTTGCGGCGTTCGCTTCGACGCTGGTGCAGGTCGAGCGTGAGGCGGCCAGCCTGAGCAACGAAACCGGGCCGGCGCTGATTGCCTCGCTCATGCAGGTCAAGGAAGCCGCCGGCCATGCCGCCGAACGGGCGCGCGAAACCATCGAAGCTGCGATCCCCCAGGCCGCGGGCAAACTGTCCGACGAAACGGCACAGGCGCTCGAGCGCGTCATTCGCCAGACCATCGAGGATCGGCTGCGCGAGGTCGAAACCGTTGCGACGCGCGCTGTCGAATCGGCGCGCGCTGCATCGGACCGGCTTACTGGCCAGATGATCACGCTGGGCCAGACCGCGTCCGCGCTCGAGGCCCACATCGAGCAGACGAGCAAGGAACAGCGCGAGAAGGACAGCGAGGCATTCGCCAAGCGCGTCGCCCTGCTCATCGACTCCATGCATTCCGCCGCCATCGATGTCGGCAAGATCATGGAGGACGATTTCGACGAGAAGGCGTGGAACGCGTATCTCAAAGGCAATCGCGGCGTGTTTACGAGCCGAGCCGTGCGCCTGATGGGTACCAGCGAAAGCCGGGCTATCCGCTCTCATTACGAGAGCGATGTCGAGTTCCAGCGCTCCGTGAACCGCTATGTGGGGGACTTCGAATCGATGCTGCGCCGGGTTCTTGCGGAACGCGACGGCGGGATGATCGCCGTCACGCTGATGTCTTCGGACATGGGCAAGCTCTACGCCGCGCTCGCTCAGGCCGTGGACAAGCTACGCTGAAGCGCCGCTATCGCGCGTGATAGAAGTCGAAGTCGTCCGGCGTAATCCAGCCGAACGTCCAGTTCACGTAGTATAGGCCGAAGAGCACGGCTGCGAGGACGGCAGCCCTGATCAAGTGGCGCTTCAGATCGAAGCGGTGGGGCGCGCTCTCGGCTTGCCCGGGGATCCGTGGCGTTCCTGCTTCTTCGTCGGTACGCACGCCGAACGGGAGCAGGATAAAGGTGCTGAAGGCGAAGAACAGGAAGTAGATCGCGACGATGGAAGTCAGCTGCATCGCGGAACTATAGCGCAACCTGCAGCATCATCACCTCCACCAGCGGCTTCTTGCCCGTCCAGAGCGTCGCACAGCGCCGAACTGCCAGGCGCACCGCCTCCCGCGTTTTGTCCTCGTCGCCGCCGGGACTGTAGGCGCGCTTTGCAGCGTCGGTCGCGTCCGCGATGAAGTCGTCGCGATCCTCTTCCACAGGCACCCCGAACGGCCGGATCAAGGGCGCGCCTGCAAGCTTGCCATCGTCCGCCACCGGCAGGGCAACGGTGATCAACCCGCCGTAGCCCATCCGGCGGCGCTCGCTCACGGTCGCGCCATCGGCGGGCAAGATGACGTCCCCATCGAGCACCAGCTGGCCCACCCGGACCTCATCGAGCTTCTTCGGCTCGCCGGGTGCGAGGCGAATTACGTCTCCGTTCTTCTGCACGACAGCGTGTGCGACGCCATGGCTCAAGGCCAAGCGCGCATGCTCAGCAAGGTGACGCGCTTCGCCGTGTACCGGCACGACGATCTCGGGCCGGACCCAGTTATACATCTCGACCAGCTCGGGCCGGCCCGGATGCCCGGAAACGTGGACGTGGGCCTGGCGCTCCGTGACGATCTTCACACCGAGATCCGAGAGTTGGTTCATGATCCGGCCGATGGCGACCTCATTGCCCGGGATGATGCGGGACGAGAAGATGACGGTATCGTCTTGACTGAGCTTCAAATCGTGATTGCCTGCTGCGATGCGACCGAGGGCCGCCCGCGGCTCGCCCTGCCCGCCCGTCGCGATGACCAGCACTTCGCTGCGCGGCAGGCGCATGGCTTCGTCGAAGCTGACCGGCTGCGGGAAATCCCGGAGGTAGCCGGTAGATTGCGCTACGCGGAGGATGCGGTCCAGCGAGCGGCCGGCGATGCAGACGCGGCGGCCCGTCTCCGCGGCGACCCGGCCGATGGTCTGCAGGCGAGCCGCGTTCGACGCGAAGGTGGTGACGAGCACCCGCCCGCTTGCCTCTGCGACCTTCGCCAGCATGCCGGCATGGACGCTTTCCTCCGAGCCCGACGGCTGCTGCTGAAAGACGTTGGTGGAATCGCAGACGAGCGCGAGCACGCCTCTGTCGCCGATCGCCCGGAGGGCGTCGTGGCTCGGCGCTTCGCCCAGCACCGGCGTTTCGTCGATCTTCCAGTCGCCGGTGTGAAAGACGTTGCCGAACGGCGTTTCGATCAGGAGGCCATTGCCTTCAGGGATGGAGTGCGACAGCGCAACGAAGCTGACGCGGAAGGGACCGAGCTCGATGCTTCCGCCGCGCTCGACGGTGTTGAGCTTGACGCGTCCGGTGAGCCCTTCCTCCTCGAGCTTGCCGGCGATCAGCCCGGCAGTGAACGGCGTTGCGAAGAGCGGCACCCTCAGTTCGTCGGCGAGATAGGGAAGCGCGCCAATGTGGTCCTCGTGGCCGTGGGTCAGCACGATGCCGGCGAGCCGCTCCTGCTGGTTCTCGATGAACTCGAGGTCGGGGAGGATCAGTTCGACGCCGGGATAGGTCGGATCGGCAAAGGTCAGACCCAGGTCGACCATCAGCCATTGGCCGCGGCAACCGTAGAGATTGACGTTCATGCCGATCTCGCCGGAGCCGCCAAGCGCGACAAACAACAATTCTTCGCCTGGGATCATTTTTCGCCCTGTTTCGGCCCCTTGGCCGCCATGTCGTACAACAGGCTCAAACCCTGGATCGTGAGGTCGGGTTCAATCGCGTCGAACACTTTGGTGTGCTTGTCGAAGAGCGTCGCGAGGCCGCCGGTCGCGATCACGGTCAGCGGTCGCCCGATCTCTGCCTTCAAGCGCTCGGTCAGACCTTCGAGCATCGCAACATAGCCCCAGTAGATGCCGATGAGCATCTGGCTGTGGGTGGTACGGCCGATGACGCTGCCGCTCTCCGGCGATTCGATTGCAATCCGCGGCAGCTTGGCTGCAGCACTGACGAGCGCGTCGAGCGACAGGTTGATCCCGGGCGCGATGATGCCGCCCCGGTAGGCACCGGTCGGACCGATGACGTCGAACGTCGTCGCCGTCCCGAAGTCGATGACCAGCAGCTCGCCCGGATATTTCGCGTGAGCGGCAATGGCGTTGAGGGCTCGATCCGCTCCAACGTTCTGGGGTTCGTCCACGTCAAGCTGCAGCGGCCAGCACGCGGCGCCCTGACCGGCAACGAGCGCTGTCTTGCGGAAGTATTTCTCCGACAGAACCTGCAGGTTGTGGAGTGCGCGCGGCACGACGGTGCCGATGATCACGCCGTCGACCTGGTCGCGCGAGAAGCCTTCGAGCTCCAGCAGCTGGTGCAGCCAGACGGAATATTGGTCGGCGGTGCGCCGCGGATCGGTTGCGATGCGCCAGCGCGCCTTGATCTCGCCGCCGTCCACCAGTGCGAAGACCAGGTTCGTGTTGCCGACATCCACCGCCAGGATCATGGCCGCGCCCTAGCTATGTCGGCTAGCCTTCACAACTCGACGTCGCCGGCGCGGACGAGTTCTATGGAGCCGTCCTCGCGGCGCAGCCGAAGCGCACCGTCCCGCTCTATGCCGTCGAACAGGCCAGAAACCGTCTCCTCCGCTCCCGAATGAACCTTCAGGGCAGTTCCCGGCGGATGCGCACGCGCTAGCCATGCTTGCGCGAGCAGCGCGGGCTCGCTGTGCCGCCAGACGTCGAGCAGACGCGCAAAGCTCCCGGCGAGCAGCGGGGCGAAGGCTTGGGGCAGCATAGCGCCGCCGAGAGAGGCAGCCTTCCGGCCGCCGAGTTGGGGTGCGTCGGCCAGGTTCACCCCGAATCCGATCGCGACTCGATCAGCGCTGCGTTCGAGCAGGATGCCGGCGAGCTTGCTGCCGGAAAGCAGCAGGTCGTTCGGCCATTTGAGCATCAGGGCACGCCCGGGCGCGCTGACGTCGACCGCTTCGAGCAGGGCGAGCCCCGCCGCCAGCGAGAGAGTCTGCGCGGCCGGATCGCCGCTGCACAGCTGGACGAGCGTGCTGCCGTAGAAATTTCCCCCGACCGAGACCCAGGTGCGGCCCTGGCGGCCCCTTCCCGCCTCCTGGTCGAGTGCGACCAGCCAATCGCCTTCGACGCCGCTTTGGTCGGCAATCAGGTCGGCATTGGTCGAGCCGGTGCGCTCGACGATGCGGATGCGCGTCAGAAGATCGATCCCGCGGCTTTGTCCGTGTACGATCCAAGCGGACCGATCAGCAGGTAGCCGATCGGCGAGACGATCAGGGCGGCGATGAGGATCAGCAAGCCCTGGATCGGCTCATGCGGACGCGCGTACGGCTCCGCCGGCTCGTCCATGTACATGACCTTCACGATCCGCAGATAATAGTAAGCGCCGATCACGGTCCCGAGGATCCCGGCCACCGCAAGCGCGATGTAGCCGTTGGCCACGGCGGCATTGAACACCATCCACTTCGGCCAGAAGCCGAACAGCGGCGGAATCCCTGCGAGGCTGAACATGAAGATCGCGAACGCGGCCGCAAAGGCGGGGCGAGTCTGGGCAAGGCCAGACAGGCTGGCGATGCTCTCGACCGGCTGCCCGTCCGCATCCCGCATCCACATCACGCACAGGAAGGCGCCGAGGGTCATCACGATGTAGATCGCCATGTAGAAGAGCACTGAGGACGCACCCTGCGGCGTGCCTGCGGCAAGGCCGATGAGTGCGAAGCCGACATTGTTGATCGACGAATAAGCGAGCAGCCGCTTGATGTTGGTCTGACCGTAGGCTGCGATCGCGCCAAGGAAGATCGACGCGAGCGCGGCGAAGATGATGATCTGCCGCCAGGCGTCGGTTGCGGGGCCGAGGCCCTGCACGCAAAGGCGGGTCGCCAGCAGGACGGCGGCGGCCTTGGGCGCCGAGCCGAAGAAGGCAGTCACGGGCGTCGGAGCGCCTTCGTAGACGTCCGGCGTCCACATGTGGAACGGGACCGCGCTCGCCTTGAATGCAAGGCCGGCGAGCACGAACACGAGGCCGAACAGCAGGCCGAGCGACGGCGCCCCGCGGCCGAACGCTGCCGCGATGCCGTTGAAGCTCATCGTTCCGGTGAAGCCGTAGAGCAGCGAGATGCCGTAGAGCAGGATGCCGCTCGCCAGCGCACCGAGGACGAAATACTTAAGCCCGGCCTCCGCGGAGCGCTCATCGGTGCGCCGATAGGAGGCAAGCACGTAGGCAGCGAGGCTCTGGAGCTCGAGACCGACGTAAAGCGCAACGAGGCTTGTCGCTGACACCATCACGGCCATGCCGACCGCCGAGAAGACGATCAGCACCGCATATTCGCTCGAATGCTCGTGATCCCGCTCGAACCAATAATGCGCCGCGATGATCGACACGGCCGCAGCCGGGAACATGATCGCCTTGCCGAAGCTCGAGAACAGGTCGGCCGACAGCTGCCCTTCGAAGATCGGGCCCGCATGCGACGGTGCGCCAATCAGGGCAACAGTCGCGCCGATCAGCAAGGCGACCGCAAGCCAGCTCGTCAGGCCAGAGCCGCGGCGACCGGTGAACGCGGCCACCAGCATCAGGATCGTGCCGCCGATGGACAAGATCAGCTCAGGCAGCAGCGGCCCGGTGAAGCGCGGGATCAATGCATCGCTCCCATGTGCATGTGGGTCGCGCCCTTGCCTAGCGTCAGGTGCGAATCACCCGCGGGCGTGACGCTTTCCAGCCTGGTAAGCAGGCGGCCGACATCGTTCCGCATCGGCCGCATGAAGCTTTCCGGATAGATGCCCATCCAGAAGACGGCGATGGCGATCGGCGCGAGCAGCCACCACTCGCGCGGAGAGAGGTCCGGCATGGCCGCGGCATCGGCGTTGCGGGCCGTGCCGAAGCAGATGCGCCAGTACAGATACAGCATGTAGGCGGCGCCAAGGATGATGCCGGTCGTCGCGACGATCGCTGCCCAGCTCGACGCGCGATAGGTGCCGACGAGGCTCAGGAACTCGCCGACGAAGTTACTCGTCGCGGGCAGGCCGACGCTTGCCATGGTGAAGACCATGAACAGCAGCGCGTAGCCGGGCATGTTGTTGGCGACGCCGCCATAGCGCTCGATCTCGCGCGTGTGCAGCCGGTCGTAGACGACGCCGACACAGAGGAAGAGCGCGCCTGAAACCAGTCCGTGGCCGAGCATCACCAGCATAGCGCCTTCGATGCCCTGGCGGTTCATTGCGAACAGGCCGAAGGTCACGAAGGCCATGTGCGCGACCGACGAGTAAGCGATCAGCTTCTTCATGTCGCGCTGCACCAGGGCAACGAGGCTGGTGTAGACGACGGCGATGCCGGACAGGACGAAGACAAGCGGCACGAACTCGAGCGAGCCCTGCGGGAACATCGGCAGCGAGAAGCGGATGAAGCCATAACCGCCGAGCTTCAGCAGAACGCCCGCGAGGATGACCGAGCCGGCGGTCGGCGCCTGCACGTGCGCGTCAGGAAGCCACGTGTGGACCGGCCACATCGGCATCTTCACCGCAAAGCTTGCGAAGAAGGCGAGCCACAGCCAGCGCTGCGCGTTCACCGGGAAGTCGTACGCCATCAGCGCCGGAATGGAGGTCGTGTGCGCCGTGCCTGCTATGTAGAGCATGGCGATCAGCATCAGCACCGAGCCGAACAGCGTGTAGAGGAAGAACTTGTAGCTGGCCTTGATCCGCTCGACCCCGCCCCAGACACCGATGATCAGGTACATCGGGATGAGGCCGCCCTCGAAGAAGATATAGAAGAGGAACAGGTCCTGCGCCGCGAAGGAACCCATGATGAGGGCTTCCATCAGCAGGAAATAGGCCATGTATTCGGGCACGCGCTTGTCGATCGACCGCCAGCTCGCGCCGATGCAGATCGGCATGAGGAACGCGGTGAGTACGATCAGCAGCAGAGCGATGCCGTCGATGCCGAGCGCCCAGCTGACGCCGCCGCCATATCCAAAGCGCTCGACGAACTGCCATTGGGCGCCGTCCGGGTTGTACTGTGCCCAAAGGACGATGCTGAGCGCGAGGTCGAGCAGCGTTCCGACGAGCGCGATCCAGCGCGCGCCTTCCGCCTTCACGAAGAG
>Ga0308173_10000579_pt1 | contig 15999 bp, 13 predicted proteins | sample PhyPR1_FD_203716 | JGI IMG/M metagenome (GOLD analysis project Ga0308173, IMG submission 203716) | Soil microbial communities from UC Gill Tract Community Farm, Albany, California, United States - DLSLS.P.R1 | ecosystem: Environmental > Terrestrial > Soil > Agricultural land | place: USA...
GCCGGCGGACGATATAGCGCTCGAACTGCCGCTTCATGCGCTCGGGATCGGAGAACATGCGCACGGTCGCCGGCGTCCGGGTGGCGGCGATGGCGATGGAGTTGGCCGTGACGCCGTAGCGCCCGAGGCTGCGGGCGACGCCGCGCGTGAAGCCCGCCGCTCCGGCCTTGGCACCGCCGTAGATCTCCAGGCCCGCATCGCCGTAGCGGCCGGCGTCGGAGATGATGGTGATGATGCGGCCCGGCGCCTGGCGGGCGATCATGCCCGGGACCACCGCGCTGACCGTGTGGATCACGCCGTAGAAGTTGACGCCGATCGCCGCGTTCCAGACCTCCGGGCCCACCTCCCAGAACGGCTTGCCCATGCCCTCCTGCGGCGGGTTCGCGCCCATGTTGCCGGCGTTGTTGACCAGCACGCCCACCGGCCCGAGCTCTTCGGCCGTCCTGGCGACCATGGCCTTGACCTGTTCGAAGTCGGTGACGTCGGCCTGCACGGCGAGCGCCTTGCCGCCCGCGGCCTTGATCTCCTCGACGACCGCCTCGGCGCGCTCCTGGAAATAGTCGTTCACGGCGACGCCGCCGCAGTCGTGCGCGGCGAGGTGCAGCGCGATCTGGCGGCCCACCCCCTGCCCGGCCCCGGTGACCAGCGCCACGCGCCCGCCGAGGCTCAAGATGTCGTCCATCGCGTCTCTCCCTGGTGTCCTTGGGCTCAGTCCGGATCGAACCGGCTGACGATGCGGCGCCCGCGCTCGTCCCGGCGCGTGGCGATCCCGGCTCCGAGCGGCTCGGCCTGCGCCATGGCGGCGGCGAGGCTGGGGTCGTCGGGATCGCTCATGGCGCAGAAGCGCTCGCCGGCGGCGGTCCGGCAGACCAGCGTCGCGACGGGCGCGCCGCGGCCATAGTCGATCGTGTAGCTTTCGACGACGCCTTCGCTTGCGTCGTCGGGCGCCGCGGCCGGCGCGGCCCAGCTCTCCACCTGCGCCTGCAAGGGGGCGGACGAGAGCCCGCGCCATTGCGCCGGCTTGCTCGAATAGACGCCCACCGAATACTTCGACAGGAAGCCGCCGTTCGCGCCGACGAAGCCGTAGGCGCCCGGCCGCTCGCGCAGGCCCCGCGCGGCGCTGGCGATGGCATGCATGGAGTAGTTGTTGCCGGCCCCGCCGAAGAACGGCAGCCCGCCGGTGAGCGTCAGCGGCCGAGGATCGTCCGGTCGCAGGCCGAGCTCGTCGCGCACGTCGAAGACCGCGATCGGAAAGCAGGAGTAGAGGTCGATGAGGGCCACCTCGTCGACACCGATCCCGGCCGAGGCCAGCGCCGCGCGCCCCGCCAGTCCGGCCGCCGGATAGGCGGCGAGGTCAGCCCGATCGAGCGGCTTGCGCTCGGCGACGTCGGCGGCGCCGTGCAGATAGACCCAGCGGTCCTGCGGGACGCCGAGTTCGCGGGCCTTCTCCGCCGAGGCGATCAGCACGGCGGCGCCCTGGTTGGTCTGGTCGCGCGAGACCATCCGGCGCGGGAAGGGATCGGCGACCATACGGTTGCGCTCGGAGATCGTGGCGAGCGCAGGCGCGTCGAACACCTCGTGGCTCATGGCATGGGGGTTCTGGGCGGCGACCTTGGTGAACGGGGCGAACAACTCGCCCATCTCCAGGGCGTAGGCCTTGCGGTCCAGGCCGCGCCTGGCGCGCCGGGCGTTCTCGAACACGGCGTAGTGCTGGATCGCGGTGCGCACGCCATGGCCGTTGAGCTCGGGCGAGACCAGCGTCTCCATGCCGTAGCCGCGGTCCTCGAGGCCGCCCTCGATCGTCTCGCTCCAGTCGCGGGTCTCGCCCTGGCCGAGCAGGTGGCGCAGGGTGGAGATCGCCTCCGCGCCGCAGATCAGGGCGAGCTCCATCTCGCCGCGCGCGACGGCGCCGGCGAACTCGTTGACCAGGTGCTGCGGCCCCTGGCCGCCGACCGGCTCCAGGATCGCCCGCTTCGGATCGGCGCCGATGCGCCTGGCGACGGAGCGCGGGAAGTTGTTCGAGCGGCCGAACGGCGATTGCGCGTTGGGGCCCGAGGTCTCGAACTGCCGCACCGCCGCCACGACCCCGATCTGCGGCGCGACCGGAATGCGCGCCTTGGCATCGTCGAGCGCCGCCTGGGCCGCGCGGGCCGCAAGCTCGACGGGCGACAGGCCTTCGTAGCCGGGCTCCCCGATCCGCTCCGAGGCTTCGCCCACCCCGATGATCACTGGCGTACGCGCGTCCACGCGGCCTCCCCTGCTCTGGTCGTCCGGCCGGAGCCTAGCGGGCTGACGCGACGGCGCCCAAGCGCGACCGCGCGACGGCTACTGGGCCGGCCGGATCGCCGCGGCCGTCTCGCTGTTGATCTCCTCCAGCGAGCGCGCGCTGGTCTCGGGCACCAGGAGCTGGGTGCAGATCGCGCCTGCCACCGAAAGGGCCACCAGGATCAACATGGTCGAGATTTCGCCGATCGCGCCGAACAGCAGCGGAAAGGCGAAGCCGCTGATCGCCGCGCCGATGCGGCCGCCCGCGACGGTGATCGCCTGGGCGACGCTGCGGATGCGGGTGGGCGCGAGCTCGACGCCGAACACCCCGGCGCCGGACACCAGGCCCGGGCCCGTCTGGGAGACGTTGAACAGGCCGTAGACGATGAAGGCCAGGGCCGGCGCGCCGGCCAGCTTCGAGCGCAGCATGGCGAAGATGATCAAGAGCACGGCGGAGATGGCGAAGCCCCAGACCTGCAGCGGCTTGCGCCCGATCCTGTCGATCAGGAACCAGGACATCAGCAGCGAGGCCGGCACCACGAACACCAGCTCGATCAGCAGCGTGAAGTCGACGGGGCCGAGCCCCATGCCCTTGGCGATCAGCGAGGGGCCGAACAGGATCGTGGCATAGACCACCAGGTCGTAGATCATCCACAACAGCGCGCCCGAGAAGATCCATCGGGCGTGGGCGGCGAACACCTCGCCGAAGGGCCGGGTGTCGGCCGAAGGCGCCGCGACCTCCTGCCCGCCGATCTCGGCCATCACCTTGCTGGCCTCGGCCCGGTTGGCTTCGAGCCTGGCCAGGAAGCGCGCCGTCTCGGGCATGCGGCGACGGAAATAGAGCACCGCCAGGGCGGGGATGGCGCCCGCCCCGAGCACGAGCCGCCATTGCAGGTCCGGGGCCACGTGCAGCGCCTGCAGCAGCAGCGTGAACACCGCCGCGACGAGCGCGCCCACCGGCCACATGGTCCCGAAGCCAAGGCCCAGCGCGCGGCCGCGGTCGGCCCGGTTGGAGTGCTCGGCCATGATCACCGGCGAGAGCACGTAATCGGCGCCGACGCCGAGGCCCAGGATGAAGCGCAGCACGATCAGCCACGCCAGATTCGGCGCGAACGCCTGGGCGAAGGCCGCCAGGCCGAGGATCAGCACGTCGTAGCCGTAGAACCGCTTGCGGCCCCACTGGCCCAACACCCCGAACACCATTGCGCCGGCCGCCGCGCCGACCAGCGCCGAGGCGGCCAGGAGCGCGCTGTCCACGCTGCTCAGCGTGGCGGTGCCGAACGAGGCCAGCACCAGCGGCAGCACGAGGCCGATGGAGGACAGGTCGTAGCCGTCGCAGAACACGCCCAGGCCGGTGGTCAGGATCGCGCGCCAGTGGAAGGCCTGGAACCGCTGCTCGTCGAGCACCGAGAAGTCGCTGTCGCTCAAGTCGCGATCTCCGAACGCGGGCCCGATCGGACGCCTGCGAGTCCGATCTTCGCCGGCATCATCCGGGTCGCGCCGCCGAAGGGCAACACGATTGCGCCGCTCGAGAGGCGAGGGAAGCATGACCGGCGGCGCCGTGATTGGCGGTTCGCATCAAGCCCTTGCGGCCGAGGCTCTGTCCGCGGGACCGCTTGAGCCGGAGCCGCCGGCCCGATAACCTCGCAATGTCGGGAGAGCCTGGGCGGATGCGAATCGCCACCTGGAACGTGAATTCGGTCAATGCGCGGCTGGGGACGGTCGTGCGCTGGTTCGAAGAGGCCAAGCCCGATGTCGCATGCCTGCAGGAGATCAAGTGCGTCGACGAGAAGTTTCCGGCCGAACCGTTTGAACGACTTGGCTATAATCTCGCGATTCACGGCCAGAAGAGCTACAACGGCGTGGCGATCCTCTCGAAATTTCCGCTGGACGACGTCCGCCGCGGCCTGCCGACCCATCGCGAACATGGCGGCGACGGCGATGACCACGCCCGCTACGTGGAGGCGGTGGTCTCGGGACCGCGGCCGGTGCGCGTCGCCTCCATATACCTGCCGAACGGCAACCCGATCGGGACCGAGAAGTTCGGCTACAAGCTGTCCTGGATGGGCCGGCTGCGGGCGCATGTCCGGGCGCTCCTCGACTTGGAGGAGCCCCTGGCCCTGCTCGGCGACTACAATGTCATCCCCGAGCCGCGCGACGCCGAGCACCCGGCGAACTGGACCTCCGACGCCCTCTTCCAGCGCGAGAGCCGCGAGGCCTTCCGGTCGCTGAAGTGGATGGGCCTCACCGACGCCTACCTGGAGGTGAACGGCGCGCCGGGCGGCTACACCTTCTGGGATTACCAAGCCGGCGCCTGGCAGAGGAACAACGGCATCCGCATCGACCACGCCCTGCTCTCCCCGCAGGCCGCCGACATCCTGCGCGGCGCCTCGATCCACCGCGACGTGCGATCCTGGGAAAAGCCCTCCGACCACGTCCCGCTGGCCATCGAACTGGAGACCTGAAGATGGCCGATCGCGACCCGAGCCAAAGCCTCGTCGGCGCCGACTACCAGGCGATGGCGGCCTTCCGGCACGCCTTGCGCCGGTTCGCCGCGTTCAGCGAGAACGCGGCCCATTCCGTCGGCCTGACCCCACAGCAGCACCAGGCGCTGCTCGCCATCCGCGCCCACATAGGCGCAGAGCCGATGACGATCAGCGAGCTCGCGGAAGCCTTGCTGATCAAGAACCACAGCGCGGTGGGCCTCGTGGCGCGCCTGGTGGAGCGGGACCTCGTCACCCGCAACCCCTCGCCGCTCGACCGTCGCCGGATCCTCCTGCGGCCGACCGCCGAAGCCGAAGTGTTGCTGGAGCAGGTGGTCGCCACCAACCTTCGCGAGCTTTCCGCCAGCGCGCCGATCTTCCGCGAGTTGCTGAAGACGCTGCGTCGGCTGACGGATGAGCCGACGCCTGCAAAGCCGGCCGCCGCAACCCGCCGCGCGCCGAAATAGGCGCTGGGCGAGCCTGCGAGCCGGGGTCTAGGTCAGACTCAGGCTTGGGCGTAGCTTCGCGCCATGGGCGAGATGACGAGGCTGCTGCTTCTGGTCGTCGTGGGGGGCCTGGGCCTGACCCTGGCCGGCGCCGCTGCAGCCTGGTCCATGGACGAGAGCCGGCGCGTCTCGCGGGGACTGCGCAAGGTGCTTGGCGAGGCGCCTCACGCCCAGCTGATCGCCCGTGGCCGCGGCCGAGGCGTCGGCTTCAACTTCAGCAAGAACCTGCTGGCGGTCGCCTGGGACGGCGGGGCCTGGTGCCTGATCTATGGCGTGGACGAGCTGATCGGGGCGGAACTCGTCGCCGACGGCCAGGTGATGGGTCGCGTGCACCGCGGCGAGGCCCGCCGCGCGCTGGACAGCCTGGTCGGCGCCGAGCGGCTGGTGCGGCTGCGCCTGCTGTTCAGCGATCCGGCCCATCCCGACTTCGATCTCGACCTCTGGATGGCGGCCGACCCGGCCCGGCGCGGCTGGCCGACGGCCGCGGAGGCGATGGAGGAAGCCAACCGCTGGCTGGCGCGCACCGAGGCCCTGTTCCGCCGCCCGCTGCCCCGCCGGCTGGCGCCGGTGGTCGCCGCGGCGCCGCCGCTGGCGACTGAGCCGGAGCCGGAGCCGCCGCAGGTCGCCGATGCGCAGCCGCCGCCGTTCGACCCCGAAGACGACGAACGCTTCACCTTCTGAACCGACACGCCAACTCCGCCCGGGGGACTTCGCATGAGCTTGCTGATCGCCGCGGCCGCCACCTTCGTGCTGCTGCACCTGCTGATCTCCGGCACGCGCCTGCGCGACGCGCTCGCCGCGCGCATCGGGGAAGGCCCCTACATGGGCCTGTTCAGCCTGGCCTCGATCGCGGCCCTGGTCTGGCTGGGGCTCGCCTACGCCGGCGCCCGCGGCTCGGCCGCCGACGAGGTGTTCTGGGGAATCACGCCGGCCACGCGCTGGATCCAGATCGCCGTCCAGCTATTGGCCATGCTGCTGGTCGTGCCGGGGCTGACGACGCCCAACCCCACCAGCGTGCGCCAGGAGGGCTCGCTGGGCCGCGTCGACGTGGTGCGCGGCATGCTGCGGATCACCCGACATCCGTTCCTGTGGGGCGTCGCGGTGTGGGCGGCGGGCCATCTGCTGGTCAACGGCGCCGCCACCAGCCTGATCCTGTTCGGCTCGCTCCTGGCGCTGGCCTTGTTCGGGACGGTCAGCATCGACGCCAAGCGGCGGCGCAAGCTCGGCAAGAGCTGGGAGCCGTTCGCGGCCCAGACCTCGAACGTCCCGTTTGCGGCGATCGCGGCCGGGCGCCAGCGGCTGGACATCGCGGAGATCGGCTGGTGGCGCATCGCGCTCGCGGTCGCGGTCTGGGCGCTGCTCGCCTGGGCGCACCCCTATCTGTTCGGCGCGCCGGCGCTGCCTAGCTGAGCGCGAAGTCCGCCGCCGCCTCGCAATGGGCGATCGCCGTGTCGACCGCGGGCAGGCCGAGATCATCCGGGTCGAGCAGCAGGCCGATCTCGGTGCAGCCGAAGATCACCGCGTCGGCGCCGGCCGCGCGGCCGCGCGCGATCATCTGCATGACCAGCGCCTTGGATTGCGCCCGGATCACGCCCTTCACCAGCTCGTCGTAGATGATCGCGTGCAGGCGGGCCCGGTCCGGCTCGGCGGGGATCAGCGCCGGCAGGCCCGCCGCCACGAGCCGGTCGCGATAGAACGCCTTCTCCATGGTGAAGCGCGTGGCGAGCAGCAGCGGCCGGGCGGCGCCCTTCGCCTTCAGCGCCAGGGCGGTCGCATCGGCGATATGGATCAGCGGGATGGAGACCCCCGCCTGAACCTCGGCCGCATTCAGGTGCATGGTGTTGGCGCAGATCAGCAGCGCCTCGGCGCCGGCGGACTCCAGCCGGACGGCGGCCTGGGCGAGCTCGCGGCCGGTGGCGGCCCAGTCGTCCCTGGCCTGCGCTTCGGCGATCGGGGCGAAGTCCACCGACCAGAGGATCAGCCTGGCCGAGTGCAGGCCGCCCAGCCGCTCGCGCACCAGCCGGTTGATCGCCTGGTAGTAGACCGCCGTGCTCTCGGCGCTCATCCCGCCGATGAGCCCCAGCATCCGCACCTCAGATGTCCGCGTAGACGTGCCGCTCGGCCTGGGCGCCGGGCTGGGTCACGGCGCCCTTGTAGGCAGGGCCCACCTGCTGGGCGAACTTCCAGAGCGCGCCGGAGCCATAGCCCGTCTCGCGCGGGCGCCAGTGGCGCTGGCGGTTCTCCAGCTCGATGGGATCGACCTCCAGCTCGATCGTCCCGGCCTCGGCGTCGATGGTGACGATGTCGCCGTCCTTGACCAGGGCGATCGGGCCGCCGGCCTGCGCCTCCGGGCCCACGTGGCCGACGCAGAGCCCGCGAGTCGCCCCGGAGAAGCGGCCATCGGTGACCAGGGCGACGTTCTCGACGCCCTGGCCGTAGAGCGCGGCGGTGGTGGAGAGCATCTCGCGCATGCCCGGACCCCCCCGCGGACCCTCGTAGCGGATCACCAGCACGTCGCCCTCCTTGTAGGCGCGCGCCTCGACGGCGGCGAAGCAGGCCTCCTCGCCGTCGAACACGCGGGCGGGGCCGCGATGCTTCTGATGCTTCAGCCCGGCGACCTTGACGATGGCGCCCTCGGGCGCGAGCGAGCCCCAGAGGCCGACCAGGCCGCCGGTCGGCGACAGCGGATTGGACACCGGCCGGATCACCTCCTGGTCGCGCCATTGGACGTCGGCCAGGTTCTCGGCGAGCGTCTTGCCAGTGACGGTCAGGCAGTCGCCGTGCAGGAAGCCGCCTTCCAGCAGCGTCTTCATCAGCATCGGCACCCCGCCCGCCTCGCCCATGTCCTTGGCGACGAAGCGGCCGCCGGGCTTCAGGTCGGCGATGTACGGGGCGCGCGCCGCGATCTCGGCGAAGTCGCGCAGGGTGAAGTCGATCCCCGCCTCGTTGGCCATGGCCGGCAGGTGCAGCGCGCCGTTGGTCGAGCCGCCGGTCGCCGCCACCACCACCGCGGCGTTCTCGAACGCCTTGCGGGTGCAGATGTCGCGCGGGCGGATGTTCCTCTCGATCAGCCGCACCACCGCCTCGCCGGAAGCTTTCGCATAGGCGTCGCGGCTCTCGTAGGCGGCCGGCAGCGCCGAGGAGAGCGGCAAGGCCAGGCCGATGGCTTCCGAGACGCAGGCCATGGTGTTGGCGGTGAACTGGCCGCCGCAGGCGCCGTCGCCCGGGCAGGCGACCCGCTCCAGCGCCTGCAGCTTGGCGTCGGTCATCTCGTTCCGGTGCGCCGCGAGCGCGCCGACGGCTTCGAACACGTCGAGCACGGTGACGTCATGGCCCTCGAAACGGCCGGGCAGGATGGAGCCGCCGTACATGAACACCGAGGGCACGTTGAGGCGCAGCATGGCCATCATCATGCCGGGCAGCGACTTGTCGCAGCCGGCGACGCCGACCAGGGCGTCATAGGCGTGGCCGCGCATGGTGAGCTCGACGGAATCGGCGATCACCTCGCGGCTGACCAGCGAGGAGCGCATCCCCTCGTGACCCATGGCGATGCCGTCGGTGACGGTGATGGTGACGAATTCGCGCGGCGTGGCGCCGGCCGCCTTGACCCCTTCCGAGGCCGCGTGCGCCTGGCGCATCAGCGCGGTGTTGCAAGGCGCCGCCTCGTTCCAGCAGGAGGCCACGCCGACGAACGGCTGGGCGATCTCGCGGCTGCCGAGCCCCATGGCGTAGTAGTAGGAGCGGTGCGGCGCACGCGCCGGTCCTTCGGTCACGTGGCGGCTGGGGAGGCGCGTCTTGTCCCAGGTTCCGTCCGGGCGGCGGTGCATGGTCAGGCTCCGAGTGCGAGGCGCGACTTCCTTAGAAGGCGCGCCGCCGCGGGGAAAGCCCGAAGCCCGCCCGGGAGACGCGATCGCGGCCCTGCCTCAGCGGCGGGGAGCCACTCGCGTGCCTCTGCCATGCACACGGCAAAGTAGCATCTTGCGACCGCTCGCGCCCGAGCCGGCGCTCGGCAGACCAAACCAGAAGTTGAACATCGTTCTGCGACCGGCGCTCGCAGCGGGCGATTTCGCGTCATTTGCAGGCCGGGTCTGTGTCCTCGGCGCCATCCTGGTGACGGTTAGTAAGTTATCGCCGGTAACTTAGCCGCCGCCGGATTGACGCGTTTCCGCCGTCATCGCAGCAGCGCCCTCCCCATGAGGCGCGGTCCATACCGCGCATTCCAGCTGCGGGGAGGCAGCGCGACGATGAAATTCAAGTTCAGTCTTCTTGCGACCAGCGCAGTGGCGGCGGCTTCGTTCGCTGCGGCGGCCCACGCCCAGACCGCGAGCGGGACCGCCGCGGCGGCGTCGAACACCATCGAAGAGCTGGTGGTCACCGCCGAGAAGCGTCAGCAGAACCTGCAGGACGTGCCGGTCGCCATCTCCGCCTTCACCTCCGAGAAGCGGGACCTGATCGGGGTCAACACGATCACCGACATGACCAACTTCACCCCGGGGCTGGAGTACAACGTCCAGAACGACCGCAACACGCTGCGCGGCGTCGGGCGCAACACCAACGTCCATGCCGCGCAGGGCTCGGTCGCCCAGTACTCGGACGGCATCTACACCTCCTCCACCGTCGAGGCCGGCAAGACGCCGCTGTTCGTGGACCGGGTGGAGGTGCTGCGGGGTCCGCAAGGGACCCTCTATGGCCGCAACTCGATCGGCGGCGCGATCAACATCATTTCCAAGCGCCCGACCGACGACTGGTACGCCGAGGTCCGCGGCCAGTACCAGAACTACGACCACTCGATCCTGGAAGGCGCGATCTCCGGCCCGACCTTCATCCCGGGCGTCGATTTCCGGTTTGGGGCCAACTGGGAGAAGCAGACCGAGGGCTGGTACAAGAACACCGTCCCGGGCATGCCCTCCGAGGGCAATGTCATCGACACCAAGTACGTCGAGGGCCAGCTCAAGTTCAAATTCAACGACCGCTTCGACGGCTGGATGAAGCTCGCCTGGGCCGACTGGCACAACGACGGCGGCGGACCGGGCTCGCGCAACAGCTACTCGCCGGCGCCGTACGCCAACTTCGAGGTGGCCAACCCGCCGCAGGTGATGAACGCAGGCTACGCCTGCCTGCCTGGCACGGGCGTGACCAACGTGGCCACCGCGGGCGGCATCCCGCTCGCCCAGGCCTGCACCAATCCGTCGGCGAGCGATCCCCGCAAGTTCGCCAGCGACGTGCCCTATCAGGTCAAGCTCACGGGCACGATGATCTTCGCCAGCGAGTGGACCTACCACTTCGACAACATGGACCTGAAGTACATCGCGGGCGGGACGCACTATCACTACTTCCTGACCGGTCCGCAGCCGGTCGAAACCGCCCCGATCATCTCCTACACCCTGCCGCGCGTGCTGCCGGCGGGCACGCTGGGGGCGACGCAGACGAGCACGCTGGTGATTCCCGGCGGCGGGCCGACGGTCAATCCGCGGTACGCCTTCAACTACCAGGAGCAGGAGAACTGGATCTCCCACGAGATCAACCTGGCCTCCACCGACAAGGGGCCGTTCCAGTGGATCGCCGGGCTCTACTACTACGGCGAGGAATACCGGCAGCCGGTCTACACGACGCTGATGGACCAGCCCTCGCTCGGGCTGAACATCTCGAGCCTGGCCGGCGCCTGCGCCTTCACCGGCGGCGCGTGCCCGAACCTGGCGGGCGACAACCGCATCTACGACGACCGCCCGCACATGCAGATCACCTCGAAGGCGGCGTTCGGGCAGATCGACTGGCAGTTCACGCCGCAGTGGAAGACGACGCTGGGCCTGCGCTACACGCGCGACGACATGAAGGGCGAGGAATCGGTCCGCGTCCTGTGCTTCGACGCGTCGGCCTGCGGGGTCGCGCCGGAGTTCCTGGGCTCCAACTTCGTCCTCGACCTGACCCAGGTGCCCACCGTGGTCAGCGGCTATCCGGGCTTCCCGGGCGGCGTCGGCACGCCGGGCGTCTCGTCGAACACCAAGGTCGATCCGGCGACGGGCTTCGCCTCGCGCACCTACAAGGACCACTGGAGCGCCACCACCGGCACGTTCGGCCTGCAGTGGGATCCCGAGCCCGACACGATGGCCTACTTCCGGTATAGCCGCGGCTACAAGGCGGGCGGGTTCCGGGTCGGCATCGACACCACCCTCGGCGCCGCGCCGGAGACCCAGCCGGAGCACCTCGACTCCTTCGAGGTCGGCCTGAAGAAGGAGTTCGGCCGCACCCTGCAGGCCAACCTGGCGGTGTTCCGCTACAACTACCAGAACGACCAGGTGCCGATCACCATCATCCCGACCGGCGGCGGCACGGCGCTCGGCCAGTCGATCTTCTTCAACATCCCCAAGGCGATCAGCCAGGGCGTGGAGCTGGAGACGACCTGGCAGCCGATCAACAATCTGCAGGTGCTGTTCAACTACTCCTACCTCGACGCCCACATCACCCGGGGCTCGGGCGTGGTCGACCCGGCCGATCCGACCGCGGTTGCGCCGGGCGCCAAGCCGCTGGGCGCGCTCACCGCCTGCCCGACGCTGACCACGCCAGGCTGCGACGTCTTCACCGGCGACCTGCAGCGCGGTCAGAACCTCTCGGGCGGCAACCTGCCGAACGCGCCGAAGAACAAGGTGGCGGTCAACGTCAACTACACCTGGGACTTCGCGCCGGGCTCGCTGATCGGCTCGGTGAGCTACATCTGGCGGGACAAGCAGTACGGATCGATCTTCAACCGGTCGTACTACCAGGCGCCGTCCTACGACCAATGGGACGCCCGCCTGAGCTGGAAGGACCGCAACAACAAGTACACGGTCATCGCCTTCGTGAAGAACATCTTCAACGACCTCGGCTACGAGGGCGGGGCCGCCGCGGCGCGCCAGGCCGGCTTCACGCCCGGCTACGCGCTGGGCCTGCCGCTCTCGAATCCCGCCTCGGCGGTCGCCGTGCCGGTCAACGAAGGGATCGCCAGCACCTACCTGTTGACGCCGCCCCGGACGTTCGGCGTCGAACTGCAGTACCGCTTCTTCTAGGGCGCTTTCTCTCCCCAAGAGGCCTCAGGCGCTCCGCTCCGGCGGAGCGCCTTTTCTTTGGCGCGTCAGGCGCCCTGCGCGAGCGCCGCCATGCGCGCGATCAGCCCGCGCCAGGTGCGGTCGACCTCCGGCGTCCAGGCTTCGCCCATCAGCGCCTGGAACGCATCGACCGCGACCTCGAAGAAGCGCGGGAACAGCTCGCGCGGCACGCCCACGCCTTCGTGGTTCACCACCTCGCAGCGGATGAAGTTGGCGGCGTAGGCGTTGGGCCCGGCCAGGTCCAGGGCGCACTCGAAGACCTTGGCCAGCATCTCGCCCTTCACCGCGCCGTTGCGGTCGCGGACGAACAGCGCCTCGGTCTCGGGGTAGCGGGCGAACAGTCGCTCATAGACCGCCGCCGTCGGATCGCCCGCCCGCGCGGCCAGCGCCTCAAGGCTCGCCTCGAGGATCTCGCGTTCGCGCAACGCCAACTCCGCTTCCACCATCAGCCCTTCGACCCTTCGCGCTCGCCTGCCTATAGTCTGAACAACGATAAGGCAGGGAGGCCAAGCGTGGAGTTCCAGGACATCGACTACGCCGTGCGCGAGGGGCTGGGCTTCATCACGCTCGATCGGCCGGACTACCGCAACGCCCAGAGCTACCGGATGCTGGACGAGATCGACCAGGCCTTCGAGCTGGCGCGGGCCGACCGGGAGGTGCGCGTGGTGGTCGTGCGCGGCGCCGGCGGGGTGTTCTCGACCGGCCACGACCTCGGGACGCCCGAGGGCATGGCCTACCGCTACGCCCAGGGCGCCCAGCCGGGGATCGAGACCTACGACCAGTTCAAGACCTACAACCTCGACCTGCTGCTCAAGTGGCGCAACTTCCCCAAGCCGACGCTCGCCATCGTCGAGGGCTACTGCATCTACGCCGGCTGGATGCTGGCCGCGGCCATGGACGTGATCTTCGCCGCCGACGACGCGGAGTTCCTGGGGGGGTTCGTCGAGTACAACACCATCCCCTGGGACATCGGCATCCGGCGGGCCAAGGAGCTGGTGTTCGAGAGCCGCTTCATCTCGGCGGCGGAGGCGGCGCAGTACGGCCTGGTCAACCGGGTCTATCCCAAGGCCGAGCTGGAGCGCGAGAGCCTCGCCTGGGCGCGTCGCGTGGCGGAGAACAGCCCGGAGGTCCTGCGCATGGCCAAGATCCAGATGAACAAGGCGCAGGACGCCCAGGGCTTCTCGAACGCGGTCGAAGACTCCTTGGGCGACTACGTGGCCATGATGTACATGCCGGGCCACGAGATGCGCGTGGCGGGCGAGCGGCGGCTGCTGAGCGTGGATCTCGCGGTCCGGGGCCGCAGAGGCGAGCGCTTCGGGCTGGCGCCGAAGCCGGCGGCCGCCAAGCCGCGGTCCTGAGGAGACGAGCCAAGTGAGCGACACCTTCCGCGCCCTGCGCGCGCACAAGACCGAGGCCGGCCAGGAGCTCCGCTTCGAAGAGCTCACGCCCGCGGAGCTGGGCGACGGCGACGTCACCGTGCGGGTCGAGCACTCGACGCTCAACTTCAAGGACGGCCTGGCGCTCACCGGCCGCTCGCCGATCATCCGCGCCTGGCCGCTGGTCCCGGGGATCGATTTCGCCGGGGTCGTGGAGAGCTCGACCAACCCGGAGGTCAAGCCGGGCGAGCGGGTGGTGCTGAACGGCTTCGGGGTCGGCGAGAGCCACAACGGCGGCTATGCGCAGCGGGCCCGCGTGAAGGGCGACTGGCTGGTCAAGCTGCCCGAGGCGATCTCCACCGCCCGCGCCATGGCGATCGGCACCGCCGGCTACACCGCCATGCTCTGCGTGCTGAGCCTGGAGCGGCTGGGCGTAAGCCCGGACAAGGGCGAGGTGCTGGTCACCGGCGCGGCGGGCGGCGTGGGCGGCGTGGCCATCGCGATCCTCGCCAGGCTCGGCTACCGCGTGGTCGCCTCCTCGCGGCGCAAGGACAGCGAAGGCGCCTACCTGGCCGGCCTCGGGGCCGCCGAGGTGATCGACGCCGCCGAACTCCAGGGGCCGGGCCGGCCGCTGGCGCGCGAGCGCTGGGCAGGCGCGGTCGACGCGGTCGGCAGCCACACGCTCGCCAACGTGCTCTCGCAGATCCGCTACGGCGGCGCGGTGGCGGCCTGCGGCCTCGCCCAGGGGATGGACCTGCCGGGCTCGGTGGCGCCCTTCATCCTGCGCGGCGTGACGCTGGCCGGCGTCGATTCCGTGATGCGGCCGAAGCCGGACCGCATCGAGGCCTGGGGCCGGCTGGCGCGCGACCTCGACTTCGCCAAGCTGGACGCCATGACCGTGCGGGCCGGCCTCGACGACCTGCCGCGGCTGGGCGCGGAGATCGTCGAGGGCAAGGTGCGCGGCCGCGTGCTCGTCGACGTGAACGCCTGAGCCGCTCGTCCCCGCGCAGGCGGGGGACCCAAGCTGACCCTCAGCCGTCCGTTCAGCCGTGCGCGCACGCAAGATGCGCCGCTTGGAGTCCCGCGTGCGCGGGAATGAGCGGATTCAGAGCGCCTTCTCGATCTCGGCCGTCACCTCGGTGTCCAGTGGATCGGTGCGCGGGCCGAAGGCGCGGATCGCCTCGCCGTGCTTGCCGATCAGGATCTTGTGGAAGTTCCACACCGGCTCGGCCGGCTCGCCCAGCTGGTTCTTCGCCCATTTGTAGAACGGGTGCGCCGTCTCGCCCTTGACGTCCACCTTGGAGGTCATCGGGAAGTCGACGTTGAAGCGGGTCTCGCAGAAGCCCTTGATCTCGGCCTCGGTCCCCGGCTCCTGGCCGGCGAATTGGTTGCAGGGCACGCCCAGCACCACCAGGCCGCGATCCTTGTAGTCGGAATAGAGCCGCTCGAGGCCTTCGTACTGCGGGGTGAGGCCGCATTTTGAGGCGGTGTTCACCACCAGGACCACCTTGTCCCGGAAGCTCGTCAGGGGGAGCTCGCCGCCGGTGATCGATTCGAATGCGAACTCGTGGGCGCTTGCGCTCATGATCTGGTCTCCAGGTTTCGCCCGCGTGCGGCAGGTGACGTGGGCGTCAATCACGATAGCTGTGTCCTGCGGGTTTCACCAACCGGTCAGAAAGCGCCGCTCGACGAACAAAGCTCCGATTTTGCGTTGACGCTCCGCCGCGCGAAGCTCAGCTTCCGCCAAGCTGACCGGCGAAACAGCCGAGCAGTCGGGGAGGTTTTAGATGCAGTTCAAGCCATATCTGATGGCGACCAGCGCCGTTCTGGCCGCGTCGCTGAGCGGGACCGCGCTGGCGCAGACCCGGCAGGGGACCACGGCCGCCGCCGCCACCACCATCGAAGAGCTGGTGGTCACCGCCGAGAAGCGCGAGCAGAACCTGCAGGACGTGCCGGTCGCGATCTCGGCGTTCACGGACAAGACCCGCGACGTGGTCGGCATCCAGTCGATCCAGGACATGACCAACTTCACGCCGGGTCTGCAGTACTCGACGTCCACCGACCGCATCACCCTGCGCGGCCTGGGCCGCCTGACCAACGTGCTTTCGGCCGACGCCTCGGTCGCCAACTACTCCGACGGCGTCTACGAGACGTTCGCGGTGCGCGCCGGCGCCTCGACCCTGTTCCTGGACCGCGTGGAGGTGCTGCGGGGCCCGCAAGGCACCCTCTACGGCCGCAACGCCATCGCCGGGGCGATCAACGAGGTCTCCAAGCGGCCGACCAAGGA
>Ga0308173_10000580_pt1 | contig 15992 bp, 9 predicted proteins | sample PhyPR1_FD_203716 | JGI IMG/M metagenome (GOLD analysis project Ga0308173, IMG submission 203716) | Soil microbial communities from UC Gill Tract Community Farm, Albany, California, United States - DLSLS.P.R1 | ecosystem: Environmental > Terrestrial > Soil > Agricultural land | place: USA...
GGGGAAAGGCCGTCCTTTCGCTGACCCTCCAGCGCGAAGTCGATCATCAAAATCGCGTTCTTATTTACGATGCCGATCAGCAGGATAATACCAATCAGCGCGATGACACTGAGATCGACATCGAAAAAAATCAGCGCGAGCAAGGCTCCGACTCCGGCCGAGGGGAGCGTGGAGAGGATTGTAATTGGGTGAATATAGCTCTCGTAGAGCATCCCGAGCACAATGTAAACGGTTGTGAGCGCGGCCAGAATAAGCCAGGGTTCACTTTTGAGGGACTGTTCAAACACTTTGGCGGTTCCGGCGAAGGCACCCTGCACACCCGAAGGCATACCGATTTCTTCTTCAGCTCGTTGCACCTCGGTGACAGCAGTGCTCAAAGCCAGGCCCGGAGCTAAGGCAAAGGACATGGTAATCGCCGGAAACGGGCCCTGATGGTTCACGGCCAAAGGACTGAGCTCGGTAGTGAAGTGTGTAATTGCGGACAAGGGAACCATCTGACCGGTTGACGACCGCACATAGACTTGGCTCAGCGCCTCAGGATTCTGCTGAAACTGAGGGAGAACCGTGAGCACTACATGATATTGGTTGATGCCCGTGTACATAGTGGAGACCATGCGTTGTCCGAAGGCGCTGTAAAGCGTGTTGTCGATCTGCTGCGGGCTGATGCCGAGGCGCGATGCCGCTGTGCGATCTATGGTGAGCTGCGTGGTCAATCCATGAATCTGCTGATCGGTGTTGACGTCAAGTAGATTTGGAACGGTCTTTAGCTTGGCCAGGAGCTTCGGCGCCCATTCGTACAGCTCCTGCAAGTTATCGGATGTCAGAGTGTACTGGTACTGTGCATTGCTGGAACGCCCGCCAACGCGAATGTCCTGAGCGGGCTGCATGAACAGAGTCGCGCCGGGAACGACGGCGAGTTTGCGGCGCAGTCGGTTCACTACCATGTCCGCCGAAATCTTCCGCTCGTTCAGTGGCTTCAAGGACATGAACATGCGAGCGGAGTTCAAGGTGCCCCCTCCGGTGAAGCCCACTACGGCATCGACTGCCGGATCCTTAGTGACGATGTTGAGAAACTGGTGCAGCTTTTGATCCATCGCCTGAAATGAAATGTCCTGGTCCGCCTGTACGAAACCACCCACGCGGCCTGTGTCCTGTTGAGGAATAAAGCCCTTCGGGACGACGACGTAGAGATAAACGTTGATCGCGACGGTCAACAGAAGCATAACCAGTGTCATTTGTGGATGTCTCAGAATGACGGTTAACGTCCTGCCATAAACCCGAATGATTGCGTCGAAGCCGCGCTCCGTGGTGCGATAAAGCCAACCGTGCTTCCGGTTACGCTGCGGGCGCAAAAATCTGGAGCACATCATGGGCGTAGCGGTGAGCGAGACGACGAGTGACACTCCAATCGCGACGGCCAAAGTAACCGCAAATTCGCGGAACAGCCGACCCACGATGCCGCCCATCAGCAGCAGCGGAATGAAGACGGCGACGAGCGATGTGCTCATGGCGAGCACGGTGAATCCGATCTCCTTCGCGCCCCGCAAGGCGGCCTGCACGGGAGGAAGTCCCTCTTCGAGATAGCGCGATATGTTTTCAATCACCACAATGGCGTCATCCACGACAAAGCCGGTGGCGATAGTGAGTGCCATCAATGAGAAGTTGTCAAGCGTGTAGCCCAGCATGTACATTACGCCGCACGTCCCGAGCAACGAGACCGGAACGGAGATGCTGGGGATAATGGTGGCCCAGGCATTGCGCAGAAACGCAAAGACGACCAAAACGACCAGAATGATCGAGACTATCAAGGTGTATTCCACGTCGTGGACCGCAGCCCGGATCGTAACGGTCCGGTCCATGGCGACGCCGAGCTGGATCGCGGGAGAGATGGAGGACCGCAGTTGCGGCAATAGGGCCATTACGCGATCCACAGTCTCGATGACGTTGGCTCCGGGCTGTTTGAACAGAACCAGGAGGATCGCGGGTTTGCCGTTGGCTAGACCGTCGTTGCGGACGTCCTGCACCGAATCGATCACGTCTCCGAGGTCGGACAGTCGCACCGCGGCGCCGTTGTGATAGGCCACGATGAGCGGCCGGTATTGATAGGCTTTGAGTAATTGGTCGGTTGCTCCGATCTGCCAACGCACATCTTCGTCACCGAGAGCGCCTTTCGCCTGGTTGGCATTTGCAGCCGCGAGCGTGGTGGCTACCTGATCGATACCAATCCCGTACTTATTCAGCAGCGTGGGGTTCATCTCGGCACGCACGGCGGGATGCGAACTGCCACCTACGTTGACCTCGGCGATCCCTGGAATTTGCGCAATCTTTTGCGCAAGAATGGAATCGGCTACGTCGTACATGTCGCGCTTTTCGACCGTATCCGAGGTCATGGTCAGGATCAGGATCGGCGAATCGGAAGGATTGACCTTCCAGTAGCCGGGATTACTGGGCAGATTGCTGGGCAGTTGACCGCGAGCGGCGTTAATAGCAGCCTGAACATCGCGGCCAGCAGCGTCGATGTTGCGATTCAAGTCGAACTGCAAAACGATGGACGTGCTGCCCAATTGGCTGGACGACGACATCTCGGAGATGCCAGCGATGCGCCCAAATTGGCGTTCGAGAGGCGTCGCTACGGCGGAAGCCATGGTCTCCGGGCTCGCGCCTGGAAGATTGGCGTGAACCTGGATCGTAGGGAATTCCACTTCCGGCAGCGGGGCGACGGGCAATAAGCGAAAGCCGAGAATGCCAGCCAAGGCAATGCCCGCAGTGAGCAGCGACGTGCCTACCGGCCTTCTGATGAAGGGGGCTGAGAGGCTCACATCCGCTCCATTGCAACCGATTCCGGCAGCGCCGCGGGACTGGTCGCTTGAGCGCGGGAATGGAAGAAGCGTTTGGCCAACCGGTCAAAGAACAGGTAGACCACCGGCGTGGTGTAAAGCGTGAGCACCTGGCTGACGATGAGTCCTCCGACGATGGTGATACCGAGCGGGCGTCGTAGCTCCGAACCGACACCGTGTCCCAGGGCTAAGGGAACGCCGCCAAACAGCGCGGCCATGGTGGTCATCATAATGGGACGGAAGCGCAACAGGCAGGCCTGATAGATCGCTTGCCGGGGAGACTTGCCCTCGTTCCGTTCAGCGTCGAGCGCAAAGTCGATCATCATGATGGCGTTCTTCTTCACGATGCCGATGAGAAGAATCAGACCGATGAGCGAAATGACGTTGAAGTCTTCATGGCAGATGTAAAGCGCGAGAATCGCACCCACGCCCGCCGAGGGAAGCGTGGAGAGAATCGTGATCGGGTGGATGTAGCTTTCGTACAGCACACCGAGCACAATGTAGACGACCACAAGCGCTGCGAGGATGAGGAGCGGCTCGTTTGAAAGCGAGTTTTGGAAGGCAGCTGCGGTGCCCTGGAAACTGGAATGAATGCTGGCGGGCATTCCGATCTCCTGCTCGGCCTGATTGATGGCCTGAACGGCGTCGCCCAGGGACTTACCGGCCGGAAGATTGAAGGAGATCGTGTTCACCGGAAATTGGCCTTGATGGTTGACGGTGAGCGGTGTGGTGGATTCTTCAAAGTGGGTGAAGCTGCTCAGCGGAACTTGCATTCCACCCGCCGAACGCACGTAGATGTTAGTGAGCGCCTGCGGATTCCGACGGAAGTCCGGGCCGACTTCCAGCACCACATGATATTGGTTCAACTGGGTGAACATCGTGGATACCAGCCGCTGGCCGAAGGCATCGTACAGCGTATTGTCGATTTGCTGCATGCTGATGCCGAGACGAGAGGCCGTATCGCGATCAATGACCAGAGTTGTCCGGAGGCCTGAATTCTGCTGATCGGAGGCCACGTCGCGAAGAGTTGGCAGGTCGCGCAATTTGTCGAGAAGCCGGGCGGTCCAGACATTCAACTCGTTGGCGTCGGCATCTTCGAGCGTGTATTGATATTGCGTGCGGCTGACGCGGTCTTCCACCGTGAGGTCCTGGACCGGCTGCATATATAGCGTAATTCCAGGGACCTTCGCCACAAGCGGGTCCAGGCGGCGAATGATCTCGCTGGCGGAAACGCCACCCCGGTCCTCAAGCGGCTTCAGATTAATCTGGACGCGGCCGCTGTTAAGCGTGGTATTGATGCCGTCAATGCCGATGAACGACGAGAGGCTTGCCACAGCGGGATCTTTCAGGATGGCGCTTGCCAGAGCTTCCTGGCGGCGAGCCATGGCCGCAAAAGAAACGTCTTGCGGCGCTTCGGAGATGCCGAGAATGACACCCGTGTCCTGCACGGGGAAGAAACCCTTGGGAACCGTGATGTAAAGCGCGATCGTAGCAGCGAGCGTCGCGGCAGTTACCAGAAGGGTCAATGGCTGGTGGCGCAAAACCCATTGCAACGTGGTGGCATAGCGCGCGATGACCCAGTCAAACACCGCTTCCGATTTGCGATAGAACCAGCCCTGTTGCTCGACTGGCTTGTGGTGTAACAGCTTCGCGCACATCATGGGCGTCAGGGTCAAAGACACAAACGCGGAGACGAGGATGGTAACCGCCAGCGTGATCGCAAATTCGCGGAAGAGGCGCCCGACGATGTCGCCCATGAAGAGCAGCGGTATCAGCACGGCAATGAGAGAGACCGTTAACGAAACGATCGTGAAGCCGATCTGCTCCGAACCGCGGAGCGCGGCGCGTAAAGGGGTGTCTCCTTCTTCCAGATAGCGCGAGATATTCTCGATCATGACGATAGCGTCGTCCACGACAAATCCGGTCGAGATAGTGAGCGCCATCAGCGTGAGGTTATTCAGGCTGTAGCCGAGCAGGTACATGACGCCGAAGGTGCCGACAATCGATAACGGGACCGCGACGCTCGGGATGATGGTGGCAGACAGATTTCGCAGGAACAGGAAAATGACCATTACGACCAGGGCCACCGTCAGCATCAGCTCGAACTGCACGTCTTTGACGGAGGCGCGGATGGTGGTGGTGCGGTCGGTGAGGACGGCGATCTGAACAGCCGAGGGCAGAGATGCCTTAAGCTGAGGCAGCAGCGCCTGAATGCGATCCACAACCGAGATAATGTTTGCGCCCGGCTGCCGTTGAATGTTGAGGATGACGGCAGGCGTGGTGTTCATCCAGGCAGCCTGATGGATGTTCTCGGGGCCTTCCACGACCTCGGCTACATCGCTGAGGCGTACGGGAGCGCCATTCTTGTAGGCGACAATGATGGGCCTATAGCCGGCGCTGGTGAGGATCTGGTCATTCGCGCCGATGGTGTAGGCTTGCCGAAGCCCGTCGAAGTTTCCTTTGGCCTGATTCAGGTTGGTCTGGTTCAGGGCGGTTCGCAGGTCTTCCATGCTCAGCCCGAACGCGGCGAGAGAGGTGGGGTTTACGCGAATGCGGACGGCAGGCTTTTGGCCTCCGCTGATGGACACCAGGCCGACTCCGGGCAGCTGCGAAAGTTTTTGGGCCAGCGTGGTATCGGCCAAGTCCTCCACCTTCGTCAGCGGCATGGTCTTCGACGTGAGGGCGAGCGTGATGATGGGCGCGTCGGCCGGATTTACCTTGCTGTAGATAGGGGGATTCGGAAGGTCAGGCGGCAGATAGGTTCCCGCCGCATTGATGGAAGCCTGGATCTCCTGCTCGGCAACGTCGATGTCCAGATTGAGGTCGAACTGCAGTGTAATGATGGAACTGCCGAACGAACTGGTGGAGGTCATCTGCTTCAGACCCGGGACCTGGCCAAACGTTCGTTCGAGCGGCGCCGTCACGGAAGAAGCCATCACGTCCGGGCTTGCGCCAGGGTAGAACGTGAGGCATTGAATGGTGGGGTAGTCGACCTCCGGCAGAGCGGAGACGGGAAGCTGCTTGTAGGCGATGAAACCTGCCAGCAGAATGCCGGCCATGAGCAGCGAAGTCGCTACTGGCCGCAGAATAAACGGCCGTGATGGACTCATCCTTGGGATCTCCGCTTCAGGTTCTCAGGTCGCGCGGGCCGGGTGCTCACTTTCATGCCTTCGGTTAGCTTTTCAGCTCCGTCCACGACCACGGAGTCACCAGGTTTCAGGCCGTCGTCAATGGATACCTCATTCCCTTCGCTCAAGCCCACCTTCACGGGGCGAACAGTTACGGTGTTGTCACTCTGGACCAAGTAAACAAAAGTTCCAGTAGGGCCACGCTGGATCGCCACCGCAGGAACGATGGTGACATTGCGCTCCGTATTCAGCCAAAGCTTGACGTTCACGAACTGGTTGGGAAACAACTTGTTGTCCGTGTTATCAAATACAGCCTTCAACTTAGACGTGCCGGTGGTGGCATCGATCTGGTTGTCGACGGTGAGTAGCGTGCCAGTGGCCAGCTTCACCGACTCATCCTGGTTGTAGGCATCCACCCGCAGCTTGGCGCCCTGCCGGAGTTTCGCAAGTACGGCGGGAAGTTGCTCCTGGGGAATGCTGAACAGAACGGAGATGGGCTGGAGCTGCGTAATAATCGCGATACCGTTCGGATCGGAAGCATGAACGATGTTTCCGGCATCCACCTGCCGCAGGCCGATCCTGCCGCTGATAGGAGCGATAATTCGCGTATACGACAGTTGGAGCTTTGTGTTGTTAACTGCAGCCTGGTCCACGGCGATCGCGGCACGCGCTTCGGATTGGGTGGCGGCCTGGGTGTCCAGTTGCTGCTTGGCGATGATCTGTGCGTTGTAGAGTTCCTGATCGCGCGCGTAAATGGCCTGTGCGTCTTTCAGTACCGCTTCGTCTTTCGTGAGGTTGCCTTCGGCCTGCTGCAAGGCAACCTGGAACGGGCGTGGGTCAATCTCGGCGAGCAAATCTCCCTTGTGAACATATTGGCCTTCATGAAACAGCACCTGGTCCAGAGGGCCATCGACCTGAGGCTTCACCGTAACGGTATTGAACGCGGTAACGGTGCCCAGGGCACGCAAGTAGACGGGAAGGTTGCCGCTGACTGCGTTGGAGGCGACCACGGGAAGGCTCTGCGGCTTGCGCATCATTTCCCGTTTCGCCGCGGTCTGCTGACCCTTGGCCGTTTCCATCAAATACAGGCGATAACAGCCGTAGCCGATCGCCGCGAAGATGAGTAACCAAACCCACCAGTAACTTTTCGAGCCTCCAGTGTTGCCGTTGTCCAGATCCAAATCGGCAGGTAATTTCGGGCGGCTTTCCGTTTCTTGAGGTTCCAGCGTAATCGGCTGTTTCATCCCCACTCTCCAATCACTCTCATTGTTGTTTATTTAAATGGCCCCTAATCTGGGTGTGCTTCTCAAGCGACACCCGTACTACATATCCCCAACACCACTCTTGGCACGAAAGACGCTGGAAACTTTATAGACGTTACCCCGTGCTGGCTGTTTGATGGAACAAAACGGGTAATTTGTTAAGACTACGGTGCGGGATGCAGTACAACTCGCTCTTCGGTGACCGCTTCCACTGCTTTGCGCGAAAAAGGCAGGGGATGGTATTCGCCTTTGGCCCAAGGCTCTACTAGATCATCATAATGCTTGCTGCCGGGATTGCCGGATTCCCCCGGAGCATTGGTCATCTCCGAGCGGTCCCAGTTCTGTACATCAATGACCTGGCGGTAGGTGGCTCCATAGGCTTCGGTGTAATTTGGTCCGCCCCCGGTAGCATTTACCGTGTTGGCATCGCCAGGGCGGGGAACGGGAGGAATATCGAGGCTGTCCAACAGATGCTCGCGACGGGCGGCTCCACTCTCCAGACCGAACTGGCTCAGTGCGCTGGCGGATTCGGGCGGCGTTTGCAGCGCGGCCAAGGGATGCCGGAAGATCGCCTTGTGAAGGTTGCCCCAGGTCCAATGAGACTCATCGGTGCCCAGCCGGCGCTCTATGATCGCGATCGCCTCGTCCAGGGATGACGACAAGAGATCATCGAGGTGCGGGTTCGTTTGGAGGCTGCGCATGACGTCGCGGGGGTGAATACGGGGAGCTGGAAGGACTTTCGCGGTCAGCTTGGAGCTAAGCCGCGACTGCCATATCTCATAGATGAGCGCGGGCTTGGAATTGATGGATAAATTGCAGTCCCAATCGAGAAGTTGCGCCTTGATTTCGGCCCCGCGGCTGCCTTCGGGGGCGTGCCAGATTTTAAGTAGGTCCAGAAAATCGCGGGCGACCAGGGACACGGTATCCTGCTGCATCCGTTCGAAGTCGCTCACGTCGAATTTTTTCTTTTCGCCGAGCATCTCCGCGATGCGCTGATAGCGCTCGGGCGAGGCCCAGTAGTAGGACAGCTCGTGGGGATAGTGCTCGGGCAAAATGTTGTTGTTGGCAGTGGCGATGTAGTGGTCGGGAGGATTGAATTCGCTCGGGTGTTCCCGGGGGTTCAGGTACCCTTCCCATTCATATTCGCCGGTGTCGCCCGGCGCCGGAAACAGGCCTTCCCATCCCTTCCGAATGGGGGCTAGTCCTGAGGCGATCCAGCCGATATTGCCGCGCCGGTCGGCATAGACCAGGTTTTCCGAGGGCACTTTGTAGCGGGCTGCGGCGTCTTGGAACTCCTGCCAATTCCTGGCACGAGCCAACGACAAGGCCGGGAGATAGCCTGCCGTGCCGGGCAGGTCGCCCACCCAATGGAGCGTATAGGCCCGATGCCGGGCCGGGTCCTCGTAAATAACGGGCCCGTGGAGGGTGTACTTCAGGTCGATCTGCTCGGGGGCGTCTTCTTCGGTCCCGTTTCCCGCGCCCTTCACCCGGATCGTGTCGTGATCGATCGTCATTTTGCACCAGGCGCCCTTGTAGAGATATTGGTTCGGATCGTCTGGATTGAGCTTTTCTACGTAAAGATCCTGCTGATCGATCCCGACGATGGTGAAGCCAAATGCAACGTCCTCGTTGTGGCCCAGGGCAATGCCGGGAAGGGCCGGTTCGCCTGCTCCGATCACGTCCCATCCTGGCGCCACCAGGTGGACGGTTTTGCGCAGAGAAGGAAGTTGCAGCGCCCGGTGTGGATCATTCGCCAAGATCGGCATTCCAGTGCGGGACATGGTGCCGTCCACCACCCAGTTATTGCTGCCCTGCTGCCCGGGAAAGCGGATGGGGCCAATGGCAGACGTGTAGTCACGAAGTATCGAGGAGGTAATATCTCCCAGATCTAATCCCCGGGGAACCGCAAAATCGGTAGGAGGATCGGGGGGAGAGAGCAGTTCGACCGTTTTCAAGCCCAGGCGAGCGACCTGGATTGCGCGATTGACTTCGCCCAGGATGTTGCCGGTCATTTTTAAGCCCGCTAACCGGGAAACGACGTCTTCGGGAGTCCAGAGCCCGGGATCGAAGCCGGCCAGCTGAAACTCCTCGGGGCGCTGGCCGTGCAGAGAATTTATGTAGGCGTTGATCCCGTTTGTGAAGGCGATGGCAATCTGTTTCGCATCGGGCGAGTAGCTTTTCCACTCGTCATCCCAGTTGCCCCGGTATTGGACCAGCCGGGCAATGCGGTCGCGCGCCAGATAATTGGGGCCGAGCACTTCCGATAATTTGCCCGCTCCTATGCGGCGCCAGATGTCGAGTTGAAAAAGGCGGTCATGGGCCGTGATATAGCCCTGTGCAAAGAACAGGTCGTCCTGGTTTTGCGCGTAGATGTGCGGCACGCCCCAACGGTCGCGCAGAATTTCGACCGGCTGCTTCAGGCCGGATACCCCAGCTTGCGTCTGCTCCACCCGATCCGAAGCGCCGAGGAGCAGGAAAACGGATAGGCAAAGCAGGAGGAGTATGCCCAAAAGGGCGGTACGGCTCCGCATGGGAGCAGTGTAGCCGATTGCCGGTGGCGGGCTCAGAGACAGAAGCCAGTGATTCGATCGAGCACTTGATGGTGTTCAGCAGCCGGTGGTGATCAGGATTTATGCCTGTGGGTCGCTCTCCGTTCTAAGCTGGTAACAGGATTGTCTTCACAGATGACCCAACTGGAGCAGATTCTAGAACTTTGGAAGCAGGCGAGGAGTGCGGGCGAAGCTGCGGTCCTGGCCACCGTCGTGAAGACTCAGGGCTCTTCTTACCGGTTGCCCGGAGCTCGGCTGCTCATAACAGCGAGCGGGCAGCGTGCGGGTTCCATCAGCGGCGGCTGCCTGGAGGACGACCTGGTAAAGAAGGCATGGTGGCTCACCGAGAAGGGGCCGATGGTCCGGCGGTACGACACAACTCCCGACGGGGAGATCGGTCCCAGCTTTGGGCTGGGTTGCAACGGCATTATTCACGTCCTGCTGCAACGCTTGGATCCTCGCGCGCGTTCCGTGCTAGACCTGTTGCGCGAAGTGCGAGAAAGCCGTCGTCCGGCTGCTGTCGCGCACATCTTGCAGCCTCGGGAACTGGTTGGAGAAGCGATCGATCTAGACACTCACGGGGAAGTAGCCTCTCATATTTCCGATACCAGAGTCGCTGTTTGGCTGCGGCAGCAAGCGGGGTTGGCCCTGCAGGAGAATCGGAGTCGAGCAGTAGTAGATGAGGGCGGGTTAGAAGCGTTTTGTGAAGTGCTGGCGCCCCCTATCCAGTTGTTGATCTTCGGGGCAGGGGACGACGCGGTCCCCGTGGTGGAAATGGCGAACTACTTCGGATGGCGCGTTTCGGTATTGGATGGCCGCGCGCATTATGCGCGCCGGGAGCGATTTCCGTCCGCCGACGAAGTCTTGGTGCGTCCAGCCGGCGAGTCTGGGGTGCAGGCAGTAATCGATCCCTGGACGGCAGCCGTTCTGATGACGCACAGTTACTCACAGGATTTGGAGATCGTTCGCGAACTTTCCGCGATGCCGCTAGCCTATGTCGGAATTCTGGGCCCGCGAAAGCGTACCAGTCAGCTTTTGGCTGAGGCCGGGGTCTCGCCGTCGAGCATCGGTCCTGCCCTGCACGGCCCGATGGGATTGGACATCGGCGCGGATGGCCCCGAACAGGTCGCACTGGCTATCGTCGCGGAAATCCAGGCCGCCTTCAATGGCCGCCCGGGAGGTTTCCTGCGCGAGCGTGCAGGTTCCATACACTCCGGGGAAAAGGGCTCGGATGAAACCGCCACGAACTGGATGCCGTCCATCGCCTGCGTTACATAAACGACACAAGTAATGAAATTGTTGACAGTAGCCCTGTTGTTTTCCTGCACCTTGGGCGCACAAACTGGGACGGACAAAGGGAAGCAACTGATTGATCGCGCAGTTGCCGCGCTAGGCGGGGATCGCTTTCTCCAGATGCAAAACGTTGTCGAGAGCGGGCGGGTTTATAACTTTTTCCACGGGGAATTGAGCGCACTCGAGATTGCCAAGACGTACGTTGAATACCTGAACACGACCCCGCCGGGCGGATTAGCCGTTCGGGAGCGGGAACTCTTCGGAAAAAAGCAGGACTATTCGCTACTTTTCCTCCCGAATCAGGCCTGGGATATCACCTATCGTGGCGCCAGGCCGATTCCCGACGAGAATTGGGAGCAATACCGGCGAAGCACCGAGAACAATATTTTTTATATTCTTCGCGCACGCCACAAGGAGCCCGGGCTGCAATTCGACTACGTAGGAACCGATGTCTGGTTGAGCACGCATGTCGAGATTCTGGACATTACGGATGCTCAGGACCGGACCGTTCGGGTGTACTTCGACCACAACACGATGCTCCCCATCCGTGAAACTTTTAGCTGGATAGACCCGAAGACGAGATACCATGACGACGAAGTGATCGACTTTTCCAAGTACCGGGAAGTGGGTGGCATTATGTGGCCGTATACCACTCATCGTGAGAGGAACGGGTACAAAGTATACGAAAATTATGCCGACAAGATAGAAGTGAACCAGCCGATGCCGCCGAAAATCTTCGAGCTCCCCCAAGGAGCAAAAGTTTTGAAAAAAATGGACTAAGGCGCCATCCAACTCACTTGCTTGCTACAATTTATACGCATAGGAACTGTCCCCAGCCGGCAGACTGAGTGATACAAGACGCTACATGGATCTCGACCAGCTTCATACGTTTCTCGAGATTGTGCGCCTGAAAAGCTTTTCGAAAGCCGCTCAGACTTGCTACCGCACACAGCCGGCGATCAGCGCACAGGTACGCCAACTTGAGCAGGAATTAAACGCCACGTTGTTTGAGCGGCTGGGCACGAGGATTTCCCTCACTGTCGCAGGCCGCATCTTCGCGGAATACGCGGAGCAGATCCTGGCTCTTCGCAGGCGTGCGCAGGATTCCATCAACGAACTCGAAAAGGTGCCGCGGGGGGAGCTACTCATAGCCGCCAACGAGGCCACCTGCATTTACGTGTTGCCTGGGGTCTTCGCGGAGTTCAAAAAGCAATTCCCGAACGTGCAACTGCTGGTGGATCGGTCCTATGGCACTCGCGTCGTCCAAGCGGTGCTGGACAACCTTGCGGATTTCGGAATCACGCAGCTTCCCGTGCAGGAGAAGAAGCTGCAGGTGGTGAAAATTCACTCTGATGAAATCAGGCTGCTAGTGCCCGCAGGCCATCGCTTGGCCTCCCGCGACCGGGTTGCTCCAGAAGATCTGGTCGGAGCGCAACTATTGCTGCCGAAGACCGGTACCACGCGAGCGCGCCTCAATGCGTGGCTCGATGCGGTACAGGAAGAATTAACTATTTCAATGGAACTGGATTCGACAGAAATGATCAAACGGTTTGTGATGGCGAACCTGGGCTTGTCGTTTCTAGCGGCATCTCATTGCGCTGAGGAGGTTGCAGCAGGCAAACTGGCCACCATTGCACTGGGGCCCGAACCGATGATCCGCCGGGTTGGGTTGATCTACCGGAAAGACAAAATTCTGTCAAAGGCGGCGCTCGGATTTATTCAGGTTACTTTGGAGAGAGCAGGGACCGGAGAAGGGTTAGAACCGATAGGCTCCAGACTTCACATAGTGGGCTCATAAGGCGGACATATGAAGCAACTCACGGCAACAAGCTCCACAATTTACATCGCGACGGCCACACACACTTGCGTATACCGCTCCGTGAGAGATGTACCCACACCTTTGCGACGGCAACTGGAAGAATCGACGAGCGGCCTGAACTCGGCGACGATTCTGATCGCGGACCAGCGGGGGCGAGAGGAGCTAATCCGTGCGTTGCAGGGAAAACCGAGCGGGGTTCAGTCACGCCTGGCCAACACCATTCGGGCCAATCAGGCGCAAAGGGCGCCGCGCCGCAGCCTTTTGAGGCGCTCGAGTATACGTGCCTGGCTGGAAGTCTTGCTTCCCGCGGCTATCGGCGCATCAATCTGGATTTTTTTTGACTCGCACCCGTAAAGTTTTCCGCTAATCCGCCGATTAGTAGAGTGTGATGCTTAACACTACTACTTCTTCCACTTCGGCGGTAATTCAATTAGCAGAATGTGAACCGGACGGTACCAAGCGCCGGATTCCTTGCTCCTTTCACAAATTCGAAAGCAAGCGCCTTCAATTGGAATCGGGTGAGCCGCTCAAGTATGGCTGTGCAATTAGCGTGGAGTATAACGATGCCTTGTTCTTGGGCGATGTGGTCGGCTGCACCCGTACGAATGGAACGTGGGATATCGATGTTCAGGTGAAACAGGTCCTAAGCGGTTTGCAGAGCCTCATTACTTTGCGCGACCGGCTTCTCGGTGAGTCGGTGCGTGTTTCACTCGTAGAAACGCGCGAGGCTGTTCTCGTTCCGGTTAAGACGTCAGTAGCCTAGTTCGCGCCCGCCAGGAGCCGACGATCGTGACGCCAGTAGTCTGGACAGCTATCGCCCTCTGCGATCATGTTTTCGCCCAGAATGGGTGAAGCGCAGAAGTCACGCCATCTCAAAAGGCTCGAGACGGCTGGCAGCCGGGGAGGGCGCTATTTCATCCACCTGGGCGCGGATTGCCTCAATCCGATCTACGATGGCAGACAGGCGCGCTTGCATCGCGTGCGCTTCTTCCCGCGTATGCTCTGTTCCTTTTTGCGCTTCGAGCTCCGTTATCAGGGTTTCCGTATCGGCTTTAAGCTCGCCCAGTTCAGCCAGAGTGCCTTGCGCCATTGGCGTGGTTGCATGTTGGGCCAGCGCGTTCGAGAAGATTACAAGGATGCCTAACGCCGTTTTCGCGTAGCCCAAAAACTTTATCCCGCCGCTGATGTAGTCACGAATGTCCTTTAGCCCCCTCAGCCAATCGAGGTCGCGATGGACGAAACAGTAATCGCTATTGTCTTCTGTTTCTCTCCCGCAAGTACCGCCACCGATCCGAATAGCAATACAGGTTGCCATGGTAGACGAGACTATCACCTTTTGGGGTTTTAAAACGGGACAGTATCTCGGGCGTTACGACTCGGTAACGAGGTCGATCTTATAATATGCCCTTTACCCCTCATCTCCGCATTGCGTCCAATTGAGGCACGGAAAACCACCCATGTTCGTTACCATTCAGGAAGCCCATAAACAGATTCCACCGCGTCACCGTTCAGGAGACGCTATCCCGTCCTACGCCGAGGAACTCGGACAAGTTCTCGCCCGGCGGGTTCAGGGCGAGGTCCGGTTCAACGACGGGGACCGGGCACTGTACTCCACGGACGGGTCGAACTACCGCCAAACGCCTATCGGTGTAGTCCTCCCGAAGACGAAAGAGGATGTGATCGCAACCGTTACGACATGCCGTGAGTTTGGAGCGCCCGTCCTGTCGCGTGGCGGTGGTACCAGCCTGGCCGGGCAGTGCTGCAACGTAGCGGTCGTGATGGATTTCTCGAAGTATATGAATCGAGTCGTATGGCTCGACCCGAATAAAAGGCAGGCTGCGGTCGAGCCGGGAATCGTGCTCGACGACCTGCGCAACGCCGCGGAGAAATACAACCTGACGTTCGGTCCCGATCCGGCAACACATACTCACTGCACGCTCGGTGGCATGATCGGCAACAACTCATGCGGTGTACACGCGTTGATGGCGGGAAAGACATCCGAAAACATCGACGAACTGGAAATTCTCCTGTATGACGGTACTCGCCTTAGGGTAGGAGCAACCAGTGACAACGAGTTGGAGCAGATCATCCGCGAGGGTGGCCGCCGCGGCGATATCTATCGACGGCTGAAAACTCTTCGGGACAAATACGCCGACGAAGTCCGCCGACGTTTTCCAAACATCCCACGTCGCGTGTCGGGTTACAACCTAGACAAACTGCTGCCGGAGAATGGCTTCCATGTTGCTCAAGCGCTGGTAGGTACGGAGGCCACCTGCGTCACGGTGCTCGAAGCCGTAACCCGTCTGGTTTCCAGCCCTCCCTACCGCGCGCTGCTGGTGCTGGGTTACCGGGATGTGTTCTCAGCGGCTGACGCGGTTCCAGAGCTGCTCGAAAACGAGCCGATCGGCCTCGAAGGGTTCGACGATCTCATGGTGAGCAACATGAGGATGAAGAGCCTGATGACACACAATCTCGGCCTGCTCCCCAAAGGTAATGGATGGCTAATGGTGGAGTTTGGCGGGAATTCCACGGAAGAGGCTGAGGACCACGCCCGTCGATTGATGGACAAGCTGAAGCAGAAGGGGGACAAAGCACCCCATGCAAAGCTGTTCGACAATCCGGAAGAAACCAAGCACATTTGGGAGGTCCGTGAATCCGCGCTAGGAGCGACCTCCTGGGTTCCGGGCCAGCCACCCGCTTGGGAAGGATGGGAGGATTCCGCTGTTCCGCCGGATCGGCTAGGTGACTATCTGCGCGACCTGTGTGGCCTATACAAAAAGTACGACTACCTGGGGGCATTCTACGGCCATTTCGGCCAAGCTTGCGTCCACACCCGAATCACGTTCGACCTGTTCACGGAACCGGGCATTGAAAAGTGGCGCCGTTATATGAAAGAAGCAGTGGACCTGGTAGTGCGCTACGGGGGCTCGCTGTCCGGCGAACACGGAGACGGTCAAGCGCGCGCGGAATACCTGCCCGACATGTTCGGGCCGGAGTTGGTGAAGGCGTTCGAGGAGTTCAAAGACATCTGGGATCCACAGAACAAAATGAATCCCGGGAAAGTTGTTTATCCATATCGCATCGATGAGAATCTGCGGTACGGT
>Ga0308173_10000581_pt1 | contig 15989 bp, 21 predicted proteins | sample PhyPR1_FD_203716 | JGI IMG/M metagenome (GOLD analysis project Ga0308173, IMG submission 203716) | Soil microbial communities from UC Gill Tract Community Farm, Albany, California, United States - DLSLS.P.R1 | ecosystem: Environmental > Terrestrial > Soil > Agricultural land | place: USA...
CGCCAATTCCGGGTCACCTTCTTCAGCGACACGGGGGGGCACGGTCGGCTCCGCCGGACGGCGGAGCCGACCGCCGAGGACTCAGGGACCGACCTTCTGCGCGGCCTCTGCCGCGTCCTCACGCGCCAGCACGGCCTCGAGGACGGCGTATTCGGCTTCCTCGATCGCGGAGTACGCGAGGTCGATGGAGAACTCGGCGTAGGACTCGGCGTCCTCGGCCTCGAACTCCGCGCGGTCAGCCTTGTGTCGTGTCTTGGCGGCGTCCTGTCGTGCGCGGACGTCAGCCAGGTGCTCGTTCCAGGAGCGACGTACCTTGTCGACCCCTGCGTCGGCGCGCTCCTTGGACTCTGCCGATGCGCTGCGCATCTTCTCGGCGGTCTGGTGCGCGCTGTCGCCGGCCTCCCGGATCGCTTGCTCGAGTTGCGTCCGGGCCTGGACCTTCGCCGCTGCGGCGCGGTCCTCGGCCTGCTTCGCCCGGGCCGACAGCCGGGACAGTTCGTCAGATACAGACATCGTTCCTCCTAGGACGGGATTCGTTCGTTCTCGACGTTAGGAAGGGCCAGGTTTCCCCCGAATCAGCGAAATCCGTAGTCCACGCGGGAGGCAGGACGGGGCACGTCCGCCACCGCATCCTCGGAGCGCTGGAAGTGGCCGGCCTGCTCGTGGCGTCTGTGATCCACCGCGATGTCGTCGTCCGCATGCTGGTGCCGGCGGTCCCTAGCCGCTGAGCCCGGCGACGACGTTGACCGTCACGGCCAGGATGACCGTGTTGAAGACGAAGGACAGGAGTCCCTGCTGGATCGCGGTCGCCCGGATCTCGGTCGTCCGCAGGGCCGTGTCAGACACCTGGAACGTCATGCCGATGGTGAACGCGACGTAGGCGAAATCGCGGAACGTGGGTGCCTCGTCCTGGTTGAAGTCGAGCCCCCCGCGAGGCTCTGTGTAGAACAGCCGCGCATGACGCAGCGTGAAGATGGTGTTCAGCACGAGCCACGAGGCAGCGATGGCGGCCACTCCCAGAGCAGTCCTCAGCGGCGGGCCGTGGTGCGCTCGGAAGATGACGACCACCACGGTCCCCAGCGTTCCGATCGATATCGCCAGCAGGGCGAGATCCCGCAGCGACCGAGAGCCGTCCTGCCGGAGCGCCAGCCACGCGGTGTCGTGGACGCCGAGCGGCCAGATGGACGCCCAGGTCCAGGCCAGGAAGACGGTGGCCATCGCGATCCAGGCGAGCAGGCCCGCCTCGAGGCTGCCGAGCACCGGCGCCACGATCGCCCCGACGAGCACGCCGACGGCGAGTGAGACCGCCAGGTGAACGCCCGCGACGGATCCCCGCCACCCGGTCAGGCGAGGCGGTGCGGCGGTCATCTCGACGGCGCAGCAGTGATCAGCCGTACTGGTGACGCAGCGGCCGGCATGGCCGAATCCTGGCAGCTCGGCCACCGCCAGCGGGCGCCGATGGACGCCGGAGAGCCGAGAGTGGTGCAGCTCCAGGTGGCCCGCAGTCTCGGCGTGACCCAGCGGACGCTCCACCGGCACCTCACCGAGGAGGGCCAGAGCTTCTCCGCCATCGTGAACGCGACGCGCGGCGCCCTCGCCGAGCGCTGTCTCGCGAACGACCGCTACTCGTTGACCGACGTCTCGCAGCTGCTCGGGTTCGCCGCTCCGAGCACCTTCTCCCGGTGGTTCCGCGGCCGGTTCGGCGTCACCCCGTCGCAGTGGCGGGACAGCGCAGCCCACCGGGTACCCGACAGGGAGGAGGACGGACTGGCTCCTCGACAGAGCGACCCGTCAGAGCAGGCGCAGCTCCTGGGCGGCTGACCGATCGACGCCGGGGGCCGTCGCAGCGATGAGTCTTCCGGCGCCCACCGGTCCACCTTTCGACCGGGACAACGAACTCATCGGGAGTACGTCATGGGCCTCATCCACATCGAGCTGTTCGCGACCCTCGACCTGGTCGGGCAGGCGCCCGGCGGCCCCGACGAGGACCCGGAGGGGTTTCCGTTCGGCGGCTGGCAGGCCCCGTTGATGGACGAGGTCGCCGGGGCGCAGGTCATGGCCGCGTACGAGGGCACGGACGCCCTCCTGCTCGGCCGGCGGACGTACGACATCTTCGCCTCCTACTGGCCGCACGTCGACGGCGGCGAGGACAACGAGATCGCCACGCTCTTCAACAGCATCCCGAAGTACGTGGCCTCCCGCGGCACGCCCGACCTCTCGTGGGCCGGGTCCACGCAGCTCGGCCCGGATCTGGCCGCTGCGGTGCGCGAGATCCGGGACCGGCACGAGCACGTGAAGGTCGTCGGGAGCCTGAACCTGGTGCAGACCCTCCTGCGGGAGAAGCTCTTCGACCGGCTCGACCTCTGGGTGCACCCGATCGTGCTCGGCGTCGGCAAGAAGGTGTTCGACGGTGGCGCGGTGCCCACGAACCTCACCCTCCTCGAACCGCCTTTCGCCGGTCCGAAGGGCAGCGTGTACCTGCGCTACGGGCTCGCCGACGGCACGCCCGAGACGGGGGACATGAGCGCACCCGATCGCGGTGTCGGCCGCGACGACTGAACCCGCCCGCGCCTCGAGCAGTGAGAGCTCAGTGGTGGAAGGAGCTCGGCTGCTCCTCGTGCGGCATGGGGCCCTGCAGGTTGTCCAGCCAGTCGATCGCTGTCCGGACGTCGCGCAGGAACAGTTCCGCCATGTCGTGGCTGAACCCGTTGCGGACCACGATCCGCAGCACGGCGAGGTCCTCCCGCTTGGGGGGCATCGTGTACGCGGGCACCAGCCAGCCATGCTCGCGGAGCTTGCGGGACACGTCGTAGACGTCGTAGGTGGTGACCTCCGGCTTCAGGCTCACGGTCACCACGGGCAGCTCCCGGCCGTCGGAGATCACCGAGAACTGCGGCAGGGTGCCGAGCGTGCGGGCGATGTGCACGGCCACGTCCTGGCACGTCTGCTGCACCAGGCGGTAGCCCTCCCGGCCCAGCCGCAGGAACTGGAAGTACTGCAGCACCACCTGCGCGCCGGGGCGGGAGAAGTTGAGCGCGAAGGTCGGCATGTCGCCGCCGAGGTAGTTGACGTGGAAGACCAGGCTCTCGGGCAGGTACTCCGCCGAGCGCCACAGCACCCAGCCGATCCCCGGGTACACCAGCCCGAACTTGTGGCCGGAGGTCTGGATCGACACCACCCGTGCCAGCCGGAAGTCCCAGACCAGCTCCGGTTGGACGAACGGCGCGATGAACCCGCCCGAGGCGGCGTCGACGTGCACCGGCACCGACACGCCGCTCCGGGCCTCGTAGCGGTCCAGCGCGGCTGAGATGTCCTGCACGGGCTCGTAGCTGCCGTCCATGGTCGAGCCGAGCACCGCGACGACACCGATCGTGTTCTCGTCCACGTAATCGAGCAGCCGATCCGCCGTGAGGTGGAAGACGTCGCCCTCCAGCGGCACGTACCGCGGTTCGACCTCCCAGTAGTTGGCGAACTTCTCCCAGACCACCTGGACGTTGGCCCCCATGACGATGTTCGGCCGGTCGGCGGGTCGCCCGGCCGCGCGGCGGGCGTGCTGCCAGCGCCGCTTCATGGCCAGGCCGGCGAGCATGCAGCCCTCCGAGCTGCCCGTGGTCGACGTACCGACGCTCTGCTCGGCCTCCGGTGCGTACCAGAGGTCGCCGAGCATCCGCACGCACCGTTCCTCGATCTCGGCCGTCTGCGGATACTCGTCCTTGTCGATCATGTTCTTGTCGAAGGTCGCGGCGTAGATGCGGTCGGCCTCGTCGTCCATCCAGGTGGTGACGAACGTGGCGAGGTTGAACCGCGCGTTCCCGTCGAGCATCACCTCGTCGAGAACGATCTGGTACGCCGTCTGCGGCAGCAGCGACCCCTCCGGGAGGCGGTCCTTCGGCACCTCCACCATTCCGGCCCGGGTGAACCGGGGGACGACGGTCAGATCCTCGGCAGGCTGCGTGCGTTTCACCACGCCCATGACTGGCTGTCCTTCCTCGATGGCTCGCGCCCCTGGATGGCTCAGGCGCAGCCTGGTGGTTCACCGGTCGTCGGTCCTCACCTGTACCGGATGACGCTGACCGCGGCCGGAAAGGGTCGGATCACCCGGTGACCGTTGGTGGTGAGGTCCGTGTGTCCACCCGGGAGCGGGCCATGGCGTGGGCGTTCGCCGCGGGCTCCGCCTGCTTCCTGATCGGTCCGTTCCCCGGTTACCTGAGCCTCGTGGGGCCGGTTGCCGACGCCGCCACCTTCTTCGTGGGCTCGGTGCTCTTCACCGTCGGAGGTGGGCTGCAGACCTGGACGGCGGCGCGGCGACGATCGGAGCCGGGTCCGGGGCGGTCGGCGTGGCGGGCCGCGGTCATCCAGTCGCTGGGCACGCTCTTCTTCAACGTCACGACGTTCCGCGCGCTCCAGACGGCGGTCACCAGCCCTGAGTACGACAAGCTCGTCTGGCGACCGGATGCCTTCGGATCGGTCTGCTTCCTGGTGTCGGGGGTCATCGCCTACCGGGCGTCCGAGCGCAGGGGATGGCTGCCGGCCCGCGGCACTCCGGGGTGGTGGCAGCCGGGGATCAACCTGCTGGGTTGCGTCCTCTTCGGTGTGGCGGCGGTGGCGGGTTACGTCGTCCCGGCCTCCGGCACGATGCTCGACCTGGCGGCCGCGAACTGGACCACCTCCGCCGGAGCGGCTTGCTTCCTCGGCTGCGCCGTGGGCGCCCTCCTGGCCGCGCATCGGGCCGGGGGTCGCGCACGAACCTGACGCCCCGGCCGCTGGCAAGGCTCGCGAGAGCGCGTGATCCATCCTGTCCGTCCGATGAGTCCGCCACACTCCAGGCGTCCTTCGATTGTCGGCGAACTACGGCGGGCTGGGGTGGGCATGGCGCAGGGACTGAGCAAGGACGGTCTCGACCGGTTCGCCGACGTTGCGGCCTCGCACGTGGGCGATGACAAGGTGCCGGGCCTGGTTGCCCTGGTGGCACACGGTGATGAGGTGCACGTGGAGGCGATCGGGCGGCTCGCGGTCGGCGGGAGGCGGGTCGAGCGGGGGTCGCTGTTCCGGATCGCGTCGACGACGAAGCCGATCACGGCGGCCGCGACGCTGGCCCTGGTCCGCGAGGGCCTTCTGGAACTGGATGAGCCGGTCGACCGGCTGCTGCCGGAGCTCGCCGACCGCCGGGTGCTGCGTCGGATGGACGGGCCGCTCGACGACACGCTGCCCGCCGTCGGCCCGGTGACGGTGCGCGGACTGCTGACGTTCACGTTCGGGTTCGGGATGGCCCTGGAGATGTTCACGGCACCCGAGCCGTGGCCGGTCGTCGCGGCGGCGATGGAGGCCGGGCTCGCCACGATCGGCCCGCCGCAGCCGGAGGCCTTCGTCGACCCTGATACCTGGATCGCCAGGTTCGGCGAGCTGCCCTTGCTGGCGCAGCCAGGGGAGCGGTGGCTCTACAACACCGGTGCCCACGTGCTGAGCGTGCTGTGCGCCCGAGCCGCCGGGACATCCTACGACCAGGTCCTGCGCACCCGGATCTTCGAACCACTCGGCATGCGGAACACGGGCTTCCACACCGAGGACGTCGAGCGATTGGCGACGGCGTACCAGCCGACTGCGTCCGGAGTCGCGGTCTGGGACCCGCCGGACGGTCAGTGGAGCCGGCCGCCGACGTTCTACGACGGGGCCGCCGGCCTGGTGTCGACGGTGGATGACCTGCTGGCGTTCGCGCGGATGCTGCTGCGCGGCGGCGACCCTGTGCTGACCGCGGACCAGGTGCGCGCGATGAGCCACGACCACCTGAGCGCCGAGCAGCGCGCGTTCGGTGCGGCGTTCCTCGGCGGGCGGGGGTGGGGCCTCGGGACGTCCGTGGTGCTGGAGGGGCCGTGGGCCGGCGCCTTCGGCTGGGACGGCGGTCTCGGCACGTCGTTCCTGGTGCACCCGGAGCGCGACCTCGCCGTGATCGTTCTGACCCAGCGGCTGTTCGAGACCCCGCAGGCGCCCGCCGTCCACAGGGACCTGCAAGCCGCCGCCCTTGCTGCGGGCCAGTGACCCCGCGCGTCCCACGGGCGGCAGGGCCTACCCCTGGGCGCCCACGGGTTCTGGCTCGTCTCCGTAGATCCACGGTGCGAACACCACGCGGCGATCATCGGGGTCCAGGTGCACGACCCCTCCGCGCGCCACCCAGTACGGGTGTGGGGTCGGATCCCTCGGCACCCCCGCCGCACGCAGTGGCGCCGTGGCCGTGGCGACCGCTGCCGCCCCAGGCAGGTACAGGACCAGCATGTCGAGCGGGTCGGCCGCAGTGACGGCGCCGCGGCCCCGCACGATCTCGAGTTGGATGCGCGTGTCGGGGAGACCGAAGATCGTTCCGTCTTCACCGAAGCTGTCGGCGAACTCCCCGACGACCGGCAGACCGAGAAGATCGCGGTAGAAGAGGACCGTCCGGTCGTAGTTCGAGCTGGAGCGGGCGAACCGCAGCGCGCCTGGGCGCAGATGTTCCGGCCAGGACCGGCTGTCCCGTAGTGCCTCGGTCGACACGGTCTCCTCCACGGGTGCTGTGTGTGGACGGTGTCTCGCGACTTTCGACCACGTGCTCAGCCGCTTCGGTCGGCGGTGATGCCGCCGTGACGCATCTTCTGGCAACCTTGTCCGACGCACCAGATCTCCATGACGCTTCGGCTTCTCGTGCCTCGAGGGGAAGGCTGGCGACACGTTGCAGATCCGGGCCGGGCGGGGCGTGTGAACATCGCTGTGCTCCTCGACGGGACCTGGAGCGACGCCAACACGCACACGAACATCGCGCAGATCGATGCGCGAGTGCCGCGCCGCGTCGGGGACGTGGCGCAGCAGGTCCACTACATCGAGGGCGTCGGAACCGGCCCCCTCGATCGCCTGCAGGGCGGCATCCTGGGTCAGGGTCTGGACGACGACATACGCGAGGCCTACCGCTTCGTCGCGACGCACCACCACTCCGATGACGACCGGATCCATCTCATCGGCTACAGCCGCGGCGCCTTCGCCGCCCGCAGCCTGGCCGGAATGATCGCCAAGTGCGGGCTCATCGATGAATCGGATCTGCCGGCCGAGGCGGTCTTCGCCCGGTACCGCGACACGAAAGCCCCGGGCTTGCGGGAGATGCAGGCGGGGGAGGAGCCCGCCCGCACGGCCGAGGACGAATTGGTGTTGGCCCGCTCCCGGCTGGTGCGCATCCGGTTCATCGGGGTGTTCGACACGGTCGGCAGCCTGGGCATCCCCGGCGGCATCGGCCGCTTTCTCAATCGCCGGCGCTACGAGTTCCATGACACCCGCCTCAGCGGGCTGGTCGACCTGGGCTGCCATGCGGTCGCGATCGATGAGCATCGCAGGCAGTTCGCGCCGACACTCTGGACGAGTGTGCCCATCCCGATTCCGGACCATCCGACGCGGGTGGAGCAGCGCTGGTTCGTCGGGGCGCACGCGAACGTGGGGGGCGGCGGGACGGCAGTTCCGGCCGTCGACAATCCCCTCTCGATCCTCGCCCGCGAATGGATCGTCGACCGGGCGGTCGAGGCCGGCCTCGTGGTCGAACCGCCACCGCTTCCCCCCACGGGCGATGAGTGGTCGGGGCGGATCGACGACTTCTACCGCAGCTGCCTCGGCCGCCTCGCCGGATTGGTGCCCGGCCTCAAGCCCTACCTACGGCCGGTGCGGACGACGATCGGCGAGGTCCTCAACGGGTCGGTGATCCGGCGCTGGAGGGACGGGAAACCGCCGTACCGACCGCGCAATCCATACCTCGAGCCGTGGATTCGCGAGGAACTCTGACGGAGGATCGCGGCAATCGTCAGACGGCCCAGAGCACGGCCACCGCGGCGACCGAGCCCGCGATCGCGACGCCGTAGCAGAGGACCGCGACGGTCCGCCTCTTCTTGATCTGCAGCCCGTCGTACAGCGTGTAGCGGAAGCGGTGTGCGCTGTGCACCAACATCAGCACGAAGAGGCCCAGGAGGACCACGAAGGTCAACGGGTGCCCGACGACGGCGCGCAGGTGGTCGTAGTCCGGAGGGTCGAGCCACCCCAGGGGGAAGGCGAGTCCGAAGAGGAGGACCAGGATCGGCAGGAATACTGCGGCCAGGACCCCGCCGGCGCTGAACATCAGCCAGACGAGCGGCTCGACCCGCCGTCTGGTCATCTGGTCACCAGCCAGAGCACGAACCCGGAGACCACAACCAGGCCGGTGTACTGCCCGGCGATGATGTGGAACGAGGGCACGGGCCGGCCCCCCACCCGCACGTCCATCGCCTGCGGGGTGAGGTTGAACCAGGTCACCGTGTGCAGCAGCACGAAGACCAGCGCGACGATGTTCAACGCAGTCACCCACGGCGACGCGGCCCAGTCGAGGAAGCGCCGGTAGGCCGCCTCGCTCTGGCCGACGGCGTAGACGAACAGCACCAGGTAGAACACGAACCAGGCGATGAAGACGCTGCTCAGCTCGCGCATCACGAAGACGAAGTAGGTGCGCTTCCTGGTCCACCACCAGGTCGAGGTGCGGGGTCTGTAGAGGCGTACGTCCGTCATCGAGCCCCCGGAGGGAGTCATCGAGCCCCCGGAGGGAGTCATCGAGCCCCCGGAGGGAGTCATCGAGCCCCCGGAGGGAGTCATCGAGCCCCCGGAGGGAGTCATCGCGCGCCCCGCGGGAGCAGGAAGGCCTTCACCGTCTCCAGCGCGCCCTTCAGCTTGTACCGCTGGATTGCCGACGCGGGGTCCACGTGCTTGGGGCACACCCGCGTGCACTCGCCGACGAAGGTGCAGGCCCAGACGCCGTCGTGCGCGGTGAGGACGTCGAGCCGCTCCGGCTTTCCCTGATCGCGGGAGTCGAGGTCGTACCGCTCGGCGAGTGCGATGGCGGCCGGGCCGATGAACTCCGGGTCGAGGCCGTAGACCGGGCAGGCGGCGTAGCAGAGCATGCAGTTGATGCACATGCTGAACTGCCGGTAGGCGTCCAGTTGCTCGGGCGTCTGGAGGTACTCCACGTCGGGCTCCACCGTCCGGTGGTCGTCCTCCCGGATGATCCACGGCTTGACGCGTGGGAGCTTGGCCATGAAGTCGGACAGGTCGACGACGAGGTCGCGCACGACGGGGAAGTTCGCGAGCGGCTCGATGGCGACCGGACCGGGTGCGTAGTCGCTCAGGAACGTGCCGCAGGTCAGCTTCGGTTCGCCGTCGACGTTCATGCCGCAGCTGCCGCAGATGCCCATGCGGCACGACCAGCGGAACGACAGGGTGGTGTCGAGCTCGTTCTTGACGTGGTTGAGGCCGTCGAGGATCGTCCACTCCCTCCGGAGCGGGACGTCGTACTCCTGCCAGTGCGGCCCGCCATCGGTGTCGGGCCGGTACCGGGACACCCGGAGCCTGATGCTGTCCGCCTTGCTCTCCGAGGTCATGGTCACCTGCCGTAGACCCGCTCGCCCGGGGGCCAGCGGGTGATGGTCACCGGGAAGCGCTCGACTCGCGACGTCCCGTCGGGGTTGCGGTGCACCAGCAGGTGGGTCAGGAAGCGTGTGTCGTCGCGGGCCGGGAAGTCGGTGCGCTGGTGCGCCCCCCGCGACTCCTCCCGCTCCATCCCGGACCGGAGGATGCACTGGCTGATGTCGAGCATGTTGGCCAGCTCCAGTGCGGCCAGCAGCTCGGTGTTGAACGAGCGGCTCGTGTCCGCGAGGCCGACGTTCCCGACGCGCTCCTGCAGCTCGGCGAGGGTGTCCGCGCCCTTGAGCATCTCCGGCCCGGTCCGGAAGATCCCGGCGGCCTCCTCCATCGTGGCCTGCATCTCGTCGCGGATCGCCGCGATGCTCTCGGTGCCGGGTCCCTTGCCCAGGAGGCCGCGCTCGAGCCGGCGCACCTCGTCGGTCGCCTGCGCCTCGATGACGGACGGCGTCCCGCCCGCGGCCGAGGCGTACTCCGCGGCGGCCCGGCCGGCACGGGCGCCGAACACGAGGCACTCGGGCAGCGAGTTGGAGCCGAGCCGGTTGGCCCCGTTGATGCTCACGCACGCGGTCTCGCCCGCCGCGTACAGCCCGCCGATGGGCGTCGCCCCGTCGATGTCGGTGGAGACCCCGCCCATCATGTAGTGCACCACCGGGCGCACGGGGATGAGCTCGTGCACGGGATCGATGCGCTCGTACTTCAGGCACAGTTCCCGCACGAACGGGAGCTTGGCGTCGATGAGCTTCGCGCCGAGGTGGCGCAGGTCCAGGTAGGTGATGGGACCCCAGGGCGAGTCCGCCGTCCGCCCCTTCTCGACCTCGTGCACGAAGGCCTGGGACAGCCGGTCGCGGGGGCCGAGTTCCATGCTCCTGAGCTGCGGCTCCAGGGTCGGTGTGCCCAGGTCGTAGTCCTGCAGGTAGCGGTAGCCCTCCTTGTTGATCAGCCAGCCGCCCTCGGCGCGGGCCGCCTCGGTGATGAGGATGCCGGTGAACGGCAGACCGGTCGGGTGGTACTGCACGAACTCCATGTCCTTGAGCGGCGCGCCCGCGCGATAGGCCAGGGCCATGCCGTCGCCGGTGTTGATGTTGGCGTTCGTGGTGAACGGAAAGACCTTGCCGCAGCCGCCGGTGCACAGGATGACGGCCTTCGCGGTGATCGCCTGGATCCGTCCGGTCATCAGACCGATCGCCACGACGCCGTGGACCCGGCCGTCGTCGACCAGCAGCCGGGTCACGAACTCCTCGTCGTAGCGCGTGAGCCCGCTGTACTTCAGCGACGTCTGGAACAGCGTGTGCAGCATGTGGAAGCCGGTCTTGTCGGCGGCGAACCACGTGCGCATCTTCTTCATCCCGCCGAACGCGCGGACGGCGACGCGGCCGTCCGGGCGCCGGCTCCACGGGCAGCCCCAGTGCTCGAGCTGCAGGAGCTCCTCGGGGGCCTCGCGGACGAAGGCCTCGATCGCGTCCTGGTCGCCGAGCCAGTCGCTGCCCGACACCGTGTCGTAGCAGTGCTCGTCGAGGCTGTCGTCGGCGGCGATGACCCCGGCCGCGCCGCCCTCGGCCGACACGGTGTGGCTGCGCATCGGATACACCTTGGAGACCACGGCCACGTCGAGCCGGGGATCGGTCTCCGCGATGGCGATGGCGGCGCGCAGCCCGGCGCCGCCGCCGCCCACGATCAGGACGTCGTGCGCGGCGCGTATGACGCGGTCACTCACCTCGCCACTCCTCGTCGGTCAGCACCTTTCCGCTGTGGTGGACGACCAGGCGGTGGAGGCTGCCGTCGTGGAACTCCTCCCTGCTGCTGCGGCAGCCGCAGGCGAAGCGCAGGTCCTCGGTGACCAGCCCCGCACGGTCCTCGGTCAGGAACTGCTCACCGCCGTGTGTGCGTCCGCACGGTGCAAGCCGTTGCGCGAAAGCGGCGGCGGTGGCGCTCATGGCCCATCTCCCTTGGCGCAGGGACAAGAACCTCCGGCCTGTGCCGATCAGCGTGCTCCGGACCGTCCGGGTTGGGAAGGCCGGCCTGCCGGGCTGAGCCGAATTCATGCCGGATCCACCGATGTCACACCATCTAGAGGAGCTCCTCGCGGACGACGTCCAGGTTCCTGAACGTCAGGTCGCCGTCGCAGATCGAACCGAGGAACGTCGCGAACTCTCCGGTGCGGGGCCGGACGGAGTTCTCCATCGCCTGCTCGTGGGAAGAGAACTCGACCGTGAGCAGAAAGACGTTCTCGGTGTCTCGGTCGGCCTGGAGAACGGCGCGGTGCGGGATGCGGTCACCCTCCGACGCCGTGATCCACTCGTCGAAGTAGGCGTTGAAGTCGTCGATTCGGCTGGTGCTGAACTCGATGACCTGTCGGAACTTCACTTTCGTCCTCCTCGACAGTGAGGCCGTGGCCTGGAGCACGATGTCCGGTCAGATGTGTCGCGCGGCCGCGCGGGTCGGCGCGGTCGTGCTGCCGAGCTGTCGGGTGGCCGACAGCACCCCGAGGTTGGAGACGATCAACGGCGTCAGGTAGGTCATCGCGGCCTTGAGCCAGACGACCGTTCCGGCGTCTCCGGCCAGGATCACGCCGAGCTGATTCATCGTGAAGAACACCGAGCCGACGATCGCCGCGATGGTCAGGGTCCGCGTCAGGTTGCGTCGCGCCAGCACGATCGCCGCCGCTTCTCGCCAGGTGCGCCGGGTGTCCGTTCGCGAGTTCATCGGTGCCTTCCCTCCTCCGGGGATGCCGATGAACCTAGGAACGCGGAGGGGGCGATACATCCGTACGGATACGGAATCGGCTAGATGCCGAGGTCGGCCGCCCGACGGATCAGGTCCGTCTTGGAGGCGACGCCGAGCTTGTCGTAGATGGTCGCCAGGTGGCTCTCGACCGTGCGCCTGCTCAGGAACAGCCGCTCGGCGATCTCGTGCGCGGTCTGCCCGCGCGAGGCCAGCAGGGCGACCTCGCGTTCCCGCCGGCTGAGCGCCTGGACTCCGACGTCCGTCCGGCGCCGGGGTCTGCTCTTGCGGCCGGTCAGGAAGATCTCGATCTGGTCGGCGATGGCGTCGACGTCGCCGAGCCAGGGGCGGTGATCGGCGCCAGGCAGCTCGACGTAGGTGGCCTCGGGGATGTGTTCGGCCAGGTAGCGGGCATGACCGACGTCGATCCAGGGGTCGCCGCTGCGGTGCAGGATCAGGGTCGGCAGGCCGATGGTCGGGAGCACGTGCCGGATGTCGAGTGCCATGTTCATCCGGAGAACGTTCTGGGCCATCGCCGGGCTGGCGGCCATCCGCAGGTAGCGGGCCCACCAGGCCCGGTGCCGGGCGTCGTCGTACTCGCTGGACTGGCCTCCGTTCCACCACTCGCCGGTTGCCCAGGCCCGGTCCATCCCGTCGATGACGCCCTCGAGCTCCTCGGCGGTCGGCCCGTGCGGATAGTCGGGTCCGGCGAGACGCCGGGCCCAGGAGCCGTACAGGATCAGCGCCCGGGCACGTTCGGGGTGCGCGGCTCCGAACAACAGGCTCAGCGTCCCGCCCTCCGAGATGCCCAGCATCGTCGCGCGGTCGGACCCCGCAGCGTCCATGACGGCGCCGATGTCCTCCATCCGCTCGTCCATCGACGGCGGCCCGGCGACCGGATCCGACATCCCGGTGCCGCGCTTGTCGAAGACGATCAACCGCGAGAACGACGCCAGCCGGGTCAGGAAGCGAGCCAGTGTCGGTTCCTCCCAGGCGACCTCGACGTGCGAGACGAAGCCGGGTACCAGGACCAGATCGACCGGACCCTCGCCGAGCACCTGGTAGGCGACGCTGACCGGCCCGCTCTTCGCATAGCGCGTCTGCGGGTGCACGGGCCGGCTCCCGTTCGTCGGGTCGCGGGGTGTCACCTTTCTACTCGCGTGCGGGATGCTCCGGCTTCTGACCTGGCGGAGCGCCACGAGCAGCACCCTTGTCGGCCGAGTGGCAGCGGGCAACGATGCGGATGTGACGGCGTCGAGAGACCCTCTCGAGCTGCTGGTCGTGGCCAACGACGAGTTCGCACGGAGGCTGCGTCTCGTCACGCCCGACGACTGGCGGCGACCGACGCCGTGTTCCGAGTGGGATGTGCGCGCGCTCGTCAATCACGTCGTCGGCGCCAACGTTCGCTACCAGTTGTTGTTGCGCGGCGCACCGACCGAACGGGTCGAAGCGACGCGCGCCCTCGATCACCTCGGCGACGACGCCCTGGCGTCGTTCGTCGCGACGGCGGACGGCGTTGTCGCGTGCTTTTCCCAGGACGGCGCGCTCGAAGGCATCACACATCACGTGACCGGCGATCGGACCGGACGCGAACTGCTGTCGATGCGAATCCTCGACGCCGCCATCCACGGTTGGGATCTCGCCCGCGCGATCAGCGCGGACGAGACCCTCGATGCGGATGTCGTGGCCTTCCTCCTCGCGTACACGGCCGATCTCGATCTCGGCCCCGAGCAACGAGCGTTCGCACCGGCGGACGTGGACGTTCCGCGCAAGGCGTCACCGCAGGATCAGCTGCTCCACCGGCTGGGGCGCCACCCGAACATCACCGAGGAGGTCCGATGAGCGACACCACGCAGTTCCTCGACGAGATGATGCCGCGCATTCGCAAGGCCGAGACGGCGCTGCACAACGGCGACGCCGGTCCGCGCTTCGAGATGTGGTCCCACACCGATCCGGTCACCGTCTTCGGCGCGGTTTTCAGTGCGATCGGGTGGGCCGAGGTCGCTCCGATGTTCGAGAAGCTGGGTTCGCGCTTCTCGAACTGCAGCTCGTGCGAGTGGGAGGTGGTGGCCGCCGACGTAGGCGACGACTTCGCATATCTGCTCGCGATCGAACGGACGACCGCGTCGATAGGCGGCTCCGAACCGACGTCGTACATGCTCCGCAGCACGACGATCTTCCGGCGCGAGAACGGTGAGTGGAAGATCGTGCACCGGCATGCCGATCCGATCGACGACTCCGCGGACGTGCTCTCCCACGTGCATCGGGACCAATGAGGGCCCTGGCCCAGGCCGAGAGGGATGCCGCTCTCATCGGGCTGGTCAGGCTGCCGGTGCGGACTTCCTCCCGAGCCGGCAGGTGCCGGCCGTGCGGCCGATACCTGCCTGGGCAACTGGTGTTCTGCGACCGGCGCGTCAGGTCCGGAGACCGGACGAGGCAAGAACCGATGTCGGTTGGGGCCGGTTGTCGAGCCGGATCGCCACCGCGACCAGGAGCCGCGCCGTCGAGATGCGGATGCGGCTCGGTCGACGACGATCGGTCCTGGCGTCACGGGCGTGCCGGGGCTGCATCGCCCTTGCGGCGACCTCGGCGTGCTGCGCTTCGACCATCAGCAGCGTCTGGTACCCGGACATTCGCATCCTTTCCGGTCCGGCCGGCGGGGGCGCTCGAGTTCGCCGTCGCACCCTCGGTCCGGTCAGCTCGTCACTCGCCTTCGATGACCTGGACGATCTCGTCGGCGACCAGGCCGTGGGCCTTGCGGTGCACGTCGGCCGCGGCCGCTGCGCTCGGCGCTTCGACGAGGCAGAAGATCCGCCCTCGGGCCTCGTCGACCCAGTAGCGCTGGTAGCGCACGGAGAACTCCTCCTGGGTGGCCACGTCGGCGGCGTGCGCCTTCGCGACCTCCTCGGCCGTGACCGGGCCGTGCAGGTCGTGGGTGTCGATGAAGATGGGCATGAAGCCTCCTCGGTGCTGCAGGCCGTGTGCCCGCACCACCGAGTCCACCCCGTCGACGCCGTCCGGACATCGGGCGTTCGCCCCGTTCTGGTCGGACGCGGTCCCTATGCCGGGGCGATGATCTGCCGGCGCATCGCGGCGGCGACCGCGCCGGCCCGCGTGGGCTCGTCCAGCTTGCGCAGGATGGCAGACACATGGTGTCCGACCGTCTTCTCCGCGAGGAACAGGTGCTGCGCGATCTCGGCGTTGGTCGATCCCCGGGCCAGCTGTTCCAGAACCTCCAGCTCGCGGTCGGTCAACCGGGCGGGATTGCGGGCGGCGGAACCGCGCGGGCCGCGCGGAACAGGGATGCCCTCTGCCTGCCGGGAGCGCAGCAGGGCGTAGCGGACCGCGGGCGCACCCAGGCGGTCGGCGATCTCGGCCGCCCGCCGGCCGTCGGCCAGATCGGGGGACGCGCCGAGCGCGATCGCCTCCCAGAGCGGGCAGCCGATCGCGTTCCAGGCCCGGGCCGCCGGACGCCACGAGCCCTCGAGCATGAGGGCGAACGGCGGAGCAACCGGGGCGGAGGTGTTCCGGCGGAGGCCGGTCACCGCGAGCCACCAGGACAGTTCGCCGAGCGTCCACGGATTGCGGAGCGCGACCGCGGCGGGCCAGGCCCGGTCCACCTCCTCGACGATGTCGGGCAGGCGCCCGGCCACCCACGCGGCCTCCGCACGGACGGCCAGCCAGGCCGCCTCCGCCCGAGCGGCTGACACCGGGACCTGCTGGTCCTCGGTTCCCGGCCCTACGGCCAGCAGGAGGGCTTCCGCCATCCGGCCGCCCTCCGGCCGGCCGCGACGGCAGGCGACGATGCCGGCGAC
>Ga0308173_10000584_pt1 | contig 15964 bp, 7 predicted proteins | sample PhyPR1_FD_203716 | JGI IMG/M metagenome (GOLD analysis project Ga0308173, IMG submission 203716) | Soil microbial communities from UC Gill Tract Community Farm, Albany, California, United States - DLSLS.P.R1 | ecosystem: Environmental > Terrestrial > Soil > Agricultural land | place: USA...
GCGCCTCGGTCACCGCGCGCCGTGGTGATGACGTCCGCCCAGTGGTCGCGGCCGATGGCCACCGGGTGCCCCGGCACCCCGTCATAGCTCGCCCGGGCGAGCGCCGCCCGTCCGTCCCTGATCGCGCTGGCCAGGACCCGGCTGACCACGCCGGCACCGACGTCGGGGAGGTCGACCAGGGTGACGAGCGCGAGGTCGTCGTCGCCCGGCTCCAGGTGCGCCAGCCCGGCCCGCAGCGACGCGCCCATCCCCTCGTCCCAGTCGTGGGCGTGCACCACCTGGGCACCGGTGCCCGCGACCAGTTCGGCGACCTCGTCCGCGGCAGCGCCGACGACGACGACCACGCGGTCGCAGCCTCCGTCGACCACCCGCCCGACGGCGGTCTCGACGAGGGTCGGCCCACCGTCGGTGAGCCGCACGAGGGCCTTGGGGCCACCCATCCGGCGCCCCGCCCCCGCAGCGAGGACGAGCCCGACGACGGTCATGGCGCCAGCCTGCCACGGCGCCCGTACTCGGTGGCGCGCGCGGCGCCCGTGGAGCCGGCTGTCCGGAGTCGGGACGGCGCCGGCGCGCGAGTGCCGCCTGCTCAGGCCGACGTCGCGTGGGTCCGCGCGAGCGCGGCCTCGGCGGCATCGAGACCGCCCGTGGCACCGAGATGTACCTGCCGGTGTGCTGCGCCTGATGGGTGCCCTCGGCCACGAGCAGGTCAACGTCCAGGTCGTGCGCTGACCCGACGAGCTCGTCGAGAGTAGAGAACACGCCGCGTGGGCTCGGGCCCACGCGGCGTGTTCTCTACTCTCGACCGCGGCCTCAGGACGTGGCGGTGGCCTCGATCGCCGAGATGATCCGCGGACGGATCTCCTGCGGTGCGATGACGGCGTCGACCGAGCCGACCTCCACGGCCCGGTGGATGTCGTGCACCCGGTCGAACTCCGAGGCGACCCTGCCGAGCATCTCGGCCCGCACCGCGGTGCGCACCGACACCAGCTCGGTCGCGAGCGCGGCGCGCTCGGCACCGCCGGCCTCTCCGACCCGTGCCTGCAGGTTGGCGACCCGGGGGTCGGCGGCCGTGCGGGCGTCGACGTCGCGAGCGAAGACGACGGCCGCCGCCGGCGCCCCACCGATGACCGAGGCGAACGAGCCCTCGACGGCGAGCACCGTCATCCGCGGGTTGAGCGCCTTGGAGAACACGACGAACGCACCACCGTGGTAGCGCGAGACCACGACGAAGACGATCGGCCCGTCGAAGTTGACGACGGCCCGGCCGATCTCGGCGCCGTACTCGAGCTGCAGCGCACGCATCGAGTCGGGTGACCCGTCGAAGCCGCTCAGGTTGGCGAGCACGACCAGCGGCCGGTTGCCGCTCGCCGCGTTGATCGCCCGGGCCGCCTTCTTCGACGAGCGCGGGAAGAGCGTGCCCGCGGTGTAGACGTCCGGGCCGTCCGTCGGCGGCACACCACGCCTCGGCACGGTCTTGGACTCGACACCCAACAGGCACACCGGGATACCGCCGACCCGCGCGTCGAACACGACCGCGGTCTCGGCGTCGGCCATGCCGGCCCAGCGTTCGAGGATGCCGTGGTCCTGGTCGGCGACCGCCCGCATCAGGGTGCGGATGTCGAAGGCCTTCTTGCGGTCGGCGTTCGTGGCCGGGGAGAAGATGTCGCCGACCGTGGTGAAGTCGCTGCCCGCCAGCACGTGCGGGTAGGGAGTGACGTCGCGGTCGTGCGGGTCGTTGGTCGGGGCCCGCCGCGGGCCGGGCTCACCCGGTGCGACCCAGGTGTTCTCGTAGTGCGCGAGCAGGATCCCGTACGCGTCGACGAGGTCCTTGGCCCAGTACTGCGCCTGCCCGTTCGGGCCCATGACCCGGTCGTAGCCGCCGATGCCGAAGTTGTCCTCGGCCGAGACGCCACCGGAGAAGTCGAGCGACTGCTTGCCGGTGAGCACCATCGCGGAGTCGGGGGTCATGACGAGGATGCCCTTGGTGTGCATGAGCATCGTCGCCTCGGCGTTCCAGTACGGCTGCGCCCCCACGTTGATGCCGGCCACGACGACGTTGATCTCGTGCCCGGCCTGGGTGAACTCGATGATCCGCTTGAGCGCCTTGGCCACCCAGTCCATGTTCTCGGTGCCCGAGTCCATCGAGATGCGGGCCCCGGCCGAGAGGGCGAACCACTCGACGGGCAGTCCCCGCTCCTCGGCGAGGTCGAGGGCGGCGATCACCCGGGCGCACTCCGGCTCGGCCACCGCGCCGAGGGCGCGCAGGGGGTCGCCGCAGAGCAGCACCCGGCTCACGCCCTCCGGGTGCAGGGGCGTCGGCGTGGTGACCAGCCCGCAGATCAGCCCGGCCGTGTTCTCGCCGTAGGGCCGCGAGACCGGCACGAGCCGACCCGACTCGTCGAGGTCGAGCTCCTGCACGGAGCCCCCGGCGCCCGCGACCATCGCGACCAGCTCGTAGGGGTAGACCAGGCCACGGCGCCGGGCGCGCACGACCTTCTCGGCGTAGCCGTCGAGCGGCGCCACCCGCGTCGTGGGCGGGGTGTCGACGGTGAACGTGACGCCCGACCCCGGCTGGTACGAGAAGCGCGCGCAGATCGGCACGGTGTGGCCGTTGTCGCCGGCGATGGCGCCCTCGATGCGTACCTCCTCGATGCCGGCACCGGCGGTCATCGGGGCGACCTTGCCCTGCAGCGCGGTCAGCTGGTCGAGGTCGGCCTCGACCGGCGGCCAGATGTGCAGCCAGACGTGGTTGGTGTCGAGCCGGGCGCCGGCGCCGAGGGTGGCCCGGGCGCGGCGGATCGCCTCGAGGCAGTTGGCCAGCGCACGCTCGATGTGCGGCAGCGCGGTGACCTTGCCGGTCTCGTCACGCACGACGACGAGCTGGCGCACCTGGGCGAGCGCCACGAGGCGCTGGTCCTGCGGGTTGCCCGCGGCGACGGCGTGCAACAGCAGCACGTCCTCGGGCGCCTCGAGCCGGGTGAGCTCGAAGTCGCGCAGCCGCCACAGGTTGAGGCGGCGGCCGACCATCGGGTGCACGTCGCGCACCGGGCGGTCCTCGTCCATCGACCCGTCCGGCTGCGGGCGGAAGGTGAAGTAGCCGACCTCGCGCTCGTCGTCGGGCACCACGCCCACGGCGACCCGGCGCACCTGGGTGGCGAACGGCATCCCGGCCAGTCGTGCGGCGAGGAAGCTCGAGGCCTCCTCCTGGTCGGCCGGGAGGTCGGCCCAGTGCACGTAGAGGTCGACGACGGCCTGGTGGCCCGCCGGGCGGTCGGCGACCAGGTCGGCGAGCAGCTGCGACAACGCGGTGCCGTCGGTGACCTCGTCGATCGTCGCGGCGGTGCTCACCAGGTGCGACTCGCGCCCGTCGAGCTGGTAGTCGGCGGTCGCGACGGCGCGATCGTCGACGGTCACCTCTCGCAGGTCGCGCAGGTCGTACTCGCGGTAGTGCCGCTTGATGAGCACGGCGAGCATCGGCTCGCGGGCCGGCACGCCGTGCCGCAGGCGAGCACCCAGGAAGCGCACGATGCGCTCCGGGATGGCGGCCAGCGCGTCCAGCCGGGCGGTGCGCTCGTCGCCCTCGGGCAGGGCGTCGATCTCCTCGAGCTCGTCACCCACGGACCCGAGCACCGAGGCGCGGTCGGCGTCGACGAGCGGCTGGTCGAACCACCGGAAGCGCACGCTGCGGGCGAGGTCGCCGACGATCGGGAAGCGCAGCTGGGTGGCGGACACCAGTCGGTCGAGCAGCTCGCGCGCCGCGGCCTCGTCCCCGGACCCGGGGGCCGGCTCGACCAGCCAGCGCTGGAGGATCGAGGTGGCCATCGAGACCTCGGGGGCCGAGCGCTGCTGGGCGAGGAACACCCGGAACACCGCCCCCTCGAGCTCCTCGCTGCGCTCGACCCCGGTGACGCCGTAGTGGCTCAGCACCCGCTCGAGCCGGCCGACGAAGTCGGCGGGCAGGCCGCCGCGTTCCGGGTCCAGGGTCTGCAGGTAGGTGTGGAAGTGCTCGCGCGGGCTGTGCACCCGGTTCTCGACGTGTGCCTCCTCGCCGACCGGCCGGTTGCGGCTCAGCTCGGCGAAGTCGGCGAACACGGTCAGCAGCTCCATCTCGTCGGTGACCGGTGACCGCCCGGCGGCCGCGAGCTCGTCACGAGCTGCCAGGTAACCGGCCAGCGTCCGCGTCTCGTGCCCGGGGTCGAGGTCGTAGCCGAGCAGCATGGCGGCGAGGTCGGCCCGGGCGTGCAGCGCCCGCTCGCCGACGTCACCGTCGACGACGTCGGCGGGCAGGTCGAGGTCGGGGGCCTCGGTGGCCGCCTCGGCGACCGACGCCGTGTCACCACCGGTCGGCTCGAGCCGGGCGAGCGCCGCCCCGGTCTCGACCTGGCTGCCGGCGGCGACGTGCAGCTCCTTGAGCCGCGCAGCGAACGGTGCCGGCAGCACGGTCTCCATCTTCATGCTCTCGAGCACCAGCACCGGTGCGCCCGCGGCCACCTCGTCACCCACCGCGAGCGGCGTGGCCACGACGAGAGCCGGTGCGGGAGAACGCAGGATGCCGCCCTCGTCGCGGCTGACCCGGTGGGTCACGCCGTCGACCTCCACGAGCTGGACCGGTCCGTGGGATGCGGTGACGAGTCGGTGCGTGCGCCCGCCCACGGTGACCCGGCTGGCGAAGTGGCCGATCCGCTCGAGGTCCGCCTCGACCGTGACGAGCTGGCCCCCCGGCTCCGCGACCGACACCCGGAAGCGGGACGGACCGGTGCGGTAGACGACGACCTTGTAGGCCGTGCCGCGCAGCTTGAGGTCGATGGCGCGGCCCACGTCGTGCTGCACCTGGGGGCGACCGCCCCGGGCGGTCTCGAGCAGCCGGGTGTGCTCGACGGCCTCGGCCTCGCCGTACGCCTCGATGCCGGCGACCACGAGGGCGACGCCCGAGTGCTCGCTCGCGACGAGGCGACCCTCGCCCCGCACCCGGTCGATCCACCCGGTGTCGGCCGAGCCGTCGACGACCTCGGGCTGGTCGAGCAGGTCGAGGATGAACGACTTGTTCGTGGCGCCGCCCTCGATGACGACCGTCGTCTCACGCATCGCCCGACGCAGCCGCGCCAGGGCCTCGTCGCGGTCGCGGCCGTGCGCAATGATCTTCGCGATCATCGAGTCGAAGTCGGCAGGGATCGAGTCGCCCTCTGCCACACCCGTGTCGACGCGGATACCCGGGCCGGCCGGCAGCTCGAGGTGCACGATGCGCCCCGGTGCAGGGGCGAAGTCACGGTCGGGGTCCTCGGCGTTGAGCCGGGCCTCGACGGCGTGCCCGACCTCGTCGGGGCGGTGCCCCTTGAGCCGGCCGCCCGAGGCGACGTGGATCTGCAGCCGCACCAGGTCGGTGCCGGTGACGGCCTCGGTGATCGGGTGCTCGACCTGCAGGCGGGTGTTGACCTCGAGGAAGGCGAAGAAGCGGTCGCGCGGGTGGTAGAGGAACTCGACGGTGCCGGCGCCGGCGTAGCCCACGGCGATGGCGAGCCGCTCGGCCGACGCCTTCAGCTCGCCGACCTGGGCCACGTCGAGCACCGGCGAGGCCGACTCCTCGATGACCTTCTGGTTGCGGCGCTGCACCGAGCAGTCGCGCACACCGATCGCCCAGGCCGAGCCCTGGCCGTCGGCGATGACCTGCACCTCGACGTGCCGGGCCCCGGTGACGAGCTTCTCGAGGAACACGACGCCCGACCCGAAGGCACGCTGCGCCTCGTCGCGGGTGCGCTCGTACGCGTCGGCCAGCTCGGCGTCGGTGGTCACCTTCCGGATGCCGCGCCCACCGCCGCCCGCCGTGGCCTTGAGCATCAGGGGGTAGCCGATCCGGGCCGCCGCGGCGATGGCGTCGTCGAGCGTGTCGACCCCGCCCCGGCTCCACGGGGCCACGGGCACGCCGACCTCCTCGGCGATCAGCTTGGAGCCGATCTTGTCGCCCAGGCGGCGCATGGCCTCCGGGCTGGGCCCGATGAAGGTGACGCCGATGCGCTCGCACAGCTCGGCGAAGGTCGGGTCCTCGGCGACGAAGCCCCAGCCGACCCAGGCGGCGTCCGCCCCGCTCTCGAGCAGGGCGCGCTCCAGCACGGCGTGGTCGAGGTAGGGGCGCAGCGACGCGGGGCCGAGGTCGTAGGCGGCGTCGGCCTCGCGCACGAACATCGCCGAGCGCTCGGCCTCGGTGTGCAGCGCCACGGTCTCGATGCGGTGCCCACCGGGCCCGGCCTGCGCGTTCAGGTCACGCACGGCGTGGATCAGCCGCATCGCGGCCTCTCCGCGGTTCACGATGGCGATCCGCTGGAACATCGGTGGTCCTCCCGGGGGTCCGGTGTGCGTGTCGTCTCTCGGGCGGGCTCGGTGCCGCCGGTTCCCGAGCCTGTCACCATCTCGTGGTGACTCGCGAGTAATGAGCGCGCTCCCCCGCAGCCGCTTCCTGTGGAACGGCCCGCGTGCCCGGCGGCTCACGGATAGGGTGGCCGCGGCCGACGGCGTCTCAACGGCGAAGGAGGTCTCGATGCGAACCGGTCTCCGTGGTGCCGCACGCTCCGCGCCGGTGCTGGTCGCGAGCCTGCTCCTGGCCCTCGGTGCCGCCCTCGCCGCCCCGGTGAGCGCGAGTGCCACGCCCGTCTCGCCCGCCGCGACCACGGCACCCGCCGACGACGAGCAGGCCCTCGCCGACACGTACGCCCCGGTGACCCGCCTGGTGCAGCAGGCCCAGGACTGCGGGCCGGGCGAGCCGTTCGTGCCGACCGACGTCGACAGCCTGCTCGGCAACGACACCGTCGCGCTGCGCGGCCCGTGGGACACCGACGACCTGGTCAAGATCGCGCCCTCGGCCGATGACCTCGGCAAGGGCCTGACCGGCTACCACCTCGACCTCCCGGGCAACCCGCTCAGCGCCGGGTGCTCCTACGAGGAGTGGGCGAACGAGCAGACCCTGGGTTCGACGCCGACCACGTACGCCCGAGTCGTCACCGAGAGGGGTCGTGAGGGCCTCGCGGTGCAGTACTGGCTGTACTACCCCTTCAACGACTTCACCAACAAGCACGAGAGCGACTGGGAGATGATCCAGGTCGAGTTCGCCGCGTCCGACGTGGCGACCGCCCTGACCCAGCAGCCCACCCGGGTCGGCTACAGCCAGCACGAGGGCGTCGAGATCGCGGCGTGGGGCGACGTCAAGCTCGAGGTCGTCGACGGCACCCACCCCGTGGTGCACCCGGCCGCCGGTTCGCACGCCAACTACTACGACGCGGCTCTCTTCCTCGGCCGTTCCGGCCAGCAGGGGTTCGGCTGCGACGACACCCGGGACCCCGGGGCCGACCTGCGACCCACCGTCGCCCTGGTCCCCTCGGACGCAGCCGCGGCCGCTGCGGCCTTTCCCTGGCTGACGTACACCGGTCGCTGGGGCCAGCGGGAAAAGAGCTTCTACAACGGGCCGACCGGCCCCAACACCAAGGACCAGTGGACTGCCCCGCTGAGCTGGACCGACAGGGAGGGCGCCGCGAACGCCTTCGCGGTGCCGGCCAGTGGGCTGTTCGGCACCCAGGCGACCAGCGCCTTCTGCAGCATCGTCACCAGCGGCTCGGAAGCGCTGCGGCTGGCCATCAACAACCCGGGCCTGACCGCGCTGGTGCTGGTCGCGCTCGGCCTGGTCATCCTGTGGCTCGTCCGCCGCACCACCTGGACCCCCGCTGCGCCGCTGCGGCTGGTGCGCCGTCGCGCCACCGGGCAGGTCGTCGCGGCGGTGTGGCGGATGTACCTCGGACGCGTGCCGCTGTTCGCCGGGATCGGCCTCCCGATCGCCGTCGCCACCCTGCTGCCCGGCCTCGCCACCGTCTGGATGACGTCGACCGCCGAGTCGCTGGGGGGCAACCAGAGCCTCTACAGCGCCGCGGTCGCCATCGCCGGGCTGGCGCTCGTCCTGCTGTCGCCCATCACGCTGTCCATCGGTGAGGCGGCGGCGATGGTCGCCGTCCGCGAGATCGACGAGGGCCGCGCGGTCGGCATCCGACGTGCCTACCGCGGGGCGCTGAGCCGAGCCGTGCCCCTGCTCCTGACCCAGGCGGCGATCGCCGTCGTGCTGATCGCGCTGGCCGCGACGGTGGTGCTCATCCCGGTTGCACTCGTGGGGCTGGTGCTCAGCCTGCTGATCACACCGGTCGTCCTCTTCGAACGCAGGTCCGGGTGGGCAGCCATCCGGCGCAGCGCGCACCTGGTGCGCCGGCGCTGGGTGAAGGTCGTGGTGCTGGTCGCCCTGACCAGCGTCCTGGTGCTCTCCGTCGGCCCGCTGCTCGGCACCGCCCTGATCCTCGGCACGTCCCTGCCGTTCGTGGTGAGCAACGCGGTGGCGGGCATCGTCTACGCCCTCCTCGTGCCGATCATCGCGCTCAACACCCTCTACGTGTTCGCCGACATCTCCGTTCGGGAGCAGCTCGAGCCGCCCGTGGAGAAGGCGACCGAGCTGCCGGCCGAGGCCACCCTCGGCTGAGCGGCGGCGGTCAGGCGGTGACCTCCGGTGGGTGCCGCCGCTGCACGGTGAACCAGACGGCCACGGCCAGGCCGACGGCGAGCAGGATGCCGACCACCGTCGCGTTGCGCACCAGGGTGTCACCGAACGTCGCCACCACCGCCCGGGCGGCGTCGGCCGCCACCGGGTCGGCCAGCCGGTCGGTGCCGCTCGACACCGCGACGCGCACGCCCACGACCACGGCGACGAGGGCGACCAGGGCCGCCGCAGTGAACCAGAGGCCGGCCAGCGCGACGTCGCGCAGCAGCCACCCGCCGGCCACGGCGAAGACGATCACGAGCAGCGGGCCCAGCCAGACGAGCACCTTGAGCAGCTGGTAGTACCGCTGCCACTTCTCCAGCTGCTCGACCGTCGTGATCGGGATCGAGGCCTCCAGGGTCGGCAGCCGGTCGACGAAGGTGAAGCCGGCGGCGATCAGCTCCTGGCGCACCGCGTTGCCGACCGTCGCCAGCTTGATGCTCACGGTGTCGCCCTCGGTGACGAGCGAGCCGGTGCCGGCGTCGCCGTCGAGGGCTGCCACGAGGTCGGTGTGGGCGGTGCGCGTGGCCTCCTCGAAGGCGTTCGCGAACTCGGGCGCCTCCACCACCTTGGCCACGATGGATGCCGTGCGCGACTCGACCGCGCCCCCGAGGCTGCCCGCGAGATCACGCAGCAGCCCCTTCACGAGGTCCGGAGCGGCCATCTGGTCGATCGCACCCGAGACCCGGGGTGCGACCGCGGAGTCGATCGCCCGGGTCACCTGGGCGGTCATCTCCTGCTCGATGAGCGCCTGCACCTCCGGCGAGGAGGCCACCGGGACCACCCGGGCGACGAACGCGTCGGTGTCCGTCACCGTGCGGGCCGTCCAGGTGGCGATGACGGCGACGGGGACGAGAAGTGCGGCAAGGACGAGCAGCACGATGCCGCCGATCCTGCGGGGTCGAGAGGTCATGCCGGCTCCTTGCCGTCGGAGGGGTCGTCCTTGCCGTCCGGCCCCTCGAGGTGGTCGGGGTCGCCCGCCGGGGCGTGCGCCGGGGCGCCGGGGTCCTCACCGGGCGGCCCGTCAGCGCGGTCGCGCCAGGACCGGTCGGCGCTGGGCGCGACCAGGGCGGCCACCTGCTCCTCCGTCTGGGCGGTGAGCTCGTAGCGCCGCTTGTAGATCTCCAGCATCGCCATCGCGGTGGCGGCGAGCGGCACGGCGAGCAGCGCCCCCGCCAAGCCGAACAGCTGCGCGCCGAGGATCGCGGAGCCGAACGAGACCGCGGGGTGGACGTCGACGGCACGCGCCGAGATGCGCGGCTCGAAGGTGAGGTTCTCGACCTGCTGGTACACGATCCCCCACAGCAGCACCCAGAGGCCCAGGATCGGGTCGCCCGAGGTGAGGCCGACGATCGTCGGCAGCGCGATCGAGATGTAGGTGCCGACGTTGGGCACGAACTGCGCGACGATGCCCGTCCAGAGCGCGAGCGGCAGCCAGTACGGCAGCCCGATGACGTAGAAGACGATGCCGCTGCACACCGAGTTGATCGAGGCCAGCACGACGCGGGCGGCGATGTAGCCGCCGACCTTGATCCGGGTGAGGTCCCACGCCGCCAGGAAGGGCACCTGGAGCCGAGGGTGCACGCGGTGGGCGAGCCAGCCGCGCAGGGCCGGCATCCCCACCGACAGGTAGAAGACGAAGAACCCCACCGCGAACAGGCCGAACGTCGTCGAGAGCACCGCCGCCACGAAGCCGATCACCCCGACCGCCACGTCCTGGGCGTAGGAGGTGAGGTCACCGGGGCTGATGCCCGCGCTCTCGACGAGCTGGTCGACGGTGTACTGCGAGCCGGTGAGGTCGTTGAGCTTGGCGAGGACGGAGTCGGCCATCCCCGGGACGGCTGCGACGAGCTGGGAGAGCTGGTCGACGAGGAGGCTGCCGAAGGCCCAGAAGAAGCCGATGAAGCCCAGGACGAGTGCGACCAGCACGGTGGTGGTGGCGAGGGCTCGCGGCATCCACCGGGTCAGGCGGCCGACGGCGGGTTCCATGGCGAGGGCCAGGAACCAGCTGAGGACGAGGTAGTACAGCATCGTCGCGCCGCGGGTGAGGACGAAGGCCCCGGCGGCCACGATGAGCAGCACCCCCATCACGACCCAGGCGCGCCGCCAGTCGGATCGCGCCGGGGTGGTCGAGCCCGGCACGACGGGGGTCGTGGCCGTGGTCGTGGCCTCCATACCGGTCAATGTAGGGCCAGCGGGAGCCACCGCCCGGGCGGCGCGCGACGAGCGGGGGCCCCGACCTGCGAGCCGCTCATGGTCCTGGGGTCACCCCGTGCCGAGGACGCGGTCGAGGAAGGCGTTTCCGAAGACACGCTCGGGGTCGACCCGGTCGCGCAGCGCCCGGAAGTCGTCGAGCCGGGGGAACGCCTCGGCGAGGGCGCCGGCATCCATCTCGAACACCTTGCCCCAGTGCGGCCTGGCCCCCAGCGGCACCAGCTCGTCCTCGATCTCCCGGACGACCCGGCGCACGGCCGGCTCGTCGCGCACCCAGGTGAAGTGCAGGCCCACGGCGTCGCGTCGGTGGGCGCCGCTGAGCCACAGGTCGTCGGACGCGATGGTGCGGATCTCGCCCACCTCGAGCAGCGGTTCGAACCGAGCCGACATGCGGCGCAGCCGGGCGATCGCCTCGAGGGCGTGCTCGCGTGGGACGAAGTACTCGCTCTGCAGCTCGGCGCCGTTGCTCGGCGTGAAGGCCATCCTGAAGTGCGGCAGGCGGTCGAGCCAGGCCCCCGGCACCCCGCCCTGGGCCGTCACCGCCTGCTCCGAGCCGCCGCGCAGCATGTGCACGGTCCGCTGCGCCGCCAGCGTGCCGAACACCTGGTCCGCCGGGTCGTGCGTCGCCGTTCGGCGCTTGAGCCAGACCTGGTCGACGCCCTCCACGTAGTGGGTGAACAGGCTAACGCTGTACGCGGCGCTCGTGATCGCGTCGAAGTGGTTCTCGAGCACGGCCCAGGTCAACCCGGTGCGCACCTGCTGGCTGACGTCGTAGGTGGGCTCCACGTCGAGCTCGATCCGGGTGACCACGCCCAGTGCGCCGAGGGCCACCACGGACCCGTCGAAGTCGGACTCACCCCGCGCCACCTCGCGGACGACACCGTCCGGGCCGACGACCTCGAGTGCCCGCACGGCGGCCGCGAGGGAGCGGGTGCCGTCGCCCGACCCGTGGGTGCCGGTGGCCACGGCGCCGGCGACGGAGATGTGCGGCAGCGAGGCGAGGGCGCCCAGCGCCCAGCCCTGCTCCTCGAGGGCGACGGCGAGGTCGCCGTAACGAGCTCCCCCGCTGACCGACACGGTGGCCGCCGTCGGGTCGACCCGGATGTCGGCGGGCAGGCCGGCGAGGTCGACGAGGGTGCCGGTGGTGTCGGTGAGGTCGGAGAACGAGTGTCGCGAGCCGATGGCCCGCACTGCGTGCGAGTCCGCGACGACCCGGCGCAGCTCGTCGACCGAACCCGGGTGGACCAGGCGGGCCGCGCGGTAGGTGTGGTTGCCGGCCCAGTTGGTGCCGATCGCGCCGCCGTCGATCGTGGGCTCCATCGTGGTCACGCCCCCGGCACGGGGCCGGTCGAGTCGCGCACCACCAGCTGCGTCGGGAGGCAGACGTGCTCGGGGGTCGGCTCCCTGCCGGCGATCAGCTCGACGAGCATCCGCAGTGCGGTGGCGCCGATGTCGTGCAGCGGCTGCGCGATCGTCGTCAGGGTCGGGGTGCACAGCGCCGACTCCGGCACGTTGTCGAAGCCGACGACCGAGAGGTCCGCCGGCACCCGCAGCCCGAGCTCGTGAGCCACCTCGATGGTGCGGATGGCGGAGATGTCGTTGGCGGCGAAGACGGCAGTGGGGCGGTCAGCCAGGGAGAGCAGCTCGCGGGCCGGGACGCTGGCGGTCTCCGGGCGGTAGCCACCCACCCGGACGAGAGCTGGGTCGACGGGCACGCCGGCGGCGGCCATCGCCTCGCGGAAGCCCTTCTCCCGCAGGCGCGCCGACTCCAGGTCCTCGCGGCCCCCGAGCATCGCGATGCGGCGGTGCCCGAGGTCCAGCAGGTGCTGCGTGGCGACCATCGCTCCGGCGGCGTTGTCGGCGTCGACGGTGGGGAACCCCGCCGGCCCGGTGTGCGGGTCGACCGCGACCACCGGGATCTCGGTCGCCGCCGACACCACGGTGGGGGTGACGAGGATGGCACCGTCGATGAGGGTGCCGCCGAGCCGGCTCAGGGACCGGCGCTCCCACCCGACCGAGCGGCCGTGGTGCCCGCCGGAGTAGGCGAGCAGCTCGTAGCCGGTCTCGTCGATGGCGCTCGAGACCCCCTTGAGCAGCTCGGTGCTGAACGGCTCGAACTCGGCGACCAGCACCCCGATCACGTTGGTGCGGTGGCTGCGCAGGCTGCGGGCCCCGAGGCTCGCCTCGTAGCCCAGCGCCTCGATCACCTCGGTGACCCTGTCCATCGTGCTCTGGGCGACGCCGTAACGCTGGTTGACCACCTTGGACACCGTCGCGACGGACACCCCCGCTGCGCGTGCGACATCCTCCATCCGCACGCGCCCGGCAGTCGTCACGGGGCGAGACTACCGGCCGGGCGGCGGGCGTCCGAGGCGCCCGGAGAACGTTGTCGAGCGCGGTGCGACCGCATGCCTGCCACCTCCACCCCGGTCAGGCGGAGCCGGTGTGCTGCGCCGTCGTCCAGCGCTCGTCACGTGGAGTGACGACGTGCGGCCCGCCGGTGAGGTCGACCGACACGACACCCTCCTGGTCGAGCACGCTGGCCCCGACCCACACCAGCAGCTCTCCCGGCTCGACCACCCGCCGACCCGCGCGGTCGGTGAAGGCCAGCCTGGTGGGCGGCACCGTGAAGGTGACCTCCGCCGACTCGCCGGGCTCGAGGGTGATGCGGTTGAACCCCAGCAGCTGGGCGACCGGTCGGGTGAGGGAACCGACGACGTCGCGGCCGTAGAGCTGCACCACGTCGGTTCCGGCACGGGCGCCGGTGTTGGTCACCCGGACCCCGGCCACGACGGGTTCGCACGTCGTGCTGGCGTGCACCTCGAGGCGGTCGTGCCGGAACGAGGTGTAGGACAGCCCGTGCCCGAACGGCAGGGCCGGCGTGGTCGACAGGTTGGTGACGTCGCCGTCGCCGCCGAGCGGGGGGTGCAGGTAGGTGAACGGCTGTGCGCCGACCGACCGGGGCAGGCTCACCGGCAGGCGCCCCGACGGGTTGACCCGCCCGGCCAGCACGCCGGCCACCGCCGTGCCACCCTCCTCGCCGGGGAAGAAGGCCTGCACCACGGCGGCGCAGCGCTCCAGCGCCCAGCCGACGGCGTAGGGGCGCCCGGTCAGCAGCACGAGCACCACCGGCGTCCCCGTGTCGAGCACCGCCTCGACGAGCTGACGCTGCACCCCCGGGAGCTCGAGGTCGTCGCGGTCGCAGCCCTCGCCCACGGTGCCGCGCCCGAAGAGCCCGGACTGGTCGCCGACGACGACCACGGCGACGTCGCTGCGGGTGGCCGCCGCCACGGCATCCGGGATGCCGCTGAGGTCGCCGTCGTCGACTGCGCACCCGCGGGCCGCTGTGAGCTCGGCGCCGGGCCACTGCGCGGCGAGGGCCTCGCGCACCGTCGGGGCGGCGATGCCCAGGGCGGTGCCGGGGTGCTGCGGGATGACGTGGTTGACGAACGAGTAGCAGCCGAAGAGGGCCTCGACCCGGTCGGCGTTCGGGCCGATCACCGCGACCGTGGCCGGTGGGTCGAGCGGGAGGATGCCGTCGTTGGTGAGCAGCACCACCGACTCCTCGGCCAGCCGGGCCGCGACCCGGCGGTGCTCCGGGCCGTCGAGCTCGACGTGCTGGGGCGGTGCGCCCTCGAAGGTCGCGTCGAGCAGCCCCAGCTCCTCCTTCTGCGCCAGGGCGCGCAGCACCGCACGGTCGACCAGGGCCTCGTCGACCCGGGCCTCGCGCACGGCAGTGGCCAGGGGCGCCAGGTAGGCGTCACCGGTGGGCAGCTCGATGTCGACGCCGGCGGTCAGCGCCAGGGCGGCGGCCTCCCCGAGGTCGCTCGCGACGTGGTGCAGCAGGTGCAGGAACGCGACCCCGAAGTAGTCGGCCACGACCGTGCCGTCGAAGCCCCACTGGTCGCGCAGCAGGCCGGTCAGCAGGTCGGGGTCGGCCGCCACCGGCAGCCCGTCGATCTCGTTGTAGGAGTGCATGACCGAGCGGACCCCGCCGTCGAGCACGGCCATCTCGAACGGCACCAGGAGCACGTCGGCGAGCTCGCGCGGGCCCGCGTGCACCGGGGCGAAGTTGCGGCCGGCCTGCGACGAGGAGTAGCCCACGAAGTGCTTGAGGGTGGCGTGCACCCCGGCCGACTGCAGCCCCCGGACGTAGGACGTACCGAGGGCGCCCACGACGTACGGGTCCTCGGAGATGCACTCCTCGACGCGTCCCCACCGGGGGTCGCGCACGACGTCGAGCACCGGCGCCAGGCCCTGGTGGATGCCCAGCGCGCGCATCGAGTCGCCGATGAGGGCGCCCATCTCCTCGACGAGCCCGGGGTCGAAGGCCGCGCCCCACGCGAGGGGTGTCGGGAAGGTGGCGGCGGTCCAGGCCGCGAGCCCGGTGAGGCACTCCTCGTGCACCAGGGCGGGGATGCCCAGCCGAGTCCGCGTGACCAGGTCGCGCTGCCACTCCCACAGCCATCGGGCCCGCTCGACCGGGTCCACCGGTCGGGTGCCGAACGGGCGGGTCAGGTGCCCGAGCCCGTCGCGGCTGCCCTCGTCGAGGCCGGCGGCCTCGGCGAACTCCCCCTGGAGCGGGGCGACGGCCTCGCCGTCACCCTTGTCCCAGTAGCCGACGAGCTGGGCGAGCTTCTCCTCCAACGTCATCCGGTCGAGCAGGTCGAGCACGCGCGGCGAATGGGCGTTGCGGGCGCGGCTCGCGGGCAGGGCAGCGGCGAGGGGTGGGGTCGCGGTCACGATGAGGTCCTCGGTGGGCTCGGCGGGAGAGGGGACGGCGGCCTGCTGGGCGGGGGTGCTCATCCCTTCACCGCGCCCTGCAGCCCGTTGACGATCCGCCGCTGCATGGCGAGGAAGAAGACCAGAGCCGGGATCATCGCGAGGGTCGTGAAGGCGAACACTCCCGCCGTGTCGGAGGAGTACTGCGACGAGAAGTCGGCGACCCCGAGCGGGAGCGTCTTCATGTCGCCCTGCAGCAGGAGCAGCGGCAGCAGGTAGGCGTTCCACGAGGAGACGAAGGCGAGCACGCCCACGGTCACCGCTCCGGGCCCGGACAGCGGCACGATGACGCGCCAGAAGACCTGGATGCGGGTGGCGCCGTCGATGAAGGCGGCCTCCTCCAGCTCGTTCGGGATCGCCATCAGGAAGGGCCTCAGGATGATGATGGTCACCGGGAGCGCGAAG
>Ga0308173_10000585_pt1 | contig 15959 bp, 13 predicted proteins | sample PhyPR1_FD_203716 | JGI IMG/M metagenome (GOLD analysis project Ga0308173, IMG submission 203716) | Soil microbial communities from UC Gill Tract Community Farm, Albany, California, United States - DLSLS.P.R1 | ecosystem: Environmental > Terrestrial > Soil > Agricultural land | place: USA...
GAAGAAGGCCGCGACGATACTCGTGAGAATCCGGGTTTTGCGGGGCAGCGGTGCTGCTGCTGAAGCCATCGATGTCATGCGGACGTCACGGTGGCGTCATGGTGGCGGCACGCGCAGATGGCGTCAATGAGAGCGTGTTTCGCGACCAGCATCCCCGAGACCTTGTTCATCGTCGATTGAGCAAGTCCACAACTGCGTGCGCCGCATCGTGAGCCGGATCCCCGAGCAGCGAGCGATGCAGGCGCACGAACTCGGCCAGCGTGTCGGCTTCGAGCGCACGCCGGCGCAGCGCCGGCGCAAGCGCCGCGGCAAGCGCCGAGGGCTTGCAGTCATCCTGCATCAACTCGGGCACGATCGTGTGCCCGGCCAGGATGTTCGGCAGCGAATAAACTTCGGTGCGCATCAGCCCCAGCGCTTTGACCAGCCAGTACGTGAGGCGGGCAAGCCGATAGGCGACGACCATCGGGCGTTTGGCGAGCATCGCCTCCAGCGCCGCGGTGCCGGAGGCCAGCAACACCGCATCGGCTGCGATCATCGCGACGCGGGCATTGCCATCGAGCAGGTGGATGCCGGCATTGGTCAGTGCCGGTCGCGAGTCCATGAGTTGTCGGAACGCCCTGGCGCACGCCGGGGTCGCCATCGGCGCGACGATTTGCAGATCGGGAAACTGCAGCTTCAGCAACATCGCCGTATCGAGGAAATCGCGCCCGAGTCGCTCGATCTCGCCAAGGCGGCTGCCGGGCAGCAGGGCGAGCACCGGCACCTCGATCGCTATTCCGAGGCTCGCACGCGCGGCGTGCTGGTCCGGCTCGATCGGAAATTCACGCGCGAGCGGATGGCCGACGAAGCGTGCGTCCACGCCATGGCGTAAGAAAATGGCGGGTTCCATCGGGAACAGGCAGAGCACGCGGTCGGCGCTGCGCCCGAGTTTTGCGGCCCGCCCCTCGCGCCAGGCCCAGACCGACGGGCTGACGTAGTGGGCGGTGCGGATGCCCGAGCGTTTCAGGCGCCGCGCCAGCCCGAGGTTGAAATCCGGTGCGTCAATGCCGATGAAGACATCGGGAGAATGCGACAAAGTACGTTTGTATAGTTCGCGCCGCAGCGACAACAGGCGCGGCAGGTGGCGCAGCACTTCGGCCAGTCCCATTACCGCGAGCTGCTCGGCCGGATACCAGACATCCATTCCGGCTGCCGCCATGCGCGGTCCACCGACGCCGGCAAACTGCGCTTTGGGATGGATTCGGCGCAACCCGGCGATCAGGTCGGCCCCGAGCAGATCGCCGGAGCTTTCGCCCGCGACGAGGACGAAGCGAGGGGCGTCGGCAGCGGCAGGGGTAATGGGCGGGGGAGAACCCGCGGAAGCTCCGTCGCGGTCGGAGGGGTGAGGCATGCCGAATGATGTCGCCTACAAGCAGGTGAGTTCAAGCTCAACACCAGCGAGGCACGAGCCTGCGGCCCTGAATGCGTTCACCCTCGCCGCTCGCCACTCGCCCCTCGATCCTCGCCTTCGGCTCATCGAGCAATCGGCCGCTGCGCCGCGTTCAGGAACTCGATCATCGTAGTCACGTCGGGCGCGTCGACCGCGATGCGGGCGAGTTCCTCGCGCGCTTCGGCCAATTGCATGCCCGACATGTACAGCGCCTTGTACGCGCGCCGGATTGCCGCGATGCGTTCAGGCGAGAAACCGCGGCGCTTGAGGCCTTCAGTGTTGATTCCGCGCGGCCGGCCGTATTCGTTCGCCATGATCACGAACGGCAACACGTCACCGTTGACCAGGCAGCCCATGCCGATGAAGGCGTGGGCGCCGATGCGGCAGAACTGATGCACGCCGCTGAACCCCGACAGGATCACGTGATCGCCGATGACGACATGGCCGGCGAGCGTCGCGTTGTTGGAAAAGACCGTGTGGTTGCCGACCTGGCAGTCATGCGCGATATGCGCGTACGCCATGATCCAGTTGTCGTTGCCGATGCGGGTCGTGCCGCCGCCGTCGGCGGTGCCGCGATTGATCGTGACGAATTCGCGGATGTGGTTGCGGTCGCCGATCACGAGAGCGCTGCGCTCGCCGGCGAACTTCTTGTCCTGCGGGTCGCCGCCGATCGAGGCGAACGGGTGGATGCGATTGTCGCGGCCGATGCGCGTGGGACCCTTGATCACGACATGAGCCCCGATCTCGCTGCCGTCTCCGATCTCGACCTCCGGGCCGACGACGGCATAGGGGCCGATAGTCGCGCCGGCATCTACGGTGGCGCTGGCATCGACCTGCGCCGTCGCGTGCACCTGCGCCATCAGGTGGCGCGCTCGGCGCACATCAATTCGGCTTCCGCCACCGGCTTGTCGTTGACCCTGGCCTTGCAGTGGAAGATTCCCATGCTGCGGATCATGCGCTTGAGCTCGACCTCGAGCTGCAACTGGTCGCCCGGTGAGACGATCTGGGTAAACTTAGCATTGTCCACTTTTACTAAATAGTACAATGCGCGAACTGCGTCGTTTTTCTGCCGCGACAGCTGCACCAGCAATCCGCAAGCCTGCGCCAGCGCTTCGATGATCAGCACGCCCGGCATGACCGGGTGGCCGGGAAAATGGCCCTGGAAGAATGGCTCGTTGATCGAGACGTTCTTGTAGGCGCGCAGACGCTCGCCTACCGTGTAGTCGACCACGCGGTCGACCAGCAGGAACGGATAGCGATGCGGCAGCATCGCGGCAATATCGCGCGCGTCGAGCGCCTTCGGCGCAGCGGCGGTAGTCATGTCTTGCTCATGCCTTCAGGTCCTTCTCGAGTGCTTGCACGCGCCGGGTCAACTCGTCGAGGTGCTTGAACCGCGCCGCATTGCGGCGCCACTCCCGGTTGCTCTGTACCGGGGTCCCCGATGAGTATTCCCCCGGCGCCTGTATGGAATGGGTGACCAGGGTCATGGCCGTCACGGTGACGCGATCGGCCACTCTCAAGTGGCCCAGTATGCCAGCACCGCCGCCAATCAGGCAGTAGCGACCGATCGTGGCGCTGCCGGCGACGGCCGAGCAGCCGGCCATTGCCGTGTGCGCGCCGATGCGAACGTTGTGCGCGATCTGGATCTGGTTGTCCAGGCGCACGTCCTCCTCGATCACGGTGTCTTCAAGGGCGCCGCGGTCGATGGTCGTGTTGGCGCCGATCTCGCAATCATCGCCGATACGCACGCCGCCGAGCTGCGGCACCTTGATCCAATGGTCGGCTTCGAACGCGAGCCCGAATCCGTCGGCGCCGATGACCACGCCGGGATGCACCAGCACACGCTGACCGAGGCGCACGCGCGTAACCAGCGTCACGCGTGCGATCAGGCGCGATTGCGCGCCGACCTCGCAACCGGAACCGATAATGCAGTGCGGGCCGATTGTGGCGCCGGCGCCGATCGCGGCGCCCGCTTCGACCACGCAGTATGGACCGATACTGGCCGAGGCATCGATGCGGCAATCCGCAGCGACGACCGCCGTGGCATGCACGCCGGGTGCGGCGGCGGCGGGAATGTCGAACAGCGCCGCGATCTTCGCAAACGCCACATACGGATCGGCCGCGATCAACGCGGCCGATGGACACTCGGGCGCGTCTTCGGCGCGCAACACGACCGCGCCGGCGCGGCTGGTGCGAAGTTCGGCGCGATAGCGCGAGTTGGCGAGAAAACTGAGCTGCGCCGGCGTGGCGCCCGCAAGGGTTCCAACGCCCGAGACCCGGGTCTTGCCGTCGCCTTCAAGGGCCAGTCCGAAGCGTTCGGCCAGCAGGCCGAGCGTGTACGCCGTCTGCGGAACGCTCACGGCTTGCTCCGCGGGGCTGCCTCGGCGCGCTTGAGCCGCTGCAGGACCGCCTCGGTGATGTCGATCGCGGGGCTGAAGTAAATGACCGGGCCGGGCACGATCAGTTCGAATCCCTGCGCGCGCGCATACTCGACCGCGACGTTCTGGATTTGCTGCCAGGTTCGATCGCGTTCGGCAGCCGCACGGGTGTTGAGTTCGTTGCGCAGTTCCTCGCGCGTGCGCTTGTTGGCGCGGTCGAGCGCCTCGATCTCGCGTTTGCGCGCATCGGCGTCATCCTTGCTCATGATCGAGGCGTCGCGGTCGAACTTCTGCTTCAAGGTGGCGAGCTTGGCCTCTTCGGCCTTGAGCGCGGTGTCGCGCGGTGCGAACTCGCGCTCGAGCCGGCCGCGGCTCTCCACCATCTGTGGCGCCTCGTCGAGCAGCCGCTTGAGGTCGACGTAACCGACCTTGGTGCCGGCTTGGGCCAAGGCTGCGGCCGGGGACGCCAGCAAAGCCACAATGGCCAGCAGCATACCGGGAATCGTGCTGGCCGGGCCTGCGTCTCGACTCACAATCCGTCCTCGCGCATTTGCGCTGCGAGCGCGGTGTACGACCGCGGCCGCAGCCGTCGCCGCATGGTAACTCGGATCAGAACGTCGTGCCGAAGTTGAACTGCAGGACCTCGGAGATGTCGCCGGGCTTCTTGATGATCGGCTTGCCCAGGTTGATCACGATCGGGCCGACCGGCGCTTGCCAATGCAGCGAGATGCCGGTCGAAACGCGGATCTGACTCAGCTCGAACGAGCCGGCGTCGTACACATTCGCGTGCGCGAGGTACTGGGTCGACGTGTTGAACACGTTGCCGGCGTCGACGAACCAGGACAGGCGCGTTCCCGAATCGTCCTTGACGAACGGCGTCGGGAAAATGAGTTCGGCCGACGCGACCGTCTTCAGGTTGCCGCCGAGCGGCTGGCGGCAGTAATCGGCCGCGGTGACGGTCGTGCAACTCGCGGCCAGTGTATACGGGCCGAGCGTGTTGTCGCGGAAGTTGCGCACGTCGGAAATGCCGCCGGCATAGAAGTTCTGGAAGAACGGCAGGCCCTTGAGATCGGATATGTAGTGCGGATCGGTCGGCGGCAGCACGCTCTTGATCGTGCCGTAGCTGTTGCCGTAGCCGAGGGTGGCCGAACCTTCGAACGTCAGCGAGTCGGTGATCGGCAGGTACTGGGCATACTTGAAGATCAGTTTGTAGTACTGCACGGTCGATCCGGGCAGCGCAACTTCGGCCGAGAACTGCTGCAGAGAGCCGTGGGTCGGATTGAAATAGCGGTTGCGCGTGTCGTGCGCCCACGAGGCCGTGATCGACCACTGGTGGAACGTGTCGTGGCCCAGATTGTTGATGTAATCGACAATCGGCTCGGGTGAATAGTAGGAGCGGTAATAAACGATATTGCCGTCCGGATCGGTCACGTAAATCGGATTGCCATTGGCATCGTGCGCCGGCAGTCCCGTGATCGGGTCGATCACCGGCGTGGCGAACAGGGAATAGGTCACGATCTTGGTCTTGCTGATGCCGAGCGTCAGGTTCAGCGAATCGGTTTCGGTCATCGGCAGGGCGAGGATGGTCGAGAACGCCGCCGTGTCGTTCAAGTAGTTGGCCAGGTTCGCCTGCTGCTGGTCGAGCTTGCTGTAGCTGGCCGTGTAGCCCAGGCCAATGCCGTCCGGTGTCAGGTAAGGCTGGAAGTACGAAACGCCGACGCGCTCCTGGTAATAGCTCTTGGACACCGTGGCCGAGGCCTGGTCGCCCTCGCCGAGGAAGTTGTTTTCCGAGATTGAAACGCTGGCAATGAGTTTTTCCACCTGCGAGTAGCCGATGCCGAAAGTGAAGCTGCCGGCCGAGGTCTCCTCGACGCTGATGTTGACGTCGACCTGGTCATCGGTGCCGGCGACGCGCGGGGTGGTGACTTCCACTTTCTTGAAGAAGCCCAGTCGCTGCAGGCGGATTTTGGAACGGTCGATCGCCGCCTGCGAATACCAGGCACCTTCGAGCTGGCGCATTTCGCGGCGCATCACTTCGTCCTGCGTGCTGGCGTTGCCCTTGAAGGTGATGTGGCGCACGTAGACGCGCTTGCCCGGATTGACGAAGAACGTCACCGAAGCCTGCTTCTTTTCCTTGTCGACGTTCGGCACCGGCGTGACCTGCGCGAAGGCGTAGCCGATGTTGGCGAGCACCGCGATCATCGCTTCCTGCGACTGCACGATCTTCTTGCGCGAGAAGATCTCGCCGGTGTGGATCGTGATCAGCTTGCGCATGTCCTCCTCGGCCAGCACGAAGTCGCCGCTGAGCTTGATGTCGGCGACCGAATAAACCTCACCTTCGGTCACATTTGCGGTGAGATACATCGTGCGCTTGTCGGGACTGATCGTGACCTGGGTCGAGTCGATGCTGAAATCGACGTGGCCGCGGTCCAGGTAGTAGGAGTTGAGTTTTTCCAGGTCGCCGGAAAGTTTCTCGCGCGAGTACTGGTCGTCCTTTGAATACCAGGATGTCCAGTTGCTCGTGTTGGATTCGAAATCACTGCGGATCTCGTCGGTCGAGAACGTGTGGTTGCCGACGATATTGATGTGCTTGATCGTGGCGACCTTGCCTTCGGCAATCACGATCGACAACTCGACGCGGTTGCGATCGAGCGGAATGACGTGCGGCTTGATCGAGACGTTGTACTTGCCGCGGTTGTAGTACTGGCGAGTCAGCTCCTGCGTGACGCGGTCGAGCGAGAGCCGGTCGAACGGCTCGCCCTCGGCAAGCCCGATGTCCTTCAGGCCCTTGAGCAAATCCTCGGATTTCAGATCCTTGTTGCCCTTGAGCTGGATCTTGGAAATAGCCGGCCGCTCCTTGACCGTGATCACGAGGATGTTGCCCTGGCGCGCGATCTGGACGTCGGTGAAGAAACCGGTCTTGTACAACGCACGCACCGCCTGCTGCACGCGCTCGCTGGTCACGGTGTCGCCTTTTTCCACCGGCAGGTAGGTGAACACGGTACCGGCCGAGATACGCTGCAGCCCATCGATGCGGATGTCCGACGCGACGAAGGGGTCCAGGGCGAAAGCTTTTGCAGCAAGGCTCGCGAGCAGAATTAAGGCGGCGATACGCTTCATCGTCACTTCCAGAGAAAAAGTAGTTGGGTACTTTGCCCGCGCGCCCATCGTAGCCGCGCGGACACGGGATAGTTTATGCGTTGCTTTCCCTCGTTGCCGGATCGGCCGGAAAAAGGGCCCTCACCACTCGGCCACTCACGACGAAACGATACGCACGATGTCGTTATAGAACGCTAGGCTCATCAGGGTCACCAGCAGGGCGACGCCCACGTACTGGCCGGCCATCAGAGCGCGTTCGCTGACCGGGCTGCCTTTGACCAGTTCGATAAAGTAATACAGCAGGTGGCCGCCGTCCAAGATCGGTATCGGCAACAGATTGAGGATGCCCAGGCTCAGCGAGATCACCGCGAGGAACGACAGGAACCACGCCAGTCCCTGGTGCGCCGACGCGTTGGCGACCTGGGCGATCGTGATCACGCTCGACAGGTTCTTGGTCGATGCCTGGCCGGTCAGCATGCTGCCGATCATGCCGAGCGTGTTGCGCGTCGTCTTCCAGGTTTCACGCAGCGCCGCCGGAACCGCCTGCAGCGGGCCGTAATGCTCGACCGCGTCGTAATCGCGGCCTTGGCCGCCGATGCCGATGATCCATTTGGTCTTGCCGTTCTCGCTGCTCTGCTTTGCGGTCAGGTCGAGCGGCACGCCGTCGTTGCCGCGCCGCACGAGTATGTGCAAATGTGGATTTTTTGCGGCTTGCTCGGCGACCGTGCGCGTCAGGTCTTCCCAGTTCGCGATCGCCACGTCGTTGATGCGCACGATGCGGTCGCCCGCGAGCATTCCGGCCTGGGCGGCCGGAGCGCCGGCCACCACGCTGCCGGCCACCGCCGGCGGCGGCTGCAACTGCAGCCCGATCGCGTCGAAGGTCTTGTCGTTGTCGGCCACTTCCGGCGGCAGTTTGCTCAACGGCAGCGAGCGGGTGCTGACATTGCCTTGCGCATCGAGGACATCGATCGCGACGTCCTGGTGCAGCATCGCGGCTTGGGCGACGCCGAGCATGGCGTTGCTCCAGGAGCCAACGGTTTCCCCGCCCACGGCGGTAAAGCGGTCGCCGGCCTTGAAGCCGGCATCGGCCGCGAGGCCGTGCGGCGTGCCGATCACCGGTTGCAGGTCGGGGCGGCCGACCACGAACATGGCCCAGAACGCGAGCACCGTGAAAGCGATGTTGAACACCGGTCCCGCCGCGACGATCGCCATGCGCTGCCACAAGGGCGCGGCCGAATATTCGCCAATCTGGTTGCGCACGAGTTCGGGATTTTCCGCCTCGCGCGCATCGAGAAACTTGACGTAGCCGCCGAGCGGGATCGAACCGATGGCGTACTCAGTGCCGTCGCGCGCGACGCGCGACCACAACGGCTTGCCGAATCCGACCGAGAACCGCAGCACCTTGACGCCGCAGCGCCGCGCCACCCAGAAATGGCCGAACTCGTGGAAGGTAACGAGGATCCCCAGAGTGACCAGCAGCCACCATGCAGAACCGAAAATCTCACTCATCTAACTGTTCCTACTTGTTTTTTGGCGGCCCACTCCAGCGTGCGAATCCGGCGAGACGTGGAGCGATCGCGAGATCCAAATTTCCAGCCGGGGCAGCCGTGGCTGGTGCGTTGCCCCAGTGCAGATGCAACGCGCTGTTCAATGATGATTGGGTGCCAGAGACGTGGTTCCAAGCTTGGCTCTTGTTCGCTTTCCGGCCGGATTCGCTTGCTATTCCCTCACGTTGTGGGCCGCGCCGCAGTATAAACGCTTTCCCGCCTCCACCTGACGGCATCCGCGGCCCGTTCAGGGCGCAGCGGGTTGAGTTTTGCCGGGGCGATCAGCAGAAACTGCGGCGCATGATACGTTGGGCCTCCTGCCGGGCGGTTAAATCGGCGTAAACCAGCGAATCGAGGTCGGTCGCAGGCGCGATGGGCAGCTGCTCCAGCGTTGCCTCGATCAATTCGGCGATCGCGAGGAACGGCAATGTGCCATCCAGGAAGGCCGCCACGGCGATTTCATTGGCAGCATTGAGCGTCGTCGGCGCCGTGCCTCCGGCATCGAGTACCTGATAAGCGAGGTCCAGGCAGCGAAACGTCTGCCGATCCGCCGGCTGGAAATCGAGCCGACCGATCGTCAGCAGGTCGAGCGGCACGACGCCCGATTCAACGCGTTCCGGCCAGGCCAGCGCGTGTGCCAGTGCCGTGCGCATGTCCGGATTGCCGAGCTGCGCCAGAACCGAGCCATCGGCGTATTCGACCAGCGAGTGGACGATGCTTTGCGGATGCACGACGACATCGATCTGAGTCGCCGCGGCGCCGAATAGCCAATGCGCCTCGATGACCTCGAGGCCCTTGTTCATCAATGTCGCCGAATCAACGGAAATCTTGCGTCCCATGCGCCAGTTCGGATGTGCGCAGGCCTGGTCGGGGGTTACCGCGGCCAATTCCTCGCGCCGCTTGCCCCGGAACGGGCCGCCCGATGCGGTCAGGACGACCCGGCGAACGCCGGCGTGGGCGAGATTCGGCCGTCCGCCCGGCAGGCATTGGAAGATCGCGTTGTGTTCCGAATCGATCGGGATCAGTTCGCCGCCGCCGGCCCGCAGCGCGTCCAGCAGCAATGGTCCGGCCATCACGACCGCTTCCTTGTTGGCGAGCAGCAGGCGCTTGCCGGCGCGCGCAGCGGCCAGGGTCGAGTCGAGGCCCGCGGCGCCGACGATCGCGGCGACGATCGTATCGGCAGTATCGCCTGCCGCCGCTTCGCGCAATCCGGCAGCGCCGCTGGCAACGCGCGTCTTCAGGCCGGCTGCCGTCAGGCGTGCGCGCAAGGATTGCTCCAGCGCGCCATCGGCGATGACGGCCAAGTCCGGTTCGAAGCGGGCAGCCAGCGCAACGAGTTCGTCGACGCTCTGGTTTGCAGTCAGGACACTGGCGCGGTAGCGATCAGGATGACGGGCAATGACGTCGAGGGCGCTCGCGCCGATCGAGCCGGTCGCGCCTAGGATCGCCACCCTTCTCACAGGCCGAGCGCGGCCTTGCCGAGTGCGAACAGGGGCAGCGCGGCAAACACGCCGTCGAGGCGATCATAGACGCCGCCGTGGCCCGGAAACATGTTGCCGGAATCCTTGACGCTCGCATGGCGCTTGATCAGGCTTTCAAAAAGATCGCCGACGATCGACAGCGCGACGCACGCCATGCCAATCAGTACCAGTCCCAACAGCGGCGCTCCGCGGACATAGAGCAGCCAACCGCCGCCGACCGCAATGATCGCCGAACCGAAAAGAGCGCCGTAAACGCCGGCGATGGTCTTTCCGGGGCTTATCTGCGGCGCAAGTTTGGTGGTTCCCCAGCGGCTGCCGGCGACATACGCGCAGGTATCGGCCGCCCAAACCAGCATCAGCGCGTACAGGCCCCAGGTATGCAGCTCGGTCTGGCCGAGGTGCACCTGCATCATTGCCGTCCACGCCGGCACCACGGAAAAAAATCCGGCGACCAGCTTGATCGCCGTGTTCTCGGGCGTGGGCGCGGCGGCAAATGAAAAGCGCCGGAGCCAGGCGAAGGCGAACAGCCACCAAATGCTTCCGGCCACGATCATCGCCCACCAGAACCAGGAATCGCGTTCGAGCCACAACAACAGCAGCAGTAGCGCGACCCCGGCAACGAGCGCGGCACGCCAGGGACGCGAGCGCATGCCCGACATCCGCGTCCACTCCCAGACGGCGACCAGGCACAGACCCGCGATGATCGTTGCGAACGCAGGTGTCGGCAGCAGCAGGATCAGCGCAATCGCCAGCGGCGTGACCAGCAGTGCGGTGATGAGGCGTTTTTTCACAGACGGGTTGCCTTGGTTGGTGCTGCGGAGTACGCCGCGTCGATTGTCGCCTTTCCCACGGGCGAGTGGACAGCCCGCGTCCCTTTCATGGGGCGCACTCTCTCACAGCTAGCCGCATCAGGGAGGGTTTTCCGATGAATTCCCGCTCGTCCCGGCGACCTGCGCGCCGGTGCGCCCGTATCTCCGCTCGCGCCGGGCAAACTCATCGACGGCCTGCTGCAGGCAGGCCGCATCGAAATCCGGCCAGAGCACGTCGCTGAAGACCAGTTCGCTATAGGCCAGTTGCCAGAGCAGGAAATTGCTGATGCGCTGCTCGCCCCCGGTGCGGATGAACAGGTCCACGGAGGGCAGGTCGGACAGGCTCATGAACGTCGCGAAGCGCTGCTCGTCGATATCATCCGCCGCCAGTTCGCCGCGCTGCACCGCAAGCGCCGCCGTTTTGGCTGCATTGGCGATATCCCAGCGGCCACCGTAGTTGACCGCGATATTCAGTGCGAGCTTCGCGTTGCCTTCCGTCCTGGCCATCGCCCGGCGCATGCGCTCGTGCAGCGCCGGCGCGAACGCGGCCAGGCCGCCGATGAAGCGGATGCGCACGCCATAACCGTGCAGTTCATCGACCTCGCGGTCGATCGCCTTTAGGAACAGTTCCATGAGCGCGCTGACTTCCTGCGGCGGACGCTGCCAGTTTTCGCTGGAGAATGCGAAAAGCGTCAGCGCGCCGATGCCGCCCTTCAGGCACGACTCGATGGCCGCGCGCACCGCCTTCTGTCCGGCGCGGTGACCGAAGCTGCGCGGCCGGTGGCGCTGCCGCGCCCAGCGGCCATTGCCGTCCATCACGATCGCGATATGGCGCGGTAGGGACAATGTGGAAGGTTCCACATTGTTGCTTGCCGGCGGTGACTGCGTGTGCTTCAGGCGGCACTCCAATGAATTGAACTGAAAGTTCGGCCAGCTGGTGTTTGCCTTCTCCCTTTGGGAGAAGGTGGCGCGAAGCGCCGGCCTCTCTCGGCCATCCATAGCCTCCGAGGGCCGCTTTTCACCATCCATGGCGGTCGCGGCACTCGGGCTGCTGCCCATCGCACTTGGGCATCCTGCCCCGCGGATGAGGGTTCGGTTCTCTAAGGGATGTCACTCCGGGCTCGGACCCTCACCCCTTGCCCTCTCCCGGTGGGAGAGGGGGAGTAGGAGTCGCGCTTATGCGCGACAACGTCATCGTTAAAGGGACATCAGCTCGTCTTCCTTGGCTTTCACCACGCCATCGACATCCTTGACGAACTTGTCGGTCAGCTTCTGCACGTCTTCCTCCGCGCGGCGCTCTTCATCCTCGGTGATCTTCTTGTCCTTGAGCAGTTCCTTCACGTGATGCATCGCGTCGCGGCGGATGTTGCGCACGGCGACCTTGGCATTCTCGCCTTCATGGGCGACGTGCTTGGACAATTCCTTGCGGCGTTCTTCGGTCAGCGCCGGCAGGTTGATGCGGATCACGGTGCCGGCGGTGGTCGGGTTGAGACCGAGGTCCGAGGCCAGGATCGACTTTTCGATCGGCTGAACCATGTTCTTTTCCCACGGCGTGATCGTCAGCGAGCGCGCATCGGCAATCGCGATGTTCGCGACCTGGCTCAGCGGCACGTCGGACCCGTAATAGTTCACCTTCAGGTGCTCCACCAGAGCCGTGCTCGCGCGCCCGGTTCGCAGCCGCTGCAGTTCATGTCGCAGCGCTTCGACGCTCTTGGTCATTCGCTGCTGGGCGTCTTGTTTGATCTCGTTCAACATGGCGGCTCCGCAAGGACTTCGAAGACCGCAAAGTATAGCAGCGTCGCCGGAATGCATTCCTTGCGTGCTGGCAGCGACGCCGGCCGAGCCGAATCGTCGGCAGCATCTTCTTCAGAACCTGCGTGTCAGGCGGATCTCGGTCGCGTACTTGAAATCGAACACGGTTTGGCCCCAGACCAGCCGCTGCGCCGAAGCGGTCAACGTATAGAGCGGATTGAATTCGTAGTCGAGGCCCAGTCCGGCGCCGAAATAGTTGTGCTCCGAGATTTGATCATGGTGGTACCAGTACTCGTTGGTGTTGCCCTGCGTCAACGGGACCAAAATACCGGCCGCATAGCCGTGTCCAACCCTGCCGATGCCGAATGCGCGCACGGAGAGGTGATCGTTGACGAAGTACCCGATTTCGAGATTGACCTTACTGTGCGATACGGTCGTGTCCAGCACTCGTTCGCTGAACACATAGCCGTAGCCGATTCGATAGTAGATGTTCGACAATTCCAACTGGTGAGCGAGCGTGGCGGCAAACTCCAGAAACCAGATGTCCTGCCCGACTGCGGCGTTTGCGAAAAACGTATAGTCGTGGCTTGGTATGTACGCCGTGACCGACGGCGTGATCACGTAATCGTGGACATTGGTCTGATAGGCGAGACCAAGGGACCAGTTCTGCCAGGTGCTGTGGTATTCGCCATCATCGAGGAACTGCGACTCGGGATGCTGAGGCGACAAGGCCGGCCGGTTGGCGCATCCTGGGGCAGCCGTCGTCGGACAATGATTCGAATGTCCGTCGTACTTGTTCGATATGTACGGAATACCGATGTGGGCGGTCCACGCATCGGCAATGTTGTAATCGAGATCCAGGGCGAGGCCGTGGCTGTGGACCGTTCCGCTCGGCGCGGTGAAATCGTTGTCGACCTTTAGGCCTTCGCTCATGCTGGCCAGAAAACCGACGGAAATAGAGCCATGGCCCGCGACCTGTGGTTCGAGTGTCTCGTCGATCGGTTCCGCACGCAAACCGCCGCTCGTTGAAATCTGCGCCACGGAGTGCCCGGCGTGCAGGACACCGAGCGCCAACAGCAGTGCGCAGGGATAGCGCGCGCGGCTGCCGCTGTCCGGTCGTGGTCCGCTCCCCCTGGCGGCTCTCATGTCCCGCGCGACTTCATCGTTTCTTCGATGGTCCTCAAGAACTGGTTGAGGTTTGCGTTTTCCTGCAGCGCGAGCGGGTAGTGCTCACGCAATGACTGCTCGTCGCTTCCGGGTGTGAGCACCGGGATGAGCGACGGCTCGTGCGCGGCGTGCTCGAGCTGGGCATTGATGGCCGGCACGTCGGCCGACGAGGCGATGATCACGTCATACGGATGGGCGGCAACCGCGAGCGCTAGCGCTTCCGGCGTGTCGATCACGGTCACCTTGTGGCCGGCGCGTTCCAGGTTGTGGTGGAATGCCTCGCTGTCGCTGACATTGTTTTTGGGTGCCGCGTTTCCGGTGTACAGCAGGATTTGGGCCGGATGCTTGGTGATGAAGGCGCGGTAGTGCAGGGCGCCGCCCATCCGGTACATGACCTCGCCGCAGCCGACGGCCTGGTTGGTGGCCAGGCACGTTAGTGCGAGGACAACCGCTCGTGTCAGACGTTTCGCGTTCATGTTCGTCGCTCCACAGAAAGTGCCGGCCAGGCTGGACCGGCTCAGTGAGTGCTTCGGATATCCGCGCCGGCGATTACAGGCTCGGCGGTGACGGCAAAAATGACGGGCGTCGACCAGCTATTCCCGGTTATAAGGTCGATGCTGCTGACCATTCTCTCGGGATGCGGGTTCGGCAGCCGCGGATTGCTGAGCAAACGCTGGCGAAATTCGCCAATGAGACGCAGGTAGTCTCCGTCAATCCAGCCAATCGGCGTGGTCAAATCGCCATCGTTCAGTCCAGGCACTTCGCGGTTGGTGCGCAGCGGTAAGGTCTCGCTGCTGCCATCGCGATAATGCAGCTTCACACTTAAATATACCTCTTCCACATTCACCGCTACCGGCACAGTGGCGAACAGCACTATATCAATGGCTGCTATCGGTACGTCCGGCGTTCTGATTCCGCGGCTTGCTGTCTTGAACTGGACCACATCGTGCGACCCGATGTGGGCGCCTTCGCCCCAGCGCAATTCAATCGCACCGCGCATGTCGTAATCGATGCCCTGAATCCGGACTACGCCAATCGGAACGCCCCGAATACTGGGCAGCACCGAACCCATCACGTTGTAGACGGAGTCGGGTGCAATTGTGTATTCGCTGGTGAGATCGAGCAGTAGCGGGTCGAGGTCAGGCGGGCGTGCCGGCACTGGGGTACCGGCGATAAGACGCGCCACGGGTGAAGCCGGACGGTCTTCCGTACGGGTCCACGCACCCGGGTCGGATGTGCGCAGGCGAGCTTTGTCCTCCGCTGTCGGCGCCCGCAAGATATGCTGGACGCCGGTATCGGCAGGTAGCAGTTCCACGTCTCTGCGCAGTTCCGCGGCCGGACGCTGGTCCGCGCCCACGTCCCAGAGCAGCCAATGGTGCGACAGCGTACGGCACAACAACAAGCGGTCGTCGCTCGAAAATGCCAGTTGCGCGATACCATCGATCAGCCCGATGTCGGTGCGCAACGGCGCGCCGATGGGAGTGAGCGTCGCGGCATCGTAGATCTGGACGTCGCGCCCGGATGCGTGTGCGATCACGCGCAGGTCATGGCTGGTCGCCAGGACCGTCGAGCCTTCGTCCCCCAGGAGACGAGGGCTGCTGCTGGCCGACGCCGCACCAGGTTCCCTGATCAGGCGGTCCCTGCCCGCAACCACCGGTTTTTCCGATAGAACCATCAGTCCAACCGGCCAGATTCCGGGAACATTGCGCCGTTCGAGCGCCGCGTTATCGCCGATCTTCCAGTGGGTCAACTCAGCGTTATCGCCTTGGGCATCATCGATGCTGCGAGCGACCAGCCATAGGCTTGATTTCCCCGCGAAATCGGCCCACAGCACTGGCCGTTCGGGGTCATGCGGCAAGACGCCAAGCCGGTGCAGCGACGTCGCATCGAGCACCTCGGTGGCGCCGTCCGGGGGGCCGACTGCCAGCAACTGCGTCGCGTCCGGTGAAAACACCAAGCGGCGAAGCGGCCCGTGCACGGACGCCGAATCGGCACGGGCTGTACCGGTAACCAGGTCGATAGACTCGATGCGCTCGCGGAAGCCGGTTGCATCGCTCTGCGGAAACGCAAGCACCGCATGTGTGCCGCTTGCATCGACTGCAAGCCGCAGCGGATCGCCCGCCAACGGCAATGGTGCATGACGCGGGCGCATGGTCGCGGCATCGAGCATGTGCAGGCTATGCCGGCTGACTGCCACGAGAGTCTTGCCCTGATCGACAAGCTCGGCAAACAAAATCGCTCCGGGCATCCGCGTCCAGGCCGTCGTGAGCGATGGGTCGCGCAGCGATGCCACGCGT
>Ga0308173_10000586_pt1 | contig 15953 bp, 18 predicted proteins | sample PhyPR1_FD_203716 | JGI IMG/M metagenome (GOLD analysis project Ga0308173, IMG submission 203716) | Soil microbial communities from UC Gill Tract Community Farm, Albany, California, United States - DLSLS.P.R1 | ecosystem: Environmental > Terrestrial > Soil > Agricultural land | place: USA...
AACGCCGCCAGCTTGACGTCCATGGCGTCGAACATCGGATGGTTCTGCACTTCGACGTCCACTCCGCGCTGACGCGTCACGTCGGCAAAGTGGTTGACGGACGCGATGAATCCCTGCAGCGTCGCCACGTCGGCCCGTCCCGGCAGCAGGATGGCGCCGCCAAACAACGCTGCCATGTGCGTTGTGGTGCCGTCCTTCACTGGAAAGATGAACCCGAGAGAGCCCGGCGTGTGACCAGGGACTGCCACAACCTGGATCTCCGTGTCACCGGACTTGAACGGCGTCCCCTCCGCGAGCACGACGTCGCGCTTCGGGCCGGTGGACGGTGCGCCATCGCGACCCGGACGGACGACAGTTTCCCAATCGGCAGCCGCCATGCCCACCTTGGCGCCATAGCGCTGCTGCAACACGGTCGATCCGCCGAAGTGATCCGCATGCCCGTGCGTCACGAGAATGGCTTTGATGCGCGCCGGGTCGAGCCCGAGTTCCTTCATGCCTGGCAGCAGCACCGTCTCGAGCTGGTCCGGGTAGCCGGCATCGATCAACACGAGGCCTTCGCTGGTCGTCAGCGCGTAGACCACGGTGGTGGTCCGGCCGATGGCGTAGAGGTTGTCGAAGATCTTCGTCGGCGTGATGACCGGATCATCGGCGGCGTTCGCGTGCGCCTTACCGGGTGTGCAGTAGAAGTCCTTCGTCGCCGCCCAGTCCGCCGTCTGGCCGGCAGCCGGTGTCGCGATCACTAAAGCCATCAGGACAAGCAGGTTGCGCATGCAGCGAAGTATAAGCGCTTCGGGTTGCACAGAAAGAGAAAGGCGGGTCCGCGGACCCGCCCCAGTTCCTACTTCGACCTTCCGACTTCGAACTTCGAACTTTGAAGTTACTGCGCGGCTTGCGCCGGCGGGGCGCTGCCGCCTTCCTTCACAACTTTGACGACCAGCGGCACCGTCACGTCGCGGTGCAGCTTGAGTGGAACGTTGTGCTCACCGATCGCCTTGATCGGCTCGGGCAGGATCAGCTTGCGTCGATCGATTTCGAAGCCCTTGGTCTTGAGGTAGTCAGCGATGTCGACGGCGGTGACCGAGCCGTACAACTGGTCGGTGTCGCCGACGCGCCGCGTGATCGAGATATCGATCGCCGCCAGTCGCGCGGCAATCGCCTCGGCCTGCCCCTTCTCCTCCGCCTCGCGCGATTCCATGATCTTGCGTTCGCGCTCGACGTGCTTCTTGTTGCCCGCAGTCGCCAGCAGCGCCAGCTTGCGGGGCAGCAGGAAGTTGCGGGCGTAACCGTCGGCGACCTTCACGATCTCGCCGCGGCGGCCCAGGTTGTCCACATGCTCTCTGAGAATGACTTCCATCGTGCTACTCCGCCGTGTACGGGATCAGCGCCAGTTGGCGCGCGCGCATGATCGCGGTCCGCAGCTTCCGCTGGTGCAGCGCACAGGTGCCTGAAATCCGGCGCGGCAGGATCTTGGCGCGCTCGGGCACGAACGGCATCAGCAGCTTGACGTCCTTGTAGTTGATGTCGTCGATCTTGTCCGAACAGAACTTGCAGACCTTGCGGCGGCGGAACATGGGCCGGCGCTGCTGCCCGTCCTTGCCCTGCGTGGCGGCGCCGCGTCCGCGGCTGCCGGTCGGTTTACGTGGCGGCATTACAGTTCCACTCCCATGTCAAAGCGATCGTCGCGATCGTCATCACTGTCACCGCGCTGTCCCTCTCCGGGCTGGCGGTCGGGCGGCAGGCCCCGGGCGACGCGGCGGCGACGCATCGTCTCGGTCCGCCGCGTCCGCGTGCGGTCGACGACCGCTTCGTGCTCGTCGACGCGGACGGCGAGATGGCGGATGACGTAGTCGATCACCTTCAGGCGGCGATCGAGCTCCTTCATCAGCTCGCCACTGGCGTTGATCACCTCCAGCACATAGGTGCCTTCCTTGTGCCGGCCGATTTCATAGGCGAGCTTGCGCCGGCCCCAGTTATCGGTCTTCTCGATCTGGCCGCCCATGCGCGTGACGGTCTCCTCGATCTGCGTATGCAGGCCGGCGACCTGGTCGTCGCTCGCATCGGGCGAGACGACGTACACGAGTTCGTACTTCCGGTTCATTGGTCTCCTTCTGGACTATGGACGCTGATCTCGAACCACTTGCCTTCGTGGCGTTCGTGGTTCACAGCGCCAAGGAGTCAGTTGGCGTCAGCGGAGTCCGCGGCCTCCGCGTTGTAAACATTCATCACCTGCGAGATGCCGTCCGCGGCGAACATCTCGGCGGCATCGGCCGCCCGGGCGATGAATCCTTCGAGGTCGGACTGCTCGTCCGGCTCGAACTTCGCAAGCACGTGGTCGGCGAGATTCCGCCGCGCATCCCCGCGCCCGACCCCCAGCCGCAGCCGGGGGAATTCCGTAGTCCCGAGGCGCTCGACGACCGAGCGCATCCCGTTGTGTGTGCCCGCCGACCCGCGCGCCCGCGCGCGCAGCTTCGTGAACGGCAGGTCGATGTCGTCGTAGACGACCAGCAAATCCGCCGGCACGATGCCGTAGTAGCGGGCGAGTGCGCTCACCGCGTCGCCGCTGCGGTTCATGTACGTCAGCGGCTTGGCGAGGAGCAGCGGGTCGACCCCGAATCGCTTTACGACGAACGCGTCCGGCACCTGCGACGGTGCCATGGCGAACGTCAAGTGGTGCCGGCGCGCGATTTCGTCGACCGCCATGAACCCGATGTTGTGCCGTGTCTCCCGGTATTCGCGTCCGGGATTCCCGAGTCCAACAATCAGCTTCATGAGATTGACGAATGGACGAATCGACGAAATGACGGATTCCGTTCCGTCCGGTTCGTCAATTCGTCCATTCGCAAATTCGTCAATCCGTTACTTCTTCTCGTCCTTCTCTTTCTCGTCCTTGCCCTTCTTGATGACCTCGGGCTCGGCCGTCGCAGGCGCCGCCTCGGTTGCCGCTGCCGTCGCTGCCTCCTCGGCCTTCGGGAGCACGACGTGGACGATCATCGTCTCGGGCGGGGTGATCGCCTTCCACTTGCTGTCCTCCGCCAAGTCGCGGACGCGGATCGACTGGTTCAGCATCAGCTCCGTGACGTCGACATCGATGTGCTCGGGAATGTCTGTCGGCAGGCACAGGACGTGAATCTCGCGCGTGACGAAATCGAGCAGGCCACCCTGCACCTTGACGCCCTTCGGCTCGCCCTTCACCGTGATCGGCACCGTGACGGTGATCGCCTTGTCGAGCGCGAGCTGGTAGAAATCGGCGTGCAGCAACTGGTGCGTGATGGGATCGAGCTGATATTCCTTGACCATCACGCGTGCCGCGTCACCGCCGTCCACCTTCAGGGTAATCAGGCTGTTGGCGCCCGATTCCGAGTGGAGGATCCGCAGGACGTGCTTCGGGTCCACCGATACCGGTACGCCTTCCGGCGCCTGGCCTTCGGCGCGCGAGCCGTACACGACGGCGGGGATGCGTCCCGACGCGCGGAGGCGGTTCGCCTCGTTCTTGCCGCGTCCTTCTCTCTTCACTGCCTCAAGCGTCGCTTCCATAACCCTTCCTAGACAAACAACGACGAGACCGACGTCTCCTCGTGAATATTCCTGATCGCCTGCCCGAGCAGCCGGGCCACCGAGAGCACGACGATCTTCTTGCACTGCTGCCCGTCCTGGGACAGCGGGATCGTGTTGGTCACGATCAGCTGATCCAGGGGCGACTTGTCGATCCGCTCGAGCGCCGGTCCCGAGAGCACACCGTGCACCGCGCACGCGAGCACGCGCTCAGCCCCGACCTCCTTGAGCGCGCTGGCCGCCTTCTGGATCGTGCCGGCGGTATCGATGATGTCGTCCTGGAGGATGCACGTACGGCCCTTGACGTCGCCGATCACGTTCATCACTTCCGCCGTGCCATCTTCCGTCCGCCGCTTGTCCACGACCGCCAATTCGGCGTCGAGCCGCTTCGCATACGCCCGCGCCCGCTCGGCACCGCCGGCGTCCGGCGACACGATCGTCAGGTTCGGGTAATTCAGCCGCGCGCAGTACTCGATGATGACCGGCGCCGAAAACAGGTGGTCGACCGGGATATCGAAGAACCCCTGAATCTGCGCCTTGTGCAGGTCGATCGTCAGCACGCGGTTGGCGCCGGCGGCGCTGATCAGATTCGCGACCAGCTTCGCCGAGATCGGCACGCGCGGCTTGTCCTTGCGGTCCTGCCTGGCATAGCCGTAATACGGCACCACCACGGTGATGCGGGCCGCCGACGAGCGCCGGAACGCGTCGACCATCACCAGCATTTCCATCAGATGCTGATCGACCGGGTTGCAGGTCGGCTGCACGATGAACACGTCGGTGCCGCGAATGTTCTCGTCGATCTGGAACGACACCTCGCTGTCGGGAAAGCGGCGCAACCGCGCCTGGCCGAGTGGGAGGCCGAGGAATTCGGCAATCTCACGCGCCAGCTGCGGGTGGGCGCTGCCCGAAAACACCTTCAGCTCGCCAAACCCGGTCGACATCAAACCTTCACCGCTGAGGGGTCGTTTCATCTTCTCTGCACGTCCGCCGTCGCCGCGGTGCGGCTTCGGCGAGATAGACGTCGCCTCGGCAACCGGTGAGCGCCAGCCGGGACAGACCGCGCCTCCCGATGCCGGCGCGCGAAGTCTGGTTGGGGCGGGAGGATTCGAACCTCCGAATACGGGATCCAAAGACCCGCGCCTTACCGCTTGGCCACGCCCCAGTTCTGCGGCGCCACCGCTGCGGCGAGACAGGCTGCCGACGCTGGTCGAGCCAATCGACACCCGCGGCCTGTAGGCGCGAACAGCTATGGGCGGTGCAAACCCATAGTGTAGCTGAGGGTTGCGAGGATCAGCAAATGCTGGCTACAGAATCACAGCCCGGCGCGTGAGCGGTCGCGGACGGCTTCGGCGGGCGTAGTCGCCCCGGCCGAGCGACTCGGTAAGGAGAACCCGCCAGCCGGACGCCGACAGGCGCTCGACCGCGGCCGCGGCATCCCGCTTCTTCTGAAACAACCCGAACACCGTCGAACCACTGCCGGACATCGCCGCCGCCAGGGCACCACTCCGTCGGAGCGCCAGCTTCATCTGCTCGATTTCGGGGTAATGGCGGGCAATCGGGGCTTCCAGGTCGTTAATCATCTGCGCCGCGCGCGACGGCCACGGTCCAGGGACGTACTGTGGTTCCCTGACTGCCTGGCCGCGACCCAGGTCACGCTCGCCATCGTACCAGCCGTACGCCTCAGCGGTGGACACACCGAACCCTGGAACGAGCAGCACGATCCAGTGCCGCGGCAGATCGGCAAGGGGATACACCTCGTCGCCCCGTCCGAGACCCAGAGCCGTGCCACCGGAGAGGAAGAATGGCACGTCAGCGCCGAGCGTTGCCGCCACATCCGTGAATTGTGAGGGCTGCACCGGGACCCGCCACGCCTGCGCCAGACCCATGAGCGCGGCCGCGGCGTCCGCGCTGCCTCCTCCCAGGCCGGCCTGCAGCGGAATCCGCTTCTGCAGCCGGACCAGGACGTCGCGCACGTCGCCGTCGCGGCGCAGCGCACGCCACAGCGCCTGCGCCGCTTTCCAGACCAGGTTCGATCGATCGAGCGGCACGCCCGCGGTGTCGCACTCGATCGCAAACGGTCCGGGTCGGGGAATGCACTCGACGACGTCGTGCAGCGACAGGGCCTGAAACACGGTCCGCAATTCGTGGTACCCGTCAGGCCGCATGCCGACGACGCGCAAATCGAGATTGATCTTCGCGTGCGCGCGTACCGAAACAGGTGTGAGCGTCACGCTACGGTGCGGCACTCAACGGACCGTTCGCCCGCAGGGTGTCCAGTGAAAGCGGCGTTGCGTCGCCAGGTACGGTCACGGTGAACGCCGCTGAGTCCAAGTCCACGTTCGTCTCGGTCTGGGCGATCGCCGCAGTCAGGTCCACCCGGACGGGTGTATCGGCATGCAGGCGGACGGACGCCGGAAGGGTCCCGCCGGTGATGTATTCGATCTGCCAAGGTCCGCGGCGGGCGGCGCGCAGCTGCCACGACTGGCCTTGGCGCATGGCATACACAGTTGCGCCACCCTCGAGATCAATCGACACCCAGCCATTGTCATGGACGCGACCGCTGGTCGCCCGCGGCGCGGGCATCACGCATCCGGTCAGAACAGCCTGCAGATCCGCTGGCGCGAGCGAAACGCCGGTCAGCGCTCCGAGAATCTCGTCGCCTCTGGCGCCGCGCACCACGCGCTGGTCGCGTGGCAGCAGCAACGTCGCCTCCGCGCCGCGGGACACCAGGATGAACGCCGGCGCACCGAACGGAGCCACCCCTTCGAGGCGCATCGACGAGGGGCGCTCGAAGCCCGCCAGGACGCGTCCGCGCAGCTTCTGATCGCCGGCGTGTCCCGATAACGACAGTTCCGCTGTCAGCGTGCGGATGCCGCTGCACGCGCGCGACAGCTCGGCATGGACGATCGCGAAGTCTGGGAGAGGAGCGCCGGAATCGGAGGGGAGGGTAAGACGCCGGACGGCACAGCCGGTCAGGGCAATGCACAACGCGGCCGACACGATGCACGATGCGCCGCGGATCACCCGCGGCCGCCTGTCAGCGGGCGTTCTGCAGCTTGCCGCGGGCATTCTCGATCTTCTTCTGGATCTCCTCTTTACTGGCGCCGGCACCCTCGCCCTCGAGCGCCTGCGACCACACGTCGATCGCCTGCTGCCAGCGTGAACGCCGTGCGTGCAGATCGCCCATATGCTCGAGGACCTCAGCATTCTTGGGCATCTTGGCGATGGCCTGCGTCAGGTATTTCTCCGCATCGTCGAGATTGCCCTTCTTGAAGTACGCCCAACCGAGGCTGTCGAGATATGCGCCATTTCCCGGATCCTTCTGCAGCGCCTGGTTGACCAGCCGGATCGCCTCGTCGAGACGATCGTTGTTGTTGGCGAGCATGTATCCGAGGAAATTGATCGCGTCCGCGTTCGTCGGGTCGGCGGCGAGCATTCCCCGCAGCACCTTCTCGGCGTCGGCAAACCGCTTCACGTTCTGATACATCTCCACCAAGGCAAGTTTGGAGGAGAGATCCTTCGGGAACTGCGCGGTCGTCGCCTCGAGCACGTCGATCGCCTTCGGCGTGTCACCGCCCGCATAGAGCGCACTCGCCTGGAGACGAGGGAACTGCGGATCGTCGGGATGCTGCTTCTGCGCTTCGGCGGCGAGCTCGGCCGCCTGTGCAAAGTCCTTCAGGTCGTACAACACCAGGATGCGGCGCGCCTTGATCTGGCGATTGGTCGGGGCCACAGCCAGCGCCAGTGTGTAGGATTGCACCGCGTCGCGGAGCAGCCCAGCCTCGACCTGGTACTGCGCCAGCGCACCGGCGACGCTCGGCTCGTCGTCGACGATCTCTTCGAGTGTGTTGATCGCGCCGCGCAGATCCTTGTTCTGCGCCTGCGCCTGCGCCATGCGCAGCCGCGCCTGCCGCGAGCCGGGGTTCTGGCTCAGCACTTTCGCGAGCGCCTGCGTCGCCTTGTCGGGCTGACCGATACGCATGTAGAGGCCGCCGAGCGTGAAGTTCACGTTGGGATCGGCGACGCCGACCGCCGCGTCGGACGCTCGTTCGAGATGCGTGATGGCATCGCGGATGAACCCGGCCGTCTGCTGCGGATTGTTCGAATCGCGATCGGAGTTGGCGGCCAGGATCTGGCCGAGTACGCGGTTCGCTTCCATGTTGTTCTCGTCAATGGCGAGCGCGTCACGCGATGCTTTCTCCGCTTCGGCGCGCTGGTTATGACGGAACTGAAACGCTGCGATCTCTGCCCGCACTTCGGCCGAGCGTGGTTCTGCCGTGGCTGCCCGCTGCAATGCGGCGAGTGCTCCTGCGTTGTCGCCTTCACCTTCGAGGTGCCGGGCGACGAGGAACTCGTAATAGGCATCGACCCCAGCGGGCGCCTGAGCGTGAGCCGCGGACGGCACGAGACCCAGCAGCAGTCCGGCTACGACGAGGTGAGCAGCGGCGCGCGTAACTTCCATGGCGAATGAATGTTAGCGCAAGATGTTATAGTTCGGAGGCTTCAGCGGAGGCCCATGCCAGTCGATTCAGAACTGCTCGAAATTCTTGCGTGTCCGAATTGCAAGACACCCGTCAAGCTGGTCAAGAATGGGACCGCGCTGAAGTGCGAGACCTGCCACCGGGTCTACCCGATCAAGGACGACATCCCGGTGATGCTGATCGACGAAGCCACCATCGAACCTTGAATATCCTGCTGGTGCGCCTCCGCCTGATCGGGGACGTGGTGTTCACCACGCCGATCATCCGGGCGCTCCGCCGCCGGTTCCGTGATGCCCGGCTCACCTACCTGGTCGAATCCGCCGCGGCGCCCGTCCTCCAGTACAACCCGCATCGCACATCGTTAATCGTGGTGCCACGCCCTCGCGGCATCCGTCGCCTTGTCGACGACCTCGCGATCGCGCGCGATCTGCGGCGACGGCAATTCGACCTGGTCATCGATCTGCACGGCGGACCTCGCGCGGCCTGGCTGACGTGGGCGAGCGGCGCGCCCCGGCGCATCGGCTACGCCATGCCGGGCCGGGCATGGGTCTATACCGAGGCCATCCAGCGCGCCGCGGATTTGAGCTCCCGACATTCAGTCGAGAACCAGTGGGACCTGCTGAAGCCACTCGGCATCGCCTCGCCCGATCCCGTAGACGATCCAGTCGAGATGGGCCCCGATCCGGCCGCCGTCGCTCGCGTCGAGCACCGGCTGCGCGCCCTCGGCGTCTCCCCTGCGCATCCCGTCATCGTTCTGCACGTCAGCGCGGGCAACCCGTTTCGCCGCTGGCCGGAGTCTTCGTTCGTCGCCCTGGTCGCCGCCCTCGTGCGACGGGATCCGTCCAGGCGGGTCGTGCTCACCTCCGGTCCATCGGACGTCCCGGCAGCGCACCGGGTGGCTGGAGAAAGCCGGCGCATCCTCGGTGCCCACGGAGCCGCCATCCTCGACGCCGGCGACTTCGACCTCGCAGAACTCCGTGCACTCACCGCGCGTGCGGCGGTATACATTGGGGGCGACAGCGGGCCGGCTCACATCGCGGCGACGACTCAGACACCGATCGTCGAGCTCCTGGGACCGACGCTGGCCGGTCGATCACGACCGTGGCGAGATCCGCGGTGGTATTCGGAGACGGTCGACGCCGGTGACTTGCCGTGCCGGCCCTGCAGTCAGCGGCAATGCGTCCCGGGGGATTTCCGGTGCCTCACGGCGATCCTCCCGGAACAGGTCGCGGCCGCCGTCGAACGGGCGATTCGCGCAGGGGCGACGACCCAGCGTGAGAGGGAACTGCAGGCATGAGCACGACCACAATGAGCGTCACGGGCACGTCGGCCGAGATCAGCCTCGAGCGGGTCACGTTCTGGCTGCTCCTGTGCTTCGTCGCCGCCCTCCAGATGTCGATCGCCGCGGCGAACGTGCTGCTGGCGATGACCTTTGTGTGCTGGGTCGCCATGCAGGTCCGCGATCGCGCGTCGCTGGCCGCCCCGGCGTTCTTCGTGCCGCTGGTGGCCTACGCGGTGGCGACGCTGATTTCCTCCGCGTTCTCGTTCGAGCCGCGCACCAGCTTCATCGACGACAAGCAACTCGTGCTCTTCGCGATCGTGCCGATGGTGTTCGACATCGCGCGCGGCCGTCGCGCCACCGCGGTCATCGACGTGCTGGTCTCGGTCGGCGCGGCCAGCGCAGCTTATGGGATCATCCAATACGCTGTCCTGCACTACGACAACCTGGGCCGCCGGCCCGAGGGCGCCCTCACCCATTACATGACCTATTCGGGCATCCTGATGCTGGTTGTCTGCGCCGCCTCGGGCCGGCTGATCTTCGGGGCACGCGATCGCGTCTGGCCGGCGCTGGTCATGCCAGCCCTGATCGTGGCCCTCGCGCTGACGTTGACGCGCAACGCCTGGATCGGCACGTCGATCGCCGTCGCGACGCTGTTTCTGCTCAAGGACTTCCGGCTCGTCGCCCTGGCGCCGTTCGCGGTCGCATCCCTGTTCTTTCTCGCACCTGCGTCCGTCACCGACCGCATGACCTCGACGTTCGGCTCCAAGGATCCGGCCACCCAGGACCGCATCGCGATGCTCGACATCGGTGCGCATATCACCCGTGACTTTCCGCTCACCGGCGTCGGCCCCAACATGGTGCCGCGGGTGTACGCTAAATATCGTCCTGACTACGCCGTGAACAAGGTCAATCCGCACCTGCACAACGTCCCCGTCCAGATCATGGCGGAACGCGGCATCCCCGCCTTGCTCGTCTGGTGCGCGTTCGTGGGTACGCTGTTCGTCAGCCTGTTGCGGCTGTTCCGCTCCGGCGAGCATCAACTCGCGGCCACCGGCATTGCTGCGGTCGTCGCGATGATTGCCGCGGGGCTGTTCGAGTACAACTTCGGCGACTCGGAATTCCTGATGACGTTTCTCGTGCTCGTCACGCTGCCATTCGCCGCGGCACGCGACGCGACTCCCGCTCGTGCTGCTGCCGCCGATCGCGCCTGAGCGTGCGCGATCGATCGTCCGCGCGTTTGCGGCGGTCCCCATCCTCGTCATCGGCGACGCGATGATCGATCGATTCATTGCCGGCCGGGTCACGCGGATTTCGCCGGAAGCGCCGGTCCCGGTCGTCGCGTTCGAACACGAAACGCAGCGGATTGGTGGTGCCGCCAACGTCGCGCACAACATTGCGGCGCTTGGTGGCCATGCCACCCTGGTCGCGGTGACCGGGATGGACGATGCGGCGGCGACGCTGGCGCGCGACTGCCGCGAGGCCGGCATCGCGCCGTCACTCGTCGCTGATCCCTCGCGCTGCACCACGGCAAAGGTCCGCATTGTCACCGAGCGCAATCAGCAGGTGGCGAGAATCGACTACGAGTCCGATGTGGAGATTGCCGGCGACATCGAGCAGCGTGTGATCCTCGAAGTGCGGAAGCATGCGCCCGCGGCGGCAGCGATCGTCGTCTCGGACTACCTGAAAGGGTGCGTGACGCGACGGGTCATGGAAGCCGCGGCGGCCGCGGCCCGCCGGCTGGGTGTGCCGCTGCTGGTCGATCCCAAGATTCCCCACATCGACTACTACGCCGGCGCGACGCTCGTCACGCCGAATCATCATGAAGCCGAGACGGCGACGCACACTCGCGTCCGGAACGAAGCGGAGGCGCGCGAGACGGCTCGCCGGTTCCGCGAGCGCGCCGGTTGCCGGGGCGTGCTGATGACGCGTGGTGATCAGGGCATGTGGCTGCTCACCGAAGACATCGAGGGTCAGCTGCCCACGTCCGCCCGGGAAGTCTCCGACGTGACCGGTGCGGGTGACACGGTCATCGCCACGCTGACACTGTCGATCGCCGCCGGCGCGACGGCGGCGGAAGCGGCACGGCTCGCCAACCACGCCGCCGGCATTTCGGTAAGCCGGTTCGGTCCGGCAACGGTCTCCGCCGACGAGTTGATGCAAGCAGTGTCGGCCGCAGAGACCGCCGCAACGTAGAGCAGCCCGCCGCTCCCGCTCGAGGCGCCGGGCGTGCCGTCAGATCGCCACGCGGACTGTTGCGGTCAGCGCACTGCGCGCATCTCCCGGGACCGGCGCGACTGCGGAGTTGATGCGGTCTGCAAATACAGCGCGCGAACGACCCAACGGCACCCAGGCGATGTCGACGAACAGGGAAACCGCGTCCGACGCTCACGCACCTGCGCCACGAGCGACGCGATGCCGCCGACTGTTCTACTGACAATCATCGTGCGGGTTGTCGACCACACGGATCTGCATGCGGCGCAGTTCGACCAGAGCGCGATCCCGGTCGCTTGCGAACACCTGCACCTCGACGCGATGGAACTGGGCCGCATGGCCGCGGCCGTAAGTCCCGGACAGTTCGCCCGGCACCATCGCGCGAATGCCGATCGCCTCGAGGGCGCCGCGCGCGAGCGAGGCTTCGAAGTCCGTCTCGAATGTCGCGAGCGTGACGATCGGTTCGTCGCGGAACGGCATGCTCCCTTGACCCTCAGTGCCGGAAATGGCGCCGGCCGGTGAACACCATCGCCAGCCCGTGCTCGTCGGCCGCTTCGATCACCTTCTGATCGTTGACCGAGCCCCCCGGCTGCACCACCGCGGTCGCCCCGGCGGCAGCCGCCGCATCGAGGCCGTCACGGAACGGGAAAAACGCATCGGAGGCGACGACCGATCCTCGCAGCAAATCCTGTCCGGTATGGCTGGCCTTCATCTTCGCCACGTTCACCGCGTCCACGCGGCTCATCTGGCCGGCACCGATCGCCAGGGTGCGGTCGGCGGCGGTAAAGATGACCGTGTTCGACTTCACGTGCGCGCACACGCGCCAGGCAAACCGGAGAGCCTCCCACTCCTCGTTCGTGGGTTGCCGCTTCGTCACGACACGCAGGTCGCGACTCGGCCATCCGTCGTGCGCCTCGCGGGCGTAGTCACGCTCCTGCACCAGCACGCCTCCCAGGATCGATCGAAGCTCGACGTCGCTGGTCAACTGATACGAAGATTTCAATCCTTCGCCCCTCGCCACGAGCGACGGCACTACCACTCGCATGTTCGGCCGCTTCGCGAGCACCGGCAGCGCGTCGGCATCGACCGCAGGCGCGACGACCGCCTCGATGAATGTCGAGGCGATCGCCTCGGCGGTGACAACGTCGATCGGCCGGTTCAAGCCGACGATGCCGCCGTAGGCGGCCAGCGCGTCGGCATCACGGGCACGAATGTAAGCCTCGGTCACGGTGGCGCCAGTCGCTGCGCCGCACGGGTTCGTGTGCTTGATCACCGTGGCCGCTGGCTCCACGAAATCGATCACGATCCTCGTCGCCGCGTCGACGTCGAGAAGATTCGTGTAGGAGAGCTCTTTGCCCTGCAGGAAGACCAGACCTGGATGGGGACCATAGCCCTCGTACAAGGCGGCGGGCTGATGCGGGTTTTCGCCGTAGCGCAGATCGCGCACCTTTCGCAGCCCCAGCGCGAGCACAGCCGGTAATCCCGCTTGCGGCGGGCGCGAAAATCCTGCGTCGGTGGCGGTCACTGAGGCCAGCGTCGCCGCGATCGCCGTGTCGTAGGTCGCGGTGTGTGCGAACGCCTTTCTCGCGAGGGCGAAGCGAAATTCGATGGACGGACCACCTGGTCGATCGAGTTGCTCGACGACGGCACCGTAATCGTCGGGCGACACGACGACCAGCACGTGCGCGAAGTTCTTCGCCGCCGCCCGCACCAGGCTGGGACCACCGATATCGATCTCCTCAACCAGTGCGTTGAACGGCGTATCTGGATTTGCGGCGGCTTGGACAAACGGATAGAGGTTCACCACCACCACATCGATTAATCCGATGCCGTGAGCGGCGGCTGCCGCCAGATCGTCGGGGTGGTCTCGACGCGCCAGGATGCCGCCATGGACCATCGGATGGAGAGTCTTGACCCGGCCGTCCATCATCTCCGGGAACCCGGTGACATCCGACACCGCGCGAACCGCGAGGTTCGCGTGCTGGAGAGTGCTGGCCGTGCCGCCGGTCGACACGAGTTCAAAGCCGCGCGACGCGAGCCCTCGAGCGAGGTCGACGAGGCCGGACTTATCGGAAACACTGAGGATCGCTCTGCGCATGAAAAGAGGCTGCAAAGTGGTTATAAATCGAGCACTTTAGTGCCGCTGTCCTTGACAGAGGCCAAGGCCAACCGTAGGATAGGCCGCGCGTTCACGGGGCGTTCCCTGAACGTTGCAGTCGAGGCCGCGCAAGCACTCGCGGTCTTTTTTTGTGCCCGGAAGCCAACGGCTTCCGCCACCAGCGGGTACGACCAATCGGAAGATCCGCACAGCAAGCAGGGAAGAAGAACGATGCGCATTACAGGCAAGGTCAAGTGGTTCAATAACGCCAAAGGCTATGGTTTCATTGAGCGCGAGGGTGGTAGCGACGTGTTCGTCCACTACTCCGCGATCAGTGGCAACGGTTTCCGGTCCCTGGAAGAAGGTCAGGCGGTCGAGTTCGAGATCGTCGACGGCCCCAAGGGTCCGCAGGCGGGTAACGTCACCAAGCCCTAGAACCGCACACGACCTGCCCGGCGTCGCGGTGGCGCCGGGCACCCTTCCCGAAGTCGCAGCCTTCCCCACAACCTGGATCGGACTTACTCGGTCGGCGCGCCCTTGAGCGCCCGGGCCGTGAAGTTCACTTTGCCGTCTTTGACGGCAACCCGGAATGCCACCTCCGGGCTGCCGGTGGCCTTCAGGCTCGACACCTGCGTCTTGATCAGCTCGGCGAACCGGTGAAACGGGACGGCGTCCTCGCCGGCCTCACGCCGCGCGTCGGCCAGACTGTCGTACAGATCGTGCAGCTTGTCCATCTCCTGCAGCGGATCAGTGAACGTCGTCACGTGCATGATCCGATCGGCCGGGAGCGCACGTACCGGTTCGGCCTTGCGTGACTGCTGCTGCGCGAACGGTCCCGGCCGTCCTTCCTCACGCGCGCGCAACCCGCGATCCCACAAGTCGACGAACGTCGCAAACCGCGCCTGCAGCGTGCTGAACCGGAACTTCTCGCCGTAGTTCGAGATCGGCGCGCGATCGATGCGCTTGACGATCGCCTGCACGCGTGCACGCGTCTCCCACGGCGGGCGCGGCAGTCGGCCGGCGAAGAACATGTTGTATTCAGCCTCGAGCCGCTTCAGCTCAGCTTCGAGCAACGCGAGGTCGCGATCGATGGCGGTCGCTTCGGCCACGCAACACGCCTCAGGGGCCGACGAGCAGCGTCACGCGCTGCGGCGCATCGCCAGGGGTCACGTTGAACGACACGCGGATGTGCGGGTAACCGTCGCGCGAAAAGAAGGTTGCCGGATTCTCTCGGGCGAAGTCGTCCTTGCGTTCGTACGCCGCCGGCAGCGCCCGCTGCACCGCGTCCGCGAGCTCCTTCGCGAGCGCCTTGCCGCGCGTCGCGTCGGCAATCCGCTCGGAGTCACAGAAGAAGTTTCGCACGTCGCCCATCTCCGTGCGGTCGCTGCTGGTGAGACCGCAACGGTCGCTGTCAGGCAGATCGATCAGCGACTCCCATTCGTGCGTCATGTCGTCCCATTCGCCGGTGAACCGGTCCGCCAGACCAATCATCATCGCGCCCACGACCTGGCGCAACGCCACGCAGAATGACGAATCGCAATCCGCGTCGGACAGCGCCACCATGCGCGTCACGGTGTCCGGATCAGCCGGAATGGCCCGGCGGAACCAGCTGGCCGCTTCGTGCTGATTGGTCGACACCCCGTCGCCGAAGAAATACATCTGGCCGACGAAGAACGCGGCCCTGGTGTCGCCGCGCGTGGCTGCGGACTTGTACAACTCCAGGGCCTTGTACATGTCCTTGGGCACGCCCGGACTGCCGCTGAAGTAAAAATCGGCGGCCCACACCTCCGCCCAGGACACGCCCTGCGCGGCTGCCTTGAGGAACCACGACAACGCCTCAACCGGCTGGGGCTTCTGATCGGCCGCGCCCATTTCCAGCACCAGGCCGAGGATCACCTGCGACCGCGCATCACCAGCCTCAGCGCGCTGGCGGAGATCGGGCAGGGAGTCTGGCGCCAGGTTGTGCGCTTCGTTGACGAGGACCTGGGTATCCCAGGACACGGCTGGACGCGACGGCGGCGGCAACGATTGCGCCGAGGCGGTGGCGACGGTCACGATGAGCAGGACTGCCGCGGGAAGTAGCTGGCGCATGGCTGCCCTCCTAGTATCGCCCACGCCGGACACACGGGCGCCGGCGCCGAAAACGCGTCAGAAGATCGTCGAAATCGACTCGGCTGCGTAGTTCATCACGGGAGCGGGCAGAATCCCGAGGTAGAAAATGACCGCGATGGACAGGCTCAGCGCCGCCATCCCGACGAGCGTCACGCGGGCCGGCACCGGCGCACCCGCCCGGTCCGCCATGTACATCATCACGACCACGCGACGGTAG
>Ga0308173_10000587_pt1 | contig 15945 bp, 16 predicted proteins | sample PhyPR1_FD_203716 | JGI IMG/M metagenome (GOLD analysis project Ga0308173, IMG submission 203716) | Soil microbial communities from UC Gill Tract Community Farm, Albany, California, United States - DLSLS.P.R1 | ecosystem: Environmental > Terrestrial > Soil > Agricultural land | place: USA...
GAGGACAGCACACAGGGGCGGTGCCGCGCCGCCTCCCGGGATCGACGCCGACGCAGGCGATTCGACGTAACGTCTCGCGCCGTACAAGCGGCTGGTCCTGGTTTGTCACGGTGGTGAGGACGGGGTCGCTGCATAGACTGGAAGCCGAACCATGGGGGCCCATCTCGCAGGAGAAGTGTGGTGGCGGGAGTGGACAAGTCGCCGGGCTCCGGCCTTCCAGGCCTGTCGTTTCGGGAGCAGGACGAGCCGGTCGCCGGAAGCAGTGAGGCCGAGCTGCGGCTGCCGACGGTCCGGGAGTGTCCCTTCGACCCGCCGGCGGAGTACCACCGCCTCCGGGACGAGGATCCGGTGGCCCGGCTCGCCTTTCCCGACGGCAGCCACGGCTGGCTGCTGAGCCGCTACGAGGACGTCCGTTCGGTGCTGGCCGATCCCCGGATCAGCTCCGCGCGCGGCTTCACCTCGAGCCCGATCCGCGAGCTGCCGCCGGAGGCGCTGGAGCTGCGGCGGATCCGACCCGGCCAGTTCATCGGCATGGACCCCCCGGAGCACACCCGCTACCGGCGCATGCTCACCGGCCAGTTCACCGTGCGCCGGATGAACGCACTGGTCCCCCGGGTCGAGCGCATCGTCGCGGACCACCTCGACGCGATGCGCGGCATGGCACGACCCGTGGACCTCGTGAAGGCCTTCGCCCTGCCCGTCCCGTCGCTGGTGATCTGTGAGCTGCTCGGTGTGCCGTACGCCGACCGCGAGCTGTTCCAGCGACGGTCCCGGGCGTTGCTGAACATGACGACCGACGGACCCACGCTCGTCCGGCTCCGCGACGAGATGGACGACTACATGCTCTCGCTCGTGCGGGCCAAGCAGCGGCAGCCGGCGGACGACCTGCTCAGCGGGTTGATCGGGCGGGAGGACGAGCAGGGCCGCCTCAGCGACGAGGAGCTCATCAACATCGGGAACCTGCTGCTCGTGGCCGGGCACGAGACCACGGCGAACATGCTGGCGCTGGGCACGCTCGCGCTGCTCGCGCACCCCGCACAGCTCGCGGCGCTGCGCGCGGATCCCACGCTGGTCGACCAGGCCGTCGAGGAGCTGCTGCGCTACCTGACCATCGTGCAGTTCGGGCTGGTGAGGACCGCGAAGGAGGACCTCGGGATCGGTGGCCGATCCGTGCACGCCGACGCGCCGATCGTGGCCTCGCTGGCGGCAGCCAACCGCGACCCGCGCCAGTTCCCGGACCCGGACGTGCTGGACCTGGGCCGGCGGTACTCACCCCACCTGGCGTTCGGGCACGGGGTCCACCAGTGCCTCGGCCAGCAGCTGGCCCGCGTGGAGATGAAGGCGGGCTTCCGCGCGCTGTTCGAGCGGTTCCCGACGTTGCGGCTCGCGGTCCCGCTCGACGAGGTGCCGATGCGCGACGACATGTTCATCTACGGGGTTCACGAGCTGCCGGTCACCTGGGACGGGGACGCGCGGTGAAGGTCTTCGTCGACGTCGCACGATGCCGGGGTGCCGGTCTGTGTGCACTCACCGCACCCGAGGTCTTCGACCAGGACGAGGAGGAGGGCACCGTGGTCGTCCTGGATCCCGAGCCACCGGCCACCCTGCACCAGAAGGTGGTCGACGCGGCCGGGCTGTGCCCCAACTCCGTGATCCGGCTGGAAGACGCCTGAGACCGGTCGAGTGCGTGGCATGGACGTCCTCAGCAGCCGGGTTCTGCTGCGTCCCTCCCAGCTCGACCGGAGCCAGCGGTTCTACCGCGACACGCTGGGCCTCGCGGTCCACCGCCAGTTCGGCAGCCCGGACACACCCGGCCTTGTGTTCTTCCTCGGCAACGGCTTCCTCGAGGTCAGCGGACGGGCCTCGGAACCACCGGGAGACGTGGTGGCGCTCTGGATCCAGGTCCGTGACGTGCGCGCCGAGCACCGCCGGCTGCTCGACCTCGGGGTGCCGGTGCTCCGCGAGCCGCGGCAGGAGCCCTGGGGACTGGTGGAGATGTGGGTCGCCGATCCGGACGGGGTCCGCATCGTGCTGGTCGAGGTCCCCGAGGACCACCCGCTCCGTCGCGACCCACGCCTGCCCCCTGCGGACACGACGAGCTAGGGCATGAGCTTGTACAGGTCCATGGCGGTCTCCTGGGGCGGCGTCGGGAACCCGCCCTCGATGCCCTGCTGCATCCGCGGCACGAGGATCTCGTCGCGGAAGCGCTCCCAGCTCTCCCGAGACTCGTGCACGGCCACGACCGTCCAGCCGCCTTCAGACGGGCCGGCAGCATGGAAGATCTGGCCGTCGGGAAGACGGTCGGGGGCCGGGTGGACCGCGGCGATCGACGCCTCGTACTGCTCCTTGGTGCCACCGGGGAAGTGGTGCACGATTCCGTAGGGCATGTTCGTCTCCTCTCGATGGAGCATTCCGGACCAAGCCGCGCGGGGTGGGTGACTCGACGAGAAGACTCGACGTCTCGGTCGTCACCACTCGACGGTAGGGCGACCCCGGACGAGGAAGCCATGACCCTTCTGGGCGTCAGCGGGCTGCCTCGCTGCCGGCCTGGGGCGGCGGGACCCCCATACTGGCGCCATGGCGTACGACGAGGTGCTGGCCCGGCGCGTACGGGACCTGGTCCACGACGAGCCGGGGCTCAGCGAGAAGCGGATGTTCGGTGGGCTCGCCTTCCTGGTCGGCGGCAACATGGCCGTGAGCGCCAGCGACCAGGGCGGCCTGCTGCTCCGCGTCGACCCGGCCGACACGCAGTCGCTGACCGGCCATCCGCACGTGCGCCGGTTCGAGATGCGCGGCAAGGAGATGGACGGCTGGCTCCGCGTGGACACCGAGGCCGTCGAGTCCGACGACGAGCTGGGACGCTGGGTGGAGATCGGCCTCGCCTACGCCCGGTCGCTGCCGGCGAAGTAGGCGGTCCGCGGGGCTCAGGGCACAGCGGGCGCCTCGAACCCTCCCGCCGTCGCCCCCGGGACCGGCCGGCGTCGCGTCGCGTACTGCCGGGCAGCGGGGCTGGTCAGCGCGAGCAGCACCAGGATCCCGAGGCCGACGTGTGGGAGGTCGGTCCCGAGCGTCGGGCGGGGACCGCCTCGGGCGGTGGCGAGGAAGGCGACGACGATGGTGGTCGCGCAGGAGAGCATCAGCAGGACGCGGGCCCAGTTGTGACCGAAGAAGGTGGCCGTCCCCAGCCCGAGGTCGAGCAGTGCCACGACGACCAGCACGCCGGCGGTCGCGATCGCCGTGGTCGTGCGGGTGTCGCGGGTCAGGGTCACCGACCCCGGGTCCGCGAGGAACAGCGCCGCGATCACGAGCCCCGCCAGCCCACGCAGCAAGGACACTCCCGCACTGAAGGTGGTCGAGGCGGGTCGTTTGTCCCGGCTGTCGGTGGCGGGTGCGACCCGGGCGGTCGCCCGCGGCTCGATGCCGCGCAGGTCGACGACGGGTAGGTCTCCGTCGGTGACCATCTCGTCACCGCCGCCGTTGCGGGCGTGGTACCCGCTGGAGAAGTGACGGATCCGCTCCACCACCGCACGGGGGTTGGCCTCCGTCAGCGTCGCGACGATGTGGTCGCGCTCGATGTCGATCTCCTTCGCGATGCGATGGGTGACCTGGAGGGTCATGAGCGAGAGGCCGACGCTGCGGTCGTACGTGCCCGCGGCGACCCAGTCCACCGGGAACCCGCCGGGGAGCCGCCACCCCTCCGGGCAGCGCCAGAACCGCACGTGGTGACGTTGTGAAGGCTGGCCGGCGACCTCCTGCTGGTAGGCGAAGTCCTGCTGCCGCTCGAACAGGTGCAGCGGGCTCACCGGAGCCTCCGGATAGCTGCGCCGGGTCACCGTGCTCCTGATGATGCGCACGCTGCTCCCGAGGGTGACGTCGTCGGCCCGCGTCCAGCCCGCTGCCGTCATGGCGGAGTGCACCTGGGGCTCGTCCCCGAGCAGCGCCAGGTTCACCGGGTCACCGAGCAGGCCGTCGCTCGTCCTGGTGCGGCCGATGAAGTAGTTGGGGACGTAGAGGTAGGTCAGGACCCGGTGCAGCCTGGGCAGGACGAGGTACGCCGCCAGCAGCCAGAACACCACCAGCAGCAGGAGCTGCCAGTTCGGCTGCAGGCTCTCGGCCAGCAGCAGGAAGGCGAGCCACGCGGCGGAGAGCCCCGCGAAACCGAACAGCACGGCGTCCACCAGCGTCATCGGGGAGTGCGATCCGCGCTGCCGCGAGTGACGACGCTGCGGAGTCGCCGGTGCCGGCGTCGGTCGGGGCGCGGGTCCCACTGACGGCGCGCCTCCGGCCGCGCTGCCGACGGATGCCTGCCCCTGACTCGTCCGATCCGGGCTCATGTGGCGGACCCTAGGCGCGGCCGCCCCTCCGGCAGCAGGGAACAAGGTCCCCGCGTCGCTGGTCCATCCGGCCCGATCGGGCGTCCAGCGGGTCGTGGCCGCGATCACTCGGAGCCGACGGCGTCGAACACCTCGCTCGGCGCGACGTGCTGCACCCGGACCGATCCGGCGTACCCGTCGACCAGGCCGACGACCACGTCGTACCGCTCGCCGGCGGTGGAGCGCAGGCCCACCTCCCAGGAGTTCGAGGCGGCGTGGTGCTCCTCGGCGCTGAGCGAGAGGGCGTCCGGGTCCAGGGCGTACGCTGCGGCGACGCTTCGTCGTGCCCGCAGGACCGCGGCGTCCCGCCGGGTCGGCGTCTCCTCGGGCGGACCGACCATGCCCAGCAGTTCGCGGAAGGCGCCGGTGACGCTCCCCTGGGACGCCGCCACGACGGCCGTCGCCCGGGTCCCGGTGGTGACCAGGACCCCGATGTCCAGCGCCCCCGGACTCGGACCCCAGCTGGTGTGCCAGCGGTGCTGGTGCACGGAGTAGTGCCTGGGTGCGTCCGCGCCGGCGTACAGGACCGGCTCGAGCGCGGCCAGCAGTCTCGACTCGTCGAGTCCCTGCACGTCCCCGGCGCCGTCCTCCCCCGGCACCGGAAGGTCGAGGAGGAACTGCTGGTACGCCGGGCCGTCGGGTCTGACCCGGTAGCCGACCTGGACCCGGACCCGGTCGACCCGGCCGAGCGTGAGGAGCGGAGGAGAGGGACGGTCGTCGGCCGCAGGGCTGGCCATGTGCCCAGCGTGGTTCGCCGGACAGGAGCCGGTCAAGCGGGCCGGTCTCGTCCCCGGCCGTATGCCGTCGTGCTGCCGACAGAGATGGGCTCCCGTCTCGTGACGGGGGAGGCACGAGGCGGGAGCAGAGCGAGGCTAGTGGGCGCGCGGAATGAACCGGTATGACCCATGCGGATCATGCTGGGACCTAGACGCACACAAGAGGTGCAGCAAGCCGTTCCGGGCATCCCCTTTCCTTCTCATCCCGGACCTGTACTCTTCCTGCGGGCCGACCCCGACCATGCATCCCCCGTCATGGTCCGGGGTCGGTTCCTTCTCCTCTCACGGCCGTGGCCTCAGGCGAGCAGGGCGGCGACCGCGGCGATCGCCGGCACGGACAGCAGCGTGGTGACGAAGATCGAGTCGCGCGCCAGCACCTCCGCCCTTCCGTAGCGGGTGGCGTGCACGAAGATGTTCTGCGCCGTGGGCAGCGCCGCGAGCACCGTCACCGCGAACAGTGCCCGGTCGTCAAGGTGCAGGAAGGCCCGGCCCGCGACGTACGCCGCGACCGGCTGGACCACGAGCTTCAGGCCCGTGATGTAGCCGATCTCCGCGGTCGAGGTGCCGTGGCCGGGGCGCGGTCCCAGGCGCAGGGAGATGCCGTACGCGAGCAGCATCGACGGCACCGCCATCCCGCCGATGAGCACCAGCGGGTCCTCGACCGCGCGCGGCAGGTGGGCGCCGGTGACCGCGAGCAGGAGACCCACGAGCGACCCGACGGTCAGCGGGTTGGTGAACGGCCGGCTGAGCGCCCGGCCCACCGAGAAGCCCCGTCCCGACACCGCGTGGTCGAGGGCCGCCAGCGCGACCGGCTGCAGGACCAGCAGCTGCATCAGCAGCGTGGGGGCGACCAGGGCCGCGTCGCCGAGGACGTACGCCGCGATCGGCAGGCCCAGGTTGCCGGCGTTCACGTACACCGCCGACATGGTCCCGATGACCGTGTCCGCGACCGGTTTGTGCCAGACGAGCCGGGCGGCGAGCAGGTAGAGGACGGCGCACACCAGGACCGCGGACGCGGTGGCGACCAGGCTGCGGGAGAGCACGCGGGCGACGTCGGCCCGGCCGAGCACCGTCACCATCAGGGCCGGGCTGGCCACGAAGAAGGACAACCGGGTCAGCATCCGCTGGGCGGCGACGTCGAGGACGCCCAGCTGGGCCAGGAGCATCCCGAGACCGATGACGACGCCGATCGTGGCGAACCCCTCGACGACGCCCTGCACCCGGTCCCGCCTCCCCTCGTGGACCCCGATTCTCTCAGGCGCGGCGACTCAGCCGGCCGCGGCCCGGCGGCGGGCGCGCGACGCGCGGAGGTTGGCGACGTTGCCGCAGGTGCGCACGTCGTGCCAGACCCGGCTGTTGTTCCGCGAGCGGTCGTAGAACGCGCACGGGCACACTGGGTTGCGACACACCTTCAGCCGCTCCCACCGGCCGTCGTGCTGCGCCAGCATCACCTCGGCCCAGACGGCACCGGCGACCCACCGGGCACCCCGTCCGCTCGGCTGCACGCCCACGACTCCCCCGGCCCGCACCTCGAGCCGCGCGGTGGTGCCGACGTGCGGCGGGCCCTCGCCGTGCAGCGCCCGCTCGACGTCGTGCCGCAGCCGGCGGAGCCCGACCACGTCGACGGAGGTGATCCGGCCCGGGCCGCCGCCGGCGCCGGAGTGCTCCTGCCAGGCCCGGACGGCCTCGCTGGTGAAGCGCTGCGCGTCCGCGACGGTGCCCAGCAGGTCCCGCACGCCGTACGGCGCGACGGGGCGGGTGTTCACCAGGTCCTGCACCAGCGCGAGCCCCGGTGGCGCGGGGTCGAGCCGGAACCGTGACGTGGCTGACATAGTCGTAGGCTACTCGCCTCTGTCACGATGGTTGCACCTTCGTCCGGCGAGAGGACCAGCGATGACGACGACCGAGCACCCCGACACCGTCCGTGAACGGACCACCACCTGGGCCGACCCGGCGCTCACCGCGGAGCAGGTCGGCCGGGAGCCCGGGCTGGCGCTGCTCGAGGCGGTGCGCGACGGCCGGCTCCCGGCACCGCCGATCGCCACGTCGCTCGGCTTCGACCTGGACCTCGTGGAGGACGGGCGCGCGGTCTTCTCCCTCGAGCCGGCCGAGCACCACTACAACCCGATCGGGTCCGTGCACGGCGGGGTGTTCGCCACCCTTCTCGACTCGGCCGCCGGCTGCGCCGTGCACTCGACCCTGCCCGCCGGGGTCGGCTACACCAGCGTCGACCTCAACGTGAAGTTCCTGCGCGGCATGACCACCGACACCGGACGCGTGACGTGCGAGGGGCGCGTCGTGCACCGCGGGCGGCGGATGGTGCTGGCCGAGGCGACGCTCACCGACGGTCGCGGCCGGCTGCTGGCCACCGCGACCAGCTCCTGCCTGGTCTTCGACCTGGGCTGACGGCTGGACCCGGCATTTGACCCGGCTCGACGGTGCATCTGCCCCGGCTCGACGGTGCATATGGCCCGGCTCGACGGTGCATTTGGCCCGGGTCAACGGGGCATTCGGCCCGGGTCAGCGGAGGAGGGAGAGCAGGCCGCGGACGCGGTGGTCGGCGACGTGCAGGGCGGAGCTGAGCAGGGTGGTGCCGGGAAGCCGGGTGGCGGCGAGGGACCGCTCGACCCACGAGTCGCGCACCCAGGACGGGTCGCTGGCCTCGCGGCCGGAGGCCCGCCCGCCGGCGCCGTCGGCGAGCACGGCCTGACGCAGGGCCTCGGCGAGCGGCAGCGCGTCGGTCAGGTCCACGACGTCGGGGTCCGGCTGGCCGGGGCGGCACACCATGTCGTGCCGCAGGCTCCGCACCAGGGCGGCGGCCGTCCAGTACGGCGCGGCCGATACCAGGCCCGCGGTCAGGGACACCGCCGTGACCGGCGCCGCGAGCAGAGGGACCTGGACGCGCGGCAGCCGCGCGGCCTCGGCGTACATCGCGAGCAGCGTCGGGTAGGTCACCACGTCCGGGCCGCCGATGTCGGCGTCCCCGACCGCGTCCCCCTCCAGCGCGTCGGCCAGCGCGCGGAGCACGTCGGCGACGCCGATCGGCTGGACCCGGGAGTGCATCCACAGGGGCACGGGCTGCACCAGCAGCGTGGAGGCGGTCTGCCGGATGATCTCGAAGGACGTCGAGCCGGCCCCGATGATGACGCCCGCCCGCAGCGACAGCGTCGCGGCCGTGCTCTCCCGCAGGATCCGCTCGACCTCGAGCCGGGACGCGATGTGCGCCGAGAGCCGCGCCTCCGGCACCTCGGGCACCAGCCCGGAGAGGTACACGACGCGACCGATCCCGTGCTCGTCGACGGCGTCCCGGACGTGCTCGGCCGCGACCCGGTCCCGGTCCCGGAAGCCCCGGCGGGAGAGCCCGTGCACCAGGTAGCACACGGCGTCCACGCCGGCCGTGGCCCGGCGCACGTCCTCGGCGACGGTGGCGTCCATCCGCACCACCTCCACCGAGCGACCACAGGAGAACCGCTCGGGACGTGGCGGCGAGGACGCCGCGGCGACCACCTCGTGGCCACGCCGCAGCAGCTCCGGGACCAGCCGGGAGCCGACGTAGCCGGTCGCCCCGGCGACGAGGATGCGCATGAGGGCCAGCATGCCAAGCCGTCACAAGGTGCCGGGCCCTGTGTGCCGCTCAGTCGTCGAGCGGGCGACCGGCGGCGTCGAGGTACGCCGTGCCGTGCGGCAGCCGCGTCCGCATCACCTCGACGGCCTGCGGGTTCTCGTCGACGAGCACGAACCGCCGGCCCATCGCGGCGGCCACCGCGCCCGTCGTACCGCTGCCGGCGAAGAAGTCGAGCACCCAGTCCCCCGGCCGCGACGACGGCTCCAGCACCCGGCGGAGCACGCCCTCCGGCTTCTGCGTGGGGTAGCCGGTCTTCTCCCTGCCGCCGGTGGGGACGATCGTGTGCCACCACACGTCCGTGGGCAGCTTGCCCCGGGCCGCCTTCTCCGGGCCGACCAGGCTGGGGGCGAGGTACGGGATCCGGGTGATCCGGTCCTGCTCGAACAGGTGCCCGCCGGCCTCCTTGACGTAGACCAGGATCGTGTCGTGCTTGGCCGGCCAGCGGTCCTTGCCGCGGCCGCCGAAGTCGTAGGCCCAGATCACCTCGTTGAGGAAGCAGTCGCGGCCGAAGATCCCGTCCAGCAGCACCTTGCAGTAGTGCGCCTCCCGCCAGTCCAGGTGCACGTAGAGGGTCCCGGACGGGGTCAGCAGCCGCCGGGCCTCCTCCAGCCGCGGCGCCAGGAAGCCCGCGTAGTCGGCGAACGAGTCCGGGTAGGACATCCGGCCGGTCTCGACGCTGGTGTACCGGCGGCCCCCGAAGCCGGTGCGGTCGCCGGCGGCCTCGTCGTCCTGCTCGCGGGTGACCCGGAGCGTACGGCGGTCACGTCGGCCGCCGGTGTTGAAGGGCGGGTCGATGTAGACGAGCTGGAACGACTCGTCCGGCAGCTTGGCCAGCACCTCGGCGTTGTCGCCGCGCACCACCACGTCGGGTCCGGACGTCAGGTCGATCACCGGCACATCCTCCCAGCCGGGCGGGTCGCTGGTGCCGAGGCGCGCTCCGCCCACGCCTCGACCGTGGACTTCGCGCGGCCGCCCGCACTGTGTTTCGATGGATCGTGGGCCAGCACCCGATCGAGTTCGCCGCCTCCGCCGGTCCGACGCTCGGCGTCGAGTGGGAGTTCGCGCTCGTCGACAAGACCACCCGGGACCTGTCCAACACCGCCAGCGAGCTGTTCTCCCGGGTGGATGCCTCGGTCGAGGGGCGGGACCTGCACCAGCGGCTGCACAAGGAGCTGCTGCGCAACACCGTCGAGGTGGTCACCGGGGTCTGCGACACCGTCGCGGAGGCGATGGACGACCTGGCCGACACGCTGCGGCTGGTGCGCCCGTTCGCCGACGACCTGGGCGTAGACCTCTACTCGGCCGGGACGCACCCGTTCGCGCAGTGGTCGACCCAGCTGCTGACACCCGGGCACCGCTACGAGGAGCTGATCGAGCGGACCCAGTGGTGGGGCCGGCAGATGCTGATCTGGGGCGTGCACGTGCACGTCGGCATCGGCCACCGGGACCAGGTGATCCCCGTGGTCTCCTCGCTGCTCAACCAGTTCCCGCACCTGCAGGCGCTGTCCGCGTCGTCGCCGATGTGGTCCGGCACTGACACCGGGTACGCCAGCAACCGGGCGATGATGTTCCAGCAGCTGCCCACCGCGGGGCTGCCGTTCCAGTTCGAGACCTGGGAGCAGTACGAGGACTTCGTCGACGACCACATGCGCACCGGCGTGATCGAGTACCTCAACGACATCCGCTGGGACGTGCGCCCCTCCCCAGCCCTCGGCACGGTCGAGGTGCGGATCTGCGACGGGGTCTCGAACCTCACCGAGCTCGCCGCGCTGACCGCGCTCACGCACTGCTTGGTGGTGGACCTCACCGACCGGCTGTCGGCCGGCGAGACGCTGCCCACGATGCCGCCGTGGCACGTGCAGGAGAACAAGTGGCGCTCGGCCCGCTACGGCCTCGACGCCGAGATCATCCTCGACGCGGCGGCGCACGAGCGGCTGGTCACCGACGATCTCGCCGACCTGCTGACCCGGCTCGAGCCGGTCGCGTGCCGGCTCGGCTGCGCGGACGAGCTGCGCTCGGTGGACGAGATCACCCGCACCGGGGCGTCGTACCAGCGCCAGCGGCGGGTCGCCGAGCGCACTGGGGGCGACCTGGTCGCGGTGGTCGACTCGGTGGTGCGCGAGCTGGAGCTGTGACGGTTCGGCTTGGTCCGAGGGGGTACGCCTGGTGCCATGAGCGAGTTCAGCAGCGAGGACACCGGCGACGCCGGTGAGCCCAACGAGTCCTACAACACCTACAGCGTCGACGACGAGGACCAGCCGCAGGGCGAGGGGGACAGCCTCGTCGACTCCCGCGGGCTCGACGAGCCGCTGGACGAGGGCTACTCACCGCCGGAGAAGTGGTCGGCCGCCGAGGGCTACGGGAACACCCCGTTCGAGGAGGAGACCGGCGAGACGCTCGACCAGCGGATCGCCCAGGAGGAGCCAGAGCCGGACCCGTACGAGCAGGCCGCGAACGAGACCGAGAACGTCGGCGGCGAGGTCGGCAACCGGCGGGCCGGCCGGCTCGTCGACGAGGACGAGGGGCTCGGCCCCGACGAGGAGTCGGAGCTCGTCGGCGAGGACGTCGGCATCGACGGCGCCGGGGCCAGCGCCGAGGAGGCCGCGGTGCACGTCATCGACGAGGAGTGACCGCGGACACCCCGGCGCAGAGCGCGCCGAGCAGGCGGCGCGGCTGCCCACGGGGTCGTCACCCGTGGGCGGCCGCGGTGCCCGTGAGGCCACCGGTGCCGGTCAGGCCGGCTGGTCCTGGTGCACGCCGCGCTCGCCGGAGTCGGTGAGCCGGGCCTCCTCCTTGGCCTGCGCCTCGAGCTCGGCGCGGCGCGAGGCCTCGAGCAGCTCGCGGGTGGCCTCGTAGGCGCCCGGCGAGCTGACCAGGTCGGACGCGCCGCCCTTGAGCCGCTGCAGCGCGGCCCGGGCGAAGATCTGCTGCTCGGTGGTGGTGCGCTGCGACCGGCCGCGTCCCAGGAAGCTCACCGACCAGTGCCCCAGGGCGCCCACCCGGTTCTTGAAGCCGGTCATGTACACCAGGTGCACCGCGAGCCACAGCAGCCACGCGATGAAGCCGGTGAGCCGGAGCTTGCCGACCAGCGCGACGGCCCGGAACCGGGAGATGGTCGCCATCGACCCCTTGTCGAAGTACTTGAACGGCCTCTGCGGGGCCTGGCCGTCCGACAGCCGGGACTTGATCTCCTTGGCGGCGTACTTCCCGCCCTGGATCGCCACCTGGGCGACGCCGGGCAGGTGGTCGAGGTTGATCATGTCGCCGACCACGAACACCTCCGGGTGGCCGGGCAGCGTCAGGTCCGGGTTGACCGAGACCCGGCCGGCCCGGTCGACGGGTGCGCCGCTCTGCTCGCCGAGGATCTTCCCGAGCGGGCTGGCCTGCACGCCCGCGGCCCACACCTTGGTGGTGGCCGGGATCCGCCGGTGGGTGCCGTCCTTGTCCTTGACGTCGATGCCCCACTCGTCGACGTCGACGACCATGGCGCCGAGCTGGACGTCGACGCCGAGGTTCTCCAGCGCCTTCTTGGTCTTCTCCCCGAGCTTGGCGCCGAACGGGGGCAGCACCTGCGGCGCCGCGTCGAGCAGGATCACCTTGGCCTGCCGGGTGTTGATCCGGCGGAAGTCCTTCTCCAGGGTGCGGTGCGCGAGCTCGGCGATCTGCCCCGCCATCTCCACGCCCGTGGGGCCGGCCCCGACGACCACGAAGGTCAGCAGCCGCTCGATCTCCTCCTCGTTGTCGGAGATCTCGGCGAGCTCGAAGGCCCCGAAGATCCGGCCGCGCAGCTCCAGGGCGTCGTCGATGCTCTTCATGCCCGGGGCGAACTCGGCGAACTGGTCGTTGCCGAAGTAGGACTGGCCGGCGCCCGCGGCCACGATGAGGGAGTCGTACGGCGTGACCACGACCCGGTTCAGCACCGTCGAGGTGACCGTGCGCCCGGCGAGGTCGATGTCGTTGACCGTGCCGAGGATGACCCGGGCGTTCTTCTGCCCGGACAGGATCTCCCGCGTGGGCGGTGCGATCTCGCCCTCGGACAGGATGCCGGTCGCCACCTGGTAGAGCAGCGGCTGGAACAGGTGGTGGGTCGTCTTCGCGATCATGGTCACGTCCACGTCCGCGTGGCGCAGGGCCTTCGTCGCGAACAGCCCGCCGAATCCCGAGCCGATCACCACCACCCGGTGCCGGTCGCTGGCGGGGGCACTGTGGTTCGTCATCGAGCTGACCTCTCCCTGGTCGTCCGTCCGGCCGATGGGCTCTGCACTACCCATTTTCGGCCCTCGCACGACACAACGCGTCGCCGGGTCCCCTGCTGCCGCGTGCCAGCATGGTCTCCCTCACACCGCGTCGTCCACCGGCGTCCGGACCGGTCACCTCCGGGGGCGCGCCGATTGGCGGGCGGGGGCAGGGGGCACGATGGCAGCGTGAGCACGCACTTCGACCTGGCGGTGATCGGCACCGGCTCGGGCAACTCGATCGTCGACGAGCGGTTCGCCGGCCAGCGGGTGGCGATCCTGGAGAAGGGCACCTTCGGCGGGACCTGCCTCAACGTCGGCTGCATCCCGACCAAGATGTTCGTCTACCCCGCCGACGTGGCGCACTCCGCGGCCCACGGCGACGAGCTGGGCGTCGAGACCCGGTTCGACCGGGCCCGCTGGCGCGAGATACGCGACCGGGTCTTCCGGCGGATCGACCCGATCCGCGACGCCGGCCGGCACTGGCGGGCCGACCAGAACCCGGACCTCACGCTCTTCGAGGGGCACGCCCGCTTCGTCGGCGTCCGCACCCTGGACACCGGGACGGGCGAGACGATCACCGCGGACGACGTGGTGATCGCCGCCGGGGCGCGCCCGGTGGTACCCGACATCGAGGGCCTGGAGGAGGTCGGCTTCCACACCAGCGACACGATCATGCGGATCGACGCGCTCCCCGACCGGCTGCTGGTCGTCGGCGGCGGCTTCGTGGCGGCGGAGTTCGCGCACGTCTTCGGCTCCTTCGACACCCACGTCACGATCGTGAACCGTTCGTCCGTGCTGCTGCGCGGGGAGGACGAGGAGGTCTCCGCCGCGTTCACCGCCCTGGCGCGGCTCCGCTGGGACGTCCGGCTGGACACGAAGGTCGAGAAGGTGGAGAGGGACGGCGACGTGGTCCGCGCCCGGCTCTCGGACGGCAGCACCGTCGACGCGGACGTGGTGCTGGTCGCCGCCGGGCGCCGCTCGAACGCCGACGGTCTCGACCTCGACCGCACCGGCGTCCGCACCGACGACGACGGCGTGATCCTCGTCGACGACCACCAGCGCACCAACGTCGAGGGCATCTGGGCGCTCGGGGACATCGCCAACCACTTCCAGCTCAAGCACGTCTCGAACCTCGAGGCCCGGGTCATCCAGCACAACCTGCTGCACCCCGACGACCTCATCCGGGCCCGTCACGACGTGGTGCCCAGCGCGGTGTTCACCAGCCCGCAGGTCGCCAGCGTCGGGCTCACCGAGCGGCAGGCCGACGACCAGGGCGTCCGGCACGTCGTGGCCAAGCAGATGTACGGCGACACGGCGTACGGCTGGGCGATGGAGGACACCACCAGCTTCGCCAAGGTGCTGGCCGACCCCGACACGGGGCTGATCCTGGGCGCGCACGTCCTCGGCCCGCAGGCGTCGAACCTGCTCCAGCCGCTGGTGCAGGCGATGAGCTTCGGGCAGACCGCGCACGACGTGGCCCGGGGTCAGTACTGGATCCACCCGGCGCTGATGGAGGTCGTCGAGAACGTCCTGCTGGGACTGCCCGACGCCGGCTGATCAGCCGGCGTCGTCGATCACCACGTCGGCGACCACGTCGAGCCGGGGGTGCTCGTTGTCGCCGTGCTCGACCACGCCGGTCAACCAGCTCACGGCCAGGCCGTCGTCGCGGTCCTCCAGGACCGCGATGCTGTTGTCGAACCACGGGCCGGCGAGGTTGCGCCAGCGGAAAGGCGCGTCGGGCACCTTCGCGGACCGGGCGACCAGCTTGCCGATCGGTCCGGCGACGGCGTAGGCCAGCACCGCGGTGGCGAACCGCATCTTGCGCGGCAGCGGGTTGCGGATCGGCGAGCAGACCAGCTGGATGATCCGGCTGCTGCCGGCCCAGTGCGGGCGGTCGACCTCGGAGACGTAGGAGTGGTGGACGTCCCCGGACAGGAACGTCACGGTCTTCGGGGCCTTGCCGCGTCGCCCGTCCGCGACCTCCTGGGCCATCGCGGCGACCGCGTGGAAGGCGTGCTGGAACGCGCCCCAGTGCTCGAGGTCGACGGCGCGACGCAGCTGCTCGCCGTACTTCGCGGGCCGCCGGCCCCAGGCGCCGTTGCCGACCGCCTCGTTCCACGCCTCCAGGTAGTGCAGCCCGGCCGGCAGCAGGAACGGCAGCGACGTCCCGACGAACAGGTGCTTCACGTCGCCGCGCATCTTCCCGTCCAGCCAGGCCAGCTCCTCGTCGTCCAGCAGCGACCGGCGGTCCGGCTCGAGGACCCGGGCGGCGCGGGAGTCCACCACGACCAGCCGGACACCGGCGAAGTCGCGGGCGTAGCTCCACCGGTAGCTCGTCGGGTCCTCGTCGACCCGCTCGGCGAGGTCGTCGAGCACGTCGCTCAGGTCGAGCTCGTCGGGCCTCTCGTGCGCCGCCACCACCCGCTGCCACACCGGGTCGGCGTCGCGCTCGTCGCCCGAGAGGTTGCCGACGTGCTGGTAGACCCAGTACGACGCCAGCCCGGACACGATCCGCTCGTGCCACCACGAGGTCCTGCGGATGTCCTGCTGCCAGGCGTAGGAGGTGTTCCAGTCGTCGCGGACGTCGTGGTCGTCGAAGATCATCAGACTCGGCAGCGTGGAGAGCAGCCACCGGTTCAGCGGGTCGCTCCAGGCCAGCGCGTACAGGTGGGCGTACTCCTCGTAGTCCTTGAGCTCCTTGCCCGGCGGCTCGTCGATGTCGCGGCGTTCCTTGATGAACCGCTGCATCTCCTCGGTCGTCTCGTCGGCGTAGACCTGGTCGCCGAGGAACAGCACCAGGTCGGGCCAGCGCGCCGTCTCGTCGGTGGCCATCTTCAGCGCGAGGCTGCGCAGCGCGTCGACGCCGTGCGTGGCGTTGCCGCTCTCGCCGTGGTCGACGCTGGTGCGGCAGGACCCGAACGCCATCCGCAGCG
>Ga0308173_10000588_pt1 | contig 15944 bp, 11 predicted proteins | sample PhyPR1_FD_203716 | JGI IMG/M metagenome (GOLD analysis project Ga0308173, IMG submission 203716) | Soil microbial communities from UC Gill Tract Community Farm, Albany, California, United States - DLSLS.P.R1 | ecosystem: Environmental > Terrestrial > Soil > Agricultural land | place: USA...
GGCGACATGTTCGCCGACGTTCCGTCGGCCATGTCGACGAAGCGCCAGGAGATCGGCATCACCGAGCTGCGCATCGACGGGACGTTTCACGACGACGCGCTCGAGGCACGCGCATCATTCGCGTCGGCACGCGCAGGCAGCGCGAGTGCAAGTGCCAGCATCGGCAGCGTGAGCGGCGCTGCGTCGGGGAAGATCGATCGCGCCGCGCCGCTCCGGCTCGCATTGCGCGCCGAGCTTGCGTCGCTCGCGGTGTTCCAGCCGTGGTTCGGCACGCTGGCCGCGGTCGACGGCCGGGCGCAGCTCGACGTCGCGGCGACGGGCAGCGTCGGCACGCCGCTCTGGTCGGGCACGCTCGCAGGAAACGGGCTTTCGGTGGACGCACCCCAATATGGCGTGCATGTCGGCGACGGCCAGTTGCAAGCGCACCTTACGCCCGAAGGCATCGCGCTCGACACCCTACGCTTCCGCGGCGGCGACGGCACGTTCGAAGCGAGCGGGCTCGTCGCATTGCCGGGCACGAAGGCGCACGCACCGACGCAGGTGAACTGGAAAGCCGAGCGTTTCCGGGTTGCGAATCGTCCGGACCTGCACTTCGTCGTCGACGGCAACGGCTCGGTGGAGCTTGCGAACCAGCGCCTCGCGCTCCGCGGCAACATCACCGTCGTCGAAGGCCATGTCGAGTACGAGCAATCGCCGACGGGCAAGCTCGCCTCGGACATCGTCGTCGAGGGCGAGACGTATGTCGATCGCCAGTCGTCGCCAGGGAACGTGCCGCTTGCGCTCGACGTCGAGGTCGATCTCGGGTCGAAGCTGACGTTCGTCGGTGAAGGCGTGGACACGCGGCTCGCCGGGCGCCTTCGCGTCACCACCGACGCGAACGGCAACGTGCGCGCGAACGGCACGATCCGCTCGGTGAACGGCACGTACATCGCCTTCGGCCAGAAGCTCACGATCGATCGCGGGCGTCTCATCTTCGACGGCCCGCCCGACAACCCCGCCCTCGACGTCGTCGCGCTGCGCAAGAACCTGCCCGTCGAAGCGGGCGTCGAGCTGAGCGGCACCGTGAAGGTGCCTCAGGTGCGTATCACGTCGAATCCGCCGGTGCCGGAAAACGAGGCGCTGGCGTGGCTCGTCACCGGACAGGGACTGAACGGCACCGGTCGCGTGGACTATGCCGCGTTGTCGGCGGCGTCGGCAGCCCTGCTCGGGCGCCACGGCCAGCCGTTCACTGCGGGCGTCGCACACCGGCTTGGCCTCGACGACATCTCGCTGCAGAGCAGTAGCACGGCCCCGAGCGGCGCGCAGGGAACGGCGAGCCAGGTCGTGGTGTTCGGCAAGCGCATCAGCGACCGGCTCTCGCTCGGCTACGAGCAGGGACTGTCGCTCGCAAGCAGCGCGGTGCGGCTCGAATACGCGCTGTCACGGCAAGTGACGTTGCGTGCGGAGGCGGGCACGACGAGCGGCATTGCGATCGTGTACCGGCGCAGCTTCCGCTGACGCGTGCGTCCTTCAGCCGGCACGCGCCGTTTCGGGCCCGGCGAACCGCGTCACGTCGTACAGCACGTTCGCGAGGATTTCATACATCGCGTAGTAGCTGAGCTCGAGTCCGCGCAGACCCGGCAGGTAATCGCCGATACTGGTTTCATCGAGCGGCGGCGGAACGGCGATCGGCGCGGGGATCACCTCCATGCCTGCGGCTTCGAATTCCTTGCGCGAGCGCGGAAAATCGAAGCTGTGCCCGACGAGGATGATGCGGTGGACGCCGCTCGCCGCGAGCATGTTCGCCGAGCCCACCGCGTTCTCGTGCGTATCGTGCGACCGCGTTTCGACCCAGCGCACCGCCACGCCGAGTTCGTGCACGAGCACGTTGCGCATCAGGATGGCTTCGGGCGGCGCACCACGCACGGCGCCCCCCGATACGAGCACCGGGAGGTTCGTGGCACGCGCAATGCGCGCGCCGTAGCGAAGGCGCTCGAGCGTGATCCGGTTGACGGTAGCCCCCCCGTATTCGGGTGCGAAGCGGCGCGTACCGCCGCCGAGAATCACGATCGCCTGCGCGGTGGCGGCCGCGTGCGCGACATCGAGCACGGGTACCCGGTCGAGACTGCGGATGAGGAATTCGCCGATGATCGGGGTCGCGAGCAGCCACAGCGCGACGACGCCCGCCAGTGCCAATCGCCGCCCGCCACGCGGATGCCTGCCGGCGAGCGCGAGTCCGGCGAATGCGAGCAGCATCGGAGCGACCGGCGGTAGCGCGACGAGCTTGACGATCTGCTTCAGCCAGAAAAGTAGGGGCATCGCTTCGATTCCGCTGCGAGTTGCCGCGATCGTCCTGCCGGCACGTGCCGGTGCCACGTCGCGCTCTTACGCGAGCATAATCGGGGAATATGTGCCGCACGCGAAACATTCGCCGTGCCAGGCAGTCCACACGAGCGGTACCCGCCGGCGGCGAAGAGCATACCCGCGCAGCGTCTGTCGGCCGGCTTTACAACTCCCACCGAGCGCGCAGCCCCTTCGTTCGCAACCTTTTGTTTTTTGTCGCTTTCAAGGGTCTTCACCGCAGTGGAACGACGATTGCTTCCGATCATTGCAAATGGCACTTCCTCCTGAACTCCCGCCGGACGCGCACCGTGCAGTGCGGCCCGCGTCGCGCGCGCGCCGCCGCCTTCTGCAAAGCGGACTCGCGGTCGGCCCGGTATTGATGACCGTCGCAAGCCGTCCGGTCCTCGGAGCGACCGGGTGTACGACCATGTCCGGGTGGATGTCGATGACCGGAAGCACCGCGGGCAGGGCCGAAGTTTGCACCGGGCTTTCGCCCGAAGGCTGGAAGGCCGATGCCACTCAGTGGCCGAGCCCGTACGTCGGCGCCGTGCTCGGGGCGGCCGTCAGCTTCGGCTCGGTCAGCAGCGTCGGCAGCGGGCCGATGCTAGGTGATCCCATCAGCGCGCCCGTCGACGGCAGCGGCGGCACGAAATCGGCCACGCGTCTATCGTTGGGTAGCACGTCGGGCACCGGCACCTCGTCGGCTTCGTCTTCCAGCGCCGAATTCGACAAGCCGACCCGCTACCACTGCCCCACCACCGGGTTCGGCGGCAAGGTATTCGGAACGCGCTCGATGCTCGAAGTCCTCGATGTGTCGCAAGCCGGCCTGGAAGGCGTCGGCCGCTATATGGTCGCCGCCCTTCTGAACGCACGCTCGGGGCGCACGCCGGTCCTCGACGAAACGGCCGTGCGCACCATGTGGAACGACCTCGTCAACAACGGCTATTACGAGCCGACCGCCGGCATCAAGTGGACCGGCGCCGAGATCATCGCGTACCTGCAGTCGACGATGGGCTAGCGCGCGGGGCGCAGCCCCGCCGCACGCTACCCGCCGTATCGGGCTTCGTCCCGAAGCGCCCGGTCCCTGCCGCTTCAGCGCGAAGGGCCGCCCCAAGCGTGAATCAGCCCCGCAATGCGAAGCGCGGAGACTAGTCCAATGAACCGCGATGTCGTCTGGCGAGCGCTGGATGCGCATGCGATCGAATCACGCGAATGGAACGGCGAGTGCGTCCTCTATAATGACGTGACCGGCAGCACGCACCAATTGAGCGTGCTCGGCAGTTTGGTCATGGCCACGCTTCTCGCACACCCGTCGGGCATCCCGATCACGGCGCTGGTACGCGGTATTGCACATGATGCCGACGATGTCGCCGACGACGAGCTGCAGGCGGCCGTCGAACACACGCTGGCGGCCCTCGCCGAGCTCCGGCTCGCGGTTTCCGTGTCGATTTGATTCTCGGCGAACTCCCAGCCGGCGAACTGCGCAGGCGGCTGGCCGGATCGGGGCTGCGCTTGCGCATCGGTCCCGTCGTCGCCGAGATCCTGTCGTCGTTTCGCACGGTGGAAACGGCCGTCGCGCTGCACTATTCGGGACACGAGGTCGTACCCGCCAGCGACTTCGCCGACTTTCACGTCGCGGTCGAGCCTCCGCCGGGCGTGAGACGCTGGGTCGCGCCGCAGGCTTATTTCAAGTTCGACGACCGTTCCGCATTCCTGCCGCTTCCCGCGGCGCAGGCGTTCCCGTTGCTCGAATGGGGATTGAACTGGTGCGTCTCCGTCCATTGTCACCAGTACCTGATCGTCCACGCGGCCGTTGTCGAGCGCGGCGGCCGTGCACTCGTCCTTCCCGCACCGCCCGGCTCGGGCAAGAGCACGCTGTGTGCCGCCCTCGTTGCGCGCGGCTGGAGGCTATTGTCCGACGAGCTTGCGCTCGTCGACCTTTCCTGCGGGAGACTGATGCCAATGCCGCGGCCGATCAGCCTCAAGAACCGCTCGATCGACGTGATCCGCACGTTCTGGCCGGAGGCGCCCATCGGCGCCGTCGTGCCGGACACGCTCAAGGGCTCCGTCGCGCATGTGCGCCCGCCGATCGACAGCGTGCGCCGCGCGCAGGAATCCGCCACGCCCGGCTGGATCGTTCTTCCCCGTTTCGAAGCGGGAGCCGCCACCGAATTGCGACCTCTGTCGAAGTGCGACGCGTTCATGCGGCTCGTCGACAGCGCATTCAATTACAACATCCACGGTCGCGCAGGATTCGCGGCACTCGCCGAGGTGGTCGACGCCAGCGTGTGCCACACGTTCGTTTACGGCGGCGCACTCGATGAAGCCGCGACCGTGTTCGACGATCTCGCGAAGGCGTGAGCGTGTCTGCGAGCGGTCTCGTCGCCGGCGTGCTGCGCGACCCGGCGCAGCTCCGCAATAGCGGCGTGCCATGGGAAGCGCTGATCCGATCGGCCCGCGAGGCCGATCTTCTCGGCACGCTCGCCGACCGTGCGCAAGCGTGCGCGAGTCTGGACTCGATTCCGCCGGCGCCTCGCGCGCATCTGGTTGCAGCAGGACACCGGTACCGCGCGCAGCAGGCCGCGGTCCGCCGCGAGATTGCGGAGATCAGCCGCGCGCTGCAGCACCTCGACGTGCCGGTCGTCCTGCTGAAGGGCGCCGCGTACCTGCTCGCCGAGCTCCCGCCCGCGCGCGGACGATTCTTTTCGGACATCGACATTCTCGTCCCCAAGGCGCGCCTCCCGGAAGTCGAGTCGGCGCTGATGCTCGCAGGGTTCGCGACGACGCACCTGCATCCGTACGACCAGCGCTACTACCGGCGCTGGATGCACGAGCTGCCGCCGATGCGCCATGTGAAGCGGTCGTCGCTTCTCGACGTGCACCACACACTGGTCCCCGAGACCGCGCAGGTCGCGCTGGACGCCGACGCGCTCTTCCGCGCGGCGGTTCCGCTGGCGGGCATGCCGGGCCTGTTCGTGCTGTCGCGCGCCGACATGGTGCTGCACAGCGCAACGCACCTCTTCCACAACGAGGAGCTGTCGCACGGTCTGCGCGATCTCGTGGACATCGACGCGCTGCTCGATCATTTCACCCGCGGGCACGGCGAATTCTGGCCCGCGCTGGTGCGGCGCGCGGCCGAGCTCGATCTGCAACGGCCGCTGTACTACGCGCTGCGGTTCGCGCCACGGCTGCTCGGCACGCCCGTCCCGGCGGACGTCCTTGCGAGCGTCGCGCGCCATGCGCCGCCAGCGGTGATCGCGCATCTGATGGACCGGCTGCTTGCCGCAGCGCTCGAGCCCGCGTACGGGTGCGCCAGCACGCGCTGGGCAAGGCGCGCACTGTACGTGCGCGGCCACTGGCTGAAGATGCCGCTTCCGCTGCTGGCGTGGCACCTCGGCGTCAAGGCGCTGCGCCGCGAAGAGCCGTCGGCCGCATAAGCCTGCACTATCGCCGGGTTGCCCGGTCGCGGGTTTCGCGGAGGAGCGTGTCGAGGTGGCTCGCAGGAATGGCGTAGGTGATGCCGCTCGGCTGCGCCAGCACCGATTCCTTCGTGCTCTTGACGAAGACCATGTTGACGATGCCGAACACCTTGCCCGTCAGCGGATCGTAAAGCGGGCTTCCGCTGTTGCCGGGATAAGCGGTCGCATCGAGCTGGAACACGGTGAAGCTGCCGCTGCTTAGCCGGTGGATGACGGCGGGATCGAGCTGCGCTGCGCGCGCCTGCGGGATCGCGATCGGAGTGATCGCCGAAATCATGCCGCGGTGCGTGACCGGAATTGCGCCGAGCACCGCACCCAGCGGGAAGCCGGTGATCAGCACCTGCTGGCCCTCGCGAACCGATGCCGGATCCTGCAATGCGAGCGGCGGCAGCGGAGCGCCCGCGAGCTCGAGCAGCGCAAGGTCTGCGCCCTCGTCGAGCGCCGATTCGGTGACGAGGCGCACCTGCGCCGCTTCCGGCGTCGCACCGGGCAGCAGCACGGCCAGGGCCTCGCGCCCCGCCTCGTTCAACTTCGCCGGCAGCACATGCGCGTTGGTCGCGATCGTCGCGCCGGTGCCGACGGCAAAGCCGCTGCCCCGGAACTGGAATTGCGGGCTGCGCGTGCGCTCGAAAGTGCCGACGGCGACCACCGAGCGCTTCACGCGCGCAATGGTGTCCTCGACGTCGGATGCCGAAGCATGCGAGGACGACAGCGCGAGCATCGTGCAGAGCGCCCACGCGCGGATCAGCGGCGCTACGGCGCGTCCAGCCTTCAATCGCGCTGCATGCCCACACGCACCGTGGCGGCGATCGCCGAAGGCTCGGTGACGCTCGGATCGTACGGATGGTCGGGCCGGCGGAAAAGATCGAGCACGCGGCGCACGTAGGCGCGCGTCTCGGGATACGGAGGCACGCCCTTGTACCGGTCGACCGTCTGCTCGCCCGCGTTATAGGCGGCCGCGGCGAGGGCCACCTGTCCCTGGTAATACGCGAGCAGCCAGCGCAGGTACGACAGGCCGCCCTTGAGGTTGTCGCGCACGTTGTACGGGTTGCGCACATTGAACCTCGACGCAGTGCCGGGGATGAGCTGCATGAGCCCGCGGGCGTCCTTGACCGAACGCGCCGCCGCATTGAAATTGGACTCGGCGGCGATAACGGCGAGTGCGAGGCGCGGCTCGATACCGTACTTCGGCGCAACCTCGTCGACGATGCGGCGGATTTTCTGCTTCTCCGGCGACAGGTCGGCAAACGGGTCGGGGCCGGCGTCGATATCCGCCATCAACGGCGCTTCGGTCGTCGGCGGCGGCAGCGGTCGCATGCAGTCGGGCAGCATGCCGTGCACATCACCGAGGTGCGCGCGCGCCGTTCGCGCGAAGGCGTGCCCGTTGCTCGCCGCGAGCTCGAACAGCGCCGCGGCGGTGGCCTCATCGTGGGCAATGCCGCGGCCGTTCGCATACATCCAGCCGAGCTGGAACGCGGCTTCCGCACTGCCCTGTAGCGCGGCCTCGCAATAGAGTGCCGCCGCGATCCCGGGATCCTTCGGCACGCCTTCGCCGTGCTCGTACGACATCGCGCGTGCAAGCTTCTCGGAAATCGAGGTGGGTGCGCTCGACGGGGCCGGCGCGGAAGGTGACGACGCAGCGGACACCGCGTGCGATGCCCCGCCGGCGAGGGCGAATGCAACGAACGTGCACACCGCGCGCTCGCGTGCAGCCATGCCGGGATCGCCTCGACGCATCGTTGCCTTCAGACCGCTCGCCGCATTTCCACGGGCATCGCAGCGGACGGCCGCAATCGGCTTTCGTACCACGGCAACGCGTTGGCCAGACCGCTCTTCACGTCCCATTCCGCCTGATAACCGAGCAACCGGCGCGCCTTGCCGATGTCGGCTTCCGAGTGACGCACGTCCCCCGCGCGAAAGTCGGCATGGCGCGGCGGGGGAATGTCGAGCGCCGGATGCCGTCTGCCGATCAGATCGGCAAGAACGGCGTGAAGTTCATTCAGCGTGAGCCTTCCGCCGACCGCCACGTTGTAGACGCCGTTCAATGCATCGCGGTCGTCGACCGTGGCAGCGAGCACATTCGCCTGCACGACGTTCGCCACGTAGCAGAAGTCTCGGCTCGTCTCGCCGTCACCGAAAATCGTGACCGGCGTCCCGCGCAGCATCGCCGCGACGAAGCGCGGGATGACCGCGGCGTAGGCGCCCTCGGGATCCTGCCGCGGACCGAATACGTTGAAGTAGCGCAGCCCGATCGTGGCCATGCCGTAGCAGCGCGCGAACACCGCCGCATACAGCTCGTCGATGTACTTGGTCACAGCATAGGGCGACAGGAGATTTCCGGTGACGTCCTCGACCTTCGGCAGGCGGGGATGGTCTCCATACACGGAGCTCGACGACGCATAGACGAAACGCCGGACGCCGGCATCGCGTGCGGCGAGCAGCAGATTGAGGAAGCCGGTGGCGTTCGCGGCGTGTGCAGGAAGCGGATCGGCGATCGACCGCGGGACCGAGCCCAGCGCGGCCTGATGCAGCACGACGTCGATGTCCTTGCACGCTCGCCGGCACGCATCGAGGTCGGTGATGTCGGCCTCGATGAACCGATGCCGCGACCAGGCGGCTTCTCCGCTCGCCGCATGCACATCGTCGACATTCGTTCGATGACCGGTCGCGAAATTGTCGACGCCGACCACGTGCTGGCCGATCCCGAGGAGCGCCTCGACCAGATGCGACCCGATGAACCCGGCGCTGCCGGTGACGAGCCAGCGTCGCGGACACGAGCGCAGCCCCTCGCGCGCCCGCGTGAATGCGCTGTCGACCGGCGTCATCGGCGCGATGGTCACAGCCGCCAGACTGAAACGCCTTGCGCACGAAGCGATGCCGCGTCGGCCTGGCATTTGACGTCGACGAACAAGCCGCGCGGCTCGAGCTTCCCGACGTAATCGGTTACCGGTCGCGCCCCGAACTCGTGGTGCGCCACGGCCATGACGACCGCGTGTGCACGCGGCAGGCCATCCCAGCTCGTCAGCGTCACACCGTATTCGTGCATCGCCTCGCCAGCATCGGCCACGGGGTCGTGCACGTATACGTCGGCGCCGTACGAGCGCAGCTCGTGGACCACGTCGATGACGCGCGAGTTGCGAAGGTCGGGGCAGTTCTCCTTGAACGTGAGACCGAGCACGTTGATCTTCGCCGACTTGACCGGGAATCCGGCCTGGATCATCTGCTTGACCGTTTGCTCGGCGACATACTTGCCCATGCCGTCGTTGATGCGGCGCCCGGCGAGTATCACCTGCGGGTGGTAGCCGAGCTTGTCTGCCTTGTGCGTGAGGTAATACGGATCGACGCCGATGCAATGCCCGCCGACGAGACCCGGCCGAAACGGGAGGAAGTTCCATTTGGTTCCGGCCGCCTGCAGCACCTCGGTGGTGTCGATCCCGATCTTGTGGAAGATCAGCGCGAGCTCGTTCATCAACGCGATGTTGAGGTCGCGCTGCGTGTTCTCGATGACCTTTGCGGCCTCCGCCACCTTGATCGACGACGCCCGGTGCACGCCGGCCGCGATAATGCTGGAGTAGACGTCCGCCACGCGCTCGAGCGTCTCGGGGGTGTCGCCGGCGACGATCTTCGTGATCTTCGTCAATGTGTGCTCGCGATCGCCGGGATTGATGCGCTCGGGCGAGTAGCCGACGAAAAAATCGCGTTGCCAGCGCATGCCCGAATGCCGCTCGAGAACCGGCACGCAGATCTCTTCGGTGGCACCGGGATAGACGGTGGATTCGAACACGACGACCGCGCCGTGCGCGAGATTCTTCGCCACCGCTTCGCTGGCGCCGAGCAACGGGCCGAAGTCGGGCTGGTGCGCCTCGTCCACGGGCGTCGGGACCGCGACGACGATGAAGTTCGCGCGCTTCAACTGCGCCGCATCGCTCGTGACTTCGAGGCGTTCCGCTTCGGCGAAGTCGCGCGTGCCGACCTCGCCGGTGGGATCGACACGGCGTCGATAGGCATCGATCTTCGCCTTCGATAGATCGAAGCCGATCGTCGGATAGCGCTTGCCGAATTCGACGGCGAGCGGCAGGCCGACATAGCCGAGGCCGACGACGGCAATAATGGTTGGGTCGGTCATGTGCGAGCGCCCCGCCCGCGAGCGGACGCGTGATTGAAGGAACGTTCTGCGGCCATCCGCGCGATCAAAGCGTCGCCTGCAGCTTCTCCGCCTCGATGCGGATCGGCGACGCCTTGTCGAGCTTGGTCAGCTCGCCGATCGCTTCGCGCGCGCCGGCCTTGTCTCCCGCGGCGATCAGCGCCTGCGCAAGGTGCAGCCGGATTTCCTGCTGGCGCGGCGCGAGGCGCGACGCCATGCGCAACATCTCCGCGCCGCGCTTCGCATCGCCGTTGCGTGTCAACGCCAGACCGTACGTATCGAGGACGTTGGGATTGAACGGGGCAAGCTGCTGCGCGCGCTCCGCGTACTCGAGACCCTTCGCATCCTTCTTCTCGGTCAGCACCCACGCGAGGTTGTTCAATGCCGCGATGTTGTTGGCATCGAGTGCGATCACCTTCTCGTAGCCGGCGATGGCGTTCGGCAAATCCTTGCGGGCCTGGCTCTCTTCGGCGAGCATCAGCGGCACGACCGGGTCGGTCGGATGTTCCTTCATCCATTTGTTCGCTATTGCCGTGCCTTCGGCCGCCTTGCCGGCGCCGCGCAACGCGGCATATTGCCGGGTGACGAGCAGCGGACTCGGCTCACGCGATGCAGCCGCAGCGAACGCGCTGACCGCTTCGGGCCATTTCTTCTGCACGGCCTGGATCTCGCCTTCGAGCGCGTAACCCATTGCCTTGTCAGGATGCGCCTTCTGCAGGCGACGCGCTTCGGCGATGGCGGCATCCGCCTTCCCCGACACGAGATACGTCTTCGTAAGCGCGATCAGCGCGGCGGGCAGATCGGGCTTCAGCGCCAGTGCCCTCTGCTCGCTGTCGATGGCCGCCGGGTAATTCTTGATTGCGACCTGTGCCTCGGCGAGTCGCAACAGCGCGAGCGGATTGGCGGGCTGCAATTTCACGAGCGTGCCAAACGTGGCGGCCGCCTGGTTGAACTCGCCGGATGCGAGCTGGGCGGCGCCGAGCGCCTCGGTCAGTTGCGGGCTGTTCGGGACCGCCGAAACGGCGGCTTGTGCGGCGACCATGCCCGCCTTCGGATCACCCCGCCGCATGTCGAACCCGATCAGGGCCAGGCGCGCGCGGACCGAATCGGGGTGTGCGGCGACCGCCTTTTCGATGGCTTGCCGGGCTTTATCGAGCGATGCTCCTGAAACGGTGAGCAGGTCGGCATAAGCGAGCAGCAGCGTCTCGTCAGCGGGGTCCTTGGCCAGCATTGCCTCGTAGCGCGTCCGCGCCGCCTGCGCATTGCCCTGCCGCAGATCGATGAGCGCGAGATTGCGGGCAGCCGCGAAGGAGCGCGGATCGGCCTCGAGCGCCTTCTCGAAATTGGCGCGTGCGTTGACGACATCGCGCTTGGCCAGGTAGACGCTGCCACGCAGATTCGCCACCAGCGCCGATTTCGGCCGCTTTTTCTCGAGCTCGTCGACCACCGCCATCGCGTCGTCGAATTGGCGGCGGCGCATGTGCTCGCTGAAGAGAGCGAGATCGGCCTGCGCGTCCTTGGTATCGCTTTGCGCCAGCGATTCGAGGTCGTTGAAGGCGCGCTCCGTTTCACCCGCAGCGAGCCTCACCTGGGCCAGGCGCACCTGGCTGCCTACATTGTTCTTGTCGACGCCGTTCGCGTGCTCGTACGAGGTCGCCGCCATCTCCGCATTGCCCGTGGCGAGGTAGGCTTCGCCAGCGACGCGCAGCAGCGTGGGATTGTCCGGAAAGCGGCGCAATGCCGGGCCGAGTGCGTCGAGCGCCTGGGCCGCGCGCCCGGTGCGCAGGTAGATCAGCGCAAGCACACGGCGCGCGTTGGGTTCGTCGGGCACCTTGTTGACCACGGCGCGCAACGACTGCTCGGCGGATCCATACGAACCGAGCGCGTAGTTGATCATGCCCGACAGCAGCAGACTCGGCAGGTGATCGGGACTGGCCGCGAGCACGCGCTGGATCGCGTCGCGCGCATGGGCATTGTCGCCGGAGAGTGCTGCAACGAGCGCATCGGCGTAAATGGTGCGAAGATCCTTCGGCCGCACTTCCTTCATCTTTGCGAGTTGTTCCCTCGCCTTGTCGATCTGGCCGAGACGCGCTTCGAGCGAAAGAAGCGCCGAGCGCGCTTCGATCGAATCGGGGTGCGCGGTGATCGCCTGCTCGTAGAGACTGCTTGCGTCGTCGGTCTTGCCCTGCGCGAGAGCGAGGTTGGCCTTCATCATCAACGCGCCGGCGTGATGCGGTGACGCCTTCAGTGCGGCATCGATGAATTTATCCGCCGCGGCCAGATCGCCGCGGGCGCCCGCCACCTGCGCCTCGAGCAGCATCGCGGGGATGCTTTCCGGATCATCGGCGAGTGCAGCATCGGCCAGGTCCTTCGCCTTGGTGGCATCGCCCTGCACCAGTGCGGCGCCTGCAAGCGCCACATGGACTTGCGAGCGCGCGCCCGGGTCGTCGATTTTCCGATCGCCGACCTCGCTTGCGATCTTGTCGAATTTTCCCTGTGCCGCCAGTGCGCGCGCGAGCAGCGGATAGGTGCGGTCATCGGGCGCATGCAGCCCGATCGCCTTGCGAATCTCGGTTTCGCTTCCGGCGGCATCGCCGGATTCGAGCAACGACGCAGCGAGCAGCACGCGGGCTTCGGGGTTGTCGGGCTCCTTCTGCAGCGCATTCTTGGCCTCGATGATCGCCGCCCGGTAATCGGATTTGGCGAAATAGCTCTTGGCGGATGCCACGTACGACGACGTGTTTTTGCCGAAGCAGCCTGCAACTGCCAGTGCCACCAGCACCGCCGCCACGCCGCCGGCGCATCCAGTTCGCACGATTTTCATGTTTTCCATCCGAAAGGGGGTACGTTCGTCATTTGAGACCGAAGCGGTGCATCAGATCGTACAGCGTGGGCCGACTGACGCCCAGCAGATCGGCCGCCTTGCTCAGGTTTCCGTTCACGCGCCCCAGCACGCGCAGCACGGCGCTGCGCTCGGCCTGCTCGCGAATGTGTCGCAGGTTCAGCGCTTCACCATTGCCGTTCGCGATCTCGATGCCGATATCCGCAGGAGAAATGCTCGAGCCTTCGGTCATGATCACCGCGCGCTTGATCACATTCTCGAGCTCGCGCACGTTGCCGGGCCAGTGGTGCGCCTCGATGGCTTCGAGCGCGTCGGCCTGCAGCGACATCGCGCCGCGGCGCTGCTCTTCGGCCATGCGCCGCACGAACCCGTGCGCGAGCAGCGCGGCATCGCCCGGCCGCGCGCGCAACGGCGGCACTTCCACGATGATTTCCGCCAGCCGGTAGTAAAGGTCCTCGCGGAACTTGCCCTGCTCGATCTGCGCCTTGAGGCTTTGATGCGTCGCGCAAACGATCCGCACGTCGACCGGTATTTCCTGCCGGCCGCCGATGCGCTCGATCACCCGCTGCTGGAGGAAGCGCAGCAGCTTGACCTGCAACGCCACGGGAAGATCGCCGATTTCGTCGAGGAACAGGGTGCCGCCGTTGGCGGTCTCGATCTTGCCGAGCGTTTGCTTGACGGCGCCGGTGAAGGAGCCCTTCTCGTAGCCGAATAATTCGCTTTCGAGCAGCGTCTCGGGAATCGCCGCGCAATTGATCGCGACGAACCGCTCGGTGCGCCGAGGCGACAGCTCGTGCACCGCACGCGCGAGCAGCTCCTTCCCGGTTCCCGACTCGCCGAGGATCAATACGGTGGCCGAGGTCGGCGCGACTTTCTCGACGGTGCGGCAGATGCGCAGCATCGCGGGGTCGCGCGTGATGATGCCGGAAGCGGCGGGCGATTCGCGCACCGACTGCAGCCGGGCGTTCTCCTCCTGCAGCTCATGCACGCGAAACGCGCGCTCGACCGTCCAGATGAGCAACTCGGCCTCGAACGGCTTCGTGCAGAAATCGTATGCGCCGAGACCGATCGCCTTCAGCGCGTTGCTGCGATCGTTCTGGCCGGTCAGCACGATGATTTTCGCGCGCGGAACGAGCGAATGCAGCTCCTCGAGGAGGCGCAGCCCTTCCTCCGGATCGTCCGGATGCGGCGGAAGCCCGAGGTCCATGGTGATGACGGCGGGCTCGAAGCGGCGGACCTGCACAATGGCGCTCGCGCGGTCGTTGGCGACGATCGTCTCGTACTGGTCGAACGCCCACTGCATCTGCTTCTGCAGCGCGAGATCGTCCTCGACGATCAGCAGGGCTTTGTGTGTGTCTGTCATGGATGCGCCACCACGCTCGCCGCAGGCGCTGCTGCGTCCTCGCGGCCCGCAGCGTCGGGCTCCGAGCGCACCGCGGCGCTCATGCTGTCCGATGCTTCTGCAGCAGGCGCGTCGACCACCGTGGGCTCGAACCGCGGCAACCTGATACGGACGGTCGTCCCGTTCCCCGGCTGGCTCACGACGTCGAGCGAACCGCCGAGGCCGGCGACATATTGCCGGCTTTCGTAGACGCCGATGCCCATGCCGGACTCCTTCGTCGTCTGGAAGGGCCTGAACAGCCGCTCACGCACGAATTCCGGCGTCATGCCGGTGCCGGTGTCGCGGATCGCGATGACGACGAATCGATCTTCCTGCTCGACCGCGATGCAGATGCGGCCGGCAGCCGATGTCGCGTCGATCGCGTTTTGCAGCAGGTGGGAAATGACGTGCTCCAGGCGATCCTCATGCCCGACGATCGCGGCACCGGGGAGCGAGTGCGTCTCGATCCGGACAGCGCAACCGGACTTCGCCGCACACACGCGCCGCAGGACCGCGTCGACATCGACATGACGCGCGCTCTCGACCGGCTCGGAGCCGGTGCGAAGCTGCAGCATGAGCCGATTCATCCGATTCACCACGTGCTCGACGGTTGCGAGCATGTCCGCCTGGAAGACGGGATTATCGCGATGACGCTGCGCGTTGCGCAACATCAGCGACAACTGTGAAACGAGGTTCTTGAGGTCGTGCACGACGAACGCCGACATGCGGTTGAACGCGTCGAACTTGCGTGCCTCGAGCAGCGCTTCCGTGGCACGCGCGTGGCTCAGGAAGCTTGCCGCCTGGCGGCTTGCCGTTTTCAACAGGTCGCGGACCTCCCAGTCGATCGCGAGCGGAGTGCGGGGTGTCATCAGGACGACGAATCCCGCCAGCTCGGTGCCGACGATCAGCGGATCCACGAGCCACGGCGAATCGGACGCGTCGACAAGCCATTTCGGCAACGCGAGCCCCGGGTAACGTGACGGATCGCGCCGGTACTCGGTCACATCGACGATCCATCCCGTGCGTTCGAAGAAGGTCGCCAGTGAACCGTCGGCCGGCTCCACCGCCTCGCTGGCGGCGGTGTTCCAGCGAGCGGCCTGGACGAACCGGTTCGACTCGTTGCGCAACCAAAGCGCTCCGGCCGGGCTTTCCAGCAGGTCGCCCAGGGCCATGATCGTGCGCACCTGCAGATTCTCTGTGCCGCTTTCCGTCGACAGCGTGCGGGTGAAGCGCAGCCATTCCTCGCGATAGTCGTATCGGTACGAGAAAAAGTGCTTGCTCACGAAGACCTTGAGCCGGGAACGGAAGCGACCGGACGACACCATCAGCGCGATGAAAAGCGCAGCCGCGAACAGCAGCTCGATCTGCAGCGCGCGTCCCCAGTCGCCGCCGACGTACCGAACGAAATAGCCGGCCCCCGCGACGAGGAGCAGGAACGCTCCGGAAAGCAGCAGCGCCGACGAATGGAACACGGCGGTGCGCGACAGATGCAAGTCCACCGTCCATCCGGTATTGCGTGCAGTGGCGATGGCGATGAACGGGATGACGATGATATTGGCGAGGCCGCGCGACAGCCAGATGTCGGCGTCGAGATGGCCGAACAGCAATGCGTCGGAGTAGAAGAACAGATCGAACCCGAAGACGCCTGCCAGCGCGACGACGAGCGGCTTGATGGCCCAGCGCGCCTGCGGCTGCACCCGCCGGTAAACCTGCTCGACGAGGATCAGCCCGAACACCGCGAGCGCGAGCTTCAGCAGGAAACCCGTGCGCAGCGCC
>Ga0308173_10000589_pt1 | contig 15940 bp, 15 predicted proteins | sample PhyPR1_FD_203716 | JGI IMG/M metagenome (GOLD analysis project Ga0308173, IMG submission 203716) | Soil microbial communities from UC Gill Tract Community Farm, Albany, California, United States - DLSLS.P.R1 | ecosystem: Environmental > Terrestrial > Soil > Agricultural land | place: USA...
GGTCCGGTGGCCTTGATGCAAATCAAGCGGCTCGACTTTCGGCGATGCCAAGCGGGTCAAGGCCCGTTCACTTCTCCGTCACAAGCGAGGCGGTAAGCGGCCAGAGCAGCGGCGACATCCCAAGGCTAGTCCCCGTGGAATCGAGCCCACGCAAGCTCCTACCCGGACTCGACGAGTTTACGCAGGAGCAGCGCTTGGACGGACGAGGTCTTGGGAAGCGGGGAGTCTGGCCGCGCCCCCGCAGATCAGACTTCGACGAACTCACTGAAAGCGGTCACTCGGCGACGTTATCCCTCAACACACCAGGTAGTGCTTTTGATTTTTGCACTCAGACTAACAACTAGGCGGGCGCGATCAACGCGGAAGCGGGCGCATCGTCAGCACGGTCTCGCTCTACGCGGGCGTCGCCGTAGTGGTCCCCAGCTGCTCGACGATCAGGCGATATTTCGTCCCGGCGTTCGTCACTTCGCGCAGCCACGTCATCAGGTCGCGCCACGGAGTGTTCATTCGATTTACGCCCGATATGAAGGCGACGATCGTGCCGACCTCAGTCCTACCGTTCAACACGATCCAGCCGCCGACGCCGAGGATGCCGATGAGGCCGAGTGTATAAAGCAGGTTCATCACAAAGTTGATGCCGAACTTGCGTACGACGATCTGCACGTTCAATACATACACGAACGCGATTCTTCGTCGAAACGTGCCGCGGCGCGGCGGCGCAGTGGGATCGCTGGCCTCGTGGAGGATGTCCGAGCTGACTGCGCGAAGCGTCTGGATTCGCTGCTCAGTGCGCCGATTGATTGCTTCCTGCAATGTTGGAATGACGAGGAGTTGCGGCAGGAACATGACCAAGGCGATCGCCGCCATCCAGGGTTGCACGTAGAGCATGTAGCCGAATACGCTAAGCAGGACCCCCGCGTTGAGGACAGGGTCCGAAAAGCTCGTGCCTGCGAAGCCACCGACGGCTTCGACCTCCGACACGATCATCGAGATGCGCACCCCTCGATCACCTATCGATGGCCCGCTTTCCAGACGCGAGGCCATGACGGGTTCCATCTTCAGGCGCAAATCCTTGTTGGTGGCCTCGCTGACGGAGCCCTTGTAGATGTTCGTCCCGAGCTTCAGACCCCCATGCGCTAGCGCGACGGCCAAGTAAATGAGGCACAGTTTGATGATCAGATCGAAGTTTTGATGGTGTACGGCCGTGTTGACGATGCGCCGTTGCAACTCCAGTGGAACGAGCTCGAGCGCGAAGACGCCTGCCGACATCAACGAGAGAAAGATCTGATCGCGGGCGCTGATCTTCCAGATGTATCGATACAGCGCCTTCACCATGGCGGTGCGTGCGACGTTCGGACGAACGTCGTCCGCCGATTTGCCAACCGGCGTCAGCGGGATTTCGTCGCGGCTTCGTTCGTCATTGGGCATCGACGTCCCGGATTCTAGTTGACCGCTTGGCGGCGCGCATGACTGGCTGTTTCTGGTGCCTTTCTACGGTTGCAAAGCGATGTTCATGGCCTGAGCATGGCATGAGACGAAAGATCGTTGCCGGACTGCTCGGTGCCATCGCGGTGACCGCCGGCCTCGTCGCACGGTGGCTGCCCCACATCTAGTACACGAGCGATTCTGTTTAGCGCACGAGCGTCGTCAATAGAGCATGGACCGTCATGATCGCGCCGAGACGAATAACAAGCCAGCGAATAGAATGAGGGCAGTGTTCCCGCCCCTGCGGATTCGTATGGAGTTCAGACGGCGAGCCGCCGTTCACTCATCCACTTAACGATCGCGGGATCGCGGTGTGAAAAGAAGCTGCTCTTGCCGGTCTCGAGCGCAGGGATGCGCGCCATGTCGGAGTCATCAAGGTCGAAGTCAAAGATGTTGAGGTTCTCGGCGATCCGCTCCTTGCGCACCGACTTGGCCAGAGCCACGATGTTGCGCTGAACGAGCCAGCGGAGCACGACTTGGCCCACCGACTTACCGTGCTTGCGGCCGATCTCGACGAGGATCTCGTTGTGGAACAGGTTGTTGCGCCCCTCGGCGAACGGCGCCCACGCTTCGGCCTGCACGGCGTTGTCGCGCATGAACTCGATGGCCTCGGTTTGCTGATGGAATGGGTTCACCTCCACCTGATTCACAGCGGGTGCGATCTCGTTGAAAGCCTTGATGTCCATCAGCCGGTCCGGATCGAAATTGCTGAGGCCGATTGCGCGCACCTTGCCGATCTTGAGCGCTTCTTCCATCGCCCGCCACGAGCCATGCACGTCACCGAACGGCTGGTGGATCAGGTACAGATCCAGGTAGTCGAGCTGCAGCCGACGCAGTGACTTGTCGATGGCGTGCCGGGTGCGCTCGTAGCCCGTGTCTTGCACCCAAAGCTTGGTCGTGACGAACAAGTCCCCGCGGGCTACGCCGCTGCGCCGCAGACCATGGCCCACTGCCTCCTCGTTCATGTACGAGGCCGCCGTGTCGATCAGCCGGTAACCGCATTCGATGGCATCGACGACGCTGCGCTCGCACTCATTGGGGTCAGCAATCTGGAATACACCGAAGCCAACGATGGGCATCGGGATGCCGTTGTTCAAGGTGACGTGCTGCATGTCGAGTCCTTTCATGTCCCTGCCATGGGACGCATTTAGCATTTGCATTCTGAAGTTGGCATCGCATTGAGCGTCGCTTGCGACCCGAGTAACAGCGCCTATCGCTAGACCGGCATTTCGCGCAACCAGCTGTTGACGTGATCCATCGTCTGCCGCTCCTGATCGGCCTGCATTGAGAAGGCGTGACGAAGCACCGCCCGCGCTGCATGTCGGGCGACAATGCTTTCGCTATCGCCAAGCCCGTAGCCGCCATGCGTAATGAAGGGGATGACCGTCTTGCCTGACAGGTCATGCGCAGACAAAAAGCTGCGAATGATGGGCGGCGCGGTTTCGCCCCAGATGGGAAAGCCAAGAAACACCGTCGCATAGCCCGCAATGCCGGGCACCGTGCGTTCCAGCGCCGGTTCGAGGCCTCGGTCGCGCTCCTGACGTGCCTGCTCGACTGTGGCCAGATACTCCTCGGGATAGGGATGGGCCGGCAAGATCTCGAAGAGATGGCTGCCGAACGCGCGATGAATCAACCCCGCCACGACGCGCGTGTTCCCGGTGCGCGAAAAGTACGCGACGAGGATTGTTGACGCAGCGTCGCTGGTACTGCGCTCTGCCGCGGTGGCAGACAAGGGCGAGGCGCTGCCCAGGGAGAGCCCTGCCAGCGACATCATCAGCGAGCGGCGCATACGGTCGGGGAACGGTTCCATCGGCAACAGTCGGATGCGACGATCTATCGCCCCACGCGCGCCTGGAGTGCAGCGGGGTAACGCGCACCCTCGATATGCACCTGCGCGAGCGCGTCGGCGATCTTCTGCAGATCACCCATCGACAACTGGAGGGAAGCCGCGCCGAGGTTCTCGTCGAGTCGGTGGAGTTTGGTAGTGCCCGGAATCGGCACGATCCACGGCCTCTGCGCCAACAGCCAGGCAAGCGCGACCTGCGCCGGGGTGGCATGCATCCCCTTGGCGATCTCACGCAGTAGATCGACGAGCGCGTGATTCGCCTGCAGCGCTTGCGGCGCAAAGCGCGGCACGATGCTGCGGAAGTCGTCGCCGGCAAAGGTGGCGCCGGCATCGATCGCGCCGGTGAGAAAGCCTTTGCCCAACGGACTGAAGGGCACGAAACCGATGCCGAGTTCTTCAAGCGTGGGCAGGAGTTGCGTCTCCGGCTCGCGCCACCACAACGAGTACTCGCTCTGAACGGCTGTCACCGGCTGTACGGCATGCGCGCGCCGAATGGTGTGCACGCCAGCTTCGGAAAGGCCGAAGTGCTTCACCTTGCCCGCCTGGATCAGTTCCTTGACAGCGCCGGCAACCTCCTCGATCGGCACGTCGGGGTCGACGCGGTGCTGGTAGAGCAGGTCGATGACGTCAGTTTTCAGGCGCGTGAGCGAGCCTTCCACCGCCCAATTGATGTGCTCCGGACGGCTGTTGAGGATTTGTTGCTTGCCGTCGTCACCGAACGTGAAGCCGAACTTGGTGGCGATGATTACCCGCTCGCGGACCGGAGCGAGCGCCTCGCCGACGACCTCCTCGTTCAGATAAGGCCCATAGACCTCGGCGGTGTCGAAAAACGTGATGCCGCGGTCCACCGCGGCACGGATGAGGTCGATTGCGCGGGATCTGTCCGTAGCCGGCCCATAGCCGTGACTCAGACCCATGCAGCCGAATCCGAGCGCCGAGACGGTGAGGCCGCTGTTACCGAGTTGACGCAGATTCATGGATAACTCCTTGGTTGTCGTCTTGACGCCTGTCACGGCTTGTTTGCGAACACTTCGCGCGCCACGCCCGCAGCCCCGATGGCGTTGGGCCAGCCGGTATAGAAAGCGAGATGCGTCAGGGTCTCAACGAGTTCCTCCTTCGACACGCCGTTATCGAGAGCGAGTGCCATGTGCGAGCGCAACTGGTCGGGCCTGTTCATGGCGATCAGCGCGCTCACCGTGACGAGGCTTCGGTCGCGTGGCGACAGCCCCGGTCGTGCCGTCACCGAACAGTACGTCGTCCGTCAGCTGCGCCAGCTTCGGCGCGATATCGCCGAGCAGCTGCTGGGCTCGCGACGGTTGCGCGGTTGCTGTTGCGTCGGGTGGTTGCGTGCCGCCGTACTGCGCGTCGGTCACGGGCTCCAGCCAGTCCACCGTCTTCCCGTCCTGAGCTGCTGTGATTGCGATATGCGTCATCGCGCTGGCGGGTGCAGCGCCATGCCAGTGCTTGACGCCGGGAGCGATGTGCACGGCGTCGCCTGCCTTGATTTCTTCGATTGGCCCGCCCCAGCGCTGCACGCGGCCGACACCTGCCGTAACGACGAGGGTCTGCCCCCGCGGATGCGTGTGCCACGCAGTGCGGGCCCTGGGCGAAAAGGAAACCGTCCCCACCGACGCATTTTCGGGTCCGGCCGGCGTGTAAAGCATTTCGACGCGAACGATGCCGGTGAAATTCTGAGCCGGCGCTGGGTTTACCGGTCGCGAGCTGGCACGCGAGATCTGCAGCTCTGACTGCGACTGCGCTGCGACCGCCGGCGCAAGCATCAAAAGGCCCAACGCGACAACGCCGAGTTGCTTCATCGTGGTCTCCTGCCATCACCGCCATACACGTCAGTCTACGAATTCGATTGGCATACGAGTAGCCACGAAACGCTTGCTAGATTGACAACCCAGGACCGACAATCGGCTTATTAGAGAGTGGCCATGGCCATCAACGAACTGCGTTCGATCTCCATCTTCGTGAGAGCGGCCGAGCTGGGCAGCTTGCGGAAAGCGGCGGCAGCGCTCGACATCAGTCCTCAGGCGGCCAGCCAGGCCTTGGCGCAACTCGAGCAGCATCTCGACGTGCGGCTGTTTCATCGCACGACGCGCGTGATGTCCTTGACCGACGAGGGCCGGCAGTTCCTGGAGAAAGCGCAGCCGGCACTGCTCGGCCTTAAGCGAGCCTTGCACACAGCGAAACGCGCCAAGGAGGAGATCGCGGGTCCACTGCGTATCGTCGGCCCGCGGTCGACGTTCCAGCATGTCCTCTGGCGGTTGCTTGAAGAGTTCTGTCAGCAGCACCGGGACATCGTGCCGGACGTGCAGTTGGAAGACCGCGTCGGCAACTGGGTCGAGGACCGGGTCGATGTTGGGTTCCGGCTCGGGCCATCACCGCACGAGGGTGTCGTTGCACGACGCCTGTTCCCGGTTCAACTGATCATCTGTGCGTCGCCAGCCTATCTCGAAAGGAACGGCAGACCGCACAGCTTGGCCGCCTTGCAAACGCACCGTTGCAGCGTGTTCCGGCATCCAGGTAGCGGCGCGATCGTGCCATGGCGTGTAAAGGTACGCGATGACGTCGTCGAGCAGCCCGTTGTTCCGGCGATGTGCACCAACGACGAGATTCTGGAACTACGCGCGGTGCTGGCCGGTCTGGTCATCGGGCAGTTGGCCGGCGTGACAGCAGCGCCGTACATTCGATCAGGCGAACTCGTGCCTCTGCTTGTCGACCACATGCCTGATCGTGCCAGCTACTTCGTGTACTTCGGCAGCCGCAGTTCCCAGCCAGCGCGAGCACGTGCATTTATCGACTTGGCCGAGAAAAGATTGATCGACAACCGGGACTACGTTCTTAGCTCGAAAGAACTGAGAGCAACTCGGCCAAGAGCCCATCCCTCGTAACCCTTTGCTGCATGTCGGCTTCGGCAACTCACGTACGGCGGTTTTGGTTCGGACAGCGACCGTCGCCCCGCGCACCGATTGCCGTTCGGGTCCACGGGGGTTCTCCCTTCAACGAAAGAGGAGAACGAGATGAACGCAACCGCTACTGTGGTTCGTCGGGGCCGTGGAACAAGGGAAAGCTTGTCGGCCAGAAGGCCCCGTTGAAGGTCAAGGACATCTGAGCTATTCGGGTCCGGCTCCAGATACAGATGCACGCGATCCGGCGTACCAAGCCAACGCTGATCTATCGGCGAACCAGAAACGCGAGAGCCGTGCAGCTGCTTCGTGGCCACCCGAAGCTCGGCGACGCCCTCGGCAGCTGCTGAGAAAAGCTCCGAAACAAGGACGCGCTGCCGGCACGGAAGAATCCGCAGGTGCAGCAAGCTGATGGGCCGGCTGCTTCGTTTGTGCACCAGCGCAAACCCCGGGCAAGCTTTGCTCGATGAGTATTACGGCGCCCTCATCGGAGACAGCGCGCACTTGCGGCGTGCCGAGGTAGACGGGTTCGTGGACGGGCTGCACGACTATTGCACGCCATTTTAGGCACGCTCGCGTCGAGCAATTCATCAACGACATGCAAACATCGACACTCGTAGAGTTGTTCCGGTGGATTCCTGTGAATTTGTGATCTGAGTAGTGATCGGTAGGGCATACGCCTTGCTCGCCCAAGGTGGCGAGCCAGCCTCCGAAGTACGCGGCGGATGCTTTGTTCGATCTGCTCCTGGCGTTTGTCGACCTTGCCAGGAGTGAAGTTGCGATCGCGACTATTGACTGCCTTGAACTTGCTGCTGTCCACGGCGACGATCGCCTGTGTGAACAGCTTCAGCTCCCGGCACAATTGCACGAAGCGCCGGCAGACATTGCGGATGCCTTCGCCGTTGTCATGACGGAAATCGGCAATGGTCTTGAAGTCCGGCGCGAGTCGACCGATCAGCCACATCAGCTCGACGTTGCGCTGCGCCTCGCGCTCCAGCCGCCGACTCGAGGGAATGCGATTCAGATACCCGTAGATGTAGAGCTTGAGCAACACCGCAGGGTGATACGAGGGGCGTCCGGTGGCCGCCGGATCGGCGCCTTCGAACCCCAGCTCCCTGAGGTCGAGCTCATCGACGAACGCATCGACCACGCGGACCGGGTTGTCTTCCGCTATGTAATCGTCCAGGTACTCTGGCAGCAGCGTTGCCTGGCTTCGATTCTCACCTTCAATGAATCGCTTCATCCAGCACTCGCACATTACGCGTTGCCGTTACTCTACGACACATCACGACGTTTCCACACAGCCTCGGCCAGAAGCGGACATTTGACGGATTAACTGAACGCCAGCGCGACAGCTAGGCCGCCGACGCATCTCTCGATGACCGTGGCTAGGTCTGCTCCGCTGCTTCCCTTGCCGCATCCCTCGTCGCCCTGATCTTCTCGATCGCGCCGGAGCGGATCAGTTCGCGGCGTTCCTCCAGCCCCCGGTGCAGCTCCACCAGGGTGCGCGCCGCGTACTCGTCTGTCTGGATCGCGGCCCAGTAGGCGGCCACGTTGGCGTTCGCGGCGATCGGGTCGGCGAGACCCCTGCTGGCCAGCACGATCTCCAGATAGAAGAGCGCCGGCACGAGCGCGCAGTCGGCCAGGGTGACACGGCCCAGGCATGCGAAGCCGTCGCGTCCGATCATCCGGTCCAGCGCCTTGGTGCTGCTCGCCAGCTGGCCGCCCAGTAGCGCAACGATGCCTTCGTTGCCGGTGGTGACGGGGCTCTGGTCGGCGAGGACGCGAGTCTGCACCGCGAGCATGAACGTGTTGTTCATCAGGTAAATGTCGCCGATGCGGGCCAGGGTGCGGATGTGGGCGTTCTCGCGGGACGTCGCCCCCAGCAGCGAAGGCTCGGGATAGATCTCCTCGAGATACTCGGCAATCACCGCCGACTCCGGTATCGCCTCGCCGTCGATCTCCAGCAACGGGATGCGGCCGATCGGATGGTCTTTGTAGAACTTCGGTGTGCCGTAAGTCGGGGGCTGCTCGATCGCGATGTCGGTGAGACCCTTGGCGTAAATCTGCATCCGTACTCGCGCCGAGTAGGGACTGAGATCCCAGGAATAGAGCTTCATCGTCATCACGCTTCCTTTTCGCGTCCGCATGAGCACATTGGGCCAAGCGCTACAAACATCGGCGCGCGAATCTGGGTCTCACGGGGCATACAGATTGAACTTCGATCGAGCATTGACGCATGGCTGCGCGCAGCGTCAGCGACGCGCGACGTTTTTGACATGTGATGTGGCAAGGCGTGAACGCACGCAGGTCTCGCGCTCGGAAACGGACACGTTACTGGCGCAGGCGTGCTCGGCGATGACGACTTGCTCAAACGGAGCGCCGTAGCGCTGGAACAAGCCGGTCACGGCGGCGAGAAGCCCGATGGCGATAAGGATCGACAGCGCGGCTGCGACCATGCTCCCAACAACGTAGGGGCGGGCTAGCGTGGGCTTGGCGTTCATGGCAATCTCCTACGGTGGTTGGGAAAGTCCGTTGCTGCTGGGAGGTACTTTCCTGCCAGCGAGCGCTTCAGTCCTTCAGCCGGGCTTAAATGTTCTGAAAGCTGCGCTTAAGGCAACGAGGCGGGAGTAAATTCGCGCCAATTGCAGTGTCAACCGCGCACCCATTCGCCGTGACGACCATTTACTGCTTTGGCCGCTTTGAGCTGCAACCCAATCAGCGCCGCTTGCTGAACGACGGCCACCGTGTGGAGCTTGGGCATCGGGCATTCGACGTGCTGTTGGCGCTGGTGGAGCGCGCCGGGCAACTGGTGACCAAGGACCAATTGCTTAGCCTGGTCTGGCCTGGCGTGGTCGTGGAGGAGAACAACCTGCAGGTGCAGATCTCCGCGCTGCGCAAGATTCTGGGGACGGCAGCGATTGCGACCACTGCGGGCCGCGGTTATTGCTTTACGCTGGAACTGACGCCCGGCAGTGAGTCGTCAACGCCCCCGGAGCCCCCGCGGCACAACCTGCCGTCTCAGCTGACGAGTTTCATTGGTCACGACGACGATCTCGACGAGTACGCGGCACTTCTCGAGCAAACGCGGCTGCTCACACTGACTGGCATCGGCGGCTGCGGCAAGACTCGCCTCGCCCTGAAGCTTGCGGAGCGCGTGCTGCCATCGTTTCCAGACGGCGTGTGGTTCGTGGATTTGATGCCGTTGGCAGACGCGGAACGCCTGCCGCTGACCGTTGCATCGACACTCGGTGTTCGGCAGCAAATGGATCGGCCACCGATCGAGACGTTATGCGAGCACCTCGCAAGGCGGCGCGCGTTGATCGTGCTCGATAACTGCGAACACCTGAGCCCGGCGTGCGGGGAATTGACGCAGCGGCTGCTCGGCGCCGCCCCGGATCTACATGTATTGGTCACGAGCCGTGAAGGGTTGTGCGTTCCCGGCGAGCGAAGCGTCACCGTGCGCTCGCTCGGACTTCCCGCGGTGGGCTCGGAGCACGACCTCGCCGTACTGGAATCATGCGAGGCTGTTCGACTTTTTGTCGAGCGCGCGCGATTGGCGGCAGCGAAGTTCGCGCTCGACGCGGCAACGGCGCCTGCCGTATCGGAAATCTGCCGGCGGCTGGATGGCATTCCCCTCGCCATCGAATTGGCGGCAGCGCGCGTGAAGGTCCTTTCCGTGGAGGAGATCTGCACGCGCCTTGACGATCGATTCCGGCTGTTGACCCGCGGCGGCGGGCCCGCGCTGGGTCGCCAGCAGACGCTGCTGGCTGCAATCCAATGGAGCTATGATCATCTTTCCCCGGACGAGCAGTGGCTGCTGCGACTGCTGTCTGTGTTTGTCGGGGGCTGGACGCTGGCTGCCGCGGTGCGTGTGATCGGTGATCCATTGGACGAATACGCGGCGCTCGACCTCCTCACGGGCCTAGTGGACCGGTCGCTCGTGACCATGGAGCGGATCGCCGACGGCACGACTCGGTACGCGATGCTGGAGACAGTGCGCCAGTATGCACAGGAGCGGTTGAACGAATTGCGGGAGGGCAACGCGGCGCGCACACGGCACGCCGAGTTCTTCGGGGTGCTCGCCGAGGAAGCGGGGCCAGAGATATCAGGTCCAAGGCAGCGCGCATCGCTTGCCCTACTCAAGCTGGAGTTGGAAAACCTGCTCCAGGCAATGGCGTGGTGCGAGCATGCCGAAAACGGGCCGGAAATGGGCATGCGACTCGCTCAAGCGTTGCGAGGCTTCTGGCCCAACGCGGGGCTCATCGAGCTCGGGTACCGACAAACTCTAGCGGCGTTGAAACGTGAGGGCCCAGCGGGGCGAAGCCGGGCCCAGGTGCTGTTGGGCGCGTGCCTTTTGAGCAGTAACCTCAATCGGCTTGCCGAGGCGAACGAGCAATCCCTGGAGGCGCTGACCATCGCCCGCAAAATCGGCGATCGCACGCTCGTCGCCGAGTCGCTTCGAAGGCTTGGCTACCTCGCTAGCGAGCGCGGGGACAGCGCCACAGCGCTAGCGCTGGTCGAGGAATCGCTTGGGATTGCCCACGACGTGCAAGACCACATGCTCGTCGCGCGTGCGCTCAATGCCAAGGGTGACATCTATCGCGCAATGGACAACATGGAGGCGGCTCGGCCACTCTACGAGGAATCACTGGCGTTGGCGCGGGCTGCGGACAATTTGGATATGGTCACGGCGGTCTGTGACAACCTCGCCCGGGTACTCATTCCCTGCGGAGAGCCGGAAACTGCGCTGCCTCTGATGGTGGAAGTCCTGCAGCTCTCGCGAGCGACGGGGTCGAAATGGAGAGCGATGTGGACGCTCGACGTTACCGTAGGACTTGCTGCGGCGGCAACAGATTGGGCGTTTGCGGCACGAATGCGCGGTGCTGCAGAAGCTCGGTTAAAGAGCTTGAAGTATGCGCGTGACCGCTCCGACGAAGCGTTTCTCGCGCCGTGGACCCATCGCATACGCGAGCAGCTGGGAGAAACGGCGTACAGCGCGACGTTCGACTCCGGCTTTGGACTGACGAACGAGCAGGCTCTTGAAGAGGCATTTGCGTGGTTGGCCAAAAGCGCCGACGCAGTAACCAAACAGTTGTCGAGTGCAAGGATTCGATCCTGATTGTCCCAGGCACTCCACCTGGACATCGGCGGCGAGCGTGCTGCTGCGTTCTACAGCCTCATCGGGACCGCAAAACTGCACGGCCTGGACCCGGAGGCGTATCTGCGCACGGTGCTCGAACGCATCGCCGAGCATCCGATCAACCGGATCGAGGAACTGCTGCCATGGAATCTCGCAAGCGCGCCCGCCGAGGACCTGCGTCAGGCGGCGTAGTCTCGCAACCCGCCGCCAGCGAACGGCTTGCGCTGGCGAATATCACCGCGCTGATCGACAACGGCGGACAGATCACGCTGGGTGCGCTTGCATCCGATCAAATGTGTGGCCATCGCCAACGATGATCACAACTCCCTGGCCATGCTGAAGCGGAGGCCCGGGGAAAGCCTGCACCAGCTGCTCCGGCGCCTGGATGCAGCCGTCGCTCTCGCTTGGAATGCGGATCAATTCACCGACGAGATCAACCGGCCGCCGTCCAACGATTAGCGGCGTTCATAGTTAGCGTCAAGGCGGTATTGCCAGGACGCTTACCCTCCAACCCCCAAAACGCGAGATTTGGACGAACCAACGCTCGCGGATTACCCGCATAGGGGAACGAGCCCCCATGACGTCCATACGCCCCTCATCTCGACTTGGACTCGGTCGCATCGACGCGTGCTACGCTCGGCGCGTGCACGAGGATGCGGATTATCGCAACCAAGTCTCGCTGTGCGCCTGGGGCCGGTTCGTTCGCACACTTTGATGCAACAAAACCAGGGAGAACTCCATGCTTACTCGCTTGCTCGCAGTCGCAATCGCCGCCAACACACTACTGCTCACGGGCTGCCAGACGAGCCCGGCGAAGTTCCTGCCGCCAGACCAGCGCGACCAAAAGCCCTTCGACTGCCCCACCAGTTGCTATGTGCAGGTTGATCCGAGCCAGCCGCAGTGGGTGCCCGAGTACATTCGGGTAAACCGCGGTGGCGTCTTCCATCTCTGGCTTCCCGAAGCGTGGGAGTACGTCGAGCCAGCCATCACGTTTAAGAATGACGCAGCCGCTAGCGTTGTGAAATGCCCTGCACAGGCCGCCCGCATGGTGGTCTGCAATGTGGGACAGGACGCAGACCCGAACGTTAAGTACGGGTACACGATCCATGTGAAGCAAAGAAGTCCCGGCGCGCCCCCGGTAGCCTACGATCCATTCGTGTGGCCAAAATGAAGCGAACCGTTCATGCGGGTGCCTACCCTTTGTCAGTGGCTGCGGATGTCCTGCCTCTGGCGTCAGCGATCCCATATCAGCCACGCATCGACTTCGTCGAGTACGGCTTCATAGCCCGCTTCTCGTCCATCCCGCTCGTCGCAAGCGGCGGCATCCGTGCCCTGCGAATAGCGGGCGGATTGGATGAGTGGCCGTAGGAAGGCATCATCCGCGGGGTCGCGCACGATGCCGGTGTCGCGCGCGTGCGCTTCAGCCGCCCCGAAGAAGCGAAGCGCGAGTGCCGGGTCGCCGAGGCTGGCGGCGAGGCCCGACGCGACTTCGAGCGCACTCTGGCCGATGGGCATCGACCGCGTCTGGCGCGCGATGGCGATGATTTCCTGAAGTGCTTTTCCGGCGTCGCGGTGCGCCTGGCGCGCGATGTAGATCATCGCCAAGTTGAGCAGACCGATCGCTACTAGCTCCACGTCGTCCAGCCGACGGCCAAGCGCGACGGCCTCGTCGTACAGCGGCTCGGCTGCAGCGACATCGCCGTCGGCGCGGTGCATCTGCGCAACCGCATTCAACGCCTCGGCGAGCTTTCGCTGGTCCCCGGACTCGCGGGCGAGCGCAAGCGCCTCCTCGGCGTGGCCGCGGGCAGCCTCGAAGCAACCACGACCAAATTCCGCGAAGGCCAGCGACTCCAGCGTTGCGATGATCTGCTCGCGGTCACCGAGCTCGCGCGCGATCGCGAGGCTTTCCTCGAGGAAACGCGTCGCTTCATCGTACTCGCCAGCAAACGAGCAGAACAGTCCGGCCGCGGAGAGAGCGATGCAGCGGTGCTTGTCACGTGTCTGCGCCCCGGGATGGAGGAGCGCCTCCGTCATGACGCGCTTGCCCATCGGAAGCAGGCCGCTTCTGAACCAGTACGTCCGCATCGCATTTGCGAGCCGGAGGCCATTCGCGCCCGCATCGGCCGAGCGGCCGCAGAATGCATGGGCAGAGAGAAGGTTTTCCTGCTCGAAGTCCAGCCGGGCCCGCCAGACAGGTTGGTCAGGGCCGTTCTGGTGCGATTCGGCGGCCTCCGAAAACGCGAGATAGAAATTTAGATGGCATTCGCGGACGGCATTCTCTTCTCCAGACCCCTCGAGCTTCTCCATCGCGTACTGCCGAATCGTTTCCAGCAGCCGATATCGCCCGCTGTCGAGGTTGACCGCAACGAGCGACTTGTCGACGAGGCCGGCGAGAAGCTCGAGCACGTCGCTGCCCTCGACACATCCGCCCGAGCAGACCGCCTCCGCCTCTTCGATTGTCCAGCCGCCCTTGAATACTGACAGGCGACGGAAAAACGCTCGTTCCTGCGCCGAGAGGAGGTCGTGGCTCCAATCGATCAGCGCGCGCAGCGTTTGCTGTCGCGGGAGCGCGGCGCGGTTTCCAGTGGACAGCAGTCGGAAGCGGTCATCCAGGCGCGCCGCGATCCCTTCGACCGGTATTGCACGAACGCGCGCTGCGGCAAGCTCGATCGCGAGCGGAATGCCGTCGAGGTGGCGGCAGATGTCGGCTATCGTGCCACCGTTCCGCGCGTGGAGTTGGAACGACGGCAGCACCGCACTGGCGCGTTCGGCGAACAAGCGCACGGCCGGATATCGCGAATAAGTAGTATCGGTGTCGCGCTTGTCCGACTCGGGTACCCCGAGCGTCGGTACCGGGTAGACGACCTCACCGGGGATCCGCAACGGCTCGCGACTCGAGGCCAGCAACTTCACCCCGGCCGTCCCACGCAGCAATTGCTCGGCCAATCCGGCGCAGGCGCCGACCAAATGTTCGCAATTGTCGAGCACGACGAGCAATCGCTTGTCGGAAGCCCATTGCAAGATGACGTCGACGAGGGGACGGCCCGGTTCCTCCGAGACGCCCAGTACCTTCGCAACTGCGTGCGTCACCTCGCGATGGTCCCCGATTGGCGCGAGTTCGACGAACCACACACCGTCCGCGTAGTCGTCAAGCACATTGGCGGCAAGTTGCAGCGAGAGCCGAGTCTTGCCGATGCCCCCTGCGCCCACGAGCGTCAACAGCCGCGCTCTCGTCAGCGCCTTCGTCACCTCGTCGAGTTCGCGCTCGCGCCCTACGAACGAGGTTGCCTGCTGCGGCAGGTTGTTCGGGGTGAGCTCCAGCGAGCGCAGCGCGGGGAAGTTGTCGCGCAGCGAGCGATGCTGCAACTGGTATAGGCGCTCGGGGCTTGCGAGGTCTCTCAGCCGAACCAGGCCAAGGTCTCGCACCGAGATAAAATCGGGCAGCCGGTCGCGCACGAGATCGACAGCCGCCTGGGACAGCAGCACCTGTCCGCCGTGAGCGGCGCTCATGATTCGCGCTGCACGGTTTACCGTACTGCCGAAATAGTCTTCGTCGCGGCGCTGTGCCAGGCCGACGTGGATACCGCAGCGCGCGCGCAGCTCGAGACCTTCGGTGTGCGCTTCGTTGGCGACCGCCTGCTGGAAGTCGAGCGTCGCCTCGATGGCGTGCAGCGGGTCGTCGAAGATGGCGCACATGCCGTCGCCGGTCATCTTCACGATATGGCCGCCGTGTTTTTTCACGGCGGCGCGCCCGACGTGATCATGCGCGGCCAGCGCCCGCTGCATGCGCATCGGTTCCTGTTCCCACAGTCGCGTACTACCCTCGATGTCCGTGAACAGGAACGTCAAGACGAAACCGGCTTTATCCATCGCAGATCGCCTCGACGCTCGCCGAACTTGCCTCGACAACCGCACCCTGACTCGACCGCCCGGGGAGGGACGACGAGCGGCGCGGGCGCGATCTGGGTACCATAGGCGCAGTATTTCCTGCACCCAGCTCGCTGGTCAATCTCGCGGGCGTACGTGACAGGATCGACTACCGGCGCGACCGAGACGTGCGTCGCCCCGAGGCCTGCGACCGTTGTCTCGCCAAATAGGCGTCGATCGCGAGCTCGACGCGTGGTGTGAATCCGGTTTTGGCTGGCACGGTTGCCCCCGGTACTCCGGCATCCACGGCTACCGGCCGAGCCTACATCTGGCGGATCTGCTCTCACGCGCAATGCGCTCGAGTCGACAAGCTAACCCGCAACGTTACCGCCGGCGACGAGCAGAATGAAGATTGGGGATGAATTGCGAAGAACGTGCGGCCGCTTCACTGAGGCAGGACATAGGCATAGCGCTTCCGCCTCATAATTCGGCCCGAGGCGCGCACTTGTCACGCCGCGTTCAACGCCAATGCTGACATTCGCCTTCGTTCTACTGCGTGAGATGAGTATCGCCACGGCGGATGTCGAGAAATGTGAGGACGCGGACAGTTGCTCGCATCCAACATCATTTGTCCGACGCGAGAACCGTTCGAACCGAGCGCGATGTTTTACACACTTGGCAACA
>Ga0308173_10000591_pt1 | contig 15935 bp, 18 predicted proteins | sample PhyPR1_FD_203716 | JGI IMG/M metagenome (GOLD analysis project Ga0308173, IMG submission 203716) | Soil microbial communities from UC Gill Tract Community Farm, Albany, California, United States - DLSLS.P.R1 | ecosystem: Environmental > Terrestrial > Soil > Agricultural land | place: USA...
AGAGTGCGCAGAATCTCGTCGACTGGATTCGCACGGGCAAGCAGCCGGCCGCCGATACGCAAACCACCGGCAAGCTGATGACGCGCGAGAACTGGAAGTCCGTGCGTAGCGACCTGGGCATCTAAGCGCGCATGAACACGACGACGGACAGCGCGGCCGAAGCGCAAACGCTCGACAGGCCCGGCGCGTATCTCGAACTCGACGGCATCACGGTGAGCTTCCCTGGCGTGCGCGCACTCGACGGCGTTTCGCTCTCGGTGCGCGGGGGCGAAGTGCACGGACTGATGGGCGAGAACGGCGCGGGCAAGTCGACCCTGCTCAAGGTGCTCTCGGGCGTCAACAAGCCGCAGGCGGGCACGTTGAAGCTCGACGGCATCGAGCAGCGGTTCACGGCGACGCGCGATGCGATTGCAGCGGGCATCGCGATCATCTATCAAGAATTGCATCTCGTACCCGAGTTGACGGTGGCCGAGAATCTGATGCTCGGGCAATTGCCGAATCGCGCGGGCGTGCTCGATGAGCGCGCGCTCGTCAAACGCGCGATGGCGGAACTCGAGCGCCTGGGCGAGCGTATCGACCCCCGCACGCCGGTGAAGAATCTTTCCATCGGCCAGCGGCAGATGATCGAAATCGGCAAGGCGTTGATGCGCAATGCGCGCGTGATCGCCTTCGACGAGCCGACGAGTTCGCTGTCCGCGCGCGAGACGAAACAGTTGTTCCGCATCATCGACGCACTGCGCGCCGATGGCCGCGCGATCATCTACGTCACGCATCGCATGGACGAAGTCTATGAGCTGTGCGACCGCGTGACCGTGTTTCGCGATGGCCGCCGCATCGAAACGTTCGACTCCGTGGCGAGCCTGTCGCGCGACAAGCTGATCGGCTGCATGGTCGGCCGCTCCATCGCCGATGTCTATGGCTATCGCACGCGCGAAGCTGGCGACGTGATGATCGAGGCGAAGGGGCTGCTCGGACCGGGGCTTTCGGAGCCGGTGTCGTTCAGCGCGCGGCGCGGAGAGATTCTGGGCTTCTTCGGTCTCGTCGGCGCGGGCCGCTCCGAGTTGATGAAGCTGATCTATGGCGCGGTGAAAGCGAGCGCGGGTCATGTGGAACTCAAGGGCAAGCGCGTGTCGTTTTCGAGTCCGCGCGATGCGGTACGCGCCGGCATCGCGCTATGCCCTGAAGATCGCAAGCAGGAAGGCATTGTCGCCATCGCGTCCGTCGCGGACAACCTCAACATCAGCGCACGCCGTCACTTCAGTCCCGCGCGCTTTCTGCTCGATGCGCGCCGCGAACGTGCGCTCGCGCAGGAATATATCGCCAAGCTCTCGATCAAGACGCGCAGCGGCGAGACGGCCATCGGCACGCTATCCGGCGGGAATCAGCAGAAGGTGATTCTTTCGCGCTGGCTTGCCGAGCGTATCGACGTGTTCCTGATGGACGAGCCCACGCGCGGCATTGATGTCGGGGCGCGCGCCGAGATCTATAACCTCCTGTACGAGCTCGCCGAAGCGGGGCGCACGGTGGTGCTCGTCTCGAGCGATCTGGCGGAAGTCATCGGTGTGTCGGATCGCATCATCGTGATGAAGGAAGGACGCATTGCCGGCGAGCTGCCGAAAGCCGGCGCGACGCCGGATGAACTGATCAAGCTCGCTTTGCCCCGCTGACTGCTGACCACAGTCGCGGTCCCGGAACGACGAACAAGATATGAGCCAAGCCATGCAAACTCCAGGCACTTCCTCCCCCAGCGACTCCGGCGCGCCGGTCACGCCCTCGCAGGCGCGCATGTGGGACCTCGTCAACAAGTCGGGCATCGTCGTGGTGTTCATCGTGCTGTTTGCGGTGCTCTCCGCCACGGTGCCGGGCTTCGTCACGCCCCGCAACATTCAGGGGCTGTTGCTTTCCGTGACGCTGATCGGTTCCATCGCGGTCACGATGATGTTCGTGCTCGCGCTAGGCGAAGTCGATCTCTCTGTCGCGTCAATCGTCGCGTTTGCGGGCGTGATGGCGTCGACGGTCATCACGGCGACGCATAGCGTGTCGCTCGGCATCGCCGCGGGCGTGCTCGCGGGCGGCGCGGTGGGGCTCGTGAACGGCGTGCTGATCGCACGCTTCAAGATCAACTCGCTGATCGCCACGCTCGCGATGATGGAGGCCGTGCGCGGACTTGCGTTCCTCACGTCCAACGGCGATGCGGTGATGATCTCTGAAGAGCGCTTCTTCGATCTCGGCGGCGGCTCGTTCCTCGGCATCTCGTATCCGATCTGGAGCAACATCATCGGCTTCGTCGTATTCGGCTTCCTGCTGAAGAAGACGGTGTTCGGCAAGAACGTGCTCGCGGTCGGCGGCAATAGCGAGGCAGCCGTGCTCGCGGGCTTGCCAGTCACGCGCATCAAGATCACGGTGTTCGTGCTGCAAGGGCTCGTGACGGGGTTTGCGGGCGTGATGCTGGCATCGCGCATGAGTCTGGGCGACCCGAAGACTTCCGTCGGGCTCGAACTCGGCGTGATATCGGCGTGCGTGCTGGGCGGCGTGTCGCTGACGGGCGGCGTCGCGACGATTTCCGGCGTGCTCGTCGGCGTGCTCATCATGGGCGCGGTGCAGGACGCGATGAGTCTCTTGAACGTGCCGACGTTCTACCAATACCTCATTCGCGGCGGAATTCTGCTGCTCGCGGTGCTGTTCGATCAGTTCAGGCGCAGCAAGCGGGTAGTCTGAGAGATGTATCGACGATGAAGAAAGCCCCGCCGGTTGGCGGGGCAAATACGAGTGCTTCACTCAGGCACTGAACCTTCGTGGTTCGAAAGCCTGACGGCGGCCAGCTTCGTCTTCCGCCGTCCTGTCGGTTCATGACCGCGCCCGCGCCGCAAGCCGCAAATCATGACAAAAACGCCGCAAAACTGGGCAGGCCGCCGCCGCCGTGTAAACTAACGGGTTTTTGCCTCCGGTCTTATCGTGCAAGCCCCCAAGCGCACGGCGATTAGCGGCCCGGCGCTCGTCCGCCTGCTGGCGCGCCTCGCCGATCTCGACGTTCAAGCACCCGGCTCCTCGCTTTCGGACCGCCTGAGCCAGTGGCTCGGCTGGACCGACGCCATCGCGCTCTCGACGGCGCTCAGTGGCGATCCACCCGCGCTGTCCGGCGCGCGATCTGCATCGGGCGATCACGAGGACGCGTTCGCGCGCGTGCGCGCATCGCTGACGCGGGCCATCGTCCGCGAACAGGCGCGTGACGCTTTTCGCCATCGCGCGCCGGTGCAGACGCCCGTCGCGGATTTGCCGGTCGACTATGCGGACTATCGCCAGCGGTATCTATCGCTGCAGCAGGCGATGGAATCCGATATCGGCACGCTTCGCAGCCGTTTGCGCGCGGTGCTCGCCGCGCAGTCGACGCGCACCGCGCGCCTTGCCGTAGTCGATGCCGTTATGGACCAGGCGCTGAGCGCACGCGAGCGCACGCTGTTGGCGCAGGTGCCCGCGCTGCTCGGCAAGCACTTCGAGCGCCTGCGCCGCGCTCATGAACACTCTCCCGGCGATGCACCCGCATGGCTCAGCGTCTTCGAAAAGGACATGCAGAGCGTCTTGCTCGCCGAACTGAACTTACGTTTCCAACCGGTCGACGGTTTGCTCGCGGCGTGTCGAGCCACTCACTGAACGTTATGCCCCGATATCTCCTGAATGTAGCAGTCTTCCTCGCGGGCCTTCTGGCCGTTTGCGGTATAGCCATTGGTTATATCGGCTCGAACGCGCTTGCGCTGGCCGTCACGCTCGTCATCGGCGCGTGCTATCTCGTGGGCGCGTCGGAACTGCAGCGCTATCAGCAGACGACGCTCGCACTCGCGCATGTCATCGAGCAATTGAGCGTGACACCGAAGAGCTTCGCCGTCTGGCTCGATCAAGTGCCCGCGAGCCTGCGCAATGCGGTGCGTTCGCGCATCGAAGGCGAACGCACTGCATTGCCGGGCCCGACGCTCGCGCCGTATCTCGCCGGTTTGCTCGTGCTGCTCGGTATGCTCGGTACGCTGCTCGGCATGGTGGCGACGCTGCGTGGGACGGGCGCCGCACTCGAAAGCTCGACCGATCTGGCAGCGATACGCGCATCGCTCGCCGCGCCGGTCACGGGTCTGGGCTTCGCGTTCGGCACCTCGATTGCAGGCGTCGCAACATCCGCCATGCTTGGCCTGCTTTCAACGCTATGCCGCCGCGAAAGGCTGCACGTCGCCCAACAGCTCGACATGAAAGCCACAACGACGCTGCGCCCCTTCACGCAGAATCATCAGCGTGAAGAGACGTTCAGGATGCTGCAGCGGCAGACGGAGATCATGCCGACGCTCGTCGATCGCCTGCACGCGATGATGGCCGCTATCGAAGCGCAAAGCGCCGCCGCGAACGAGCGCCAGCTTGCAAATCAGGCGACGTTCCATGCCGGCACGGAGACTGCGTACCGGCGTCTCGCGACCTCGGTGGAATTGTCGTTGAAGCAAAGCGTGGCCGACAGCGCGCGTGCCGCAAGCGCCGCGTTGCAGCCCGTGATGCAGGCCACGATGGACGGCATCGCGCGCGAGACAAAGACCTTGCACGGCAGCATCGAGCAGGCGGTGGTGCGGCAACTCGATGGCTTGTCGAGCGGCTTCGAGGCATCGGCCGCGAAGGTTGCCGACATCTGGGATCGTTCGCTGCAGGGGCATCAGGCTTCGAACGAGGCGCTCGTCGGGAAGATGGATGCATCGCTCGCGCGCTTTGCCGAAGGCTTCGAGCAACGTTCCGCGAGTCTCGTGGATAACGTGTCGGCGCGATTGAATGGCGTGTCCGGCGAGTTGAAGGTGTCCGTCGAAAATATCGCCGATACCTTGCGGCAGTCGATTGGAAAGCACGAGCAGGCAAGCGCCGCGCTCGTCTCGCAGACCGGCACTTCAATGGATCGCTTCACACACGCCTTCGAACAACGGTCGTCGAGTCTCGTCGACGGCGTGGCGGCGCAACTGAACAACGTATCGAACCAGTTGCAGAGTTCGGTCGCGAAGATCGCCACAGGATTGAATGAGTCGCTTGCCGGGCACGAGCAGGCGAGCGCGGCGCTCGTCATTCAGGCCGGCGCATCGCTCGATGGCTTTGCCGAGCGCTTCGCGGAACGTTCGACGGGCCTGCTCGAAGGTCTTTCATCGCGGCTTGAAAGCACGTCGGCCAGCATGTCGGAAGCGTGGCAGGCCGCGCTTGCGGACCAAGGACGCGCGGGCGAACAACTCGCCGCGCAACAGCAATCCGCGTTGATTGCCGCGACAGATCGCTTCGAACAGCACTCTGCGTCGCTGTTGCGTTCTGTCGATGAAGCGCACACGAAGCTCCAGACGCAGCTTGCATCGAACAACGAAGCGCGCCTCGCCGCATGGACCGATGCGCTTGCCGCGATGGCCGCCACACTGCGCGAGCAATCGCAAGAGACCAGCGCGTCGGTCGAGCGCAGTCAGCAGGCTATCTGCGCGACGCTTGCGCGCACCGCGCGCGAGATGTCCGAAGACTCCCGCTCGCACGCGAGCAGTTTGATCGCGGAGATCGAAGGGCTCGTGCAGGCCGCATCGCAAGCGCCGAAGGCCGCCGCCGAAGTCGTCGCGGAGATGCGGCAGAAGCTGTCCGACTCGATGGTCCGCGACACCGCGATGCTCGAAGAACGCAGTCGCTTGCTGGCGACGCTCGAAACGCTGCTCGATGCGGTGAATCATGCGTCGACCGAACAGCGCGCCGCCGTGGATGCGCTCGTCACGACGTCGGCGGATGTGCTCGCGCGCGCGGGCGCGCACTTCAGCGAGAAGGTCGAAGCGGAAAGCGGCAAGATCGGCGCAGTGGCCGCGCAAGTCACCGGCAGCGCGGTCGAAGTCGCAAGCCTTGCCGATGCGATGGGTGCAGCGGTCGACTCGTTCGGTGCATCCAGCGAGACGCTCGTCGCCCATTTGCAGCGCATTGAATCGGCGCTCGACAAGACGCTCGCGCGCAGCGACGAGCAACTCGCTTATTACGTCGCGCAGGCGCGCGAAGTGATCGACCTGAGTCTCATGTCGCAGAAGCAGATTGTCGAGGACCTGCAGCAGATCGCCGGACAACGCGAGTTGGACGGAGCGCGCGCATGAACGATGAACTCGATGGCGGCATCGAGGCTGCGGCGCCCGTCTGGGCGGCTTTCGCGGACTTGATGTCCGTGCTGCTTGGCGCATTCGTGCTGATTCTCGTCGCGGTGATCGGCGTGCAGTTGCAGCTTTCGACGAAGCTCGAACAGGCCGTGAAGGAGCGGCGCGAAGAAGCGCAGCGGCGCAAGACGCTGGAAGAGGCGCTCGCGGGCCCGCTCGCGTCGGGGCGCGTGACGCTCGTCAACGGGCGCATCGGCATTAGCGGCAACGTGCTGTTTGCCTTGAACTCGGACCAGTTGCAACCGCAGGGCCGCGACGTGCTGAAGAGTCTCGCAGGGCCGCTGTCCGCCTATCTCGGCACACACGATGAAATTCTCATGGTGAGCGGTTTCGCCGATGACCAGCAAGTACGCGAAGGCAATCGCCGTTTCGCGGACAACTGGGAACTGTCCGCGAAGCGCGCGTTGACCGTCACGCGCGCATTGATCGACGCGGGCGTTGCACCGTCGTCGGTGTTTGCTGCGGCGTTCGGTTCGGAGCAGCCCGTCAGTTCCAACGCGGACGACGTGGGGCGAGCCAGGAACCGGCGCGTGGAAATATCGGCCGTGCCGCGTCCGACGAATTCGCTGGTGAAGCCCCGTGGATAACAGTATCAACCACGCACGCGCGATGCTCGACGCATGGCGTGCCAGCGGGCGTGATCGCGCGAACCCCGTGCGCTTTCGTTTGATCGAGGCGCTAACGCATCGCGCGATGGCGCATGAAGGCGAAGCGCGCCGAATCATCGACGCCCGACTTTCTGTATTGCTAAATGACTTCGAGCGCGACGTGGCTCTCGCGCCGTCCGGTGAAACGCCATCAGAGAAAGGACCGCTCGCTCCATTGCTCGAAGACATGGCGCATCGCGCCGCTTCACATCCTTCGCATGCTGATTTGCTCGACTACTTTCGCGCGGTCTGGTCCAAGGTCAGCGCAGAGCGGCAGTTGCGCGAATCGCTGGAAAAAGTGCCGAAAAATGCAGGGCCGCTTAATTCAAGCAGCCTGGTGCATCGGTCATTGGCATTGATGCGTGAAGTATCGCCGGCCTACCTGGAGCACTTCCTTGCCTACGTCGATACGCTTGCCTGGATGGAAGAAATGACAGGCGCAAGCGCGCCTGCCGCAAAGGAGGCCACCCGCGGCAGGAAGCCCGCGCGCGGCGCGGCGCGTTAGCCCAGCCAGCCTTTGATGGTGTTCGCCATCACGTTCGTCGAGATGCCATAACGGTCGTGCAACGTCGGGAGCGCGCCTGCATCGAGAAACGCATCGGGCAAGGCGATCTGCCTGAAAGCCGGCGTCACGCCGGCATTCAGCAACGTGCCTGCGACCGCTTCGCCCAGTCCGCCAATTACCGTATGATTTTCCGCGACGACCACGAGCCGCCCCGAGCGCCGCGCTTCGCGAATGATCGTTTCCGTATCGAGCGGCTTGATGGTCGGCACGTGCAGCACGGCCACGTCGACGTTGTCTGCTTCCAGAGCCTTGGCGGTTTCAAGCGCACGCATAGTCAGGATTCCGGAAGAAATCACGAGTACATCCGCGCCGTCACGCAGGAGCTTCGCCTTGCCAAGCTCGAACCGGTAGCCGTATTCATCGAGCACGGCAGGCACGTTGCCGCGCAACAGGCGCGCATACACCGGGCCTTTATGCGCAGCGATGGCGGGCACCATCTGTTCGATGTCGAGTGCATCGCACGGATCGATTACCGTCATGTTCGGCATCGCGCGCATCAACGCGAGGTCTTCCGCTGCCTGATGGCTCGGGCCATAGCCTGTCGTGAGGCCAGGCAGCGCGCAGACGATCTTCACGTCGAGATTGTCTTCCGCGATCGTCTGGTGGATGAAGTCGTAGGCGCGCCGCGTCGCGAATACCGCATACGTCGTGACGAACGGCTGCGCGCCTTCATGCGCGAAGCCGGCCGCCGCGCCCATCAGCAACTGCTCGGCCATGCCCATCTGGTAATAGCGCTCCGGAAACTCCTTCGCGAAGATATGCAGGTCGGTGTATTTGCCGAGGTCGGCGGTCATGCCGATGACGTCGGTCTTGGTGCGCGCGAGTTCCGCGAGCGCATGGCCGAAGGGCGCGGAACGTGTGACTTGTCCTTCGCTCGCAATCGACGCGATCATCGCGGAGGTCTTCAAACGCGGCTTCTTTTCAATGGTACTCATGCTTGTCTCCTGTCGACCGGGCCGGCGTTTTGACGCCTGACCCGCATCTGATGCAAAGTTATCGGCCTGCTGCGAGTGCTTCGAGCGCCAGCTTCCATTCATGCGCGTCGACGCGAATGAAGTGATTCTTCTCGCGCTGTTCGAGGAAAGGCACGCCGCAGCCCATCTTCGTATCGCAGACGATGATGCGCGGCTTCGCGTCCTTCAGATTTCGTGCGTTGTCGAAGGCCTGTTTCACGGCGTCGATGTCATTGCCGTCCACGCGTTGCACATACCAGCCGAACGCTTCGAGCTTCGGCACGAGCGGCTCGAAGGCCATGATTTGCGTTGACGGGCCGTCGGCCTGCTGATTGTTCACGTCGATCATCGCGATCAGATTGTCGAGCTTCCAGTGCGCCGCGGACATCAAGCCTTCCCAGATAGCGCCTTCATCGAGTTCGCCATCCGAAAAGAGCGTATAGACGAACGATTTCGAATTCTTGCGCCTGAGGCCCAGGCATCGGCCCACCGCGATCGTCAGCCCTTGCCCGAGCGAGCCGCCCGACATTTCCATGCCCGGCGTGTAGCTCGCCATGCCGGACATCGGCAGGCGGCTGTCGTCGCTGCCGTACGTCTCGAGTTCCGCTTGCGGCAGGATGCCTGCCTCGAAGAGCGCGGCGTACAGCGCGATTGCATAGTGACCGTTCGAGAGCAGGAAGCGGTCGCGGCCTTCCCAATCGGGATCTTCTGCGTGGTAATTCATTGCGCCGAAGTAGGCGACGGCCAATACGTCGGCGATATCGAGCGCCTGGCCGATATATCCTTGCCCTTGCACTTCGCCCATCAGAAGGGCATTGCGGCGAATTCGATAGGCGCGCTCGGCGAGCGTCACCTCCTCGATGACAGGACTGTTCATGATTGTCTCCTTGATATGAAAAACACGTGTTCAGCGATTCACGGTCTTGGCGGGCACGAGGAACACCAGACCCGCACCGATGACGACCGCCACCGAGATAAAGATCAGGCCCGCAGTGGATTTGCCCGTCAGATCGTTGAGCCACCCGACGATGGCGGGCGAGAAGAAGCCTGCAAGATTGGCGAAGCAATTCACCGCTGCGATGCCCGCAGCCGCTGACATTCCGCCGAGGACGGCAGTCGGCAACGACCAGAACTGCGACGACGATGCGAGGATGCCTGCTGCGGCGACGCTCACACAGACAATGGACGCGCCCACACTGCCGAGCATCGGCAAGGTGGCGAAGCCGGCTGCGGATACGAGCATCGGAATGGCGAGATGCAGGCGGCGCTCGCGGCGCTTGTCGGCACTGGCACCGATCGGCGGCAACGCGATGATGGCGCACAGATACGGAATCGCAGTGAAGATGCCGACCCACAGCGGGTCCGCCACGCCGGCACGACGCACAATGGTAGGCAGCCAGAATGTAAGCCCGTACTGGCCCAGCACGACGCAGAAGTAAATCGAGGCCATGAGCCACAGACGGCGATCACCGATGAACGCGCGGATCGACACGTGCTCGAGCTTTTGCGCGTTGTCCTTCTCGACGTTGCGGGCAAGCAGCGCCTTCTCTGCATCGGTGAGCCACTTCGCGCTAGAGATGCCGTTGTCGAGATAGAACAGGATGATCACCCCAAGCACGAGCGACGGCACGGCTTCCAGAATGAAGAGCCATTTCCATCCGGCAAGCCCGTGCGCGCCTTGAAACGCATGCATGATGTAGCCGGAGAGCGGGCCGCCTACCATGCCCGCGAGCGGAATCGCCATGAAGAACAACGAGAGTGCCTTGGCGCGTCGAGCGGCTGGAAACCAGTACGTGAGATAAAGAATCACGCCGGGCGCGAATCCGGCTTCGGCGACCCCGAGTAAGAAGCGCAGGATATAGAAGACCGTCGGCGACTTGACAAAGACGAAGCTCGCAGAAATCAGCGCCCATGTGAGCATGATGCGGGCAAGCCAGTTGCGCGCGCCGACCTTGTGAAGAACGATATTGCTCGGTACTTCAAAGAGGAAATAGCCAAGGAAGAAGATACCCGCGCCAACGCCATAGATGGTCTCCGAGAAGCGCAAGTCGCTCAGCATTTGCAGCTTCGCAAAGCCGACGTTCACGCGATCGAGGTAAGCGCCGAGATAGCACAGCATCAGAAAGGGAATCAGGCGGCGTCCGACTTTGGCGTAAGTCCTGGCCTCGAAGGTCGCGGTATCCGCCGACGACGAGATGTCCGCCGCAAGCGGCGGTGCGGTGAAGCGAGGTTTCATGCTTGTCTCCTGTTGACCTGGGTTCGCACTGACTCAGGTCTCTCATGCCCCGATTTTCGGGTGCGTTGGATGCGCCCGCGACTCGTGCGGACGCGGGCACCATCAATGAATCAGCATCCCTCCGTTGACGTCGAGCGTGACGCCGGTGAGATAGCTCGACAGATCGCTCGCGAGGAAGAGACATGCATTGGCAATATCGTCGGCATCGCCCAGACGCCCGAGCGGAATGCCCTTGATGATCTCGGTGCGCATCTCGGGCGTGAGTTTGTCGCCGGTAATATCGGTTTGAATCAGGCCGGGAGTGATGGAGTTGACGCGGATATGGTCAGCGCCGAACTCACGCGCCATCGCACGCGCAAGACCGAGCACGCCTGCCTTCGCTGCGCTGTAATGCGGTCCGCCGAAGATGCCGCCGCCGCGTTGCGCGGATACCGACGACATGCACACGATGCTGCCGCTCTGTTGCTTCTTCATCTGTCCGATGACTGCCTGGGACATGTAGAGCGTGCCGCGCAAATTCACGCCGATGACGGCGTCGAAATTGGCTCCGCTGATTTCCAGCGTCTTGATGGGCTGGGTGATGCCGGCGTTGTTGATAAGCGCATCGATTCGGCCGTACTTTTCGATGGTCGCATTGGTGGCGGCGACGCACGCGTCCTTGTCGGTGACGTCGCATGCCAGGCCGAGATGCCCTTCGCCGATATCGGCTGCGGCGCTTTGTGCGTCCGCCTCGCGCAGATCCAGAATGACGATGCGCGCGCCCTGTGCGGCGAGCGCTTTCGCTGTAGCCTTGCCGATGCCGCGCGCCGAAGCCGCGCCCGTCACGATCACTACACGTTTGTCGAGCAACATTGACGTCTCCTTGAATTGTTCGGTGTGAAGGCAGTTTGTCCGCCTTCGACCTGACGATCAACGCAGTTCGATTCAACTATTGCTGAGAAATTTTCAGGTGTCGGACGAGGAGGGTGCGTGTCCGGTTCGGGTAAACGCGGAGCGTTTGATCGACGCGCGCAATGCAGTTGGGAGAGGGTCGACTGCGTATGTTAGTAAGGTAAGCTAATCATATGCGTCGTTTCGGCTGAGAGGGAGATTGCTTCAATCAACCCCGAGCTCAACGCTCCTTCGGCACGCGCCCCATGAGATAGAACTCGTCGTTGGGACGCATCGATATGACATTCGCCATGCGGTTCGACAGGCCGAAGAATGCGGTGATGGCCGCGATATCCCACGCATCCTCATCGCTGAAGCCGTGCGCATTCAGCGCGGTGAAATCCGCATCGTCGACGCTGCCGGATGCCCGGCAGACCTTGAGCGCGAAGTCGAGCATCGCCTTTTGACGTGGTGTGATATCCGCCTTGCGATGATTGACCGCGACCTGATCTGCGACCAGTGGGTTCTTCTCATAGATTCGCAGAATTGCGCCATGCGCGACGACGCAGTAAAGGCAATCATTGACTGCGCTCGTCGCGACGACGATCATCTCGCGCTCGCCCTTGGTGAGGCCGCCTTCCTTTAGCATCAGCGCATCGTGGTACGCAAAGAAGGCGCGGAATTCATCCGGCCGATGCGCAAGCGTAAGAAATACATTGGGGACGAAGCCGGCCTTCTCCTGTACTTCGAGAATGCGGGCTCGGATATCGTCGGGCCAGTCTTGCGGAGCGGGAACCGGATATCGGCTAATGGGTATGGCTGGCATGGCATCTCCTTCGTGAGCTTTGCATGAACTCGTGAAGAAAGTATGCCGGAGATCTACTGGCTTTGAGTGCCGCCGCTGCTGTTCAAGGGTGCGCCTGGCTGAGTGGGTGATGCCCTGTTGCCGCCGCTCGGCAATACCGGTTGCATGCCGCCCTTCGAGCCTTGCCCCGGAGAGCGCATGCCGTCGCCTGCGCCGCCCGTTCCGCCGCCCGGCTGGGCCGCCGCCTGCGACCCCAGGGGTCCGCCGCTACGACCGGAAGGCGACGTATTGACCGTCGCGCCGGCATCGGGGCTTCCGCTTCCGCTGCCAGCGGCAAAGACTACGCTCGGCAGTGCCAGCATCGCCATTGCTGCCAGAGTCCGCGCTTTCATGATCGATCTCCCTGCGAGTGCAAATATTGGAATCCGCGCCACAACGTCCTACATCGACGCCGTGGCGCGGATTCATTGCTGCACGGCAGGCCGATCACGGCTGCCGCTGACCACCCTGATGCATCGGCTGCTTCTGCTGGTTCTGCTGCTGCTGTCCCTGCGCCTTACCCTGATCGTTACGCGGATTGGTCGGGTTCGAATTACCTTGCTTCGATGACGGCATCGTTTTGCTCCTTTCCAACGTGGTTAGGGACTGACGATTACGCATACAGTGTTCCCGAGAGCGCTAAAAGCGCTGCTTCGTAGAGCCGTCGGTGTGCTGATCGTCGTGCTCGCGACCATAACGGTCGATGAGCCTGCGGGCCTGCTCCACGCCCGCGCGAAGCGCTTCATCCCGCGTCGCCCAGTTGGGACCTGTCGTCTCGACGTTCGGCAACTGTACGGCACGGCTGTCCCGCGACGCCTGTATGCGGGGCGTCCAGTCGCCCGTTTGAGTCTGCTCGGTGGTCACTGTGACGTCGTATCCCCCGAAGGAAAAACTTTCGCTTTGCATGAGTTCTCCGTGCGCTTGTCTAAAGGACAACTGTGCAAGCAGACGCTGTGCCGCAAGTGCGGTGGACCGTTCCTTGCTGCGCAATATCGGCTCAAACAAGAAATCACTCACGCTGCAAATGAAAGCCACGATCGTCTCGCACGAAACGCCGCCCCAGACTTCTTCAGCCGAGATCCATCGCTTCAGGTTCAAGCTGGACGACGGAACGGCTGCGCCGCTTACCGAATCCATTTCGCTAAGAACGGCGCGTGTGATCGTCGATAATCTTGCCGACGGGAACGCCTTCATCAAGATGCTTCACGCGATCGTCACGGCGGAGCCGAACGAGTATGACTTACTCGTTGGCAAGATATTCCCGGATCATTTCACTAACTGCCCGAACGATGATCGCCGCATGCCGGGGCCGGAAAGCGAAGGTCGGCCGTGACCAAGGACGCTCCTTATTGCGAGGGACGCGGGCGCGCCAGAAAGCGGTCGAGCTGAGCGGCGAAATTTTTTCCATCGCGAGGGCTATAGGGAGACGGTCCGCCGGTGGCAACGCCGCTGCTGCGTAGCTGGTCCATCATCGAGCGGATAGTCAGACGTTCCTCTATATTCTCCGCGCTGAACCATTCGCCGCGCGGATCGAGCGCATGGCCGCCTTTAGCAAGAACTGCAGCGGCAAGCGGAATGTCGGCCGTTACGACGAGATCTCCCGCTTCGGCCAGCTCGACGATGCGCGCATCCGCCACATCGAATCCCGAAGGAACCTGCACGGACTTGATGTAAGGCGATGGAGGCGTCCGCAAGGACTGATTGGCGACGAGCGTTACGCATACCTTGACGCGCGGCCCCGCGCGAAAGAGCATGTCTTTCACGATGGCAGGACAGGCGTCGGCGTCGACGAGAATGTGCATGATGCGGTCTTTGGGGACTGCGAGCGCGCGTTATGCTTGATGCGCTCGCACCGTCATTTCACGCCTCCGAATCCGGCTTGCTGCGCGGATGATCGCTGCTTGCAGTGGGATCGACGTCAGGGTCGATATGATCGTTCTCCGGCGTATAAGGCCCTTGTTCAGGATGGTCCTTACCCTTCGGAACGAGCGATGCATCCATGCTCCCGTGCTCGCGCTGCTCGATCGTGCCGTCGGCATTCTCCTTCACATCGCCTTCGCCAAGAGTCTCGCGGCGCTTGTCGGCGCGCTCGACCGGATCGGATGGTTCAGGGTTCATTGCATTGTCCTCACAGAGAGAAGGGCGACGCTGCGCCGCCCTTCGCGGTCATTAGTCTGCGCTGCCGAGCTCGCCGTGCTTGTGCGAATGCGTAGCCGCGTGCACAAGTTCATAGTGCGCGCCTTTTCCGCTACGCGTCGGCGCGAAGTGCTCGCCTTCCACGCACGTGACTTCAAAAGCCGAACTGCCGTTGCCTTCTTTCACGACGCGATAAATCCCCGAGGTTTGCACCTTTTCACCGGGTTTATGTTGCTCGGCCATGCATGCCTCCATACGAGTTGTGGTGGCACTGCCGCAAGCAATCACCATTCCGCGCGGCGTCCGATTGTCAGCGACGACAGCAGCTTGAGCAAGCTGTCCACATTGACCGGCTTGACGAAGTGATAATCGAATCCGGCCGATTGGGCACGAAGCCGGTCCTCGGCCTGTCCGTAGCCCGTGATCGCGATGAGTAGCGGGGTGCTTTCGCCTTTGCGCCGCAGACGCCGCGCCAGTTCGTAACCGTCGATATCCGGCAAGCCGATATCGAGCAACGCAACGTCCGCCTCGAATGCAGCGGCGGCAAGCGTCTCTTCCGATGAATACGCTACGCGTGCGACATGTCCTTCAGATTCGCAAAGCATCGCGAGTGAATCGGCGGCATCACGGTTATCGTCAACAACGAGTATGCGCAAAGCGGCGCGCGTTTCGAGCGCGTTCGTCTCCGAAAGCGCGAGCGCCGAATGCCGTTCGTGATGATGCAGACGCGGCAATCGCACGGTCACGGTGGTGCCCAGTCCGGGTCCAGGACTTTGCACGGTAATCGTGCCCTTGTGCATCTCCACGAGCTTCTTGACGAGCGATAGCCCGATGCCCAACCCGCCGTTGGAGCGGTCCAGCGTGCGCTCCCCTTGCGAGAAGAGTTCGAAGACCTTGGGCAGCAGGTCCGCTGAAATGCCGGTGCCCGTGTCTGCAATAACGATGGACACCCATTCCTGATCCGCGTTCACGCTGACGGAAATATCGCCCTGTTCCGGGGTGTACTTGCTCGCGTTGTTCAGCACGTTGACGAGGATTTGCGAGAGCCGCGTGACGTCCCCGCAGACCCATGTCGTCGCATCGGGAACGTCCACCTGAATATGCTGACCGCGTGCTTCGACCATGCCGGCAATGGCCTCGACCGCGTGATAAACGGCCGTGCCGACGAGCACCGGCTCCGTCTGCAACGCAATGCGTCCTTGCGTGATGCGCGACACTTCAAGCAGATCATCGACGATGCGCGTCATGTGCTCGACCTGTCTGCGCATCAATTCGATCAACTCGCAGGTATGCGATGAAACGTTTTCGTCTTTTTGCAGTAGCGCAATGGCCGTGCGCAATGGCGCCAGCGGATTGCGCAATTCGTGCGCGAGCATCGCAAGAAATTCATCCTTGCGGCGGCCCGATTCGCGCAGCATCAACTCCATGTGCTTGCGCTCGGTGATGTCGATCACGCTGCCGATGATGCGCAAGGGCTTGCCGTCCTTGCTGCGCTGAAGCAAGGC